>Ga0247611_10002250_pt1 | contig 31793 bp, 12 predicted proteins | sample 177DNAGHGhighgp2_FD_192422 | JGI IMG/M metagenome (GOLD analysis project Ga0247611, IMG submission 192422) | Sheep rumen microbial communities from Palmerston North, Manawatu-Wanganui, New Zealand - 1770 DNA GHGhigh gp2 | ecosystem: Host-associated > Mammals > Digestive system > Stomach > Rumen... | reverse complement strand
CTCGTTCCTCGAACAGGAAATTGTCGACAAGCTCGACTTTGCCGAGGAGAACGACCGCATCTGGGGCAAGAAGGTCGTCACCGATGCTGGCGACAGCGATCAGCTGAAGGCCGGACAGATTGTCACCGCACGTCGTCTGCGTGACGAGAACTCCAGTCTGAAGCGCCGTGACCTGCGTCTCGTCCAGGTACGCGATGCCGTGCCTGCCACGTCTACGCAGATTCTCCAGGGTATCACCCGTGCCGCCCTGCAGACGAAGAGCTTCATGTCGGCTGCATCCTTCCAGGAAACAACGAAGGTGCTCAACGAGGCAGCCATCCGTGGCAAGCAGGACTATCTTGAGGGCATGAAGGAGAACGTCATCTGCGGTCACCTCATTCCCGCCGGAACCGGTCTGCGCGAGTTCGACAAGCTCATTGTCGGCTCCAAGGAAGAGTACGAGCGTATGCAGGCCAACCGCAAGAACGTGCTTGACTTCGTTCAGGAGGCAGTAACCGAAGAGTAGTCTCTGTATACCCCCATTTCTACATAGAGAGTTCCGGAGCAATTGCCTTCGGGACTCTTTTTTCGTTTTGCATGCATCAGAAATAATCGCAAAGTAATGAGTTGAAAAAACCAGTTCGTTTTCTTTGGCTGTCTAACTTTTTCTTTGTACCTTTGCGCACAACAAACGATTGAAAATGAGTCGAACGAAACAACGATAGCGATGACACAAGAAAGATTCTACCCCGTAGGCATACAGAGCTTTGAGACCATCCGCAAGGAAGGCTTTGTATATGTGGACAAGACTGCCTATATCTACAAGTTGGCGTCACGTACTGGCTACTACTTCCTGAGTCGTCCGCGCCGCTTCGGCAAGTCACTGCTGTTGAGCACGATGCAGGCCTACTTCGAGGCGCGGCGAGAACTGTTCGATGGGCTCTACATCGGCGAGCACGAACAGGAGTGGACGAAGCGTGAGGTGCTGAAGATTGACTTCAGCAACGGCAAGTACTTCACGTTAGGGCATCTGCAGTCGGCCATAGAAAACATGCTTCGGACATTCGAAGCTCGATATGGGGTGACGCCATTCGACGGCGCATCGCCCGGCACACGCATGACTAACATCATCCAGGCAGCCTATGAGCAGTCGGGTACGGAGATTGTGGTGCTGGTCGACGAATACGATGCTCCGCTCTTCGACTCGGTGGAACACCCCGAGGAGCGTCATATCATGCGCCAGACCATCCGCGACATGCTCAGCCCGCTGAAGGGACAGGGCGCACTCATCCGCTTTGTATTCATCACAGGCATCACCAAGTTCTCGCAGATGAGCGTGTTCAGTGAGTTGAACAACCTGCAGAACATCTCCATGCTTCCGCAGTATGAAGGCATCTGCGGCATCACCGAGGAAGAGCTGACCACCATCATGCAGCCTGACATCGAGCTGTTTGCCCAAAACACAGGCACCACCAGCGAGCAGGCTCTGGCAGAACTGAAGGACATGTACGACGGCTACCACTTTGCCGAGCGCATGACCGATGTCTATAACCCATTCAGCCTGTTTTATGCTTTGAACAGCTGGAAGGTGGACAGCTACTGGTTTGCTTCGGCTACGCCCACGATGATGATTGAGCTGATGCAGCGACAGCAGATAGATATGGACGAGCTGGAAGGGGTGGAGACCAGTTCCGACGGATTTGACGTGCCTATCGGCGAGACTATTACCGACGTGGTGCCGCTATTGTTCCAGAGTGGCTATCTGACTATCAAGGGCTACGATGCCGAAACGAAGACCTACACGCTGGGCTTCCCCAACCGCGAGGTGCGCACAGGTTTTGCCCGCACCCTCTATAAATACGTATCGGGCGACTATGCCACTGGCCGCGACAAGTTGCGGCAGGCCTACATCCAGTTTCGCCGTTCAGACGACATTGAGCCGTTCCTCCAAGCCTTGCGTCTGTTCTTTGCCGGTTACCCCTATTCGCTCAACAACAACAATGAGCGTCACTACCAGTCGGTGCTCTACACGCTCTTGGTAGCCTTCGGGGCCGACGTGGAGGCCGAGCGGCAGACGGCCAATGGCCGCATCGACATTGTGCTGCGCCTGCCGAAGGCCATCTATGTGCTGGAACTGAAGTATGGTCACTCTTCCGAAGAGGCGGCAGACCAAATCACCTACAAGGACTATGCCGCCGCCTTCGCCCTCAACGGCCGCCCGGTCATTGAGGTGGGCATCAACTTCAGCCGCGACGAGCGCACCGTCACGGAGTGGACTGTAACGAAACAATAAAACAATCATACACCATGGAGATGGACATTTAAAGCTAAAAACTGAGAACTATGAATAAGAAGCTATTATTACTATTATCCTTCCTCGCTCTCTTGCCAGTGGCGATGATCGGAGCAACCGTACAGATGCAGATTCACGGTCTGTGGTATCAATTAGACAGCAGCGATAAAATGGCGAGCTTCGGTAATTTGTCAGGGTATGATAAAATATCGGCATCCATCGTAGGTGAACAATACACATGGTCTTACGCTGGCGAGTGTACTATTCCCGACGGTAAAGAATACAAGATTCAGACTACCTTGCAGACAACTCCGTATGACCTGTTGATGACTGCAATGGCCAACACAAACTTCTCCATGTCGCGTGATGAGTTTGATGATGTCTATAGGAATGCTGGCGTTGACTATGCTATTCCAGCTCCAGGTACTGTTGCAAGTCAGGGCGATCTGGATCAGTTCGACCCAACGACCTTCACCAAGCTGACTAATAAAATAGGTAAGGTTGCTGTCATCAACGAGATTAGTCCTGAGAATGGTACCGGTACAAGTATCCTGCAGTGGACTTTGACTGCTGATGAGGCCCTAAACTTCTTCGTGAATAATCCAGGTGCTGACGCTACTGCTAAGGACATCAGTGCATGTCCTGGAGTTGCTATAAAGTATGAGTCCAGGGCAGCAAAGTATCCCGACTTCTATGTCGTCTTTAAGGCTCCTGGTAACGCTACTGTAACTGTTACTGCTCCGAAGGCCGACGTTGACTGGGATGATAAGAAGATTTCTAATTACTGGTATGCCGAGAACTCTTTTGCTTCTGGCAAGGCTGAGATTCACGCCTTTACTTTGCCTCCAGAAGACCAACATTCCAATGTTGCTAATGACCTTGACTTTTGCTTTGCCGATGCTTTTGTTTACAACGTTATTAGCTACTCGTACCTGACGAACCTCGTTGTTCCTGCTAACGGTGACTTCGGCCAGAAAAAGGTGACATTCAACTTCATCTTCGACAAGAAGAACAATGATAAGGCGTATGTTGGCGTTGACGGCAAGACCTACGTAACACGTGTCAACCCGGCTAATACTCAGGAGCTGCAGGCTGGTGAGAAGAAAGACCCTATTGTTTACACGACCATTGCCAAGATTGTTGGGAAAAACACCAACAACGAGGTCGTTAAGTGGCTGAAGGATGTAAAGGAGGCTGAGATGCTTCTGAACACCACGAGTGTCTACCATCTCAAAGGCAATCTCAATGCCTACATTGGCCTGAAGGCGGTGAACCAGTGCGGTAAGGAATTGTCTCTCAACTATGAGCCGTTCGCTGTCCGCTTCATCCGCCCGATCAATGCAGACAAGAGTGGTACTATTGAGATTGAGGATTATGGATACGGACGCGGAGAAAGCGTCATCAACCTACGTGATCTTATCAAACTGACAGACTGGCGTATTGCCCCTTTCAAGGAAAATTACTGGGGTTACTACGACATCCAGAAGATTGAGATAGATGGTGCTGATGCCAATATCTATGATGCAGTCTATACCAACCTAAACCAGTATGACAAGGATACCTTCAGAAGGCTGAGGGAGGTCACAAATCAGATTGAACTCAAATACAATCCGTTATCCAAGGCCTCTGGTAGCGTGACTTACGGAACTGCAGACAGCTATGGTACGCTGACTTACAGAAACCTCTCATCCTTCAGACCTGAATTTTTTGATCTGAAGTTTAAAATCCGTGTGACCTATTACTGGGGGTATGTACTGACTAACGACATTGTCATACGCGTTTATTCGAAGGATAAGGAAATCTATCCTAACCCCGGCGACACCTTCGAGGCGTTGACCACCGAGGGCATTAACATGAAATTCCGAATATTGAGCAATGTCCAGAAGACGTGCGAGGTTTGTTCCCATGCTATTGACGGACAAACGGCTGGTAGTGTCACTATACCAAGTGAAGCCAATGGCTATACAGTTATCTCTATCGGTAATGAGGCATTCTCAAAAATTGACGCACTCTCATCGGTGACCATCCCCAATACAGTCACGAAAATAGGTGATTATGCTTTCGAAGATTGCAGCATTACAGACATAACACTTCCAGAAGGATTAACTTCTATAGGTTATGATGCCTTTTGGTATTGTAAAAAACTGCAGGACTTGTATTGTTATGCAGTAACGCCGCCTACATTAGGATCAACTGTGTTTTATGGTTCCAACATCAAGAACGCTACACTTCACGTTCCTGCTGCCTCTCTCTCAGCCTACGCAGCGGCAGATCAGTGGAAGGAATTCGGGAGCATTGTGGCTTTACAGGATGGCGGCAACACTGGCGGCGACGAGTATGTATCGACGTTCGACGGAAGCGAGTGGATGATTGGAGCGAAAGGCGACTTTGCAAACTTGAATGCTGCCATGCAGGACAGCAGGGTGCAGGACGGCGACAAACTCTATATAGAAAATGATCTGGGAAGCAACGACCAGACCATCAACAAGCGCGTGATGGTCATCGGCCCGGGAAACGCCAACACTGCCAAAGCCATCCTCGACGGCACCTTGGTCATTGAGGCCGAGGGCGTAAAGGTCACGGGTATTCGTCTGCAAAACGTGGAACTGCGCGAGAACCACATCACCCTGGAACGCTGCCACATCACGGGCAGCGTCTATGCGGCCGACAACTACGAATGCGACAACGCCGTGCTGAGGTCGTGCTACATCAAGGGCCTCATCGACGGCAATGCCGACTATCCTGCCATGGGCTGGGATATTCAGAATTGCATCATCGTGAACGAGGACATACAGAAGGGAAAGTCGCTGATAGCCAACCTCGACGAGGCGAAGCTGAACCATAACCTGCTCTATGCACACCAGAACAGTAAGGGGTGCATAGAGAACATGACGCACTCTACCATTAAGAACAGCATCATTACGCAGGCCTATCAGAGCGCTATCTTCAATAACATGAGTGACAATACCTTCACGGCGAACTATCTCTGTGCAGAGTCTTTACCTTCGGGCAACTATTCTGAGGACTACCTGAACTTCTACTGCGACTGGTTCCTGCTCAAGGATGACAATGAGTCGATCGAGAAGCTGAGGCAGCTCATGCGCGAACAGTACACCAAGCTTGCTGATGACAACACACTTTGCGGTCCGCTCTTTGGCTCGTATCCCTACGAGCTGGGGTGCTATGCGCTCGATGTACCCCGCTTCACCAGCATCCAGGTGGAAGACAACAGTCTGCTGTCGTGCTACATCGTGAACCAAGACAATTATAACATCGACGTTGTGGAGATTTATTGGGACAAGGATCCCGGACACGATCAATGCCACAAAATAGCTATTACTGCCAGTGACACGGTGAGTATCTATCGCGTGAAGCTCCCACTGGAAGGTCTTGCTTACGGCACGCATACCCTGTTCCTCCGCGCCCGTAGTGCGGCCGGTATGTGGTCGGCCGCGCGTCATTTGCAGGTGGAATTGGCACAGCAAACCCAGATCGTGGACTATGTATTGGACGCCAACGCCACAAATAACTGGCAGACGCATACCTTCAACTCGCTGAGTGTGCTCATTGACAACCTACCTTCGGAGAATAGCAACGAGCGGGCACAGGTGAGTGTAGCCGACGGCAACTACGAATCGTACGGATATAATAACAATATCAGCGTTCCCGAGCAGCCTACATATAGCGGCATGTGGAGTATTTTGGATAATATCCGGACTGTGGTTAAGAAAAACTACTACGACATGAACAATTGTGCAGAGCCCATCGTGATGCAGGCTCCCACGCGTGCCGTTTTCCGTTTCCGCCTGCTCAATGCATCGTCATCACAGGCTTTAGAGAAAGGCTTTGCTGCAATGACTCCATCAGACAAACAAAATTTGAAAGAATATTTAACTGCAATCATGGCCGAATACCAGCAAAGCTTGTACTTCTTTATCTCGAAGATCCAGGCCACGAACATCTCTATCTACATCGAAGACAAGCTTGTGATTGGCGATGACGAGTTCCAGGTGGAGCCCAACGACCTCTTGGCCCTGAAGAATATGTATCAGGCTTGGGGCGGCCAGCAGTGGAAGGTGAAGAAATGGACGTTTGTGAACAATGGCCGTTCGCGCGATGACTTCCCCGGTGTGAACTTCAGCGACGATGGCCGTGTGCTCACCATCGACCTATCCGACAACGGTCTTCAGGGAGAACTCTTCGCCGTATCCAGCCCGCAGCTTTCTGCCTTGAAACAACTGAACCTGAGCAATAATAGCCTTTCGGGCGACGTGGCACTGCTGGCCCGCGACCTGCAAAGCCTGCAAGAACTGAATCTCGACGTCAACCGACTTTCGCAGCTTTCGGAACCCCTGCCGCTGTCTGTGACCCAGTTCAGTGCCAACAAGCAGGACCTGACCGACAACCAACCCCTCGCCTTCCGAGTGGCAGCCAAGGACGTGGCACTGCCCATGCCGTCGCTGTTCACCTATAATTATAAGGAACACAAGTTCAATAGCGGCCACAACGTGCAAATCGACGAAAACACCTCGTTCTACCACACGCAGGGACTCTATGCCCTGTCGCTGAAGAACAGTCGCTATGACCTGGCACAGGACTACCAAGTTATGGCCACCATTGCTGGCGGCTATACCGGTGGCGGCAGCACACTGCCCTTGGTGCTGAACTATGCTGAGGGCGATGCCGACTTGACGGGTCAGACCAACGTGCTCGACGTGCAGCACACACTGAACTACATCCTTGCCCCCGCAACGGTGGGCTACTTCAACATTCCAGCCTCGAACACATACGCCGACCAGCTCATCAATGTGCAGGACATCGTTGCAACGGTGAACCTCGTGCTCGCCGCACCCATGGCAGCCCGCTATGCCAGCCGCAGTACGGCTAATGATACTGCTGGTGAAGCCGAGGGAACGGTCTACGTGAGCAACGGTCAGCTGATGCTTTCTGCCCAGCGCGACGTAGCTGCCATTGACGTAGAGTTGGACGGTGTCAGTACCGACCAAGTGAGCTTGCTGCTGCATCATCGTGACTTCCAAATGGTGGGCCGCAACACCGAGTGGGGCTCGCGTTACGTCATCTTCTCGCCCACGGGCAAGACACTCGCTGCCAATGACGTACACCATCTGCTGCGCTTCTCGGGCGTGGCTGTGCCAGTGGCCGTGCAGTGTGCCGATGCCGATGCTACCGATGTAATCATGGCCTTGGGCAGTGAAGCCACGGCAATCAGCGACCTGATGACAGAAGGCAACACCCACAGCCCGCTCTACGACCTGAACGGATGTCGTGTCAAGAGTTCGTCGACGAGGCGCGGTATCTTTATTCAGGATGGCCGTAAAGTGGTGCGCAAGTGAGATACAAACCGGTGTGGAACAAATAAAAGAACAGTACAATGAAAACGACTATATATATAAATAAGGTTTTAGCAATGTTGCTTTTCCTCTTGCTGGTGAGCACTCAGGCTTGGACGCAGGAAAAGGAAAACGTGTTGAAGGTGGGCGACTTTGAGGGACGCATCGACAAGATGGTGAACGTGCCCGTGTACCTGCATAATACCGACGAGGTGGTGGCACTGCAGTTTGACGTAGAGCTACCCTTTGCTATTCCATCTGGCGCTACGGCCTCGCTCTCGGCGCGTAGCGACCAGCACAGCGTGAGCTTCAGCACCACGGGCACCCGCAGTTACCGTGTGGTGGTGATGTCGATGGAGAACCGCCCGTTGCGTGGCAACAGCGGACTGCTTCTGCGCCTGCCCATGCAGGCCTATGATGACGGCCAGACCACGACGCCCTATCCCATTACGGTGAGCAACGTTGTGCTTACTGACAACCAGGGCAACAACATAGCTACGAGTCCAACGGCTCAGGGTAACTATCTGGTGAATCGCGAACCACTGCCCGACCTCACCGTAGGCGAGGTGGCTGCAACGTCGACTCAGTGCTCACCCGGTGCAGCCTTTTCTGCAACCTTTGTGGTGAAGAACGAGGGTACGGGTGCTACGCGTGCAGGCTGGACTGAGAAGCTCTATTTGGAGTCCTCCACCGGCCAGCGCACCTATATTGGAAGCCAGAGCTATGTTTCCACGCTTGCAGCTGGAGGCTCTCTGCAACGTACTTACGAGGGCACGCTGCCCACGCTGCTCCACCTCGACGGACCGGCAGTGGTCGTGGTCGAAGTCGTTCCCCATGCCAACTGCGGTGAGTTGTTGGCTGACCAGGGTAACAACGAGAACCAGTCGGCAACGACCATAGATGTGCGGAAACTGCTGCTGCTCACTGCCGACAATACCATCGTGCGCGAGGGCCACGGACCTGCTGTCTTGACGCTACAGCGTTCTGGAGACTGGAGCATCGCCGAGACCTTCACCGTCAACTGCTCTGTGGACGGGTTGCTCACCTGCAACGGCATGAGCATGCCCTGTCGTGTCACCATACCGGCACGTTCCTCTGGTGCCACCCTGCGTATCGCTGCCGTGGATGACCGCATTGTGCGCTCGCGACAGGCCGACATCATCGTGGCCGCTACGGATGGCTACGACGACGTGAAGCTGAGCCTCAGTCGCGAGGAAAACGACCGGAACCCGCTGTCGCTGAACCTCTCTTCGGAGACGCTGGCCGAAGGCGCCCAGTTCACGCTCGTCGCAGAGCGTGGCGGCGAGCTCACCGATGAACTTACCGTCGATGTGGCGTGCAGCCATGCCAACCGCTTCGACCAGCCCTTCGTGCTGCATTTCGATCCGGGACAGTCTTCAGCACATGCCACGGCAACTGCTATTGACGACCATCAGTATCAGCTCGATGCACGTGTGACCTTTATGGCCTCGGCCACCGACTACCAGTCGGCCAAGACCTCGCTCTTGCTCACCGATGCCGATCGACCCGCTCTGACGTTCAACCTGTCGAGCCCCAGTATTCTGGAGAACTCTGCTGCCGATGACGAGGCCCAGCCAGTTATTGCCACTGTGAGCCGCGACCGTGGCATGGAGCAGGAGATGACCGTCTGGCTCACCAGCTCGGCCAACGAGATCCAGTTCGAAAAGAACAAGGTCGTGATTCCTGCTGGTGAGAAAGAAGTGTCAGTGCCGCTCTCGGTGATCGATAATAGCCGTGTTGACGGCCAGCGACAAGTGCGGCTCACCGCAGCGCTCTTCCTGCCTGCTGACATGAAGGCAGCCCCCACGGGCGACCGTGCCAACGCGCAGGCCCTGCTGACGGTCGTTGACGACGAATTGCCTTATCTCACGCTGTCATCACGCGTGACCGCTGTGGGCGAAGGGGCCTCGGCCTTGATCACCGTGCGCCGCTACGTTTCTACAACATCGTCGCCGCTGTCGGTGATGCTTGCGTGCGATGATCCACGTGTCAGCTTTACGCCCCAGCCCGTGACCATTCCTGCCGGTAGCACTCAGGCCACCGCCACCGTGAAAGTGGCGCGCAACAGCGAGCTGAGCGACGATGCCGACATCCTTATTACTGCCACGGCCACTGACATGGAGGCGGCCTCCATGCACCTCTACATCACCGATCGCACGCTACCCGATGCCGTTTGCCCCACCGTGGAATTCGTAGGTAAGACGTTCCATTCCGGCCTGCCAGCTACGGTGCGCGCCACCATCCGCAACTGCGGAACGAGTGTGCTGCCCAAGGGCATGACCATCGACTTCTATCTTTGCTCGGCCAGTCAGCTGTCCTACTACGCCCGCAGCACACATTATTTCCAGGCTACGACCGACTGCGAGATCGAGGCCGGCGGCGAGGAAACCTTCGAGTTCGAGGCGCCTCTGCCCCAGATGGTGGGTCGCTACTGGCTCTATGCCCGTCTGAATGCCGACAATAACATCAGTGAGTTCAGTACGACCAACAATACTACCCAGCGCTTCTGTCCCATTGATATTGCTGCCCCCTTCGAGGTGGAGACCATAGCTGTGTCGCCTACCGATTGTCTGCCGGGCGACATCGTTACCGTGAAAGGACGCATGAAGGCTGTTGAGGGGAGCTTCCTGAACGGACAGACTGTTCGTGTGGAACTGAAGGGCAACGGCCAGCGTACCGCTGAACAAACCGTGATTGACACCAACGGCAGCTTCAGTGTGAGCATCCGTGTGGATCGTTCGGCCAGCGGCTATCTTACCGTGAATGCCTTGGCACTGGGACAGACTGAGCCCGCCAAGACCGACAGGGTACATGTTTACAATATGTCGCTCACTGCTGTCAGCAACCGATGGAACGTTGACGAGAACATTGCCCAGCATGGTACGTTGCAACTGCGCAACACCTCGGCACGTCCCATCACCGTTGCCTCGCTTACGGTGAGCAATCCCCTGCCTGATGGCATGGAGCTGACTTTCACGCCTCCCACGGGCACCATTGCCGCTGGCAGTAGCGTGGCCATCCCATATACCGTGAAGGGACTACGCCCTTCGGCCCAGCGCCAGCAATTTACGTTTGAGGCACGCAGTCAGGAGGGACTCGTGGCCCAGCTGCCCGTGAGCTACTACTGTCAGGCCACCAACGCCCGACTGGTGTTCACACCGCGTGAGCTGAAGACCACGATGCTTTTCAATGCCGACCGCGAGAACGTTGAGGTCACGGTGAAGAACTGCGGTAAGAAGACCTCGGGCCGCATTGCCGAGCTAATCTCCGATGACTGGGTGATGACCGACTTTGGTAGCAACCGAACCCTGGCACCGGGCGAGCAGGCCACCATACACCTGACCTTCCTGGCCCAGGACTATATGCACACCGGCCGCACCTATAAGAGTTATCTGCAGCTGTCACCCGAGAATGGTGAGGCCGCCGGTCTGCCTATCACTGTGACCACTACGGGTAGCGAATACGGACAGATGGATCTCTATGCCACTGACGTCTATGCTCTTGATGCTGACGACTTCAGTCATTTGGCTGGTGGTAGCGTGACCATTACCGATGCCCGCACGAAGCAGGTGGTGATGACCGGCACACTCGACAACCAAGGCCATTGGCAGACGCAGAAGATGGAGGAAGGCCGCTACGACGTGACTGTAAAGGCCGCGCGCCATTTAAGCGTCACCCGGCAGATAGCCGTTGGACCCGGCGAGGATACCGAGATGCACGTCGTCCTTCCTTACCGTGCCGTCATGGCCGACTTTGTGGTAGACCAGAACCTGGCCGACAATACCTATAGCATGCAGCAGTTCTTCGACGTGGACTCCCAGGCTCCCCAGGCCATTGTCATGGCCGAGCTGGCCGATGCCGGGTTTGGATGTGGCAGCGAGACGATTGAGGTGGTGCTGCGCAACGTGGGTAGCAAAGCTGCCCGTAACGTGCGTTTGCTGTTGCCTGTATCCGGAGGTTATACGTTCACCCAGCTAAACGCCATGCCCGTGGTGATGCAGCCCGGCGATGTTCATGTGATGCAGCTGGCATACGAAGGACCGCAGACAGGTACCCACCGTGTCATTAGCACCCTGCGCTTGCACTATGAGTTCGAGGTGGCCGGTCAGACGTTGAGCGAGGACGACAACTATCAGTCGCTGGTGGGCTGCACCGCCACCGACGTTCCCTCGCCCATGCCCACGGTCAATCCCACAGCCCCTGCTGCTCCTGAGGATATTTCCGGCGATGACGACAGCAATGGTCATGATGGTGATGGCGACCAGCCTTCGGGTGCTGGCGTGTCGCTGCCTGCCTATGGCGGCTTTGCCACCCTGCAGTTCGAGAACCTGAGCAACCTGCGCTGTGGTCAGCCTTTGCAGGCGGTGCTCACCGTGAGAAACGGTCAGGAGAAAGACGCATTGCGCAATCTGCGTTTTGAGCATCAGGCCAGCGACACCGAATTTGAGGATGCTTCCACGCTCTTCACCTGCACTGAGGGCACAGCCACAGGCTTCACCGCTGACGGCGACCTGCGCCAAATAGCTGCCGGTGAGGAGGGCACTCTACAGCTTACGTTCGTGCCCCTGACTGCTGCTGCCGCCGAGGGCGCCACGACCTATTTCTTAGGCGGACAGCTGTCGTTTACCAGTGATGCCACCCAGATTCGCAGCACCGTCACACTGCCCGCAACCCAAATTACCGTGCTGCCCGTAGGCGATGTGCTGGTGACCTGTCTCATACAGCGTCATCTGCTCTCCGACGATACCCAGACCGACGAGGTGGTCGAGTCTGCCGAGCCTGCTGTTTTTGCCATGCTGGTACAGAACATGAGTCCCGTGGGAGCCGGACAGTTGCATTTCTCTACCTCACAGCCAGTGGTCGTGGGCAACACTTCGGCTCGTCCCGTGGCCTATGCTACCCAGTATGCTGCCGTCAACGGCGAGGAGGGCAACTATGTACTCTCAGACTTCCAGTTAGACAGCTTGGCCGGAGGAGCCACCGCTGCAGCCCGTTGGATTCATACCAGTAGCATCTCAGCCCATGTGCGCAGCATGCAGCAGGTGATGCGCGACATGCAACCTGCTGCCGCCTCGGGAGCAATGGTGCGTGTGGGGGGCGTCCGCGAACTGGTGCGCACCGTAGCCTCGCGATCTGTTGAAGCTGCCGCCACCCCCGCCGATGGCGACGTGCTGGAACAGAAGATTGGATGGCTGGCCGAGGGCGATGCCTATTTGCTGAACGACGTAGCCGACGAGCAGTCGCTGCCCGATGCCGTCCTCACGGCCAGTGGCGAGGAATGCGCTTTGCGGGTGGTGACTCAACAGAGTACCATCAGCCCGGCAACGGGTTCTGGCAATTACTCGCTCATGGTAAGTACCGATGACAATGGCTGGATCTACGGACAGTTGCACGATCCCACCAATGGACAGAAACGGCTGACAGGTGTGGTGCGTCAAAGTGACGGGCGCCAACTCTCGCTGGCCAACTTCTGGCAGACCGATCGCACGCCGCAAGCCGACCTGACCATGTTGAAGGAGAACCTGCTGCATTTTGCCGATGAACTCACTGGCAGCGAAGAGACCTACCTGCTGCACTTTGAAGAGGATGAACCAGCCGACGTTCGACTGAAGAGCGTCCGACTGTTCACAGCCGATGGTACAGAGGTGGCTCATGGTAGCACTACGGGCAGTGCCGTGAAGCGCGTTGAAGTAACGTTTACTGCTCCAGTGAAGCGTCTGGCATTGAACCACATGATGTTCACCGCCCATGGTGAGGTGGTATCGATGGCCGGTTCACCCATCCAGTCGGCCGACGAGAAGACCCGTTGGACGGTAGACCTTTCACAACTGCCTGAGGTGCTGGGCGAACATTCGTTCATGGTCATGGCCGAAAAGGTGACCACAAGCAAGGGTGGTCGTGCCGTGGGTTCGCTTTTAGTCGAGTGGACCGAGGTGCTCAGCGGCAAAGCCTTCGTTACTGTGAATGTCGCTCCCACAGCAGACTGTGGTATGGTCACACCAGCCTCGGGGGAGATGGACTTCGGACAACAGACCTTTAAGGCCACGCCCATCGAGGGCTACCAGTTTGTCTACTGGACTGATGAATATGGAGAGGTGCTTTCAAGAGAAAAACAGCTCACCGTCGATATTTGGAAGAAGCGCACGATTACCGCTCATTTCGCACCCCAGCAATGTAGCGTCAGCATAGTCTGTGGCGACCACGGCGAGCTGAAAGGCTACCTCACAGGCATCTATGTCTGGGGCGAGCAGATCCTGCTGGCCGCACAGCCCGAGAACGGCTATATCTTCGACCGTTGGGAAAAGGATGGCTGGGAGCTGAGCAAACTGCAGACCACTACCGATGTGGTGAAGGGCAACCACACCTACAAGGCATTCTTCAGTCTGAACCCCTTGGGCGTTAGTTCCACTGACAGCACGTCTGCTGTGCCCTGTCACATCTACAACCTCATGGGTGTGCGGGTGGCCAGTGACGTGGTCAGTGTCGAGAAAGCTCTGCAGTCGCTGCCCGCTGGCGTATACATCGTGCGCTCGGCCGAAGGACGCTTGCATGGCAAGAACGGAAAGAAGATTGTCAACAAATAATAGAAGATTCAAGTATTGACAACGTAGGCATTGAAAAGAATTTTGGCCATTATTCTCAAAATAATGGCCAAAATTTTAAAAATAATGGCCAAAATTTATAATCATGAGCGTCACAACGGACGGCAAGCCCCTTACGTTGACCGGACAATCTCCCATTTCCTACATAGAGAGTTCCGAAGCAAATGCCTTCGGGACTCTTTTTTTTGCATCAGAAATGATCACAAAGCTTGGGTAATACATGTTAATGCATACTAAATAGTGGTGGTTCGCTTGCGTCTTTCATTTTTTTTGACTACCTTTGCAGCACTACTTTAAAAATTTTAGTCATTGGAACCACTAACTAATCAGCAATGAAATCAACGCTACTCACAATGGCGCTGCTCTGCACGACGGCGTTGTCGGCACAACAGCACAAGGAAATACAACTGAACGATGACTGGCAATTCTCTCGTGACCGGGAGACGTGGACTACGGTGAGCGTGCCCCACGACTGGGCCATCAGCGGACCGTTCGACAAGAAATGGGACCTGCAGGTGGTGCGCATCGAACAGAACGGCGAGAAGGAAGCCACCGAGAAGAGTGGACGCTCGGGTGCACTGCCCTGGATTGGCGAAGGCCACTACAAGCGCACGCTGCCCATCCCATCCGGTTTCCAGGGCCATGCCATGCTCGTCTTCGACGGCGCCATGGCCGAGCCCCGTGTGTCGGTCAACGGCAAGGAGGCGGGCTACTGGGCCTACGGCTACAACACCTTCCGTGTTGACATCAGCAAACTGATCCATACAGGCGATAATCAGTTGGAGGTAGACCTGCAGAATCTGGAGGAGAGCTCTCGCTGGTATCCCGGTGCGGGCATCTATCGTCCGGTGAAGCTGGTGCTCACCAACGAGAACTGGGTGGATCCTTGGCAGACAGCCTTCCGCACTATGGCACTTTCGAAGGATGAGGCCACCGTCGAGGTGACCACCGCCATGGGCGGCCCGCTTGCTGCGGGTATGGCCTTCGAGGTGGAGTTGCGCGACCGGCAGGGCCATGTGGTGGCCCAAGAGCACGTGAGCCAGATAAATAGTAATGGTGAGGCTCAGGCTGTGCTGCGTGTCAGTTCGCCGCAGCCTTGGACGCCTGAGACCCCCTATCTCTATAAGGCTACCGTGCGTGTGATGCAGTATGGCCGCACGCTGGACGAAGTCTGCCAGAATATTGGCCTGCGCACGGTCAAGGTATCGAAGGAGGGTGGTTTCCAGCTCAACGGCCAGACGCGCAAAATCAAGGGCGTGTGTCTGCACCACGACCTGGGACCCTTGGGTGCTGCCGTGAACAAGTCTGCGCTGATTCGTCAGATCAGAACGATGAAGGCCATGGGCTGCGACGCTATCCGCACGTCGCACAACATGCCCAGTCAGATGCAGATGGACGTGTGCGACTCCTTGGGCATGATGGTCATGGCCGAATCGTTCGACATGTGGATCTATCCCAAGTGCAAGAACGGCTACTCCCGCTTCTTCAAAGAGTGGAGCCTGAAGGATATAGAGAACCTGGTGCGTGCCCATCGCAACCACCCGTCTATCGTGATGTGGAGCATAGGCAACGAGATTCCCGAACAGGGCGACGCGAAGGCCGTGGAGATTGTGAACAGGCTGCAGGGCCTGTGCCACGACCTTGACCCCACGCGCCCCGTGACGCAGGGCATGGACCGTGTGGACAATGCCCTGCAGAGCGGTTTTGCCCAGGCTATGGACATTCCCGGCCTGAACTATCGCCTGCACCGCTATCAGACAGCCTACGACAAGCTGTCGCATGGTTTCCTCTTAGGCAGCGAGACGACCTCCACCGTGTCGTCGCGCGGCGTGTATAAATTCCCTGTCAAGCCCGATGACAATTCGCGTTATTCTTCGTGGGCACAGGGTTACGACCCCACAGCAGTCAAGAATGCCGACGGTCAGTGTTCGGGCTACGATGTGGAGTATTGCGCATGGAGCAACCTGCCCGACGATGACTGGCGCTGGCAGGAAGACAAGCCCTGGGTCATCGGCGAGTTCGTATGGACGGGCTATGACTATCTGGGCGAGCCAACGCCCTTCGACGAGTACTGGCCTTCGCGCAGCAGCTACTTCGGCATCTGCGACCTGGCCGGACTGCCCAAGGACCGCTACTATCTGTATCGTTCGCACTGGAACTGCAACGAGCACACCCTGCACCTGCTGCCGCACTGGAGCTGGGGCACCGGCAAGGGCACCAACAAGGCGCAGAAGAAGCACGGCAGTCGCAACGGGCTGGTGACGCCCGTGTATTGCTATACCGACTATTCCGAGGCCGAGCTGTTTGTCAACGGCAAGAGCCAGGGACGCATCAAGAAGGTGCAGGAGAAACCGGGCGAATGGCCTGCGGAAAGCCGCTTGGACCGCTACCGCCTGCGCTGGAATGACGTGCGCTATGAGCCGGGTGAGGTACGTGTGGTGGCCTACGATGACCATGGCAACCCTGCCGCCGAGCAGACCATGCGCACGGCCGGTCAGCCTGCCCGCCTGCAGCTTGATGTCTGGACCCAGCAGTCGGACGTAAGTCCTGTCAGTCCGATGGGGCCGAAGTGTCCCGCCCTGCATGCCGATGGCGACGATCTGGCCTTTGTCACCGTCTCTTTAGTCGACAAAGACGGCACGTTCGTGCCTACGGCCACCGACCAGCTGCGCTTTGAGGTTGAGGGTGCCGGACGATTCCGCGCCGTTTGCAATGGCGACGCCACATCGCTTGAGCCCTTCACCGAGCCCACCATGCGTCTCTTTGCCGGCCAGCTCGTGGTGGTGGTGCAGGCTGCCCGTGAGAAGGGCACACTGACGCTGCGCGTCGTTGACGAGCAGCGCGGACTGAACGAGAGCGTTGACATAGAAGTGAAATAGGACAAGAAATACTGATAACGACATGAAGAAGATCATTGCCTTATTGCTGGCACTGGCTCCCGTATCGGCCAGTTTTGCCCAGGAAGAACTGACGACCGCAGCCGCGAAGTCGCTCTATAAGAACACGTCGAAGAGGCACGTCACCGTGCATGACCCCTCGGTGGTCTGGGAACCGCAGTCGAAGCGCTACTACATCTTCGGCTCGCATCGCGCGTCGGCCTATACCACCGACCTGCAGAACTGGACGGTCTTCACCTCGCCCTGGAAGGCGGGCAGCAGTAACAATGCCTCCAACGACAAGGCTTTCGTGACGCCTGCGGTAAAGAAGGTGAAGAAGGGTGGGGTGGAAGTCGACTTTCCGCAGTTCAATGCCATGGAGTGGGCTTCCAGAACCGATGCCGACTACAACATCAACGGTAACATGTGGGCACCCGACGTGATCTGGAACCCCACCATGCAGAAGTGGTGCCAGTACCTGAGCATCAATGGCGATGCGTGGCATTCAAGCATCATTCTGCTTACGAGCAGCAAGATCGAGGGACCCTACGAGTATCAGGGACCCGTGGTTATCAGTGGATTTCAGGACAGCGGTCATTCCTATAAGGGCACAGACCTGGAGCTGGTGCTGGGCGAGCAGGCATCGCTGCCTGCGCGCTACAACGTAGGGAACAAGTGGGGCAACCGCTATCCGAACAACATCGACCCCGCTGCCTTCTTCGACGAGCAGGGCAAGCTGTGGCTGGTCTACGGCTCCTGGAGCGGCGGCATCTGGATGCTGGAGCTCGACGAGACGACGGGTCTGCGCGACTATGACGTGGAGTATAAGCTCGTAGGCACGGGCGACGGCATCACCACCGACCCCTATTTCGGCAAGAAGATTGCCGGCGGGTACTATGTCTCGGGCGAAGGCCCCTACATTGAGTATATCGGCGGCTACTATTATCTGTTCGTGAGTTATGGTTTCTTCGATTCCGTGGGTGGCTACGTGATGCGTGTGTTCCGCTCGAAGAACCCCAACGGACCGTACGTCGATGCAGCCGGCAAGTCGGCTGTGTTCGACAAGTATGCCATGAACTATGGCAAGAGTGCCGACACGCGCGGCGTGAAGCTGATGGGAGCCTACGACAAGTGGGGCTTTATGTCGCAGACAAAGGCTGGACAGGGCGAGCTGTCGCAGGGACACAACTCGGTCATCGCCGCTCCTGATGGGCGCACCTATCTGGTCTACCACACCCGCTTCAACGTGGGCAAGCAGTCAAACGGCGACTATTTCGAAGGGCATGAGGTGCGCGTGCACCAGCTGTTCCAGACCAAGAACGGCTGGTTGGTGGCTGCTCCCTTTGAGTATAACGGCGAGACGCTCACCGACGAGGACATCAAGTCGCGCGAGCTCTTCACCCGCGAGCAGATTGCCGGCACCTACCAGTTGTTGGTGCATAAGTACGACATGAACTACAAGGAGCAGGAGGTGGTGACTCCCGTGAAGATTACGCTCACCGCCGACGGTAAGGTGACGGGAGCCTATACTGGCACGTGGAGCACGGAGGCCGGCACCAGTTACTTGATGCTGAAGCTCGGATCGACGACCTACAACGGCGTGATGATTGACCAACAGATGGATGGGCGCAGCATCAAGACCGTGTCGTTCTCGGCCATGGCTACCAACGGTGTCAACGTGTGGGGCTACAAGATGGCTCCCAAGTACGAACTGGCCTGGCAGGTGAACAACCAGAAGGTGCCGGTGACCAACAAGCAGATGTTCTCCATGGATGCCGACCTCTATGGTGGCCTGGACTTGGGACTGGACAATGTGTCGATCAGTTGGACGAGCAGCCAGCCCGATGTCATCTCCGACTACGGCAAGTATAATCCCTATGCCATTGCCGAGAACACGGCCGTGACGCTTACTGCGATGGCGCAGACCGAGGGATTCTTCTGGAAGCAGGAATACGGCGTGACGGCCATGTCGGCTGCCAACGCAGCACCGGGAGATGGTTGGGACGAAGGCATGGTGGCTCACTACGGTTTCGACGACGACCAACTGGCCAACACGTTCAATGCTGAGCAGCAGGCCAGCCTGAAAAGAAACGGCAGTACCGCAAAGCCCATCGTGGCCGACGGCGAGCCGCTGCGCACGGAGAAAGTGCTTCAGCTGGCCTTCGGTGGCAATGGCAAGGAGAGCTATGCCGAGCTGCCCAACCCGCTTTACGGACAAACGCTGGCCAACGGCTTCACCATTTCCTATTGGGTGAAGAGGGCCGATGACAACCTGTGGGATGCGCTCTTCGGCTTTGCCCAAGGCAGTGCCCGGTTCTACATGACGGGCAACAGCTACGTGGGCTACAACTCGGGTACGGGCAATTGGATTGACCTGAACAATCCCAATGACGTGACGCCGACCCATATTGCCGTGAACAAGTGGCAGCTGGTTACGATGACCGTGAGTCGCACCGGTGGTATCACGCTCTATGTAAACGGTGCCAAGAAAGCGTTCTCGAAGTGCAAGGGATCTGCAGGGGGCAAGGAGTTCACCACGGAGAAAAGCTTCGACTATGCAGAGTTGGTCGACTTCGTCAGCTCTTGTCCTACGCTTTGTCTGGGCAAGGGCTCGTTCTGGGGTTCGCCCAAGGCCAGCTTTGACGATGTGATTGTCTACGACCACCCCATCACTATCGCCCAGCTCAATTCATTGAAGCTGATGGAGAATCGCGCCTACGATTTCCGCTCGCTGACCGATGGCATTGAACAAGTTCTGGACGTGGCTATGCCGCAGACCACGGGGGCCATCTACGATCTGCTGGGTCGCCGCGTTGAGCGTCCCGCCAGCGGAATCTATATCAAGGGTGGCAAGAAGTATGTGGTTCGGTAGGAAAGCAGTAGCCATGGCACTGTTTGGGCTGTTTGTGGCTTGCAGCGAACAGCCCGAACATTTCACCACCGATGTGCTCAACGGCTATACGCAGGTGAAAGACCAGGGCAAGGCTTCGTCGTCGTGCTGGATCTATGCCATGCTGGCTGCAATCGAGACCGAGCACATCATGCAGGGCGATTCAATCAGCCTGTCACCGGCCTACGTAGAGTATTTCCTTCACCGCGACCCTGACGCCCCCTCGTCAGGGCGCGGCATGGCCCCAACGCTGCTGACGCTTATAGACCGCTATGGCGTGGTGCCCTATCAGTCTATGACCGATACGACAGTGTCGCCTCCACGATGGGCCTTCATGCTTGGTGCCGAATACACGCCGCGCGAGTTTGCCCACAGTGTGTGTGCACCCAGCGAGTATGTGGCGCTGACCACTACGTCCAGCCGTCCCTATCGTACGTCGTTTGTCATGGAAGCAGCCGACAACTGGACCCGGGAAGCGTTCCTGAATGTTGCGGCCGACACGCTGTTGTCATGGACCGAGCAGGCTGTCAGACAGGGACATGGTGCCTGCTGGGAGGGCGACACCGGCCGTATGGGCTTCCGTTGGAAGCAAGGTACGGCGAAAGCCACCCTGACCGATGTCAGTACACCGCCCAGCGATGATCACTGCATGGCCATCATCGGGCTTGCCCATGACGATGAAGGCAAGCCCTATTTCATCTTGAAAAATTCATGGGGAACAGACAATGCCTACGGCGGGCTGCTCTACATGTCGTATGAGTATTTCATGAGCAGCACCGTAGCCGTTGTCCTTCCGAGGGTGTCAGTCGCGCTGGATTAGCGCCACGGCATAGGCCGAGATGCCTTCCTCGCGCCCGGTAAAGCCGAGTCGCTCCGTGGTTGTGGCCTTGATGGAAATCTGGTCTTCGTCGCAGCCCATGACCTTGGCTAAGCATTCCTTCATTTGCGGAATGTGCGGATTCATCTTGGGACGCTCGGCGCAGATAGTGGCGTCGATGTTGCCAATCCGGTAGCCCTTTGTGGCAATGAGCCCGATGGTCTGCTTCAGGATGACCTTGCTGTCCATGCCTTCGGTCTGTGCCGATGTGTCGGGAAAGTGATAGCCAATGTCGCGCATATTGGCAGCACCTAGCAGTGCGTCGCAAATGGCATGGATGAGCACGTCGGCATCGCTGTGACCCAGCAGCCCCATCGTGTGTTCCAGCCTGATGCCGCCCATCCACAGGTCGCGGTCGGGAACCAGCTGGTGAACGTCGAAGCCAAAACCAACCCTTATTTGCATAGCTCTTTCCTTTTCTAATTGATACTCTTCTTTTCCTACTTGAACAGGTCCTGGAGGCCGTCCATGTCGAAGGCCAGCGTGAAGCGCAGCGTCTGGTCGAGCGGGTTGCTCTGTGCGGTAGAGATGACGTAGCCCACGTCGAGCGAGAACACGTTCATGCGGAAACCGCCACCTACGGTGAAGTACTTGCGGTTGCCTTTCGACTCCGACTCGTGGTGATAGCCGGCGCGCAGAGAGAACTGGTCGTGGTATACATATTCCGCACCAATGCTCCACTGCACCTCCTCAAGCTCCTCCTTGAAGCCGCCGGGGGCGTCGCTGAAGCTCTTGAACATGCCGCTGATGCTGCTCACGTCGCTGTATTCGCGGCGCACGCGGTCCTGGTAGTCGCTGTTGGTCTCGTCGGTCAGCTGTCGGGGCACGGTGGGCACGAGCAGCTTGTTGGCATCGGCCGAGAACGAGAAGCGGTTGTATTCATCGACCGGCACCATGAGCGAGGTTCCTAAGCGCAGGTTGGCAGGAATGAACTGGCTTTCCTCGTCGCCGTAGTAGGAAATCTTGCTACCCATGTTGCTCAGTGTGGCTCCCAGTCCGAGCTGGCACTCGCGTTGCCCCAGCATCACATAGTTGTTGTAGTACATGGCAATGTCGGCGGCAAAGGCCGAGGCGGGCTTTGAGTCCTCGCTATAGTCGTAGCGCAGGTCGGAATAAATCCAACGCAGGCCTACGCCGAGTGAAAAGTTCTCGCTGAGCATGCGTGAATAGGCCACGTCGAGCGACATTTCGTATGGTTTCACGGTAATGTCGCTGGTTTCGCTGGTGAAGACTTCGCCCAGCGAGAAATAGCGCAGCGAGCCCGACAGTGCCGAATAGTCGCCTATGCGGTAGTAGCCGGCCACGTAGGCCATGTCGATGTCGTTGACCAGCTGGCGCAGCCAGGGCGTGTAGTTCAGCGCAATGCCTGCGCGGCTGATGCAGAAAGGATACTTGGCCAGGTTCCAGTATTGCGAGTTGACATCGGGATCGGTGGCACCGCCCACGTCGCCCATACCCGCTGCACGTGCGTCAGGGGCAATGGTCTGTGAGATGACGGCATGCTCCACGGGGTTGAACATGGAGTTCTTGTCGTCATCGTCGGCCGCAGCCGTGAGCGCGAAAAGCGTCAGCATGGCCGTGAGATATAGTCTGATATTCTTTTTCATCGTATCTTTATAAACGCTGAAGGTGTGTGAATTATTGTCCGGCCTTCAGCATTTTCTTGACTTCGCCGTTGGAATGACGATAGAGATAGAGTCCTGAGCGGGTTCTGGCCTGCCTGTCAACTCTCCGTCCGGCGGTGTCGTAGACGCCTTGTCCGTTGTCTTCTTCCGGCTGTACGGTCAGGTCGTTGATGCCCAACGGGTCGACAATGCGGAAGTTGATGATGGCGGTTGTCGGGTTGTCCAGCATGTCCCAGACGCGGAACAGCAGCTGATGGGTGCCGTAGCTGAGCAGCGGCAGGTCGAACTCGGCTCTGCCCGTGCGGTCGTCGCCATCCTGGTAGCGGAAGAAGTCGCTCAGCCGGTAGGTATGGATTGTCTTGTTGTCAATGATCAGTTCCATGTCGTGGCCAAGGCCGCAGCCGGCGGCATTGATGCCGTCTTCGTCATAGATCTCGGCCACGAAGTGTGCCAGCTGCCCGGCATCGTCGCCGTCGCAGAAGTCGGGACTGTTCAGGTAGCAGTTCACGATAGGTCCGTTTTCAGAGGCCACATAGCTGTCGCTGCCCACGAAGCAGAAGTCGTTGCACTCACCATGGGCAGCCAGCCCGGTGCTGTTGTCCTTGGCGAAGAGCAGCAGTTGTGCTTGTCCGTCCATGTAGAGAATGTCGCGTGGCACGGTGAAGGTGAACTGGAATTTCCCGTTGACCACGTCGTGTGTGCCGGTGTAGACGGTGTTCAGCCTGTCAAGGAAGACGATGGCAGTGTCGGTCTCGTAGGTGTTGTTGACCCTCCCCAGTATGGTTTGCAGGGCATCGCGCATGGTGACGCTGAGCTTTCCGTTGAAGTCCTCGTGTCCGGGAATGCTCCCCTTGAAGGTGACGCGTGAGCCTGAGACCAGCGGCCGGGGCTCGCTGCCCACGGCCTCGCCGTCGATTTCGTCGATCTGGGCAGTCAGTGTCGGAGCGGAAAGCACGATGGCGGGGTCGCCTAAGAGTACATACTGGAATTTGTTCTCCGTGCGGTCGTCGCCCGTGCTGATCAGTTGGTTCTTCGCTATGCGCACGGCATCGCCAATGGAGTTGCGCCGTCCGCCGGTCGATGCCAGCACGTGTCGCATGAAGGTCTTGTTCATGTACTGGTTATAGTAGGCGTAGACGGTGCGTGCCGTGCCGAAGAAGGCGATGGCTCCGCCTTGCGGATTGAGCACCGCCGCCTCGCCGATAGTCCTTTCCTGACCGTCGAAGGGCATGACGTTGCACGAGGCCGTGACCCATAGCGGCAGTCGCATGGACGTGGGGCGTTCAAAGTCGGTGATCCTGACCACGTATTCATGCGAGAACGACCGCTCGCCGCCGTGGCCGGTGTAGTTCATGACCAGTGCGCCTCTGTCCATCTGGTCATGTATCTGGCGTTCCACTTCGGGATAGCTGTAGTGGCCGGGCAGCTTGCTGACGGGGTAGGCGTCCCAGTAGATTTTCCTGAAATCGTAGCCCTGATGGTATTTCTTTACCTCGCGTATGACCACTTCGGCGTCGTTCATGTGCATGTTCTGGTTGCCGTCGTCGCCCATGAAGCAGAGCAGGTTCTGCCATGGTCCGGCATCATCGTTGTGCCGGTAGGCAATGATCTTGTCGACGACGCCTTTTGCCTGCTCCTCGGTTCTGACGGGCAGTCGGCCCACGCTCAGGTCGAGCAGGTCGGCCCGGAGCATGTTACCTCCGTCGTTGTCGTCGAGCAGTCCGAAGTAGTCGTCGGTCACGATGCATTTCGTTGCGCTGAACGAGTTCTCGCTCTCATAGCACAGCAGCAGATCCTCCTGCTGTACGCTGCCCCATCCTTTCAGCAGCAGCCGGTTGTCCCAGGCCCCGTCGCCGAAGAGCAGCAGGTAGCGCGGTCGCTGGTTCGTGTCAGGAGCGCGGTCGTAGAGCATCTTCATGTAGCGGCGGTAGGCATTGGCATCGGGTGTCCCGCTCGAGAATTCGTTATACAGCTCGTCGGCAGCAACCAGGTTCACGTGCATGCCGTCGGCCTCCTCGTGCAGCTGTTTCAGCCTTGCGGCCTGCTCCATGAGCTGGCGGTTGGCCGGCACGATGATGACCATCGTGGCCAGTGCGTCGCCGTGGCGGTCCTGGTTGGCTACTATTCCCACTATCTCGGGTGTGGGCATAGAGCTGGCCGCGAATGGCGGCAGCGGCTTCGGCCTGTTCGAGTTGACGGTGATGTAGTCCAGTCGCAGTTCGCCGCCCGACAGCTGCTTGATGGTGATGTCGGTCAAAGGCTGCAGGACGTTCTTTGCGCTGAGCTTCCAGGTGTATTGCCCGGCAACCGCGTTGCCGTCGATGAGCAGTCCTGAGGTCGAGCTGGTGACGCTGGCTCCGGGCGTGATGATGCTCAGTACGGAATCGCCGACGGCCACGGAAGCCTCGAATTTCCGGTCGAACGACATGCACAGGGTAATGGTGCCGCTTGCGTCGTAGGCGGGCAGGGTATAGGTGTGCTCTGTGCCAATGCCGAAGAGTCGGGCGTCGTAGAGATTGCGCCCACCGTGGTACCAGGCGAAGTCGTCGACCTCGTAGTGTGAGTGATAGAAGAAGGGTGCCGGATAGAATGTCTCGGCAAAAGCCGTGCTGTCGGTCACTTCCAGCTCCGAGTGCTCCGTGTCGGCCTCGGTGAGGAAATAGTAGCCATAGTCGGAGAAGTAGTTCTTCACGCGGGCCTCAGTGCCCATGGTGTTCCAGTTTACGGGTCCTGTGGCATAGAACAGCCTGCGCTGTCCGTCGAAGAGTGTGGTCACCTCCTTCAGGTCGTCGTTCTGTTGCAGGTATTCGTCGGGATACTTGTCGGGCTGCAACCGTCCTCCGTAGCCATAGACACGTATGCGTGCGGCACTGCTGAAGCCGGCAGCCTGTGCCAGCGAGTCGGTGATCTGGTAGACGCCTGTCTCCGGGACACGTATCTTGGCCCAGCGTCCCGTGGCAAGCACGGAGTGGCTGGCATATCGCTGCGATGTTTCCGGCTGCTGGGCCTTGAGTGGCGTGCTCCATAGCCCGGCGGTCAGAATCAGGAATAGAAGTCGTTGAAGCATAAACGATGTGTCAGTTGTATAGAATGATGAGTTTCTGTGCGGCCGATGCCTGCTTGCTGCCGTTGCTGCTGACCAGCACGCGGTAGAGATAGACTCCCGTGTGCAGCCTGTTGCCGCTGCCGGTGGTCAGGTCCCAGTCCATGGTGAAGGCCTGATTGGCAGAGACGCCCGATTCGCTTTTTTCCCAGAGTTTGCGTCCCGACGTGTCGAACACCTCGAGGGTCACGTCGATATGGCTGCCTGCCCGGTCGTGGCTGATGATGAACGAGGTGTGGGTCGTGGCAGGGTTCTTGGTGCAGACGACGTTGGCAATGGAAGGCTTCTGCTGTGGTTCGACCACAAAGTCGAGTCTGGCCACCGACGAGTTGTTCAGCACGTCCCAGGCACGGAACAGCAGCTGGTGGCTGCCGGCCGACAGCTCAGGCAGGCTGTAGCCCACAGAGCCGCTGCGGTAGTCGCCGAATTCATACTGGAAATAGTCGTTCAGGTGGTAGGTCTGTTCCACGTCGCCGTCGATGACGAGCTCCAGGTCGTGGCCTATGCCGCTGCCGGCGGCGTTGATGCCGTCCTTGTCGGTCAGCTGTGCATAGAAGAACGGTGTAGCGTTGACCGTGCCCCCGTTGCTGAACGCCTCGCTGTTCAGGTAGCAGTAGATGCTGGGCCCGATGCCGTCGTTGTCGTCATCGTCCTGTCCGGCCATCTTGATGTTGTCGGTCTTGCCGTGGGCAGCGGCCGTCTTCTCGTTGTCGATGGCAAAGGCCAGCACCTGTCCTGTCTGCTCGCTGAAGGTGACGTCCTTTGGCAGCGCAAAGGAGCAGCAAAAGCGTCCGTTCGTGACATAGTCCGAGCCTTGGTAGAACGTGTTCAGACGGTCGTTGAAGACGAAGGGATCGCCCGACTGTGCATTGTAGTTTTTCTTGCAGACGATGGTCTGCTCCACGTCGCGCACGGTGATGGTGACCGTGCCGTCGAAGCTGGTCTTCCCCTCGATGTGGCCCGACACCGTGGCGTGCGACCCTGCCTTGACCGTCACGGTGCCCTGACTGACAGGCTTGCCGTCGATGCTGTCGATGACGATGTTCATCCTGGGTGTTGCCAGCACCAGGGCGGGATCGCCCAGCAGCACGTAGTGCAGCTTGTTGTCGGTCAGGTCCTGCTCGCCAGAGTTCTTGGTGGCAATGAGCTTGTTCTTGGCCAGTCGCAGTGCCTCGCCAATGGAGTTGGGCTTGCCGTTGGTGTAGTCGAATAGGTAGGACAGGTAGGCCTGGTTGATTCTGCGGTTGAAGTTCTGGTACACGGTGCGGGTGGTTCCCAAGAAGGCGATGGCCCCGCCGTTCTCGTTGAACATGGCCGTCTCGCCGATGTTTTCTGTCTGGCTGTCGAAGGGCATGATGTCGCACGAGGCGGTGAACCACATGGGCAGCCTGAGCGACGTGCTCTCGGCAAAGTCGCTGCGCAGCAGCACCTGCTCGTGCGACAGCTGGTAGGCCGCGCCGTGTCCGCAGTAGTTCATCAGCAGTGCTCCTGCCTGCATCTGCTGCTTGATGAGCTTGGTGGCGTCAGGATAGCGGTTGCCGGTGGCGGTGGTCTGGCGTGTGTAGGCATCCCAGTACACCTTCTTGATCATGAATCCCGGCTGGTTCTTCTCCACGATGTCCGCCAGTGCCTCGGCGTCGCTCATGTGCTCGTTCTGGTCGTTGCCGTTGCCGTCGTCGGCCATGAAGCAGATGGTGTTCTGCCAGGCTCCCGCCTGCTCGTTGTTTCGGTAGCTGTAAATCTTGTCGACCAGTATTCTTGCCTCTTCGGGTGTACGGGCTGGCAGGCGTCCCACGGCTACATCGGCCTTGTCGGCCGAGAGCAGGTTGCCGCCTTCGTCATCGTCGAGCATGCAGAAGTATTCCTCGGCCACATAGCTGTGGGTGTCGCTCATCGAGTTCTCGCTTTCGTAGCACAGCAGGAAGTCGTCGGGCGAGTACTTGCGCCAGTCCGACGAGTTCATGCGGTTGTCCCAGGCGGCATCGCCGAAGAGCAGCAGGTGGCTGGGCATGTCGTCGCTGGTCTGTGCGCGGTCGTAGAGCATCTTCAGGTAGCGCCGGTAGGCATTGGCATCGGGCGTGCCGCTGCTGAACTCATTGAACAGTTCGTCGGCGGGCACGATGTTGATTCTCATGCTGTCCTTCTCCTCGTGCAGCTGCTTCAGCCGCTGTGCCTGTGCCAGCAGTTTTTGTGTGGTGGGAATGATGATCACCATGTCGGCGGCAGGGTCGGCATGGTGATCCTGGTTCGTGATGTTGCAATAGTATTCGGCTGTGGGCAGGGTGGCGCTCTCCAAGCTGGGCATCGGTGCCGGCTTGGTGCTGCACAGGGTGATGTAGTCCAGTCGCATGGTTGCTCCGCTGGTCTGCAGGATGCTCACCTCGTTGCTGGCCTGCAGTCCGGTCAGGTCGTACACCTTCGTTGTGGTCATGGCCCGCACGTAGTCGGCACGCTCGTCGCTGGCCGTCAGCTCGCCCACTTCCTTGCCGTTGACCAGCACCTTGGCCTGGAAGGGGCCGTCGTAGGTCATGACGACCGACAGCCGTGCCTCCTCGCTATAGGCCTGCAGGGTGTAGGTGCTCGGCGTTCCCGTGACCAGCGCATTGGCCTCGAACAGGTTGCGCCCGCTGTGCATCCATGCATAGTTGTCCACTTCATACAGCGAGTGGTAGTCGTCCGTAGCGGGATAGCCCAGCTGCGCAAAGGCGACCGTGTCTACGCTCAGCGGCTCGTCGTCGGTCTCGGTGATGAAATAGTAGCCATAGTCAGAATAAGGATTGCGGGTGCGTGTGAGGGTGGTGTTCGTGCTCCAGCTCACAGGACCTTTACCCCAGAACAGCCGCCGTCCGTTCACGGTGCAGGTGGGCACCTCCTGCAGGTCGTCGGTCTGTGCCAAGTATTCGGACGTAAGCTTCTCGGGCTGCAGGTTGCCGCCGTAGCCGTAGATCTTCACGCGCTGTAGGCTGCTGAAGCCCGCCTGGCGTATGACGCTCTCCGTGAGTTGGTGAATGCCTGTCTGTGCCACGCGTATCTTTGCCCAGCGGCCGCTGGCCAGTAGCGAGTGGTTGGCATAGCGTCCCGAGTCGGCCTGTGCCTTGCGGGGGGCCAGGTGGCGTGTGGCAGCCTTGGGCTCGGCATGGATGCCCAGGCTGAAGCTGACCAGTTTCTGGAACCGCCCTTCGCGGAAGACGATGGGCGAGAAAGCCACATAGAGTGTGCCCTGCTTGCGCGAGACGCCTACATACTGCTCAATGGCGGGCATGGCAGGCACGGTGTCGCGCCGGATGCGCAGGTAGCGTGCCACGTCGGCCTTCGTCATGTCGATGAACTCGGGGTAGTCGATGGTCACCCGGTAGGTCGAATCGGCATAGTCTGCCCCCAGCTCACAGCTATGGGTGAAGCGTGGCAGCGTTGAGTCGATGCGCACCTCGTCGGCAGTGAGGTTGAAGAACGTCTGTGCGCTCGTCGTCATCAGTGCCGCCCGCAGTGTGCCCAGCAACAGCAGTGTCAGTAGGTATCGTCTTGTCATTCCTTTTTGTTTCACTTACAGTAAAAGTCCAGCACCTTCCGGCTTTCAATCCAGCCTTCTATGTGGTCGTCGATTTGGACAGGCCCCACTCCCGGCGGTGTTCCCGTGAACAGCAGGTCGCCCGTCTTCAGGGTGAAGAACCGCGAGATGTAGGCAATGAGTTCATCGACCGTGTAGAGCATGTCGTCGGCGCAGCCGCGCTGCACCGTCTGCCCGTTGACGTCCAAGTGGAAGTGCTGCCCGGCAATGCTCTCCGTGGCGTCCAGCTCCATCCAGTCGCCGATAACGGCGCTGCCGTCGAATCCCTTGCAGATGGTCCAGGGCAATCCCTCGCGGCGTGCCCGTTGCTGCAGGTCGCGTGCAGTGAAGTCTATGCCCACGGTCACCGCGTCGTAGTAGCGGCGGGCAAAGCGCGCGGGAATGCCCTTGCCCAGACGACAGATGCGAACCACAAGCTCGGCCTCATAGTCCACCCTCGACGACCAGTCGGGGATGAAGAACGGTTTGTGGTCCTTCAATAGTGCTGAGTCGGCCTTCGTGAAAATCACGGGCTCCTCTGGTTTATATAACGCGCCATCGAGCTCTTTATTGTGCTCAATGTAGTTCATCCCTACGCCGAATATCTTCATAGTCTTGTTTCCTTTTCCAATAATTCCACCTGCTTAGGCAACCGGCAAGTGCGAGACGTGTGCAAAGTTACGCAAAGTCGAGAGCAAAACAAAGAAACTCGTTTCTTTTTTTGCCGAGACGGAGTAATTTCGCGCTTGAAAAGCGCAAAGTTACGAAAAAACGAGAGCAGAACAAAATAAATTCATTTATTTTTTATGCCGAGTGTAGTAACTTCGGCAATGCCAAAGTTACGAAAAAAGCTTGTAACCGCGAAGCGATTTTGGAAGATTAACGCATTTCGACCTGAAATAAAGGCAAAACGGGGAAGAACGAGGAAGTTCTATTTGGGTCAAAAGCAAATTGGGGAGGATTGGTGAAGCAGTTAGGTTTCTAATTCGTAACCCCAAAACTGGGTTCTGATGCAGGTTAATCGACTAAGCAAATTTGGGCAGAATGGGGCACCCATCACCGTCCTTACACCGTCCGTTTCTTATTCCGCAAACTGCTACATTTTGCATAGCGATGGATGCCAAAAGAAATAGTAGTTTTGCAGCCAGAATTAAAAACGGAGTAAGAAACATGAGAAGTACTTTTAACATTCTGTTCTATGTGAACAAGAGTAAGGAGAAGAATGGTGTGGTGCCTGTGATGGGCAGGGTTACGATTAACGGAACGCAATCGCAGTTCAGTTGTAAGAAGACGATTCCGCTTGACATGTGGGATGTGAAGGGCAATTGTGCCAAAGGACGCAGCAAGGAGGCATTGCAGATTAACCGCGAACTTGATAACATCAAGGCACAGATTATCAAGCGCTATCAGCATTTGTCGGATCGTGAGGCTTTCGTGACGGCAGAAATGGTGCGCAATTCCTATCAGGGCTTTGGCAGCGAGTACGAGACGCTGCTGAGTGCTTTCGATAAGGATATCGCCAACCAGAAGAAACGTGTGGGCAAGGACAGGGCTGCAAGCACGCTTTGGGCTATGGAACGTTCGCGGAAGGATGTGGCAGAATTCATCCAGTCGCACTATCGTCGCACGGATATGTCGATGCTGGAACTAACGCCTGAGTTTATCAAGGACTTTGCCGCCTATCTCAGCACAGACCGAGGACTGGCTAATGGTACTATCTGGCAGCGATGCATGTGGCTTAAAGGTGTTGTGTTGAGAGCGCACTATAACGGCAAGATTCCCCGTAACCCGTTCGCGCAGTTCCACATCAGCCCCAACTGCAAGGAAAGAGAGTTTTTGACCGAGGATGAACTGAAGGCTGTCGTGACCCATGAGTTCAAGGATGACAATCTCGCCTTCGTGCGTGACATTTTTGTATTTGTGTGCTTCACCGCCCTCTCGTTCATCGACGTGAAGAACCTGACCACGGATAACATCGTGGACGTCAATGGCGACAAGTGGATTATCAGCAAGCGGCACAAGACTAATATCCCTTTCCAGGTGAAGCTGATGGACGTTCCCTTGCAGATTATCAACCGCTATAAAAACCTACAGGAAAACAAGTTGGTGTTCGGCAAGATGAACTACTGGTCGATGTGCAAGAAACTGAAAACGGTGATGACAGCCTGCGGCATTGAGAAAACCATATCCTACCATTGTGGAAGACACTCATTCGCAACTTTAGCGCTTTCAAAAGGAATGCCCATCGAGAGCGTGAGTCGTGTATTGGGACACACCAACATCGTGACCACCCAGATTTACGCCAAAATCACAAGTCAGAAACTTGATAATGATCTGACGATGCTTGGCAATAAACTCAATGCATCGTTCAAGGACATAAAGAGAGCATAACCACTAACGGCGCATAAATACTCCAAAGCAGAAAGACGAATGATTAGCGAAGTCTGTCATCCGTCTTTCTGCGTTATAATCCCACAGCACACGAACCACTAACGGCTCTTTCGGGTATGTCAACTGAACTGTGTCAGCGTTAATTGCTGCTGACCAGCCAAGAACTGCTGGGGGACAAGCCTGAGCGTCACTTTCTTGGCAAACTCTGGCTGGGCTCGATGCCCAGTCAGAGTTTACT
>Ga0247611_10002249_pt1 | contig 31822 bp, 30 predicted proteins | sample 177DNAGHGhighgp2_FD_192422 | JGI IMG/M metagenome (GOLD analysis project Ga0247611, IMG submission 192422) | Sheep rumen microbial communities from Palmerston North, Manawatu-Wanganui, New Zealand - 1770 DNA GHGhigh gp2 | ecosystem: Host-associated > Mammals > Digestive system > Stomach > Rumen... | reverse complement strand
CCATAATGCATCATATCGTTCCTATGTGTATTAGGTTGTGTATGTGTACCTCCTCCATTTGGTCTAGTATTATGATGGCCTCTATTTGGAGGTGTCACGTGATGATGCGGATGGTGCGGCCTATGATGATTATAGAAATCCCTAGGAACAGGTCTATAATACCTAGGAGGTAATGGTCTAGAATAATACCTAAAGTACCAACCATTGTCATAGAAAGGATAATAGTACATATCACGATAGATATAGTACAACAGTAAACCTTCTGCATTATAATAAGGTGTACCATAGGTAATAACCAAGCTAATGTCAACATTGCCATCATAAACTCCATCTACTTGAGCTTGTGCTTCTGTTACACAAGAAGATAATGTGAAACACATTATCAATGCCGCCAAAATACTAATAATCTTTTTCATACGCAAATTGTTTTTTAATAACTATTGCAAAGATATATGTTTATTTTCGATTTATCAAGTATTTATAGTATATTTAGAGTTTTTCCAAAGAGATTTAGGAATTCCCCTACCATTAATAGGGATTTTTATTATGAAACAGATTATAAGATTGACAGAAAGCGATTTACGTAAAATAATAGAAGCTTCAGTGAGAAGAGTTATCCAAGAAGGTGCTTTTGACAAGTACCCAAAAGATTTGATGGATATTGAATTGGATTCAAACCAGAACGTCAATGACCTAGGAATGGCTTCAATATATTCTCAGATGAACGACCCAATGGTTCGTAATATCACTGGTTCCACCATGCGCTCTATGATGTCAGATAGAATGGGTAATAAAGTGGATTCAGATAGTGAAAGTCTAGATAGCATTGAAGGAAAAGGTCAAGATAACATAACTAACAAGTGGCTTAATACTCCAAATGCTGCAAGGAATTTTAAAGAGTTCCCAAGGCAGTCTAGAATTAATGGTGGTGTTAAAAACTATGATAGTTTAGCGAATGGAAGTGAAAGAATAAACAGATATAAGATAGGGAAAGGCTAACCTTTCCCATTGTTTTGCATCCATAATGCAAATATATAGATAAAAATTATATTTGGCAAATATGAAATGTTAATAAAATAAAAAATGGAGGCTCTCTTGCCCCCATTATATCATCATAACAATTAATTTTCTTTCTTATTCTTTTTGTATCTGTCTTGAAGTAGTTTAATTTTTGTCCTTTTGTTAATGTCCGAATAAGTCCCTCTTAGTTCCACCTCATAGTTTGGATTCGATGCGTATCTGTTTCCGCTATAGGTTGTGTAGTTTCTCATAAGATGGTGTTCGGTTCTACCTCTTGTCAAATAACTTTTCTTCAGAATGGCTATGTAATCCATAATTGCTTCGTCATAGTTTGAATACCTTCTTTTCGCCACTCCAAATAATGAACGTCTTGAGGTTTCACGGCCAGCTCCTACTGTTCCGAAGTGAGTTTCAATTTGTGTCTGAGCCATCATGAACATTATGTCCACGTCTTTCTCAAGTCCGTTCTCAACGATTGACCTTGGAATCGTCTTGTGAGTTTTTGGAAAGTTTCCGAATATATAATCTTCCACTTCCTTTATCAGTTTGTCCTTAATGCTATCCATTGTTCTAACCGATGATGGTTTCACAATTGAATCAATCAAGGTAATTTTTTCTTCTATTTTATCGTTATACTTGTTTGGCATAGATAAAGCTAGAAGACTGCTTAACCATGTACATAATACAATGCACATTAAAATTAAAATTGCTTTTTTTCTCATCATTTAAAAATTTACGTGAGGCTCGAATCATAGTATGCTATGTATTCGATTGGTGACGATATGTGAGAGCGAGTTACGTCACTACATCCTCTTAGTTAAAAATTGTATGCCGACAGACTTCCATACTTACTAATTTTGTTATTATACCAATCATCTAATAATTGGCTTAGAAATCCGTATCTTTCTTTTTTATCAGTTATTGTATTATTAAATTCTTTGTCTAATATATCTAATACGTCTTGCTTCCAATAAGATTTCTCAGTTGGAAGATGATTACTCAATTTCACGAAGATTCCTACATTTTCTCCATCCTTTTCAAAAGTGGCTCTCATAAAATTGTTATCTAGATATTTTTTAACTAGTTCAATTTTATCACTGTAGGACTCTTCGATTATTGTATTATTTATTTTTCTATATCCATTTTCAGACAATATAATCGTTTTCATAACAAACTTACCATTTATTATAAATATTCGTTAATCATCTTTTTGCTCAATGGCATAAGATAAAATACCGCCTCTGGTATTTCGAATACCTTTGTAAACCCTAATCTTTCCCAATAGGATTTAGACCTTAACGATTCTTCAACACCAATCCAAATGAAATCATAATTTTTAATAAGAAAATCGGTATTGAAATATAGCATTTTTTTATCTAAACCACAATTTCTCAAGCGTTCGTCAATGACAAATGAGTGACCGTTTATTTGTTTATACCCTTCTAATGATTGGGATATTTCTTTCTCTTTCATTTGTATTGGAGAACCAACTTGTATTGGGTATTCTGTAAATATTAGTAAACCATATATTTCATTTGTGTATTTATCGACTAATTTTATAGATTCGCTTAATATTGCATTTGAATTAATCAATTGATGCAATACAATCAAAGGAGACTTTAAATCAAATGCTTTTGCTAATGTTTTGCATATATTTTCTAAATCATATATCGAAGTTTTATGTATTTCAACTCGTTCTAACAAGTCTTTACGAGATAAATCATTATCTATTAACTTGTTACATAAATCTATTTGCATACTTTTTAGATTTACGAATGCAAAGATATAAATTTTTTTTAAATTATCAAAAAAAATTAAGATATTTTTGCTTATTTTCTTAAAAATTAGGGGAAAGTTTATTTCAGATAAATCGCTTTCCCCCTCAGTTTAACTATAAAATATTTGAAATTATGAGAATTAAAGAGTTACTTAATTACTATCTCATCACCTTCGCAAGATGCGTGGAACACATATTTTGGTTTATAATCGTTTGTAAGCATGAGTTCCGTTATCTTGTCTTCAATGTTTGTTTGGATGAGCCTTATAATAGGTCTTGCTCCAAGTTCCTTCTTCTTAATTGCCTCTGCATGTATATAGTTTACTACGTCATCAGTATATTCTATATTATACTCTATATTATTAAGTCTATTATTAAACTTATTAATTTCTAATTTAACAATATTCTTTAAATTATCATCTGTTAAACTATTGAAATATACTATTTGGTCTATTCTATTAATAAACTCTGGAGTAAACTTTCTTTTTAATTCCTTATCAATAATTGATTTCTTGTTTGTATCTTCATTACTTACGAATCCAAGTCCATTTCCAAGTTCATAAGCTTTCCTAGCTCCTATGTTAGATGTCATAAGCACAATTACATTCTTAAAGTTAACAACTTGACCTGCGCTGTCTGTAAGTCTTCCCTCATCGAATAACTGAAGGAATACGTTGTAAACCTCTTGGTCTGCCTTTTCAATCTCATCCAAAAGAAGAACACAATGCTGCTTATGCTTGATTGCCTCTGTAAGCTGTCCACCGTTTTCATATCCAACGTAACCTGGCGCAGCACCAGTTAACTTTGAAACTGAATTTTTCTCTGAATACTCAGACATATCAATTCTGATAAGTGCTTTCTCATCACCAAAGATTTCTTCCGCAAGTTTTTTAGCGATAAGTGTTTTACCACTACCAGTTGGTCCCACCATTAAAATGTTTGCCATTGTCTTCGTCTTGTCACCAAGTCCAACCTTGTTTCTCTTGATAACTCTACATACACTGTCGATGGCTTCATCTTGACCAATAATACTTTTCTTCAGTGTATCGTCAATGTGTGCAATTTTAGCTTTTTCTGAAGACGAAAGCTTGCTAACTGGAATCTTTGTAATTTCAGATACTACATTTGAAATATCATCTTCATTGATTTCAATTGCCTCAATATCTTTATTATTGCTTCTTTTATAGTCTGCAATATCTGCATTCAATACATTCTGTTCTGCATTGAGAGAATCAATCTTTTCAAAATCACCACTGTTAAGTGCCGCATCCTTTTCTTCCTCAATTCCTCTAAGTCTCTTCTTGAGGTTTTGAATCTCAATAGGCTCTCTATCCATTAGTGATGTATTTGCTCCAGCTAAATCAATAATGTCGAATGCTGAATCAGGCAATGTTCTATCTGTGATATATCTTTCTGCCAAGTCAACAGCCTTTTTAATAGCCTTTTCGGTGAATACAACGTTATGGTAATCTTCGTAGTATTTTTTATTGTTTTCTAGAATCTCAACCGCCTCTGCGTTTGTTGTTGGGTCAATAATAATCTTCTGTAGCTTTCTAGATAATGAAGAATTACTTTCAATCGTGTTTCTGTAATCCTTAAATGTTGTCGCTCCGATTATCTTGATAGTTCCTTCAGATAACGCTTCGCCAATCATGCCACTAATATCAGTATCTTTTTCCTTGCTACCACCTCTCAATACAGTATGAATGTCATCAATGAATAGGATATATTTGTCACTTTTCTTCAATTCTTTGAAAAGTCCATCAATTCTTTCCTCAAACATCCCTCTGAAGTGTGTTCCACTAACGAGAGCCATTGGGTTAAGCATTACAATTTCTTTACCATCTAGAACGTCAGGAACGTCTCCATTGACAATCAAATTGGCAATGCCATATACGATTGCAGTTTTACCACAGCCACCTTCACCAACCAACACCGCATTATTTTTCTTTCTCCTAGATAGTACTTTTATTATTTCATTGATTTCTTGTTTTCTTCCTACAATCTCATCAATTTGCCCATTTGCGGCTAGTTTATTGAGACTCGTTGTATATTGCTCCACAAACTCATTTGATGAACTAGTAGATATGATTTTAGTATTAACTTGACTTTTCAATGGAATATCGTTGTTTTTCTTACTTATTTTCTTCGCTTGCAATTTTTTTGGCTTCAATTCATTTTCTTGTTTTTTCTCTTGTGGCTTTACATCGCATTTATTGAAAATGAAGTGGTATTCCAATCTAAATTTTTCAAAAACCTCTGTTTCTGCAAACCCATTATCTTTATTTAATATAGCCAATAGAATGTGTTCAGTTCCAATTGGTGAGCAGTTCAGCTTCTCAGCTTCAGCTTTTGCGCAATCCATTGCCTTTATTAAATCGTCATTGAATACCAATTTATCACCTTTCAGTTGTGGCTTCATGTGTTTATCTAACACAGAAACATATATTTTCCTAAGTTCCTCAATGTTTTCTGACATTAGACAATTATCGAGAATCATATTAGCATGACAGTTTCGATTATCAAGAATCGCTAATATGAGATATTCTAATGTTAGTACATCAGTAGGAAACTCATTGTACAAGGTAGATGTCATGTAGTCCATCACCTCGTTAAACTCTAATGTGTAATCCTCTTCTCTAAATTTACTCATAATTTTCAATTTAATTACGTTTAAAATATAACACTCCACCAGACATTTTCAAGAAATTTAGTAATAAATTATTTTGTTTTTTAACATTTTTTATATATCTTTGCAATAAAATAATAATGATAATAATATGGAATTTCCAACTTTGTATAAACAGACAGCCACTGGAGCCATTAATCGTTGGACAATCCTAGTGGAAAGTAACTACTATTGGACTGAATTCGGAAAGGTCGATGGAGTTCTGCAAACGTCAGATAGAACGTATTGCGAGGCAAAGAATGTTGGTCGTTCAAATGAGACTACAAGTGAACAGCAAGCGGTATTGGAAGCCTCTTCAGTTTGGAAGAAGAAGAGAGACCGTGAGGGGTTTGTAATGAGTTTAGAGGAATTACAAGAGCTTATATTTGACCCACCAATGCTAGCTAAGAAATTTGATGGAAACTATAAAAAAGAAATGAAATTCATTCAGCCTAAGTTGGATGGTATTAGATGTAACATATCTTGTAATACTGGTGAGATTCAAGCTCTAAGTAGACATAATATGGCATTTAATACCACAAAGCACATTGAGAATGAATTAAAAGAATTATTAGAGTCTAATAAGTATCTTCATTTGGATGGCGAATTATACAATCATGACTTGCATGACGATTTTAATAAAATTGTATCTCTAGTCAGAAAAAAGAAACTCACCGATAAGGATAGGGAAGAAATTGAATTTAAAGTAAAATATTATGTATATGATGCTTGGTTTGATGGAAATAATGATATGAGTTTTTCTGAAAGGTCAAAATTTATTAGTGATAATCTATCTAATATGAATAATGTGGTGGTAGTTCCCACATTTGAGGTAAATTCTAGGGAAGAGGTTGACAAATATTTCGATATGTTCAGAAAAGATGGTTATGAGGGTGCAATGATTAGGACAGATGCACCTTACGAGCATAAAAGAAGTAAGAATTTATTGAAGTATAAGGAGTTTCAAGACGATGAATTTGAAATTGTTGACGTAAATATTGGAAAAAACCAGACAATTGCAGAAAGTTTCACAATAAAATTGAAGAATGACAAACTGTGTGAATGCACACTTGCTTTTACAGATGATAAGTGTAGAGAGATACTAGAAAATAAGGAAGGATATATAGGTAAAATGGCAACAGTTGTTTATTTCGGAATAACTGATAAAGGTAAATTGAGATTTCCTATATGTAAAGCAATTAGGGATTATGAATGAACTTTATTATAGTAATTTTAATGAATTTATAGAAGGTGAGGAATGGAAAAAGAAAAACGCACAAAGGATATAAATTTGAATTTAATAATGAATTATAAAGCAATAAACAATGAGTAAAATTTTTAATTTTTATGCAAAAAATAAAGATGGTATTGATGTAGATAGAACGTGGTATCAGTCATCTAATATAAAGTATTCAGAGTGTTTGGATTATGATAATAGGCTTAAAACACTTAAAGTAGTATTCAATAATGGTACTCAATACGAATATAAAAATGTAAATTCGCAAGATTACTTGTTATTCCGTGATGCTTCCTCTCAAGGTAAAGCACTTAATGAGTATATTAAACCAAAGGGATATGAATATGAGAAAATGGAAAATGCCGACCTTGCAACTTTAGATGGGGAGTTGACATTTAGAATGGAAGATGGTATATTCGTATTATACGATGGCGATAAATTCGCAATTAAAGATAACAAGGATAATGTTATATGCGAGAGAGAGGTTAAACTAACAGAAGCTGCTTTCCAGACAATATGTTCAGCACTTGAGGCTGTTGGAAAACAACTTTACACCGATGGAAATAATTTTGTAGAAGATGGAGAAAACAAAGAAGATAAACCTTTTTGAAAGAGCATTTAATCTCTGGGGCGCAGATGCTCAAGTGAAGATGCTAAACGAAGAGATTGGAGAATTGCTTGCTGCAATGGGAAAATTTGACCGTAGGCGTGTGGGAGTACATGATGTTATAACAGAGCTTGCAGATGTTTCCATTATGGTTGAGCAAATGGCTGATTTATTCGGCTACGAAGAATTTGAAAAAGAAAAAGATTATAAACTAACTAGATTAGAAGAAAGGTTAAATAAGTATGAACGAGAAAGAAATGAACGAAATTCAGAAGTTAGCGTTTGAGAATGCTAGAGAAGATTTTTTTAAAGATTATGCTAATATGAAAAATTTTGACTACAGCGTATGGGAATAATTTTAAGTAGTTTCAGAGGATGTGGCAGAGAGTTTTTGAAAAATACTCATGGTGACAAGGTTAAGATTTACGATGCAATTGCCGACATACCAGCCACAGATATAGAAGGTAAAACAAACCAAGACTTGCTAGAAGAGTACTACAATAAAGTAATGGATAATGTAGACAGTTACGATATTGTGTTTATTGATTCTAGCACTGGTATTAGAGACACCTTTAATGAGCATGGGGTTGATTACGATGTTTTCTACCCATCTAAGGAAAGAAGGGGAGAGTTCATCGAAAACCAAGTTAGGAAAAGAGCAAAACCAGATGTTATCAAGTCTCTTGATAAAAATTTCGAGAAATGGGTGCAAGAGATTGACGATGATGAAGCACCTAACTGCTATAAGCACAAACTATCTAATATGGGTGAATTTATTGGAAATAGCCCAATCATCATGCAATACATAGATAGCTTAAGAAATCAGCCTCAACCACAAGTACAAGAGGAAGCAGCACCAATCAATAACGAAGAAAATACTGAGGAATAAATGGAAGTCAAAGCAGTTAACGAAGTTGATAGAGGGTATCAATACCTACTAGATGACATTATGAGTCATGGACAGCCAAAGGAAACTAGAGCTGGTAAGGTAAAATCTTTATTTGGAAAACATTTTAAGATAGATTTAAAGAAAGGATTCCCATTACTAACAACCAAGAAAGTGTTTACAAAGGGTATATTACAAGAGTTACTATGGTTTTTACAGAGACCTTGTAACAGTCATGGAAGCTCTAACATCGAGTACCTTGTAAAAAACAATGTACACATCTGGGACGATGACGCTTTTCGTTGGTTTAAAGAATGGGTTACAAAAGAAATAGCTTTTGAACATAAAAATTACAATTTTGTTATTGCTGATGGTGACGATGAAGTTGGTAATGATGTAAGTTTTGAGTGGTGGATGTGGAATGATGCAAAGAAGAATGACATTCACTGGCTTCTCACATTAACAAAAGAAGAATTCCTTATACATGTATTGGAAAGACTAGAAATTAGGGTTGATGGTGGTAAGATATATAGATTTGGTGACTTAGGACCAGTTTATGGAAAACAATGGCGTAAATTTGATGGTAAAAATAAAACTGTTGACCAGATTGAAAATATCATTAAGACATTAAAAACAAATCCTAATGATAGAAGATTGCTTTGCGTTGCATATAATCCTAGCATCTTAGAAGAGGTTGCCTTACCACCTTGTCACGTTATGATGCAATTCTACACTAGAAAGCTTTCTGAACTTGAAAGATGGGAAGCTTATAGAAAAAAGCATAAGAACGAGCCTCTTAATGAAAATGGCACTAATAAGTATATTGACATCTATGGCGAGGCAATTAGCCCTTGGACTACAAGAAAGTATAAGGATGAACTTAATAAAGAGTTGGATAAAGAAAGAATACCAGTATATGGTTTAAGTTGTATGTGGACGCAGCGTAGCGTTGATGTATGCTGTGGTTTACCTTTCAATATTGCAAGTTATGCCTTTTTAACATATATGATTGCAAATATCGTTAATATGGAACCAGATATATTGATTGGTTCGCTTGGTGATTGCCATATATACGAGAATCATTTTGGAGGTGTTGAAGAGCAATTGAAGAGAAAAGGAAATGACCTACCAACTCTTACAATAAACCGAAAAGTGGGTACAATTGACCAGTTTAGATTTGAGGACTTTGTATTAGAGAAATATAATCCAGACCCACCTATTAAGTATCCATTAAATGTTGGATAATGGCTGTATCAAGATATATAAAACAAAGACAAGAGGAATATAGAAAATTGTATGGCAAAGTCGAACTTGAGGTAATGCAGATAACCAAAGACACCTTCGGAGGTGAGGTCGAGAAATCAACTGAGTATGAAGATAAGGTAATGCACGTTGATTTCTGGTGGGATTCGCCAAAGAAAGGTAGAATTGGAATTGATGTTAAAGGTATTAGGCAGAATGAGAATAAAGAGTATGATGACACATTCCAATGGTTAGAGTTTAAGAATAATCCTGGCCTTCCTGGCTGGTTATATGGTCAAGAAGAGTACCTTGCATTTAAAACTTTCACACAAATTGTTTACATCAAAAGGGATGTTTTGAGAAAATATGCAGAAGAGAAATTGGGCGATAAAAAGCCTGTAAGTAGTAGACCTAGAGATTATTTCATTCCATACACTAGAAGTTATTGGGGTCACAAAGACCTAACAATGAAAGTTCCGATGTCTGATATTATACAATTGGCAAGCGAAAAAGACAAAAATGGTAATTCAAATGGATTTTTTGCAATATTCTAGAATTAAAGGTACTGTTTGCGCAGTACCTTTTTTTATTGCTTAATATTTATAGAGAAATAACTTTATAAAATATTTAAAAATTATGGTAACTAATATATTGGATTATATGTATGAGGGTTATGGTTATGATATGGATAACCAGCTTCTTTACACTGATGTTGAAAAGTATAACGAGGCATTAGACAAGGATGGCTATGCTGACAAGGGCATGAAGACATTCTCTTCTAATGATTGGAAAATCACTGGATACCAAGAAGGTCTTCCAACTGAAGATGCTAACAAGTACAAGGAAGTTCCTCAGTTTGTTGGTGAGAACGGTGCAAACTATACTGACCTTAGACAGCAGATTTGTCAGTGTGGCGGTAAGGGTACATACCAGTGGGCATATGATTGTGATGAATAATATTTAACTTATGAGTAAGACTGTTACAATAAATCAAGATAAATTATTGATGCTTAAAGAAACTGTGGCTAGTGATAGTAATATTGCTAGTCATAATGACTATTGTTCTGAATTAACGGAGGCTGCACCAGAGGTCGATGAATATGAAATCGGTGATGAGGGTAGCAATCCACCTGTAGGTGGTAATTTTTATCATGTAAACGAAGCTTATAATGTATCTGTTAGGGGAGGCTTAGATTCGATTAACACTATAGAGTTCATCCCACACGAGAATGCTCGTGAAGAGGGGTATGAAGATGACGAAATAGAAGACTTTGAGCCTTATTATGAAGTTGAAGCAATGGATATGGACGGAAATACCATATTATATGCTGACTTGACTGTAGAAGAGCTTTTTGATTATTTCCCACAAAGTATAATCAATGATATAATTGAAAGGGATAAATCAAATGCTACTAGGCTATCAAATCCTAGTATAAACCAGTATAGGATTGAAGATATTCTATATCGTGATACAACACCGTCTGATGTTGATAATGTGAATGAAGTTAACAGAATAGCAAAGAAAATACAAACTGGTGGTCCTAGTGCTTACCTTCTTACAGATGGAGATATTATCTATTTCCATGACCACATTTACATCAATAATATTGATGGTATGACACCAGACAAGTTTATAGCTTTGGGAAATATTAGATTGAGTAATGGTGGGTTTGAATTGATTAAAGAGCCTACTAGACAACAGATGTATGAATTAAAGCAATGGATTAGGCAGCAAGAAGGAGGAATATATGTCGATTTTTGTGAGGAATCTCACCAGACATATCCAAGAACATTATTTAGTACAAAATATGGCTCACCTAATGCAGAGAGGGTAGTGAATGATATATATTATTATTTTGTGGAAGGTATAAAGCCTCAAGATAATTTCTATGAGTCAAATGATAAGGAAAAAGTGCTAGAAAATTTTGATTTTGAAGTAGATAGTTCCGAAATTGACCTATCTTCATTTAAGAAGAAACATGAATTAGTACCTAATATTTGGAATCCTGACGGAACGTTAAACTCTAGAATAAGGTTGAAGTTATTGGATATAGCTGATGATTTCTGGGAGTATGTCAACCTAACATGGGTTAAACCAAGTGGTATTATATTAACTGGTTCTATCTGCAATTTCAATTGGTCTCAATATTCTGACATTGATTTACATTTAATTGTAGATTTCGATGAAATAGATGAGAAGACTGAGTTTGTGAAGGATTATCTTGACTCAAAGAAAAACGAGTGGAACAACGAGCATAGTGGATTACAGATAATGGGATACCCAGTTGAGTTATATGTTCAGAATTTGGGAGAAATGCCAGAGTCAAACGGAATATATGACCTAGAAGAAAATGATTGGTTGAGAGAACCAAACCCAGATGACATTAAATCAATTGGACTTAACAAATTCTCTATTAAGGAAAAGGCTGCAAAAATTATGACAATCATTGATGATATGTATAATGCTCTAGCATCTACAGATGATTCTCATAAGATAGAACAGATGGGTGACGATGCAAGCTACTTATGGAAGAAAGTGAAGGAAATGCGCAAGAGTAGCCTTGAGAAAAACGGAGAGAGTGGAAGCGGCAACATTGTTTATAAGATACTGAGAAGAGAATTTTATTTAGATAAATTATGGCATTTAAAAGTTATGTGTTATGACAAATTAAATAGTATTTAAATGGGGAGAAAAGTTAGAGAAATATTGTTTATTATTTTTTAAATTTTCTTAATATTTATATAAGAAAGAAATATAAAACATGAAAAAAACTAATGAACAATTTATAGAAGAAGCCAATATTAGGCACGATTTCAAGTATGATTATTCAAAAACCCAATACATTAACAAACGAGAAAAAGTGTGTATCATCTGTCCCATTCACGGTGAATTTTGGCAAGAAGCTTCTAGTCATCTAAAAGGCTGTGGATGCCCAAAATGCGGTAAAGAATCTTCACAAAAACGTCAAAGTTTAAATACTGAACAATTTATTGAACGAGCAAAGAAAATTCATGGAGATAAATATGATTACTCAAAAGTAGAATATATAAACAGTTCAACTAAAGTATGTATTACATGCCCTATTCATGGCGAATTCTGGCAAAGACCAACTGAACATTTGAGAGGAAGTGGTTGTAAAAAATGTGGCGATTTATCAGTTGCAATGAAAAACAATAGAATCACTACAGATGAATTCATTAAAAGAGCAAAATTAGTTCATGGTGATAAGTACGATTATTCTAAAACAGAATATATATCACCTAGAAAAAAAATATGTATAATTGATAAAGAATTTGGAGAATTTTGGATGATGCCTTATGCCCATTTAAATGGTCAAGGTTGCCCATCAAGGAAAGGTGAAAAAATTAGCAAAGCAAACACCAAATCAAAAGAGAAATTCATTGAAGAAGCTAAGAAAGTTCATGGGGATAAATATGATTATTCCAAGGTGGAATATAAAGGTACATTTGAAAAGACTTGTATCGTTTGTCCAAAACATGGCGAATTCTGGCAAAGACCAACTGAACATTTAAGCGGTTGCGGATGCCCAATTTGCAAGTCTAGTCATTTAGAAATGGAAATCAAAAATTGGCTAGATAATAATAACGTAGAATATGTCTACCAATATAGGAATAAAATATTTGGTTTACAATCATTAGACTTCTATTTGCCAAAATATAATATTGCAATTGAATGTCAAGGTGAACAACATTTTAGACCAGTAAAATATTTTGGCGGAATTAAAGAATATAATAAGGTTAAGAAATTAGACAAAATTAAAAAAGAAATTTGTGACAAAAATGGTATAAGACTAATATATTATGTTAGGATTAAAAAATATCAAACAAATTCTTTGAACGAAATACATGAGCCATCTAAAATTGTGAATTTAATATGAAAAGAATCCATATAAATGAATCCAAATACAAAAAACTATCATTAACAGTATATGATAGAAGCAATTCAATTACGGAATCCAAAAGTAGAAAGAAAAAATATACTGTATATATTGACGGTAAAAAAGATGATACCTTTTCTGATATGAATTGGAAACGTAAGCCAAAAGTTGGAAAAGGCTTTTATTACGGAGGGGCTGTTTTCAAAATTAAAAAAGTCACAGATGATTCAATATATGCAATAGAAGAGTCTAAAAATACAAGTGCTCAATTATTAAATGAGTGGGATAAAATTGATTATTTTGAAAAAGCAAAACAATACTTTGGAACTACAAATGATTTGAATGAATGCGGATTTATTTTGCCAAATGGAGAAATGTTGGATTTAAGCTCTGTTAAAGGTAGAAGAGGTATACCGCATCGAAATGTAGAAGCTATTGGTGTTGGTTTAGAAACCTTTATAGAACATGGCGCAATACGTTGTGATTCTAGATATAAATTAATTAATATTTGCAAAAAGCCTACTAAAGAACAAATTAATAGATTGATTCAAATTATAAAAGAAAATAATGGCTCTGTGTCTTTAGATTTAGGTAATGGACATATTACTTTTGATTATGTAGATTATAAAAATGTTAATTATAAAAGGATAATAAATGATATAATTAATTTTTTTGACAATAAAATAAAACCTAGTTCGTTATATGAATCCAAAAACATAATAAAAGAATATTTAGAAAAAGACAATAATTTACCATTGTACAAATATTTCAAATGGGCATCTACTGCTTCTTCTTGCGAAAAAGCTAGAGATTTGGCATATTCTTGCTCTTATTATATTGGTGAATATATTAAAAAGATATATTATAGATATTCAGAGTTTGAAGATTTATTAAATGATGATGAATTCGACTATGAAGATGAGTCATTGATAGAGACATTTGTAAAAATGCTTGAAGAAAATAATTTGTGTGACCATTTCATAAGTGAAATGCAAAATATTGTAGATTATTATGAACTACCTTCATGGTGTACTATGGATTTTAATAGAATTGTAAAAAATGAATGGTGCATTCATTTTGGTTCTGATTCAGAATCAATTGCAAAAGAAGGATTTACTGGGGGGACACCAGAAATCGAACATCTTGCTTATACAAATGCTGGAGCACAAAAATCAAGTGCTGGCTATGATTTTGCATTTTTAATAAACGATAAGAGCGTGGATTATAACGGATATGGTGATGAAGCAGTTATTTTTAGGACTAGCGGTGTAGAAATCTACCATTATGGTGACAATCAGAATCAAGTTGTATTTTGGGGACCTAATGTAAAAAGCTTTATTCCAATTCATCAAGATAATGGTGATTGGGTTGTTTATGGGCAAAATGGTCAAGTTCTTGTAAGATGTGGTAGACCTAGCGAGATTGCTCTTTGGGCAACTGAAAATTTGCCACAATACCGTAAACAAATTATGACTGGAAAAAATGGATATATACCAAAAATTGGTAGATGGAATACTGAGACTAATAAATACGAAAGAGTTCCTTATCCAATTTATAGAAATGAATCAGTTAAAAAATACATTACATTGCTTAAAGAAAACCTAATTAATGAAGAGGTTGTTGCTGATGGAAACAGTGAACACAACCCTTATAAGAAGCGTTGGGAAGCGGAAAGAAAGGCTTTAAAGGACTTTATATGTAATTTCGGTAAAGTAATGACAAGTAAGGAAAATGGAAAGACATATAAGGTATATTATGATAAAGTTCTTTCCCAATTGATTGGATATAACTATTGTATCTGTCTACAATGGGATGCAGTAAACCTAAAGCCTAAGAGTGTGTTATATATAAGGGCATTGGATAAGTTTACTGATAAGATGTTCCAAGCAAATTTCGATTCTAGAGGAAGAGACAATATGTCAGGAACATATGATGATTTATCATATCAAGCACAATAAAAGCAAGCTAGTAGTATTTTTTCGTTGATATGAAATATTTATATTAAAAATAAGTTTGAAAAAAATTAATATATTAATTATGAATAATAAAATGAACACAAACGAGCAGCTTAATAGGATGAAGTCATTGATGACCTATGGCTTAAAGACTGAGAGCAAGCAAACATATAGCTCTGTTGAGTACCAAAAGGTTGGTGCTGACGGAAACGTTTATGGTATTGTGCGTGAAGGTACTAAATATTACATCAAGTCTGCTCCTAACAAACAAAATCTTATTAAGGAAGATTTTAGCTATATTGGTGGCTTTAGAAACAGAAAAGACAATGAATACGATTCATTTGCAAATGCGCAGAAGCAGTTCGATTTGAAGATGATGTCATTGAAAGAGGCAAACAACAAGGCTGACTTTAATATTAGTTCTTGGAACTTGGATAAGAAGGAGAATGTTGTTGTTGAGGCTTCAGAGAAGATGCAGAAGGAAATCCTTCGTGAACGTCAGATTATGAAGAATGCAATGGCTATCAATGAAAAGAAAGCAGTTTGCTGCGATGCACCTGGTTGCCCAAAAGATAATATTGGTAAAGGTGAGAAACCACAGACTGGTAATGCAGAAAATGCAGTTGACCATGAGAAAGCTGAACTTCCAAAAGAAATGACTGAAGGTAAGACTTGTCCTAAATGTGGTAAAAACCCATGTCAGTGCGAGTCTGTAAATGAGGAAGAGGTTCTTGGTTGGAATCGTGGCAACGATGACTATATGGACAAGTCACACGGTACTGAAATTGGTAACAGTGCTCCATTTGACGGTCCAGAGGCACGTAACATTGATGATGGTGACAAGAAAGTAACTAACACTGGTGAAATGAAGAACGGTGTGGTTGAGAATCACGGAACTTCAATGCACGATACAGATGACCAAAACAAGCCAGCTGTAGGAGTTGGTGAAGGTCCTTCTGATGACAACAACAAGCCATTTGATGACGAAAAGGGCAAGCAGATTGACGAGGCTATTGACGATTTCGGCGCAGAGGATGATGACCCAATGGGTGATGACCTAGGCGTAGAAGGTGGTGATGACCTTGGCGGTGACGAACTTGGAGCAGAAGGTGATGACCTTGGTGGAGAACCTGTAGGTGATGACCTTGGCGATGAGCTAGGTGATGAAGGTGATGACCTTGGTGACGAGGGAAGCGAAGAAATCTATGAGGATGACCTTGAATCACGTGTTGCTGCAATGGAAGACCTTTTGTCTCAGATAGCTGCAAAGCTTGGTGCAGAGGAAGGTCCAGTAGATGACGAAGCTTACGAAGACGAAGACATCTTTGGTGACGAAGGTGAAGACGAATTTGGTGGCGAAGATGATTTAGGTGCTGAAGACGATGAGTTACCAATGGAAAGCAGACGTAGAAGAGGTGGAGTTCAAATCTACGAGACAAGAGCTTACAGAAACGCTATGCGCAAGCAGAGAGTTAATGAAGAGGGTATGACCCCATTCAAGGATGCTAGTCGTGTTCCACAAGGAAATATGAAGAAGTTGGATGACTTTGGTAAGCACCCAGCATACCAGAAGAAGGTAATGGAGCTTCCTCCAAAGGATTTGAAAGAATTCCCAGGTTACTATGACATGAATGATGATTCTGTAAAGAACGATAATCCTTACGGTGAAAAAATTGGTGATGGTGCTCCATTCGAGATTGACCCACAATCAATCGACAACGCAATTGCAGAAGCATTCAACCGTCTAAAAAAAAACAGAAAGTAAACGAGGAAGTCTTTGAAGAGAGACCAACGAAGTTAGAAATACCTAACAGTGACCCTATGGGTGGCGATATGGATGGCATGGGTGATTTAGATAATGCTCCAATGCCACCAATGGGTCCTGACGATATGGGTGGAGAAGACCCTATGGGCGGTACTCCAGATGATATGGATGGTGAACCACCAATGGATGACCCAATGGGAGGCGAAGACCAAAATGCAATGGGTGGCGAAGATGATGAACTTATGAACATTATCAATGGTTTGTCAATCGAAGACAAAGCAGCAGTTACCAAATATGCAAAGAGCATGGCAGATGATTCTGAAGGTACTGAAGACCCAATGATGGGTGGCGAAATGCCAATGGAATCAAAAAGAGGTATGAAAAGCATCATTGATGAGGTACTTAATGATGTTTTAGATAATCAAGAAGGTACAAAGAGGCCTGAAAAGAAAATGCCTAGACAATATAGGGATATGGAAATGCCATTTAAATCTCCATTCTAATGCATAAAAGGGATACCGTAAAGGTATCCTTTTTTTGTTTTGTACAGATATTTATATTAAAATTCATAATTATGAAAATACTAGTAAAAAAAAATAATGGTTTGGTAAATATTGGTGAGGGAAAAATTTTTTCAAAAAGCCAATTAAGACTTAATGAATTGGATGCCAATATTGGTATGGCAAACGGAATTCAGCAAGCTCAGATGAAAGCAAAACAATTGATGAACCAAAATGCTGGCGTTGACAGTGCTTCAATTGAGGCAGGTAAAGCTGACGGTCAAGAAGATACACAAAGTGGAGAAGGTTTGGAGTTAAAGGTTCCTGTTAATGCAACTGGCAAGCAGCTTGCTCAAGCACAGCGTATGACTAGAGACCAAAGTGCTGATGATGCACAGATTACATTTACAAAGCCACAGAGTTCTTCATCACTAGAGACAAACGAATCTAGAATCATTGAAATGAGAAAGAATTCTATTCCATTCACTAAGAAAGAGTTACATAAGTTTTTGAGAGAAATATAATGAAAAAAATATACATCAATGAGGAATTTATGTCAAATGTGGTAAAGGGAAGACTTTTACCACAGTTCTTGTTTAAGCTAGTTAAAACGCATACAACATCTTTAGGTGACAATGAGGCGTTTCCTACTAGTGATGAATACCCATTTGACTACGCATTACTGAAAAAAAGATATAATGAGGTGTGTGATGCCATTGATGATATAGGTCTTGAATCGTTAGACGAAGATTATTTAATGAGTGAACTAAGCTCATTGGTTACGAAGTGTAGAGAATTAGAAACACCAGTTAGGGATGCACTAGAGAAAGTTTGCGAAAATGCACTTAATAAACTATTTGCAATACCAGAGGAATCAATCAATATGACATTTAAACTAGTTGACAGAATCAAGTTTAAATGTCCTATTAGAATGAGGCCAGAATCTAGTGATAACCTAAAATATAACTTTAAGGATATTGCTGACATCGACCTATCAAATAAGGCAATTGGTAAGAGAAGATTCATTGACGCATTGATTCAAGGCGCATCTTATATCTATGCGAATGTAGAGGGATTATATATTGATGATATTGATAGAATAAATCCTGAATTACCTAGGTTATATAGAAAGATTAGGATTATAAATGATTTCCTTCTTTTCACAAAGAAAGAGGAAATGTCTGATGACAAACCAATGCAAGGTTCTTATGTTGAGACACACCTTGGAATTGATGATGCTAAAACAACGATAAAGGCGCAAGGCATTATATTCCCATTATTGTTCCATGAAGCTATTAAAGGATTGTTTGAATTATTCTCAGCGCATGGATTACCACAAGATAGGGAAAAGGCACAATATATTATAAGGAAAGCTGATTTCGTGCTTGCAGAGCCTTGGGATTTGAGATTGGGTGTTGGACTATGGCGCATGATTTTCGGAGGCGTAGAGGACACTAATATGATTCCTTATATGTTTACCTCATTTGTTAAGATACCTACAGATGAATTCAATTTATCAGTAAAAGAGATATTGTCTAATACAGAGAAAGGGAACGAAATAATTAATGCGTTAATGACTGATGCTGAGTATGACAACGGATACCAGCAGTTCACAAATAGAATCAATGCTAGAAACGTAGACAAGTCTCTCATTCAAGATTCATATTTCACTGGCGCAGAAACATCTGGATTTGAAATCGACTCTGAGGAAGAAGAGGGCGTAATTGAAGAAAATGAAGATGCTGACACATTGGGAGAGTATGAGGCGCAGCCACAGAAACCAATTGAATACTATCAAAATCTAGTACAGTCTGCTACTGTTGAAAATATTGATTTTATTGAAGGTAACGTTAATGGTGTTACTGAAGATTTGATTGTGACAATTAATGGTGAGATTATACCTAGGGCATTGATTTTGCTTATGGCGCAAGCTGTAAACATTAGAATTAGTGCCGAAGAGAGAACTCCTATGATTCAAGTACATATCATATTAAATAGTGGTATTCAAAGATTGGGTTTAGCACCTAAAATCTATAAAAAACTTATCTATACTTTCGGACCAATATATAGCGGAGAGGGTAGGAGAATAAATAAGGAACATATTGCAAAGGTATATGCAAAGTTGGCACAAGACCCAGACTTGTATGTATATCATGACGATATGTGTTATATAGCAATGAAAAGAGAGGGCAATCAGTGAAGATTGCTCTTTTTTCATTGTTAAATATTTATAAATGAAGAACTTTTGAAAATACTGTTATATTTATTAAAATTTAGAAAGTTACAACTATGATATACGATTTTGCACAAATGCAGCGTGACTACGCATTAGCCTACGCTGATAAATCGAGAATAAAGTTTATCGAGACTTATCTCAGTACGTTTAATGCGACAAAGGGTAAGAAGACCCAGTTCCATTGTTTCCCAAGGCAGAGGGCTTTCCTCAAAGCACTCGCTGATAATAGGAATGTGGTTGCGATTAAGCCTAGACAGTGTGGTATCACTACCCTATCTAGTGCATGGGTAACTGGACAATGCGTATTCGCATCAAAGGATGCCCCAGAGACGGTACTTTGTATCGCTAACAAACTTGAACAAGCACAAGAAATTATCATCAAGATTCGTGATTTCTTGGAGCAAGTACCTCGTTGGATGTGGGGTAATGATTACTTCAGTCCAGACCCAAATTCAGAAAAAAATATCAAATCAATTTTTGAGAAAGATGCAAAAGGTGAGCTAAAGCTATTCAATGGCTGTAGAGTCATTGCACGTGCATCTGGTCCTAACGCTTCTCGTGGTATCTCTGCTGTATCAGTATTGATTCTTGACGAGGCTGCGTTCATTGAGGAAGGTGTGGCTGCATTTACCACTGCTGCCGCTACAATGGCTTCTAACCCAAATTCTAAGACTGTTATGGTATCTACCCCTAATGGTAGAGACGAATTGTACTATAATACTTATAGACAAGCACTTAGCAAGGAGAATAACTTTGTTGCTGTTCAGTTCCGTTGGTATCAAGACCCACGTTTCAACAAATATCTAGTTTGGAAAAAGAAGAATGAAGATACAGGTGAATGGATGTTCGACCAAGACCCAATTATTGACGAGGAAGGTGGAATACCATATGATGAAGAAAGATGGGCAAAACTTGAGCATGAAGGTTGGAAGCCATCTGCACCTTGGTACGATGAAATGTGTAAGCAGTTCAATAATGACTCAATGAAAATTGCCCAAGAGCTTGATGTATCGTTCATGGGTTCTGCCGACAACGTTGTTGCACCTGAGTACATTGAAATGCAAGAGAAGCTTAACACAAGAGAGCCACTTGCTGATTATGCTGACCCATTGGTTGAAGAAACTTGGTTCTGGAAGAAACCAATTGAAGGACACCGTTATATTCTTGCATGTGACCCATCAAGAGGCGTGTCTGCCGATAGAACAGCCATCGAGATAATTGATATGGATGGTAGGGATGAAAATGGACTACCAATTATTGAGCAAGTTGCTGAATATGTGGGTAAAAAGCTTGGTGATGACATCGGAGCTTTATGCGTACAATATGCCACATTATATAACGATGCATTCGTTGTGGTTGATTGTACTGGCGGTCAAGGTGATGCTGCTATATTGACAATGTTACAATTGGGATATAAGAATCTTTACTATGAGGATTCTAACCAGAAGATGTATACTGTTCAGAGGTCAACAAAGAACTATGACGGATATACAGATAAACTTCCAGGTTTCCACTTCCAAGGAAATCGTTACCCAGTACTTGCTAACTTTGCAGGTCTAGTTCGTAACAATGAGTTTAAGATTCGTTCAGCTAGGGTTATCAATGAGCTTGAGACTTGGATATTCAAGGGAGAAAATGCTAGAATCGACCACCAAGAGGGTGCTCACGATGATACGCTTACATCATTGGCAATGGGATTGTTCGTTATGCAGTTTACATTAAACAGAATACAAAATACAGTAAACAAGGATAAATCAATTCTTAATGCTTATATGATGTCAAATGCTATCAATATGAACAAGCCAAGAATTAATTACGGAAATCCAATTACCCCTCAGAATGGTTTGCCATTCTATAACAGTAAAAATATAAACAAGATTGATTCAATACCTAATGGAAGCTGTATGTGGGTGTTCGGAATGAAAAAATAATTTTTTTAATCTTAAATGTTTAATTTTTTTTCTAGTAACCTAATATTTATATATACCAACTTATAAATATTATGAAGAAAAAAACCACAGAAGAATTTATTAAAGAAAGTAAAAAAGTTCATGGCGATAAGTATGATTATTCAAAAGTAAATTACATTAATTGGCGAACTAAAATTTGTATAATATGTCCTATTCATGGAGAGTTTTGGCAAGAGCCTAGTAATCATTTGAGGGGTCGTGGATGCCCTAAATGTGCAAAAAGTGGGTTGCGTTTGTCTAAAGACGAATTTATTGAAAAGGCTAAAAAAATACATGGTGATAAATACGATTATTCTAAAGTAAATTATGTTAATAATCATACCAAAGTTTGTATAATTTGTCCTGTACATGGAGAATTTTGGCAGTTACCAATGGTTCATTTAAGAAATGGTAAAGGAAAATGTTTAAAATGTTCGTATGAAACTAGAAATGCTTATAAACGTTTGTCTAAAGACGAATTTATTGAAAAAGCTAAACAAATTCATGGCGATAAGTATGATTATTCTAAAGTAGAATATGTTAACACAAACACTAAAGTGTGTATTATTTGCCACAAACATGGGGAATTCTGGCAGACACCTAATCAACATTTATCAAAACATGGGTGTAGAAAATGCAGACAATCTAAAATGGAAGTTGAAATATCCAAATTATTAGTTGAAAATAAAATTAATTTTATTCCAGAATGTGGCTCTAGTAAATTTAATTGGCTCAAAAATTATAAATATGATTTTTATCTTCCAGATTATAATGTAGCAATTGAATGTCAAGGACTACAACATTTTATATCAGTAAAACAATTTGGTGGGGATAAAGAATTTGAAAAACGTAAAAAACAAGATAAAGAAAAATATGAATTATCTATTGCAAACGATATAAAAATAATTTATTATGCTAATTACAAATATAATTTTCCTTATGAAGTAATTTTAGATAAAAAAGTATTACTTGACAAAATAAGGTATAATAAACAATCTTGATATTTATATTTGAATAATTATTTTTTATAGAAAGATTAAAAATGGCTAAGAAAAGTGGAACTGTGTTTCAAGCTCTAGACAAAGCCATAACAGGTAATTGGAATCCTCAAGATACAGTTATGCCTCACGTTAATACCTATGACATGAGTGGCATGGGTAAGGATGTGATTTATAGAACTTCTGATAAGGAGGATTATCTAAGCAAGAAGCTAGAGCTTCAACAGAACAAATATTTGAAAGATAGATGGATTAAGGCAAACGTAAATTTGTCTGTTACGGCATACGCTGGCTTGAATAACGTTAAGCTTATGTATCGTGATGCAGACTTGATGGATGCCTTTCCAGAGATTGGCGCTGCCTTGGACATTGTATCTGAGGAAAGTACCATCACAAATGATAAAGGTATGATTGTCAATGTCTATTCAAAGTCAGACAGAATCAAGAGCATTCTTGAAGATTTGTTTGTGAATAGATTGAACATTCAATTGACTGGTCAGATGATTATTCGTGCTATGTGTAAGTATGGTAATCAGTTTATGTTATTGGATGTTGATAATAAGAATGGTGTTAAAGGATGGAAACAAATGCCAGTATTCAATATGGAAAGAATTGAAAATGGTATTCAGAATCCTTATGGAGCTGGTGCTTCAATTGCCGTTAACGGAATAACAAAGGATAATGCCGACATGAGCACACAGTTCATTTGGCTTGATGATAACAACTCACAGATTCCTTTCCGTGACTGGCAGATTGCACACTTCAGGCTTCTTACAAACTCATTGTATTTGCCTTATGGCGTAAGTTACCTTAATGCGGCACGTAGACACTGGCGTATGCTTTCACTTATGGAAGACATGATGCTTATCTATCGTCTTGAACGTTCAATTGAAAGGCGTGTGTATAAGATATTCGTAGGTGCTATTGATGACGCAGACGTACAAGCTTATGTTGAGAGAATTGCAAATGAGTTTAAGAGAACCCCAATTGTTGACCCAATGACAGGTCAGATTGACCTTCGTAAAAACATTTTGTCAGTTGACCAAGATATTTTCATACCTGTTCGTGATGAAAATGCTCCAACTCCTATTGATACATTGTCTGCTGCTCAGAACATGACAGCGTTGGATGACATCAAGTTCGTCCAAAATAAGGTGTTGACTGCATTGAGAATACCTAAGTCATTCCTTAATTTTGAGGAAGCTGCTGGTGAAGGTAAGAACCTTGCCCTTATGGATATTCGTTTCACAAGAACAGTAAACAGAATTCAGCAAGCATTCTTGATGGAATTGACTAAGGTTGCATCAATTCACTTGTTCCTATTGGGATTCAATGACGAGTTAAATAACTTTACATTATCAATGAACAACCCATCAACACAAGCTGAAGGATTGGAGATTGAGAATATGCAGAAGAAGATTGACGCAGTTAGGGATGCAGTTAGTGACCCAGGTAATGGTCTTCCAGTTATGTCTCAGACTCGTGCATTGAAGCAGATTATGAAATGGTCAGAGAAAGAAATTAAGGAGAACCTTGAAGAGATACGTCTTGAGAAGGGTATCGCTGCTGAACTTGAAAAGACAACTCAAATCATCAAGAAGACTGGTATATTCGATACAGTTGATAGAATATACGGTGAGCCTGGTGCCGAATACATGGATGACCAGCAAGGTCAAGGCGGTATGGGTGATGATGGAGGAATGGGAGGCGGTGGTGCTGCACCACCTCCACCACCTATGGGTGGAGAAGGTGACATGGGTGGAGACCTTAACGGTTTAGGAGCACCTGGTGATGATGGCAGTGGTGGAGACATTGCTGGAGCCGAAGGTTCAATGCCAACAGCAGATATGGGTACAGACCCTAACGCACCAATGGAAGCAGTCAATAGAAATAAACCATTGATTAATGAACAGAAAAATGTTTTTGATGAATATATGAAAATGTTAAACGAGCACTCTCTTAAACCTCAAGAAGCTGCTTACAAACGTGCAGATGTTTACGACAGTGAATCATTATTGATTAATGAGGAATTTGATAAGATGATTAAAGCTTTAAATAAATTTGTTGTGAATGATTAATAAAGAGCGTGGCGAATGTCACGCTTTTTATTTGACAATGATATTTATAAGAAATAGTGCTTTAATGAAAAAATATATACTAGAATATTACGCAGGTAACCCAGATACAATGTCTGAATATGATGATAGTACCAACAAATATATTAGGTCTTGGTACTATGATAGTTCTATTGGTATTTCATTTGGCTGGTTTCAAACGTCACTAGATGGCGGTAAGGAATTTGTCTCTGCTAAAGATACTTGCCATTATGCTCTAACACAAGAGATTGGGCGTAAGATTTTAGGTAAAGCAGTAAACTGTCAAGACTTTGAAGATGATGATATTGAGGGTATAGGACACGCAATTAACAACACATCTGCATTCAAGGGTAGAACATTTGATGTTCCAAGGGTAGTAACTACATGGCATAAAGTTTCTTCAGAAAAGCTATACGAAATACTTGAGAAGCTAGGTGGTGTAGAAAAGTTCCAAAACTACGAATATGTTTTTCCTAAAGAGTATGGATATGGTGAAAATGAAGAGGTTGATGCAGGACATATGAATGTAATTGACTACATCAATTCCCATGACCCATATGTTTGCCCAGGAGATATTAAACGAATGCAAATGGATATTAAAGGCTCATATTCGTTCCCAGAATGGATGGTGGACATTGTAAGGGAATATAATAGACCTAACTCAACATTGGCAGCTAAAACCGCTAAATTGGGTAATATGACAATTGCTCAATACAATTCATTAATACATCAAGAAGAGAAAGAACCTAAAGATACAATAAAAGAAAATAATATGAAGGAAAATAAATATCAGAAAGAGTTTTCAAACTACATTGAAATTATGAATGAGGCTCTTAAAAGAAACGATTTCAAAGCATACAATGTGGCTAAAAGCATGTTGGAGGAAACCATTGAGGACAGCAAGCAAGAAGAGGCTTTGTTAGCTGAAATGAATACCAACAATTTCGGTATTCTAAACCACATTTTCGAGCAGCAGCTACCAACTCTTATCAAGAGTAATAAAAAGGCTGTTAGAGACGTTATAAAGACTATTAAAGAGGATAAGAACTTGCTAGGTCAGTTCAATTTCTATAATGTAGTTAAGAATCAGTACAAGGGAGATACCGCAAACTTGGTTGAAGCAAAGGAAGCATTGGAAAAGCTAGCAGAGATTTCTGTTAAAGGTATTGACCAGAAGACTGTCAAGGAATCAAACAAGAAACTTAGAAAGGTTATGTTTGAAAATAACGTAGTTCCAACTGAGTTTATTGATGAAGAGAATAAGCAGTTGTATGAATCTGGCCATGTTATTCTTACACGTAAGAAGACAACAGCAAACATGATACCTCTTATCGAGAGCTATCATAATGTATGCCAGTATATGGAGAATCACAAGAATGATGCTGTAAAGGAGAGTAAGAACCCAGATGAATTGATAAGAGAGTTTGAGGAAAAACTAAAAAACAATCTTAATGAATCTGAGATTTCATTCGTACAGCAGATTACTGATTTCAGAACTCCAATTGCAGAGCAGAGAAAAGAAAAACTTTTCAATAAATTTAAAAACGAGTGTCTTGAAAAGATTAATGCAATGTTGAAGGAAGATGCTGAGAATTCTGGCTTAATTGATTTAAGCAAACAGATTAATGAAATGACATTCGATAAGAATAACATCGTTAAAGACATTGCAAAGTTGCTTGAAATAAGAGATATATTAATGGATGATTAATTGTTATGAAAGATATTATAACTGAAGTAATAAATGATTATCTAAATAGTAAGTGCATGGTAAATGAAAATTTCTATTGGGGTGAGGGCGATGCTAGAGCTATGAGAAATTGCAAGCAAACTCTCACAAACGTTTATAACCGTATGTTGAAAAACGGTTTAACAAAAAACGTGTATGTGGTTCAACAGCTTGGGGATATAATTAATAGACTTGACAAGTTGGTAAGGTAATCAAAAAAGGCTAAGAAACTAATCTTAGCCTTTTCTATTTTTAAGCATTGCAAATGTACGAAAAATAATCAACACAACCAAATATATTAAGATTTTTTAATGATATTTATATAAAATGTAATTTAATAAATATGTTAGTGCAACCAAAACCATATATGGATAAACTCAAACTCAGACACCATGCCTTTGGTACTGAGCGTAGAAGGAATATGTCGAAGATGATATTGGAAAAGGGTACGCCATTCCCAAGGCCAATTGAATATTCTGACATAGATGAAAGTATGTTCAAATGGGTAGAAGACCATATACAAATTGTTTACGATGGTAAGAGACTACCAACATACAAGCTATATAGCACACAGAGACTTAGTGAGTATTTGCAAGAGTGGGATAAGCAAGATGAAACTGGCAACCCTATAATCAATTTCCTAACTATCACTCGTGACAATAATCCACAGAAAGGTGAAAGCCAAGGAAATTATTTCAATATTCCAGGTCATAAGGATTTTGCTATGTGGTATGTACCAGTATTGCAAGAGAATGGCACTGAGGCATTTGACAAATATACAATGAAACAGCCATTCCAAGTTAATTTCATATACTCTGTTTCAATCATAGCAAACAAGATGGAAATTATAAACGAAATGAATGAGTTGATGCATTATGAGTTCAGTGCAATAGACTGTTACATTTCTCCTAATGACCATCCAATGTCTATGACGCTTGAAGATGTATCTGATAATTCTGAATATGCTATTGATGACCGTAAATATTATTCTCAGACCTATAAGATAAAGGTTAGGGGATATATTATCAGGAAAGAAGACTATAAGGTAGAAAGAATACCTTCTAGATTCTTATTGCCTTGGCGTGACTCTGATGCAACTGGTATTGTTCATCGTAGAGGTAAAAACAGAAGGGAAGAGGATAAAGTGGTATTCATGACGTTCAAACCAGATGAAGAGCAGAAATTTAAAATTGATTCATTGAAGAATGATGATGTGAATTGCCCAGTTCCAGATATGATTCCTACACAGAAGCCTTCAGAGATATATGAGGTAACTGATGATGCTGACGATTGTTGCGTACCAAAACCAGATAGATATTATAACAAAATTATGAAAGTTATAATGAATTTCGACTGTGTTCTTGAACTAGAATTTGAAATTGATAAGGACATGGTATTGGAATCAATAGAAACTAAGAATGTATTTGATTTCAAGCTATTGGTTAACGAAGAATTAATGAATTTAGAAAATGACGTCAAATTCTTTAAAGGTGATAAAATTATGGTGAGAATCAGTAGGGATGACATTGAAGCACCATCAGAAGTAACATTGATTGGATATGACCCAGAGGTTGCAATTGATAGCGTATTGCCTGAACTATATACAGATGAACCAATAGATGAAGAGCATATATTGGTTAATCCAACTGAAGAATAATATGGCTGCATTTTTTTGTTTTATCGCACCTTGATTTTACGAAAATTTTTGTTATATTTTAAATGTATTAATCAATATAACAATGAAACGTTTGAACAAGGAATATAAATTAGATGTATGCAATCATATTGTGGTTAAATATGGCAGTGTAAACAAGGATAACCCACAAGTGGTTTATGTCAGTGGAAGGTGCTGGGTATCTCCACAAATGAAAATGGATTATGACGATGTGATACATCACATTGAGAAGGAAATGAGAAAGAACATAAAACTATTCCTCATGGATGGCATAAATTTCGATAAGAAGTTTATATTGGATTTTGACATCAATACAGATAATTTTGGAATAGGTGATAAGAAGTTCCTATCATTCGATTTTTATTTGAGACAGAACGAAGCCAACAAAAAATCTCTCAAAGACCTAAAAAATATCCTCAATGGTAGAATAAGTACAGTTGTTAATAACTTAGTGTATCTTTTTAAGGAAAATGATTTTACTATTGAGAAACGAAAGTGAGTCATCTTGATATTTATTATAAAATTATAGTAATATGAAAAAAATTATAAGATTGACAGAATCTGACTTACATAGAATAATAGAAAGGTCAGTTAGCAAGATATTGAGAGAGGGCGTATTAGGAAACGACTGGCGTCAAGACGAAGACGATGTATTAAACAACTACGAGCCATTTGAAGACCAGATTGATAGATATGAAGCTGAAACTGAATTCAGAAATCAACATGACTGGGGTGCTCAAGGTGAAGAGGACATTGACCCAACGCATTATGACCAACATAGTGATGTGATTGGTTGGAACGATGACGAAGCAGAGGGGTATGAGGAAGACCCTGATTGGTATAGGGATGATGTAAATCCTATTAATGATAGCCCATCAGACGGTGACTTATATCGTGGTATGTGGTAAAAATAAAAGCGAGACTTAATCGGTCTCGCTTATTTTGTTTAATAGTATTTCATTATTTCCATTTATATCTTCTATGAATAAAGAATCATCGTAAATATGTTCAAATAGTTCATTTAATCTGTTAGCAGAATGAAGTTTGTTAAAAATGTAGATTATTTTCACACCATTCTTTTTGCATTGGTTAAACTTAAGTTTGTCACGATAAACTTTATCCTCGAATTTATCACTTCTATTCATTAAAGAATCATCCCTCTCAATAATATGCTGTTCTCCTTGACATTCTATTGCTATATTGTATTTTGGTAGATAAAAGTCTATTGGCATTTTGGTTTTATTTGTTAGCCAATCAAATGTTTTTTCTCTTTCATATTCAAGACCTAATTTATCTAATATTAGTTTAGTTTGCTTTTCTAAGTGACTCTCTTTACAAAATGGGCATCCATCTAATCTATTTATCATCTTATCTGGGCGCAAACTAAATTCTCCGTGTATCGGACAAGTTAATTTAACTTTAGTCTTATTATTGATATAACTTACTTGAGATATATCATATAGTGGCTTATAATTCGTTTCTAGAAAATTTTGGAATTTTTTAGCTTGAATTTCATTAATTTTTCTATTTCTTTCTTCTCTATAACACTTTTTACATCCATGTTTTTGTTGTGATAATCTATGAGGTGTTGTTTTCCATTCATCATTGTGTATGGTACATTTAACTGTTATTTCACTATCATTATCTCCAAGATATTCACTTATTGGTTCAATATTCGGATGTTTTTTATGTATAGCCTCTTTTAACGTTTCTGTTGTATATTTTTCAGGAAATTTACTCATATTGCAAATATATAGAAAAATATTAAGAATTCAAAATATTTTTGATTTTATTTATCTTTTCGTTAATAGGTGTTTTAAAATTTTTTGTTTCGTCATTTTCAACCCAAGGTCTCAATTCTTCTTCTCCGTGAACTGCGATAAATGCATTCGGTGTAGAAGGCTCACTAACAACGTCCCAACAGATTAATTCAAAGTCATCACCAACAATGTATTGTCCTAGTTTTTGTTCAACAGAACCTACACCTCTTGATGATACACCAATTTTATATCCATTGAGTAATAAATTCGCCATTTGGTCTCCACGAGTTGAAACAATACCATACTTTCTGAATCCATATGATGTGTTAATCTCAAGTTTGCCGACCAATGTTCTACCTTCCCAATGAAGCTCTATGATATTAATCGCAATTCTATCAAGGTCAATTGTTGATTCTGCTGGGTGATTCAATTCGCCTAATGCTCTTCTTTCGTCAATTTTCTGTTGATATATTTCGACTTGTTTTTTCAAAACCTCTTCAGGGTATATTCTGCCGTTTGCGTTTTTTATACCAAATTTCTGAAATACTGCATCAACGACAAATGGGTGAGGAATGTTCCATTCTCCATTCTCAATACCTTCTCTAATCATTTGGTTTTCTTTTGAATTTTTCAAATACATAAAACCATCGTTTTCGATTAGGATTCCATGACCAGTTTTACCTTCCTTTATTATTTCCAAATCAGGTCTCCTAAGACCTTCTTTCAAAAGGTATATATCTAATTCATTTTTTTTCATGTTTAACATTTTTAATATAAATATTTGGTACAATATAAATATTTATATAATACCAATGTATATTTACAAGTACATAAAAAGTACTGAAACATTATTATTTTAGTGGAATTGACGTAATTTTTTTGTATTTGTGTAATATTTATATTTAAAATAATGTATTAAATTTATTTTCTAAATGAATAAAAATATTAGAAGCAAAGTAGTGAAAGAATCTTTATTGGATTACAATGCACTCGCTAATTCTTTGAAGGAAAATACTGAGAGCGCAGTCAAGACTCTTTTAGATGAGGCTGTGCGTGATACATATGCCAAGTTATTGTCTGAGGACGATGACAAGGACTACGAAGAAGAGGAAGTGGAAGATACTAGTTCTGATATTACAAATGATGCTGAATCAGTAGATGCTGCTACGGATGACGTAGAGGGTACTGACACTGGTATGGAAACTGACGAGCCAATTGATGATGCTTCTGTTGAGGGCGGTGATGACACTGCTATTGATGGTGCAGAGGAAGGTGGTGAGCCAAGTGATGAAGGTGACGAATGGGCAGAGTTTGACAAGTATAAAATATCAGACGATGAGTATGACTTTTCTAATGCGGAAGACGAGGAAATCGTAAAGGTTTACAAGCTAATGAAGAACGATGACCAGATATTAGTCCATAAGGACGATAATGGTAACGTAAACATTCAAGACAACGAAACTGGAGCTGAGTACCTAATCAGTCTTGGAGACAATGGTGAGGCAACTGATGTTGCTGCATCTGAGCCAAGTGATGATGTAATTACAGATGATGAAGGTGCTGATGATTTCGGTGGTGAAGATGATTTTGAAAATGAGAATAATGATATGAATGAATCAACAGAGAGAATGTTTGAATTAGTATTAGAGTACGATTCAAATGTAGGATACACTGACAATTATCAGAAAAAGGATGTAATGACAAATCCAGGAATGTCAGAGCCAGGTAAAAATGTAAACGACTGGGACGCAGGTGTTCCTCATGGAACTGAGAAACCTTGGTCAGGATACCCAGGCAAGAAAAATAAAGCAGACAAGCCATTCAAT
>Ga0247611_10002248_pt1 | contig 31839 bp, 29 predicted proteins | sample 177DNAGHGhighgp2_FD_192422 | JGI IMG/M metagenome (GOLD analysis project Ga0247611, IMG submission 192422) | Sheep rumen microbial communities from Palmerston North, Manawatu-Wanganui, New Zealand - 1770 DNA GHGhigh gp2 | ecosystem: Host-associated > Mammals > Digestive system > Stomach > Rumen... | reverse complement strand
CAGAGAAGTTAAGCCCGCCTGCGCCGATGGTACTGCAATGCAATGCGGGAGAGTAGGTGACCGCCCTCTTTCAAATGAATCCGCCCCGTGCGTCAATCGATGCACGGGGCGGTAACTTTTTGTGCCACCTGTTGTCGCTCTTGCCTCAGCAGGTGGCTCTTAACATAAATTTACGTTTTTGTTTCCTTTTTTACTTAGAAAAGTGATACCTTTGTTCCCTTAAAACTTTTAATTTGTATTTCAATGATAAAATGTCAGCATTGCGGGCGCAACATCCCGTACGATGCGAATCTTTGTCCCTATTGTGGGAGATCCATCAAGCAATTTCAGCAGAAAGACATACTGGAACCTGAGAAACCTGAGGAACAGAAGGAGCAGGCACCTGAGCAGGAAATGACCTATCAGCCTCCAAAACCCAAAAACGACCGCAAGTTTTTATTCTTTGTGTTGGCCGTACTGGCATTGCTGTTGGTGGCTGGATTGGTTTATCGCTCTTCTCTCGGTGATGATGAGGAAGATGAGCCAAAGGCTGTCGCCAGCGACACTGTCACCAAGGCAGCAGCTGCCAGCGAGGGCGAAAAGACCAAGTCGGTCACCTATAATTCCAAGAAGACGCAATATGTGGTGGTGAATGGTGATGGAGTGCGACTGCGTTTCGGTCCCAGCCTCAAACATGATTATCTGAAAAATGAGAAAGGCGGATTGCTTTCCGTCAAAAAAGGGACACGCTTGGTATGCACAGGTGAAAAAGCAGATTGGTATCAGGTGGAATTTCAAGGAAAGAGATATTACATGTCGAAACAATACACCTACTTGGTGGAGTAAGCGCATGTGAAATTGATTGTAAAACTTTAATACATATACGATTTTGAACAAGTTGATGAGTATTTTTGCCGCCTTTGCCCTCACGATGGCAATGACAGCAGGCATTGACGACCAATTAGAGAAACCATTCCCCTATTCCGGTGAGGATGTAAAGGAATACGTAGTGAAGGACCATGGCAAGAAAACCGTGCGCATCATGCCTGATGAGGCAATCAACTATCCAGAGTTGATGAAAAATCAGCGGCAGTGTTTCATCGTCATTTCCAAGAAAGACTATTATCTCTATGTATATGAGGCGCAAGGCGCGGATACAGTGATGCTGGCGCGTTTCGACTGCTGCATGGGATTGAAGAAAGGCAACAAGCAGAAGCGGGGAGACATGCGCACACCCCATTGCACGATGAAAAACCCCTTCACTATCTCGCAGATTGCCGACGCCTCGTCGTGGAGACATGACTTCGGCGATGGACGTGGAAATATCCGTGCCTATGGCAACTATTTTCTCAGACTTGTCACACCCGGACACAGTGGTATAGGCATTCATGGCAGCACCAACAATGCCGAGAGTGTGCCGGGCAGAGCAAGTGAGGGATGCATCCGCCTGCGTGACGCCGACATCATCACCCTGACCAAAAATTATGTTTTCAAGGATATGAAAGTAGTCGTGAAAAGTGAGGAAACCGACGATTACCCCTTTGAAATACGTGCCATGCGCAAGCAGAAAATTGAGCGGAAGCGCCATCTTGACCCAAAAAAGACACTTTCCAACGAGCAGATACAAAATGCTGTGCTCTCCGACATCAACACCGGGAGCAATGAGGAAAACTGGGCAGGAGTCGACATCCGGCCAGACTGGCAAAAGAACATGACAATGGAGGAACTGAGAGCAAAACACTAAACTATGGCTCTGAATTATATCTGGATAGCGCTTTTCGTGATAAGTTTCGTGGTGGGAATCATCAAGATGATTTTTGGTGATTTCAATGCTTTGCCTGCCATGATGGACTCCACTTTCGAGTCGGCCAAAAATGCCTTTGAGATGTGTCTGGGACTTACCGGCACATTGGCACTTTGGATGGGAATCATGAAGATAGGAGAGGACAGCGGACTGATCAAGGGCCTGGCCCGATTCCTGAGTCCTGTGCTCACACGTTTGTTCCCGGAGGTGCCAAAAGGTCATCCCGCACTTGGCTCCATCTTCATGAACATCTCGGCCAATCTGCTCGGGCTCGACAATGCTGCCACCCCAATGGGGCTCAAAGCCATGCAGGAACTGCAGAGCGTGAACCCCCAAAAGGACACGGCAAGCAATGCCATGATCATGTTCCTCACCATCAACACCTCAGGACTGACCATCATACCGATTTCAATCATGGCCTACAGGGCCAAGGCAGGTGCCGTCGACCCCACCGACATTTTCATCCCCCTGTTGCTCACCACACTGTTTTCCACCTTTGTCGGATTGATTATCTGTTCGATTTATCAGCGAATCAATCTGCTCAATCGCTACATCATACTGCTGTTTGCTGTCATAGGCGGATTTATAGGTGGACTCCTCGGTGCCATCTTCTGGCTGGGCGACGACAAGGCCGAATCCTTCTGCCGGTCGTTTACCAGTATCATACTCGTTGGTGTCATGGTATTGTTCATACTGGTGGGTATGTTCAAGAAAATCAATGTCTACAACTCGTTTATCCAGGGTGCAAAAGGAGGTTTCGGCGTCGCCGTTAAAATCATACCCTATGTCGTGGCCATACTTGTGGCCGTGGGAGTGTTCAGGGCATCGGGCGGTCTTGAGGCCCTCCAGCATTGGGTGGAGAGTTTCGTGGAATGGCTCGGATTCAACAGCGATTTCGTGGGGGCATTGCCGGTGGCATTGCTCAAACCACTCAGCGGCCCCGGGGCACGAGGCATGATGCTGGAGTGCTTCCAGCATTTCGGTCCCGACTCTTTTGTGGGCCATCTGGCAAGTGTGTTGCAGGGATGCACCGACACCACATTCTACATCCTCGCAGTCTATTTTGGCAGCGTCGGAATCAAAAAGTACAGATATTCCGTGGTTTGCGGTCTAACGGCCGACATTGCCGGAATGATTGCCGCTGTGTTCTTCAGTTATTTCTTCTTTGGATAATAATTGCGCGTTCTGTCCGTTCTATATTCATATCCTCCTATACGCATGCAGTGGACTGACAGAATACGACAGGTGAAAATCATACTTGTGGTCGCGGCGGTTGTCATCGCCGTGGCCTCATTGTTCATTTCACAGTATCTTGTGCGCGACCTTTCCATCGAGGAGCGCCACAAGATGGAAGTCTGGGCAGAGGCGATGCGCTCACTTAGCATGGCCGACGAGAACACCGACTTGAACTTGGTGCTCCAGGTAATCAATGAAAACAACACGATACCAGTCATCGTACTGGATCGTAATGCCGAGGCGACCGAATTCAGGAATGTCGAACTGAAAGGAGAAAACTACACCGACAGCATGGCATACGCCACCAGCAAGGGCAGGCAGTGGATGGCCTCGGGGCAGGTCATCAAGATTAGCCTCGACACCAGCGACGAGGGGAGCACAGGCGACTATATCAACGTATGCTACGACGACTCGGTGATGATCAAGAGACTCTCCTCGTGGCCCTACATACAACTTGGCATTGTGATGGTGTTTGTCGTGATAGCCATCTTTGCCCTGCTCACCTCAAAACGGGCAGAGCAGAACAAAGTGTGGGTGGGCTTGTCGAAGGAGACTGCACATCAACTCGGCACACCCATCTCAAGTCTGATGGCATGGACCGAAATACTCAAGGAAAGTTATCCCGACGACGAGTTGCTGCCCGAGATGGACAAGGACGTGAAGCGCCTGCAGTTGATTGCCGACCGTTTCTCCAAGATTGGCTCGCTGCCAGAGACCACCCCGTCGAGTCTGCTGGAGGTCATGGGGCATGTGGTGGATTATATGAACAGGCGCACGTCGGCAAAGGTAAACATGGTGAGGGATTTCCCCGAGGATGACGTGATTGTGAAAATCAATGCGTCGCTGTTTGAGTGGGTCATCGAGAATCTCTGCAAGAATGCCGTCGACGCCATGGAAGGGTCGGGCACCATAGTGCTGCATGTGGAGGAGACCGGGGAAAAAGTGATTGTCGATGTGGCCGACACCGGCAAGGGAATCCGTAAAAAAGACATTCGCAATGTGTTCACCCCAGGCTTCACCACCAAGAAACGAGGGTGGGGGCTGGGCCTCTCGCTGGCCAAGCGAATCATCGAGGAATATCACAAGGGAAAAATATATGTGAAAAGTTCAGAATTGGGTAAAGGTACCACCTTTAGAATCGAACTCAACAAATAATAGCCCGCCGACAAAAGCAAAAAAAGACATTTATGTGACTTGCAATCAGTTTTTTGACGGAAAAATTACTCTTTTCAAAATAAAATTACTAACTTTGCAGCCCAAATGGACAATTTGCAGCAATTCAAGATAGACTTAAAGGGGATGAAAGGGCTCGAAGAAGCCTTTGACTTCAACCTGGACGGCAATTATTTCCAAAATATTGGCGGAGAAGAGGTGAAAGACGGCAGTCTCCATACACATCTCGACATCGCTCAAAAATCGGATGAATTTGAGTTGCGATTTCTCACAAAGGGCACTGTGACAGTGGCATGCAACCTTTGTCTGGAAGACATGACACTACCCATTGATACCTGCAACACCATTGTGGTGAAAATGGGAGAAAACCTCGAGGATGACGGTGACACCATCACCATACCCGCTGAGCAGGGAATCATCGATGTGGCATGGCTTATCTACGAGTTTGTTGCCCTGGAAATCCCCATTCGCCACGTACATGAGCCGGGGGAGTGCAATGCTGAAATGACGGAGAAAATCAAGCAGTTGTCGGCCCGACAGGCCGGGGAGGGTGAGGAAGCACAGCAAACCGACCCCAGATGGAAAGAACTTGAAAAATTAAAAACGATATTTAAAGATTAAAAAAAATGGCACATCCTAAAAGAAGACAGTCAAAGACTCGTACACTTAAAAGAAGAACCCATGACAAGGCTGTGGCTCCTGCACTGGCAGTATGCCCCAATTGCGGCGCTTACTATGTTTATCACACCGTATGCCCCACTTGTGGTTACTACAGAGGCAAGGTGGCTATAGTCAAGGAAACTGTTGAGTAATGGGCAAAATCAGAGCAATAATCACCGGCGTTGGCGGCTATGTCCCCGACTATGTCCTCAACAATGAGGAACTGTCGAGGATGGTGGACACCAACGACGAGTGGATTATGACTCGCGTCGGAATCAAGGAGCGCCGTATTCTCACCGAGGAAGGCCTCGGTACCTCCTACATGGCACGAAAGGCCGCGAAGATGGTCATCAACAAGACTGGTGTCGATCCCGACACCATCGACGCGTTGATTCTCTCCACATCATCGGCCGACTACAAGTTCCCCTCCACCGCATCGATTGTGCTTGGAAAACTGGGACTGAAGAATGCATTCGCATTCGATTTCTGGGGTGCTTGCTGCGGATTCCTCTACTCACTCGACGTGGCTACTTGTCTCATCGAGAGCGGTCGCTACAAGAAAATCATCGTTATAGGAGCCGATAAGATGTCGTCGATGGTCGATTACACCGACCGTGCGACATGTCCGCTCTTCGGCGATGGAGCAGGAGCCGTGTTGGTGGAAGCCACCGAAGAAGAGGGTGTAGGGTATGTCGACTCCTATTTCCGTACCGATGGAAAGGGGTTGCCCTTCCTGCACATGAAGGCGGGCGGCTCGGTGTGCCCGGCGTCGCATTTCACAGTCGACCACCGACTTCATTTCCTCTATCAGGAGGGAAGAACGGTGTTCCGCTATGCTGTCACCAGCATGAGCGACGACTGTGCCCTGATTGCCGAGCGCAACGGACTCAACAAGGACAACATCACATGGGTCATCCCACATCAGGCCAATATGCGAATCATCGAGGCAGTGGCCAAGCGTCTCGAATTGCCCATGGAGCAAGTGATGGTCAACATCGAGCACTATGGAAATACGAGTGCAGGCACCATTCCCCTCGCGTTGTGGGACTATGAGAGCCGGTTGAAAAAGGGCGACAACATCATCATGACGGCCTTTGGAGCAGGCTTCGTACACGGAGCGTCGTATCTGAAATGGGCATACAACGGTTCGGCCGTGAGTGCACAGAAGAAATAACAGAAACCGACCATATACAAACGCATCCTTCAACAGCAAAGATGCGTTTTTTTAGTCGAAATAATCAAACAAACCACCATGCACAAAGCAGGATTCGTCAATATCGTAGGCAACCCCAATGTGGGAAAAAGCACGCTCATGAATCAGTTGGTGGGGGAGCGCATCTCCATCGCCACTTTCAAGGCGCAGACCACCCGTCACCGCATCATGGGCATCGTCAATACCGACGACATGCAGATAGTGTTCTCCGATACACCCGGAGTGCTCAAGCCCAATTATAAACTGCAGGAGTCGATGCTGGCTTTCTCGGAGTCGGCATTGGCCGATGCCGATGTGCTGCTTTACGTCACCGATGTGGTGGAGCAGCCTGAGAAGAACCAGGATTTCCTCGACAAGGTGGGGCAACTGTCCATACCCGTGCTGTTGCTTATTAACAAAATCGACCTCACCAATCAGGAGGGGCTGGTGAAAGTGGTGGAGCGCTGGCATTCCCTGTTGCCCAAAGCCGAAATCCTCCCTGTCTCCGCTCTCAACAAGTTCGGTGTCGATATGTTGCTCAAGCGCATCAAGGAACTTCTGCCCGACAGTCCTCCCTATTTCGACAAAGACCAACTCACCGACAAGCCCGCGCGTTTCTTCGTCAGCGAGATTATCCGTGAGAAAATCCTGCTCTACTACGACAAGGAAATACCCTATTCGGTAGAGGTGAAGGTGGAGCAGTTCAAGGAGGAGGAAAAGCGCATACATATCAGCGCTGTTATCTATGTGGAGCGCGACTCTCAGAAGGGCATCATCATCGGCCATCAGGGAATCGCCCTCAAAAAGGTCAGCACTGAGGCACGAAAGGCGCTTGAGAAGTTTTTCGGGAAGCACATCTTCCTCGAGACATTCGTCAAAGTGGACAAGGACTGGCGAAGCAACAAGCGTGAACTCGACCTTTTCGGATACAATCCAGTATAACAAACAGCCACTATTAAGTAGGTGATCAAAATTGGATGATAGTATTTTGTGATTTATTTGGATGCAGATTTTTTTATCTCAGATGAAGGAGCATAGCGGGCTATGTGACTGAGGATGAGTGAAAAAGATGCGCCAAAGAAACATAAAAGACTATGAAACACCTACAAGGACGATAGTTACAGATAATTTTGATTACCTACTTAACAAAGAATTATATAAAATGGCATTAGTAGCAATCGTAGGACGCCCCAATGTGGGCAAGTCCACACTTTTCAACAGGCTTACCAAATCGCGCAAGGCTATCGTGAGCGAGGAGGCCGGCACCACCCGCGACCGCCAGTACGGCAAATGTGAGTGGTGTGGCAGGGAATTCTCTGTAGTCGATACTGGTGGATGGGTGGTCAATTCGGATGACATATTTGAGGAGGAAATACGCAAGCAAGTGATGATTGCAACCGAGGAGGCCGACCTGGTTCTGTTTCTGGTGGACATCACCAACGGGCTCACCGACCTGGATGAGGACGTGGCGAAAATCCTGCGCAAGTCGAATTTGCCAGTCATCCTTGTGGCCAACAAAGCCGACAATTTTGACCAGTATTTCGACGCCGCCGAATTCTACAAGCTGGGACTCGGCGACCCTCAGTGTATCAGTGCCGCAACGGGTAGCGGGACAGGCGACTTGCTTGACCTGCTGACCGAGAAACTCAAGACCGACAGCAGCGACCTCATAGAGGAGGGTATACCACGTTTTGCCGTGGTGGGCAGACCCAATGCCGGGAAGAGCAGTCTTATCAACGCCTTTATCGGCGAGGACCGCCACATCGTCACTGAGATTGCCGGCACTACCCGCGACAGCATCTACACCCGCTATACAAAATTCGGTTTCGATTTCTATCTGGTGGACACGGCTGGAATACGCCGCAAAAACAAGGTGACCGAAGACTTGGAGTTCTACTCAGTCATGCGCAGCATCCGGGCCATCGAGAACAGCGACGTGTGCATTCTGATGATTGACGCCACACGTGGCATTGAGGCCCAGGACATGAATATTTTCCAACTGGTGCAGAGAAACAACAAATCGCTGGTGGTGGTGGTGAACAAATGGGACCTTGTGGAAGACAAGTCGCAGGTGGCTATCAAGACTTTCCAGAATGCCATACGCGAGCGCATGGCACCATTCACCGACTTCCCCATCATTTTCGCGTCGGCTCTGACCAAGCAGCGTATCTTCAAGGTGCTGGAAACCGCCAAGCAAGTGTATCTCAACCGGACAGCACGAGTGGGAACTTCCAAACTCAATGAGGTGATGCTACCGCTTATCGAGGCCTACCCACCGCCATCAGTCAAGGGAAAATACGTGAAAATCAAGTATTGCACGCAGGTGCCCGACACCCAGATTCCCACATTCGTGTTCTATGCCAATCTGCCGCAGTACGTCAAGGAACCCTACCGGCGTTTCCTGGAGAACAAAATCCGCGAGAACTGGCAGATGACGGGATGCCCAATCAACGTCTTTATCCGTCAGAAATGAAAGGGAGAACCATTTTTTTACTCTTTTTGTTTGCCGTGGTGGCAATGTCGTCGTGCTCCGAACAACTGGAAGTGAGGAAAGACGAACTGGCAGCCAACACGGCAAAATTGTATTACCAGTATCTCATCGAGGGAAAATACGAAGACTTCGTGGCCGGGCTCGACCGCCATATAGGGCACTCGAAGGATTATGAACGGCAGTTGGTGGACAATGCCAGAATGTTTGTCAGCCAACAGCGCAAACTTCACAAGGGAATGAAAGAGGTGAGTGTGGCAAATGCCATGGTAGACACGGTGGCACACACGGCTGCTGTCTATCTGGTTGTAGATTTCAACGATGGCGTCAGTGAGCAAATCGTGGTGCCCATGGTTGAGCGAGACGGTCTCTGGATGATGCGTTGACAGAGGCTTATTTCTGCTTTTGATGCTCAATAACCATCGAGCGCATGTCCTTAAGCAGGTCGCTGGCAAAAATGAAATCGGTGAGATGCTTGTTGGTGGAGTTCATAATCTCACTGCTCTGCCCTTGCCAGTCCTTGTGTCCTTTGTAAATAAAAATGATATTTTCGCCAATACCCATCACTGAGTTCATGTCGTGGGTGTTGATGATGGTGGTCGTGTTGTATTCCTTGGTGATGCTGCTCAGCAAATTGTCTATCACCAACGAGGTCTTCGGGTCGAGACCCGAGTTGGGCTCATCGCAAAACAAGTATTGGGGGTTGAGGGCGATGGCACGGGCGATGGCCACACGCTTCTGCATGCCACCAGAGATTTCGCCAGGGTATTTCTCCTGTGCTTCGAGCAAGTTCACACGGTCGAGACAGTCCTGGGCACGCTTTACTCGCTCACGGTAGTTCATCGACGAGAACATGTCGAGTGGAAACATCACATTCTCAAGCACAGAGAGTGAGTCGAAAAGAGCCGCTCCCTGGAAAATCATTCCCATCTCACGCCTCAGAGCCACTTTCTCGTGCTTGCTCATCGCCACAAAGTCGCGGCCATCGTAAAGCACCTCTCCACTCGTGGGGTCAAGCAAGCCCACGAGGTTTTTCATCAACACAGTTTTTCCCGACCCACTCTGACCAATAATCAGATTGGTCTTGCCATTCTCGAAGACGGCACTGATGTCGTGAAGCACTTCCTTGTCCTCAAACGATTTGTATAGATTTTTTATCTCAATCATGGGGCCATTTTTTGCAGACTATGAGAGCAACTGGGTGAGAAACACGTCGGAGAAGAGAATGAGAACGCTGCTTGAGACCACTGCGTCGGTGCTCGCCTTGCCAACCTCCACAGACCCGCCCTTCACAGTGTATCCATAGAAGGAGGAGACGCTCGAAATGAGAAAGGCGAAAAACAGACTCTTGATGATGCTCATCCACATAAACCAGGGATTGAAATCATGCTGAATTCCCACAGTGAGGTCAGAGGGCGGGATGATATGCCCGATATAGGCGGTGGCGTAGGCGCCAATGATGCCGGTTGCAGAACTGAATATCACAAGCAGGGGCATGATGGTAATCATTCCAAGAATTTTGGGCAGTATCAGGTAACTGGCGCTGTTCACACCCATGATTTCCAGGGCGTCAATCTGTTGGGTCACACGCATCGTGCCAAGTTCGGAGGCAATGTTCGACCCTACTTTTCCTGCCAGAATCAGACACATAATCGAAGATGAAAACTCCAGCAGCATAATCTCGCGGGTGGTGTAGCCGGTCACGAACTTGGGCATCCATGGACTCTGAATGTTGAGTTTCATCTGAATGCAAATCACCGCTCCGATGAAAAACGAAATCAGAAGCACGATGCCGATAGAATTAATGCCAAGCGACGACATCTCCTGGACATATTTCTTCATAAACATGCGTATTCGCTCCGGGCGGGAGAATGTCCTGCCCATCAGCAGCAAATATTCGCCAAAGGTCTGAAGTGATTTGATTATGAACATCGTTGGGTCAAATTCATCTGCAAAAGTAATCAAAAACAATGAGAAACTGAAATTAATTGGCAAAGTTTCGTCTTTTCAGCGATGTTTTGTTAATTTTGCACTGTGATAACATCCGTGTAAAATCGGAATTGACCATTTTTGTGACCTCTGTCACATCCTTTTATCTTTGATGATATGGAAGAAATAAACGACCCCATTGAGAATGTCAGTCAAGACATACAGACAGAAATCTCCAGGCCGCAGATGGAGCCTTCGGAGGCTAGCGCTTCTCAGCAGACGGCAGATTCGCCATCGCCGGCGGGAAACGCTTCTATGATGCTGCGTACCGAGGGACTCGTGAAACGATACGGAAAGCGTACCGTCGTCAACGACGTGTCTATCAATGTGCGGCAGGGGGAAATCGTGGGATTGCTCGGCCCCAACGGTGCTGGAAAGACCACTTCCTTCTATATGACCACAGGCCTGATTGTACCCAATGCCGGGCACATCTATCTCGACGACAAGGACATCACCAAATATCCTGTATATAAGCGGGCACGGGCGGGAATTGGCTATTTGCCACAGGAGGCCAGTGTGTTCAGGAAAATGAGTGTCGAGGACAATATCCTTTCTGTTTTGCAGATGACCAGTCTCTCACGGAAGCAGCAGTTGGAGAAACTGGAGAGTCTGCTCGCTGAGTTCCGCCTCAACAAGGTGAGGAAAAACAAGGGCGACCAACTCTCGGGTGGTGAGCGCCGCCGCACGGAGATTGCGCGGTGTCTGGCAATCGACCCTAAGTTCATCATGCTGGATGAGCCTTTCGCCGGTGTGGACCCCATCGCCGTGGAGGATATACAGCATATCGTATGGAGGCTGAAATACCGTAATATCGGTATCCTCATCACCGACCATAATGTGCAGGAAACGCTCACCATCACCGACAGAGCCTATTTGCTGTTCGAGGGGAAAATTCTCTTCCAGGGAAAACCGGAAGAACTGGCGGAAAACAAAATCGTCAGGGAGAAATATCTCAGCAACAGTTTCGTGCTGCGTAAAAAAGACTTCCAAATGCTCGACGAGGAACGTAAGGCTCGTGAGAAAAATGAGGACGAATAACTTTTGGAATATAATGATGAGAAATAAAATGTTTTTGTTCCTGTCCATCTTCCTCTTCGGAATGGTGGCAGGCGTCAACGCTACCGACTTGGATGGCAATATGGAGACAAATTTTTGCGAGCCTTTCAGCAAGGCATGTGTAAAACCCGATTATCTGAAGCCAGGAGACAAAGTGGCGCTCATTTCTCCATCGTCGTATGTCGCGATGGAGCGAGTGGAGCAGACTGCCGCCGTGTTGAGAGGGTGGGGGCTGGTGCCTGTCATCGGTCCCAATGTGGGCAAGAAGGCCGGGCTCAACGACGCTGGAACGAAAGAAGAGCGGCTCAGCGACCTGAGGTGGGCCTTCAGCGATGATGAGGTGAAGGCCATCATTTGCAACCGTGGTGGGTATGGGTCTATTCACATGGTCCCGGAGATCTCCCTGAAAGGCCTGGCGTCAAAACCCAAATGGATTGTAGGGTTCAGCGATATCACCACTTATCATGCGATGGAGGTGTGTGCCGGTGTGATGAGCATTCATGGTACGATGAGCACATTCATCGGGCCAAATGAGGGAAAAGACATCTCCTCGCTCACCTTGCGCGACCTGCTCTTCGGGCGTATCCCAGAATACCGTATCTCGCCAAATCCATACAATCAGACAGGCAAGGCCACGGGTACACTCGTGGGAGGAAATCTGTGCACCTTCTTCCCCCTATTGGGTTCTGCCATCGATTTCACGAACCGTGACGAGGGCATTATTCTTTTTATCGAGGAGGTAGGCGAGCCATTCCACAATATCGACCGGCTTCTCAATATGCTTGTCATCACAGGGGTCATCGACCGATGCAAAGGCGTGATTCTCGGTGAGTTCACCGACTGCAGGGCCGACCTTGACTTCGAGAGTGTGGAACAGATGATATCGCAATATCTGAAAAAATATGATATTCCCGTGATTTATGGTTTCCCCGCCGGGCATGATTCCCCCAATCTGCCCCTTGTCATGGGGGCAACCACCACTATTGAAGTCTCTCAGACACAGGCTCGTGTCAGTTTTGCTCTTGATGGAGAGAAATCGGTGGTTGACTTGACGAATCCCCAGCCTGCCAAATAGTGCGTGCTTTTTCACGCACTGTCACATCTCCCTTTGTAGAATCTGTCTCAATTGCTCGAGTTCATTCTCTGTGGTGGCCCAACTGGTGACAAACCGGCAGACAGTGCTGTCGTCGCCGTAAGGCTCCCAGTGAATGAACTGCACGTGTGCCTCCAGTCGGTGCATGAGATTGTTGGGGATAATCACAAACTGCTGATTGGTGGGGGAGTCGATAAAAAGTTTCAGACCAGCATCGGTCAGGATTTTTCTCATCTTGTTGGCCATGACGATGGCATGGCGTGAAATGTCGAAATAAAGTCGGTTGGTGAAAAGTGCGTCGAATTGTACGCCTGTGAGACGTCCTTTTGCCAGCAAAGCCCCATGTCGCTTGATAATCGTGAAGAAACAGCGCGGTGAGTTGCCGTGTGTGAAAACCACCGCCTCGCCGCAAAGGGCGCCCACCTTGGTGCCACCGATATACAATGCGTCGCATAGACTGGCCAGTTGGGGGAGGGTGATGTCGCAGGCATCCGACATGAGGCCGTAGCCTAAACGTGCCCCGTCGATGAAGAGTTTCAGGTCATGTCGCCGGCAGACCGAATACAGTGCTTGCAACTCAGCGGCACTGTAGAGCGTGCCCATCTCCGTGGGAAAACTGATATAGACCATGCCGGGCTGTGCCACATGGTCGCGACTCTCATCATTCTCGAAAACTGTCATGAAGCGGTCGAGTGTCGTGGCAGGCAATTTGCCGTCGTGGTCGGGCAGGGCAATCACCTTGTGCCCGCTGGCCTCCACGGCACCCGCCTCATGCACGCTGATGTGCCCGGTCGCGGCGCACACTACACCCTCGTAAGAGCGCAGCATGCCGTCGATGACGGTGGCATTGGCTTGTGTGCCGCCTGTGAGCAGAAAAACCTCTGCGTCGGGCGCACCGCAGGCTTCTTTGATTTTCTCTTTCGCACGTTGACTGAAAATGTCAAATCCATAACCCTGCGTGGTCTCTTGATTCGTGGTCACAAGATGTTGAAGCACGGCAGGATGGGCACCGTTGTTATAGTCGCTTTCAAATGAAATCATTGTTCTCCTTGTTTAATGGTAATTTTGCTTGCAAAGATAATACAAACCAAGCAATCGGCAAAACTATTATTCAAGTTTCATTTTCGCTCAACTCCCCTCTTGCCACTCACCAACAAGAAACACGTCGTTCCTATTCCTTTCCCTTCTCAATTGCCCTACAGAAATCCTTGTTTGGTGTCACGTTCTCTACCATTTCGCCAACATAAAAGGACCACAAAATCAAAAAAACAGGAAACACAAAAACCAATCATATCGTTAAAAAAACAAATTTTTCGCTTTCTAATTAGGTATTTAGGTTAATTATCAGTAATTTTGCACTCCATTTGAGGAAACAGATAGAAATAACAATAAAAAATAGAAGAAGAGAAAGATGAAAATTGCATTTGAGAACTCAGACAAAGTCAATGGACTCATGACTTTGACCGTTGAGGTCGATGATTACAAGCAGGAAGTTGAGAAAAAACTCAAGGAATATCGCCGCAAGGCCAATGTGCCTGGTTTCCGTCCCGGTATGGTGCCTATGGCCATGATTAAGCGTCAGTATGAATTGCCCCTGAAGGCAGATGTTATCAACAAACTGCTTGGCGAGGAAATCTACAAATACGTGCGTGAGAACAATATCCAGATGCTCGGCGAGCCTATGCCTTCCGACAAGCAGGTGCAGCAAGACCTGGCTGGAGAGGGCCCCTTCGAGTTTGCTTTCGACATTGCCGTCGCCCCTGAGTTCACCATCGCTCTCAGCAACAAAGATAAAGTGAACTACTACGAAATCCAGCCCGACGACAAATTGGTTCAGAGTCAGGTGGATGCATTTGCATCACGTGGTGGACACTATGTGAAGGCTGATAGTTACGATCCCGACCAGAACGATATGCTCAAGGGTGACCTGCGCGAACTCGACGAGGAGGGCGGCACCAAGGAAGGCGGCATCACACTGGCCGACACCGTGCTCATGCCTAAATATATCAAGGACGAGGGGCAGATGCACCTCTTCGATGCCTGCACACCCGGTGATATCATCACCTTCAATCCACGCAAGGCATACGCAGAAAGCGACGCTGAGTTGGCTGCTCTTTTGAAACTCAAGAAAGAGGAGGCAGTGAATGTGACATCCGATTTCAGTTACCAAGTGACCGAAATCTCACGTTACGCACCCGCCGCTGTCGACCAGAAATTGTTTGACCAGGTCTTCGGTGAGGGAAATGTCACTTCCGAGGAGGAGTTTCGCACCCGTATCGCCGAGGGACTGAAAGCCCAACTGCAAGGCGATTCCGACTTCCAGTTCCTGAAAGATGTGCGTAAGTACTGCGAGGACAAAGTGGGTGAGCTGACTTTCCCCGAGGAAATTCTCAAGCGCATCATGAAGGCCAGCAACAAGGACAAGGATGAGGATTATGTGGAGAAAAACTTCGAGGGAAGCATCAACGAACTCAAGTGGCATCTCATCAAGGAGCAACTTGTCACTCAGACTGGTGTGAAAGTAGAGGATGCTGACGTGAAGAATACTGCCGTACAGATGGCACGCGCACAGTTCGCACAGTATGGCATGAATGATGTTCCACAGGAGTATCTCGACAACTATGCCGAGGATATGTTGAAGAAACGCGACACCCTCGACCACATTGTCAACAATTGCATTGAGCACAAACTTACCGCAGAACTCAAGAAAGTGGTCAAGTTGAATGTCAAGAAAGTCACTTTGGATGAATTTAATAAGGTACTAAAACCTGAAAATTGAAATTTTTCCAAAAAAAACACCATTTTTTCCGAGGTTATCGACTTTTTTTATTAATTTTGTTCCTAATAACAAAATGAAAAGGTCGATGACCTCTTTTTTTGTCAACAAATCACAACACGAACTATGAACGATTTCAGAAAATACGCAACAAAACATTTAGGTTTCAACAGCCAGACATTGGATGACGTAATCAGTGCGCAGGCTCAGTATCTCAATCCTTATATTCTGGAGGAGCGCCAGTTGAACGTCACACAGATGGACGTGTTCTCACGACTGATGATGGACCGCATCATATTTTTAGGTACACAAATCGACGACTATACAGCCAACACGCTGCAGGCACAGTTGCTCTATCTCGACTCTGTGGACAGCGGGAAGGATATTTCCATCTATATCAATTCTCCCGGAGGAAGCGTAACTGCCGGTCTGGGTATCTACGACACCATGCAGTTCATCACAAGCGACGTGGCAACTATCTGCACAGGCATGGCCGCATCGATGGCTGCTGTGCTGCTCGTGGCCGGAACAGAGGGAAAACGCTCGGCGCTCACACACAGCCGTGTGATGATTCACCAGCCACTCGGAGGCGTGCAGGGACAGGCTTCTGATATCGAGATTGAGGCAAAGGAGATACAGAAATTCAAAAAGGAACTCTATACTATCATTTCCGAGCATTCCCACACACCATACGAGAAAGTGTGGAACGACTCCGACCGCAACTACTGGATGACGGCAGAGGAGGCAAAAGACTACGGAATGATTGACACCGTATTGAAGCGCAAAAAGTAAGATGAAGAAGGTTTGCAGTTTCTGCGGAAGAAACGAGAAAGAGGCACGTCTGCTCATCAGTGGTGTCAGTGGGTATATCTGCGACAATTGCGCTGAACAGGCATACCAGATAGTGAAAACTGCTGGTATGCTCAGTAGTGCGTCCGACAGCAAGGAAACCGAGAAATTCAAGACAAAGAAGATACCCAAGCCGCGCGAAATCAAGGATTATCTTGACCAATATGTCATCGGACAGGATGAGGCCAAGCGATTCCTCTCGGTTGCCGTGTACAACCACTACAAGCGCCTGCGCCAGGAAGATGACGGGAGTGGTGTGGAAATCGAGAAAAGCAACATCATACTCGTGGGCAGCACTGGCACGGGAAAGACTTTGCTCGCACGCACAATAGCCAAGTTGCTTGATGTGCCGTTCACTATCGTCGATGCCACCGTCTTCACCGAGGCCGGATATGTGGGCGAGGACGTGGAGAGCATCCTCTCGAGGCTCTTGCAGGTGGCTGATTATAAAGTGGATGCCGCGGAAAGGGGCATCGTCTTTATCGACGAGATTGACAAAATCGCGCGCAAAAGCGACAATCCCTCCATCACCCGTGATGTCAGCGGAGAGGGCGTACAGCAAGGACTTCTCAAACTGCTCGAGGGAACGATGGTCAACGTGCCGCCACAGGGAGGCCGAAAACATCCCGACCAGGAGTATATACATGTCAACACCAGCAATATCCTTTTCATCTGTGGCGGTGCTTTCGATGGTATCGAGCGCAAAATCGCACAGAGGCTCAACACCCATGTCGTCGGATACAATTCGGTGCAAAACGTGAGGAATATCGACAAGGAAGACCTCATGAAGTATGTACTGCCCCAGGACCTCAAGTCGTTTGGACTTATTCCTGAAATCATTGGCCGACTGCCCGTGCTCACTTATCTGAGTCCGCTCGACAGAGAGGCACTAAGGCGAATACTCGTGGAGCCTAAGAACTCCATCGTCAAACAATACACCAAACTGTTTGCAATCGACGGTGTCACGCTCTCGTTCGATGATGATGCACTGGAGTTCATTGTCGACAAGGCTGTGGAATACAAACTTGGCGCGCGCGGACTGCGTTCCATTGTGGAAAATGTAATGATGGACGCTATGTTTGAGGTGCCCTCGCAGAAAGTGAAGGAATTCCATGTGACCAAAGACTATGTAAGCAAACAATTAGACAAGGCGCGTCTGCAGAATCCCGCAGAGATTTGAGCGCCCGGGGCGGCGAATCCGCCCCATGTCACCTCTTTTAACTATGAAAGGAGAACACCAATATGCCAAAAGACGTTAACCTATCTCAACAACTCAAGCGCTATTTCGGCTTTGACAAGTTCAAAGGCGATCAGGAAGCGATTATCCGCAACGTTCTTGCGGGCAACAATACATTTGTGCTCATGCCCACGGGCGGTGGCAAATCACTTTGTTATCAGTTGCCTTCCCTCATCATGGAAGGAACAGCCATTGTCATCTCGCCACTCATCGCATTGATGAAAAACCAAGTGGATGTGATCAATGGGATGAGTGAGGAGGAGGGCGTGGCTCATTATCTTAACTCTTCGCTCAACAAGGCCGCCATCGACCAGGTGAAATTGGATATTGTGCAGGGGAAAACCAAATTGCTGTATGTGGCCCCGGAGTCGCTCAACAAAGAAGACAATGTGGAATTCCTGCGCTCGGTGAAAATATCATTCTATGCCATCGACGAGGCCCATTGCATATCTGAGTGGGGACATGATTTCCGCCCGGAGTACCGCAACATACGGCCCACCATCCAGAAAATAGGCGAAGCACCCGTCATCGCTCTTACCGCCACAGCCACCGACAAAGTGCGAAGCGACATCAAGAAAAACCTGGGCATCGTCGATGCACAGGAATTCAAAAGTTCGTTCAACCGCCCCAACCTGTATTATGAGGTCCGCCCCAAGACCAACGACATCAACAAGCAGATTATCAAGTTTATCAAGCAAAACGCAGGCAAAAGCGGTATAGTCTATTGTCTTTCCAGGAAAAAAGTGGAGGAACTGGCTGCCGATCTCTGTGCCAACGACATCAAGGCTGCCGCATATCACGCCGGACTCGAATCGACCAAGCGCTCGGAAACACAAGATCAGTTCCTCATGGAGAAAATCGATGTCATTGTGGCAACTATCGCATTTGGCATGGGAATAGACAAGCCCGATGTGCGCTTTGTCATACACTATGATATACCCAAGAGTCTGGAGGGCTACTACCAAGAGACAGGAAGAGCCGGCCGGGATGGGGGAGAAGGCAAATGCATCACGTTTTATGCATACAAGGACTTGCAGAAACTGGAGAAATTCATGGAAGGCAAGCCCGTGGCCGAACAGGATATCGGCAGGCAACTGCTTCAGGAGACGGCCGCATACGCTGAGTCGTCGGTGTGTCGCAGAAAGATGCTCTTGCATTATTTCGGTGAAACCTACGAGAACGATAATTGTGGCAACTGTGACAACTGCCTGCATCCAAAGGTGAAAATCGAGGGGCGTGAACTCTTGCAAATCGTACTTCACGCCGTGGCTGCCGTCAAGGAGAATTTCCGGGCGGAATATATTATCGACTTTGTCAAGGGGCGTGCTACCGACGATATCGTGTCGCACAAGCACGACCAACTTGAGGAATTCGGCTCCGGAGAGGATGAGGACGAGAAACTGTGGAATCCTGTCATCCGGCAGGCGCTCATTGCGGGTTATCTGAGAAAGGATGTGGAAAACTATGGTCTGCTCAAACTCACCGCCGCCGGAAAGCGCGTGATGAAGAACCCCGTGTCGTTTATGATTGTGAAAGATACGGAATTCAAGGATGACTACGACGACGAGATGGCTGAGGGAGCAGGAGGTGCACTCGACCAGGAACTCTATGCCATCCTGCGTGACTTGCGGAAAAAAATGTCGAAAAAACTCCATGTGCCACCGTATGTCATCTTCCAGGATCCATCGCTCGAACAAATGGCCACCATGTACCCCATCACTCTGCAGGAACTGCAGAATATTCAGGGTGTCGGAGCCGGCAAGGCAAAACGCTATGGACAGGAGTTCTGCGATATCATCAAGAAGCACTGTGAGGAAAACGAGATTGAGCGTCCCGAGGAACTGAGAGTCAGGACTGTGGCCAAAAAGTCAATACTCAAGGTGAAAATCATTCAGAGCATTGACAGGAAAATCGACCTCGAGGAAATAGCAAAGGCCCAGGGACTGGACTTCGACGAATTGCTCACCGAGATTGAGGCCATCGTCTACAGCGGCACAAAACTCAACATCGATTATTTCATCGACGAAATTGTGGATGAGGATCAAATCGACGACATCTACGACTATTTCCGCGAGAGTAACACCGACGATTTGGAGGAGGCTATGACCGAACTGGGTGAGGACTACAACGAGGAGGATATTCGCCTGGTCCGCATCAAATTTATCTCGGAGATGGCCAATTGAGCTTTTATCGGCAGTATAGGGCTATGGGGCTTATAAGACCTATAAGTCCCATAAGACCTATAAGACCTATAGGTCCTATAGGCCCTATAAGTCCTATAGATGTGGTGCCACTTTGCGTTAAATCGTATTAATTCCGTAAGAAAAAAGGGAAAAGCACATGAAATGTAGTTTTTTATTGCTAATTTTGCACGCAATAAATTTTTAAACTATGTCATCATTTGTTGCAGATAAGATTGTAATGGACGGTCTGACCTTCGACGACGTCCTGCTTATTCCAGCGTATTCAGAAGTCCTTCCCAGGACTGTGGAGTTGAAGACCAAGTTCTCTCGACACATTGAGTTGAACATCCCGTTTGTGACAGCAGCCATGGATACTGTCACAGAGTCGGCTATGGCTATCGCTATCGCGCGCGAGGGCGGTATTGGTGTGATACACAAGAACATGTCGATAGAAGACCAGGCCCGGCACGTGGCCATCGTAAAACGAGCCGAGAACGGTATGATTTACGACCCGGTCACTATCCGTAAGGGAAAAACAGTGAACGATGCCCTCAACATGATGGCCGAATACCATATCGGTGGTATTCCCGTGGTGGACGAGGAAAACCATCTCGTTGGCATTGTGACCAATCGTGACCTCAGGTTTGAGCGCCGTCTGGAGAAACCAATCGACGAGGTGATGACCAGCGAGAATCTGGTTACCACACACCAGCAGACCGACCTAGCAGCGGCCGCGCAGATACTACAGGAACACAAAATAGAGAAATTGCCTGTCGTCGATAAGGACAACCACCTTGTGGGGTTGATTACATATAAGGATATCACCAAGGCCAAGGATAAGCCCATGGCTTGCAAGGACAGCAAGGGCCGTCTGCGTGTGGCTGCGGGTGTGGGTGTCACTCCCGACACAATGGACCGCATACAGGCACTCGTGAATGCCGGAGCCGATGCCATCGTCATCGACACTGCTCACGGACACTCCAAATTTGTCGTTGAGAAACTCGTTGAGGCAAAGGCTGCCTTCCCTGAAGTTGATATCGTGGTGGGAAATGTCGCCACCGGAGAGGCAGCACAATTGCTGGTGAAGAATGGTGCCGATGCAGTGAAAGTGGGCATTGGTCCCGGTTCGATATGCACCACACGCGTTGTGGCTGGTGTAGGCGTGCCGCAATTGAGCGCTGTTTATGATGTTTACTGCGCATTGAAGGGAACCGGAGCACCGCTCATTGCCGATGGCGGTCTGAGGTATTCAGGCGACATCGTCAAGGCTATCGCCGCTGGTGGAAACAGCGTGATGATTGGCTCGCTGGTGGCAGGCACAGAGGAGAGTCCGGGCGACACCATCATCTTCAATGGAAGAAAGTTCAAGAGTTACCGTGGCATGGGTTCACTCGAGGCTATGGAGAACGGTTCCAAAGACCGCTATTTCCAGTCGGGAACTAAGGAGACCAAGAAACTGGTGCCAGAGGGCATCGCTGGCCGGGTGCCGTTCAAGGGTACTGTCCAGGAGGTGATTTATCAACTCGTAGGAGGTTTGCGCTCGGGTATGGGCTATTGTGGTGCGGGAAGTATCGACCAATTGCATCAGGCCCGCTTCACACGCATCACGAATGCCGGTGTGAACGAAAGCCATCCACACGACATCACTATCACCAGTGAGGCACCCAACTATTCACGTCCAGAATAAGTCTATAGACATAGAATAAACAAGAAATATGAGAATAAAGACCATTTTCGCAATGCTCGCCTTGGGAATGGCGGCTTTTGCACAGAGTGACCCTGTTATTATGACTGTCAACGGGCAGCCTGTCACTCGCTCTGAGTTTGAGTATTCATACAACAAAAACAATACTGAGGGAGTCATCGATAAAAAGACTGTCGAGGAGTATGTTGACCTGTTTATCAATTACAAACTCGTTGTGACTGCCGCCATGGACGCTCACCTCGACACACTCTCGTCGTTCAGAGAGGAGTTTGCCAAGTATCGCGACGAGCAAGTCAGGCCCTCTTTCATCACCGATGAGGATATCGAGAAAAGGGCACGTGAGGAATACGACAGAACCTACCATATTATAGATTCTTTGGGAGGCATGATACATCCTTCACATATCCTTCTCGCTGTGGGACAACGTGCCACCGATGCCGAGCGGGAGACTGCAAAGCAACGCGCCGATTCCATATATAATGAATTGCGCAAAGGTGCCGATTTCGCTGACATGGCAAGACGCTTTTCAGATGACAAAGGGTCGGGAGTCGCAGGAGGCGACCTGCAGTGGATTGCCCCAGGACAGACCGTTCCTGAATTTGAGAAAGCGGCTTACGCTCTGAAGGATGGAGAAATCAGCGAGCCAGTTCTCTCGCAGTTCGGATACCATATCATCAAGATGCATGAGCATCAGATATTCTTCCCATACGACTCTGTGCATGCCGACATCATCACTTATATCGACAGAAGTGGCATACGTGAGAGCATCATTGATGAAAAAATCAACGAGATAGTGGCTGCGCAGCCTGGCACTACAAAAGAAATGGTGCTCGAACAGCGCTCCATAGATTTGTCGGCCGATGACAGCGACCTTGCCAACCTTATCCGGGAATACCACGACGGACTGTTGCTTTATGAGATTAAAAACCGCGAGGTATGGGAAAAGGGTCTTAAAGACGAGGCTGGCCTGGCCAACTATTTCAAGAAGAACAAGAAAAAATACACATGGGACACTCCCCGGTTCAAGGGTATAGCATATCATGTGAAAGACCAGGCAGACGTCAAGGCTGTGAAGAAGTCTGTGAAGGGACTCGACTTCAATAAGTGGGCCGACCGCCTGCGCACCACCTTCAATGGCGACTCTGTTATCCGTATCCGCGTGGAGAAGGGTATCTTCAAGGAGGGAGACAGCCCTCTCGTTGACAGAGAAGTGTTCAAGAAAAAAGATGTGGAGGTGAAGCCCGTTAAGGACTATCCTATCGACGCTGTCTATGGAAAGGTGATCAAGGCCCCCAAAGAGTGGACAGACGTGAGAGGACAGGTCACCGCCGACTATCAGGACATGCTGGAGAAGCAGTGGCTGGAAGAATTGAGAAAGAAATATCCCGTAGAAGTCAGACAGGACGTTGTGGCCACTGTCAATAAACATTAATCTCTCTTGTCTCGTATGAAACGAAAACTTCAATACCTCTTCGCTTTGGCAGTGATGGTGATGGCCACAGGGGCCGTCAGTGGAGGGTCATACGGCTGGATGACTCCGCGTCAGACCATGCCCGACGATTCCGCCACTGTGAAACCGGCACCCGCAGAGCATCAAGTGAATGCGGCCAGTGTCATCGACGAGGTGGTATGGGTGGTGGGCGATGAGCCTATTCTCAAGTCCGACATCGAGTCCTGGCGACTGCAGGCTGAGGTTGAGGGTGTCAGAATGGAAGGCGACCCTGACTGTCTCATCCCTGAGCAACTGGCTGTGCAGAAACTTTTCCTGCACCAGGCTGCCATTGACAGTATTGAGGTGACGGAGTCGGACATCAACCAAAGTATCGAGGACCAGATTAATTACTGGATTCAGTTGGCTGATGGCTCCCGCGAGAAACTTGAGGAGTATCGCAAGCAGAGCATCTCACAGATGCGCCAGCAGATGCACGATGACTTCAAAAACCGCGAACTGATTCAGAAGATGAAGCAGAAATTGGTGAGCGATATCTCTGTCTCGCCGGCTGAGGTGAGAAACTATTTCAAGGATATGCCCGAGGACAGCATTCCCTTGGTTCCCACGACGGTCGAGGTGCAAATTATCACTCGGCAACCAAAGGTTTCCATCGAGGAAGTCAACCGTGTGAAAAACACATTGCGCGAATACACCGAGCGTGTGAACAGTGGTGAGACCACTTTTGCCACTCTGGCACGTCTCTATTCCGAGGATGGCTCTGCCCGGCAGGGTGGCGAAATCGGATACACCCCAAAAGCCGCACTCGACCCCGTGTTCGCTAATGTGGCATTCAACCTCACCGACCCCAAGAAAATCTCAAAGATTGTAGAGACCGAGTTTGGTTTCCATATCATCCAACTCATAGACAAGCGTGGCGAACGTATCAACGTGCGTCATATTCTGATGAAACCGCGTGTGACGAGAGAGGATATGGACAAAGCATCCGAGCAACTCGACTCCATAGCAAACGATATCAGAGAGGGGAAGTTCACTTTCGATGAGGCGGCAACCTATCTCTCTGATGACAAGGACACCAAAAGCAACCATGGTCTGATGGCCAATGCAACGGAGATGTCGAGAACATCGAAATTCCGTATGCAGGATTTGCCCACAGAGGTTGCCAGGGCTGTCGAGGGACTGCAGGTGGGCGAGATTTCCAAGCCGTTCGAAATGATCAACAGCAAGGGTAAGACCGTTTGTGCCATTGTCAAGCTGAAAAGCCGTATCGAAAGCCATCGAGCCACAATCACGGAGGATTTCCAGACGTTGAAGGATGTGGTGCTTGACAAACGGCGTGATGAAGTCATCAACGAATGGGTGGCACAGAAACTAAAAAACACTTACGTCAGAATGAACGACCGTTACAAGGATTGTAAATTCGAATATCAAGGCTGGGTGAAATGAGAATAAACGCAAGTCGGGCATACAAAACTTATCAAGGGCACGGAATCAGTTGCATCATGGTTCTGTGCCTGTTTTTCATGTCGCTTGCACAGCCAGTTATGGCGCAGAAAAAACATTCCAGGCCACAAGACACGCGTATTTATCTCGACCATGCCGATTCGCTCTATTACGACGAGTACCGGCGGCACGACACACAGGTGGTCAGAGGGCACGTGAAATTCAGACACCAGGGTTCGACTCTCTTCTGCGACAGTGCATATTTCCGGCAGAAGGAGAACACTTTCAATGCCTTTGGGCATGTTAGAATGTTGCAGGGCGACACGCTCGAAATACAATGTGACACGGCTTTTTATGACGGCAGGGACGATGCCCAGATGGTGCATGCACAGCACAATGTGGTGGTGACGCATCGGAAAACATCGGTGCTGCGTACCGACAACCTCATACTCGACAGGAAATTTGATATCGTTTATTATGACGAGGGAGGAAATTTTACAGATAAGACACGGGGAATGACTTTGAGCAGTGACTGGGGAAAGTACAACCTGGAAACAAAAGAGGCGGAGTTTTTTTATTCCGTCACGCTGAAAACCAAGTCGCATGTAATCACCACCGATACCTTATATTATTATTCTGCCAACGAGCGGGCCCATATTGTGGGGGGAAAGACCGTATATCCACAAGGCCCTGAGGGGGGCGCGCCCAAGTGGACCAAGTCGGTCATTCATTCCATACGCGATGGATACGATGTCGAGACCACCAATTGCTTCTATTATATAAATACCGACAAGGTGGAACTTTTCGACAAGTCGCTTATCGAGGACAAAACACGTTCCATCACTGGCGACAGTCTTTTCTATGACAGCAAGTCGAAAAGGAGCCGTGGCTTTGGGCGCGTCTTTTATGATGACAAGAAAAACAAGAATTCGCTCACTGCCAATGTGGTGGATTATAACGAGGCCACCGGCAAGGGGTTTGCGACGAACAATCCTGTCTTTATCGATTACTCACGGGCCGACACACTCTATCTGCATGCTGACACGATAAGGCTGGAGACCTTTTTCATCAATACTGATTCCATGTACCGGAAGGTGCACTGTTACTCGAAGGTGCGAATGTATAGAAATGATGTCCAGGCTGTTTGTGATTCCCTGGTGATTTGCTCGCGCGATTCAAGTCTCACCATGTATGTTGACCCCATCGTGTGGAATGCCCGCAGGCAGTTGCTTGGCGACAGCATCAAGGTTTTCATGAACGATTCCACCATCCGTGAGGCACATGTCATGGAGCGCGCCCTGTCAATCGAGATGATGGACGACTATCAGCATCCGGGTACTACTTATTTCAATCAGGTCACCTCCAAATTGATGAACGCGTATTTCGATGAAGGAAACCTGCGGAAAAGTGAGGCCATAGGAAACGTGCAGACTATTTATTATCCCGTTGAGGAGAAAGACAGTTCTCTCATCGGTTTATGTTACCTTGAGACCGACACGCTCAGGATGTTTCTCACGCCCGAGCGAAAACTGGACAAAATATGGGCTTCGAAGTCGGATGGGATTCTTTATCCGATGACACAGATTCCCCCGCAGAAGGACAGACTGCCCAATTTCGGATGGTATGAAGGCATACGTCCACAAAATAAAGACGACATCTACTATGTGGAGGAACGGCATCGCCGGCAACCCACTAATGTGCTGCCTTGGTGAAATCTATGAGAAAAAGTTGACGCATGAGCGATATTATACAGTTACTACCTGACTCTGTAGCTAATCAGATTGCCGCCGGTGAGGTGATACAGCGCCCCGCCTCGGTAATCAAGGAACTGGTTGAGAACGCTCTCGACGCCGGTGCCACCACCATCAATGTGCTGGTGACGGATGCCGGGCGGACGTGTATCCAGGTGGTGGACAATGGCTGTGGCATGTCGGCCACCGATGCGCGACTGTCGTTTGAGAGGCACGCCACTTCGAAAATCAGCAAAGCCGCCGACCTCTTCGACCTTCACACCATGGGATTCCGTGGAGAGGCCTTGGCGTCGATAGCGGCTGTGGCACAAGTTGAACTGCGGACAAGGCAGTCGGGCGACGAACTGGGAACTCTGCTGTTCATCAGCGGTTCAAGGTTTGGTGGACAGGAAGCCGTCTCATGCCCGGTGGGTAGTAACTTCAAAATCGAGAACTTGTTCTTCAATGTCCCCGCACGAAGAAAGTTCCTGAAGTCGAATGCCACCGAGCTCAACAATATCCTCTCTGCTTTTGAGCGAATCGTGCTTGTGAACCCCGGTGTCACTTTCACCCTCCACAGTAATGGAGCCGAATTGCTCAACCTGCCGGCTACTGGCGTGCGTCAGCGCATCGTCGATGTGTTTGGAAAGCGAATCAATCAAGATTTGCTGCCTGTCAACGTTGAGACCACGTTGTGCAGTATATCAGGATTTGTGGGCAAACCTGAGTCCTCGAAAAAGAAGGGGGCACACCAGTTCTTTTTCGTCAACAACCGCTATATGAAGCATCCCTATTTCAACAAAGCGGTCATGCAGCCTTTCGAGCGACTCGTCCCACAAGGGGAGCAGGTGCCTTATTTCATCTTTTTCGAAGTGAACCCTTCGGAAATCGATGTGAATATCCATCCCACAAAAACAGAAATCAAATTCGAGAACGAGCAGGCTATCTGGCAAGTTCTCGCCGCCGCTGTCAAAGAGGCCATCGGGAAGTTCAATGATGTGCCTTCGATTGATTTCGACACATACGGCAAACCGGATATCCCTTCCTACAATCCTTTCGACAAGGACAAGCCTTCACCCTCGGTGAGGGTAAATCCGCAGTACAATCCTTTTTCTCCCACCCAGCAAAGGCAGCAGAGGAATGCCATGCAGTGGGAGCAACTCTATGGTGAGGGCGGGAATGAAGCCCCGTCGCCCAGTCGGCAGACTTCGCTCTTTGGTCAGGATGATATCCCCGATGAGGGAAAAATGGAAACAATCGACGACATCATTGCCGAGAAGTCTCCGGCGCATTATCAGTACAAGGATAAGTATATCATGACGGCAGTCAAGTCGGGGCTGATGATTATCGACCAGCGAAGGGCACATTTGCGTGTGCTATACGAGGAATACCTTGAGAAAATGGACAAGCATCGATGGGAAACACAAAATGTGCTCTTCCCGGAAATATTGCAATTCTCGAAAGCCGACGCTTTGGTGGTGGAACGGATGATGGATGAACTGGCGGGTATCGGCTTTTCCATCTCCAGCCTTGGTGGAAATAGTTTTTCGGTCAATGGCGTGCCGGCGGGTATTGAGGGAGTGGACACATCCGAATTGTTGAAAAATATCATTGATGCCGCGGCTCAGATGACTGTCTCTGCAAAAAGCGAGATCAATTCGCTGCTTGCGCTCACCATGGCCAGAAGTGCGGCCATCTCCCAAGGGCAGCCCCTTTCCAATATGGAAATGGAGAATTTGGTCAATAGGCTTTTTGCCTGCTCCAATGTCAATGTAACGCCCGATGGGAAGCCAATTCTGTGCATTTTAAGACAGACAGAAATTGAGCAAATGCTCGGATGATAGTGCGAAATACACCAAAATAGGCGAGAATTCACCAATTTTTTAAAAAAAATTAAAAATTTCTTTAGAAAAAATAATTAGATTTGAAAAATTATATTATCTTTGCCACGGAAAATGTAAAAAGCGATTGTAACGGATATATTAATTTTTGATTTTTTAAATAAAAAGGTTATGAAAAAACTATTCATGGTGCTGGCATTGGCCAGTGTATCTTTTTCAGCCATGGCTCAGGATGATCCCACACTGAAACACAGCGTGGCCACAAATTCATTCTGGAGCAATTGGTTTATTCAGGTAGGCGCTCAGTGGAATGCCTGGTATTCCTCTGAGGAGCATGGTGCAGGTCTCGACACAAGCCCCTTGAAAGACTTCCGCTCAAGTCCAGCCGCTGCTGTAGCCATTGGTAAATGGTTCACTCCGGGACTCGGACTCCGCACAAAACTTCAGGGTATTTGGGGCAAGAGCGTGTATCAGGCTGCTAACGGTGACGGAGCAGGAAAATTCAACCGTTACTGGATTCTCAATGAGCATGCTCTGTTCAATCTGAGCAATATGCTCTGTGGCTATAACCCCAACCGTGTTTGGAATTTCATTCCATTCGCAGGTGCTGGTGTTGGACGCACAATGACACACGACAGATATGGAATGGACCTCAGCGCAGGTATCCTCAATGAGTTCCGTCTCAGCCGCAAGGTGCTCCTCAACCTCGAAATTGGTTGGAACCGTCTTGAGACTGACGTTGATGGAAATGTTATCGTTCTCGACCGCGGTACACGTGGATGGGATACTCACGACAACAACCTCTATGGTGAGATTGGCTTGACCTTCAACCTTGGCCGCGCTACATGGGACAAAGTACCCGATGTTGATGCTATCCGTGCCAACTACGAGGCTCAGATCGACGACCTCAACAACCTCCTGAATCAGAAGGATGATGAGATCCAGGATCTGAAGAACAGAATCGCCAACCACAAGTGTCCAGAAGTTCCTACCGTGAAGCAAGGTATTGCCGCTCCTGCTACTGTGTTCTTCTATTGCAACAAGACCAAGAGTGGTCCTTCTTACTCACGTGACCTCGTTGACGTTCGCGCTCTCGCCAAGTATGCTCTTGACAACAACAACGTGAACCTCCTCGTTACAGGTTATGCTGACAGCGCTACAGGTAATCCTGAGCACAACCAGTGGCTCTCCGACGAGCGTGCCAAGACTGTCGTCGAGGAAATCGTTGGTATGGGTGTAAGCCGCAGCAAGATCACTGCTGAGGGTAAGGGTGGTGTTGACATCCTCTCACCGTTCGAGCTCAACCGCCGCGCTACTGTTGAGGTGAAATAATCTCAATCAGAAATAGACAACAAAAAGAGGGCGTCTTCAATAGGCGCTCTCCTTTTTTGTTGTCATATGCAGGGGTCATTCCATGTTGCCTTGATGCTTGAGGCATTGAGGCGAATAATCACAATAAGACAACAAGAGAGAGCATATTCCACAGACGCTCTCTCTTGTTGTTCTATATCCGGATTCTTTGTATGTTGTCTTAATGCATCAGCAAATACTCTATATTGGAAAATCAACAATCACTTCACTCTAAAGCCGATTATACGTCTCACCTCTTCGAGGGTAGCCCTGGCGCTCTCGCGTGCACGCTCGGCTCCCTCACGGGCAATCTTGTCGAGCAACTCGTGGTTGGCACTGTATTCAAGGATGCGCTCACGAATAGGGGCGATGGCGGCGATGATGTCGGCGGCAATCTGCTTCTTCAGGTCGCCATAGCGAAGTGTGCAGTCATTCCATTTCTCGTCGAAATACTGATAGGTGTCTTCGGTGGAACAGAGTCTGAGGAAGGTGAAAAGGTTTTCTATCACTTCAGGACGCTGACTGTTGGGCTCTTGTGGACCCATGTCGGTCACTGCTCTCATCACTTTCTTGCTGATGGTCTTGTCGTTGTCGAATAGATAGATGCAATTGCCCTCGCTCTTGCCCATTTTTCCGCTGCCGTCAAGTCCGGGAACTTTCACAGCCGAACTGGTGAAATAGAAATTCTGGGGCTCGGGGAAGAATTCCACTCCGTAGATGTGGTTGAAACGGCGGGCACATTTGCGGGCCATCTCCATATTCTGTTCCTGGTCTTTGCCTACAGGCACTTTCTGGGCACGGTGCTGAAGTATGTCAGCGGCCATGAGGGTGGGGTAGGTCAGAAGGCCGGCATTCACGTTGTCGGGCTGTTTGCGGGCTTTTTCCTTGAAAGTGGTTACACGCTCCAGTTCGCCCAAATAGATGTTCATGTTGAGAAACAGGTAAAGTTCCAATGTCTCTTTCACATCACTCTGGATGTAGATGGGGGCTTTTGCTGGGTCAAGACCACAGGCAAGGTATTCGGCTAAGATGGTGCGAACGCTGTTCTGAATGTCATCGGGCTTGGGGTGGGTTGTCAGGCTGTGCCAGTCGGCAATGAAAAACATACAATCATATTCATCCTGCATTCTTACGAAACTTTTCACTGCACCATAATAATTACCCAAGTGCAAATGTCCTGTTGGCCTGATGCCACTAACTACTTTCTCCATTTCTATAATTATTCTTGATTTATGACCGCAAAGGTACGCCAAATATCCCTAAATACAAAAAAAACTACAAAAAATTTGGTGCTTTCACAAAATATCATTACCTTTGCACCGCTTTTTACAAAAGGGCGTTTAGCTCAGCTGGTTTAGAGCATCTGCCTTACAAGCAGAGGGTCGGCGGTTCGAATCCGTCAACGCCCACTTGGGGTGATTCCCTGTGGTCCTTCGGGACTGCAGGGATTTTTTTGCATTTAACTCACCCTTTACGCTGGCCCAATCTTTGGTGTTCATCAATATCTTTGTATGTTATGAACCACCAATTTTGTCATCTGAACAAATTTTGGTTATCTATTTACGTTTTTTTAAGTATCAGCTCATATAAAATCATGACATTCAGCGATACTTTGGCTGGCATTTTATAAAGTATTATAGCACTTTTTGAACAAAAATCTTTTCAAAAAAGTTGCACAATCCGACAACTTTTGTTATCTTTGCACCAATGCAACGCAAGATAAGAACATACGGCGGCTATTTTGAGGCCTTCATGGAGACCTTGAAAGAGAAAGAACAGGAGAAAATACAATACGGTCTCCTGTTGTTGAAGTCCCAAGATCGGCTGCCTAAGAAGTTCGTCAAACTCGTACGTGATGGTATCTATGAGTTACGAACCGAGTACGGTGGAAACATCTATCGTGTGTTCTTCATCTTCAACGAAGGCGAGGTTGTGGTACTTTTTAACGGATTCCAAAAGAAAACGAAGAAGACACCACAGAATGAAATAGAAAAAGCAATAAAGATAAAGGAGGCATATTATGCAGACAAACAATCACAAAATCGTTGACTACGATGCCGTTCTTGATGCCAAGTTCGGCAAGGAAGGTACTCCCGAACGTGCAAGAGCCGAAGAGGCTGCCTATTCGTTCTATTCTGGCCAGATAATTCAGGATGCTCGCAAAGAGGCTAAGATGACTCAAAGCGAACTGGCTGAGCGTACACAGACCACAAAGTCGTATATTTCTAAGATAGAAAACGGCGTTATCACCCCAAGTGTCGGCGTTTTCTATCGTATCATTGCAGCCCTTGGAATGAGGGTGGAAGTGGTGAAGCCTGTGTATTAAGCATACAGAACCTTTGTCACTATAAACCAAATCAACACATCCTACATTGGACGTGTTGATTTTTCATTCTAGATTTCTTTTTATTATGTCAAATTTTGTCTTTTTTGCAATTTCGAATAATTTGTGGTTTATCTCTCACGCCCATTAATTCTTGACCTATAGCTCATTTTGCAGGCTGAAACCTCTCTCAAAGTCCGATAAACACTGGCGTTCCGAGCAATCAAGCTACCTTGAGCGATAAATCGACGGTTGAAATTGCTCAATAGCTCATCTTGCAGG
>Ga0247611_10002247_pt1 | contig 31894 bp, 52 predicted proteins | sample 177DNAGHGhighgp2_FD_192422 | JGI IMG/M metagenome (GOLD analysis project Ga0247611, IMG submission 192422) | Sheep rumen microbial communities from Palmerston North, Manawatu-Wanganui, New Zealand - 1770 DNA GHGhigh gp2 | ecosystem: Host-associated > Mammals > Digestive system > Stomach > Rumen... | reverse complement strand
CAGGTACGTTCACTCTGTAGTTTCTTTTGTAATACTTTTTCATTTTTGTTGGTGTATTCAAAAGTTAGTTCGACCAGGAAATTCACTGATCTATCCGGTTATCTTCCAAGCTCTGTGAAACCGGCACACTGAAAAAGGGCTTGGTTTTTAAAAGAATAAAACAGCTTCCTACGTCTGTTGTTAATAAGATGTAGAAAACTGTTGTACATATATAAAGCATTTGACGTTTTCTGGACGGAGAGAAAACTTTGATTTTAGACGAAGTGTGGATATGAAGAACGTATTGATTAATTATTACAGTAAGCTTTTTAGTTTACATCTTGGTAGAAAAGGAAACAAAAGAAACAGAATATTTGAATCTTTTCCAAAAGCTAAGTTATATTATTTAGATTTATGAATGAAGAAAATAAAGAATTAACCCGTTGGTATAATAGGTTATGGCGAGGAAATAAGAGACTAAATTTTAAAGCTCGAGAAGAGTGGTATAGTTATAGTTTAACAAAAAAAGTGGTTAAAGGATGAAAAATAGTAATATATTTCCAGGACCTCAGAGAGTTTGGGCTAGTGGTTATAGTATTAGATTTGGTCCGAGAGGTAACAAGAGGAAAAACTTTAAGGAACGAGAGGAAATGCGGAAAAGTATAGATAAGCCAATGGATCCTCCTCTTGGTAAATTATTTTATTTTGATACTATATGAGAAATTTAATATTTGGTTTTAATAGGTGGGGGAATAAAAGAAGATCCAAAAGATTTAGAGGCCCCAATATAAAGTTAGTAAATAGTTGGGAGGAATTTATTGCGCTTTATAGTTAAGTTTCGTTTCTTTTCTTCAAGTATATATTTCACATTCCCAAAACCTTTCCTTCCTTATATATATGTATAACACAGTTGGGTGGATAAGACGTGGACATAAAAGAAAGTCTAAGTATATGCGTTTTATTTCTAATCCTGATATGATTTTACTTAATGGTTATTTAATAGATACAAAGACAAATGACCTATACATTATTTTATGGTAATAAGCGGAAATCTAGGAGAAAGTTTATTGCCAAGATGGGGAATGAAGAATATATATTTGGTTATGATAAAGAAAATAGAAGGTTAACTTTTTATGGTAGGTACGATGAAAAGAATGATCAACATAAGCACCTTAAAAAAATCAATTTCTGGTAAAAGGGTAATGTTAGTGTTTGGCAATGAGGGTGAAATTGGGTTATGTTTTTCTCCTGATAATGGCCCTTCTCCTTATCAACATTACTTAGATTTGGAAGGTGAGGCGGAGATATTAGAAATTGATGAAGCTTCTCCGTTATGGAAAACATTACTAGAAGAAATAGATCAGAAGAGGTCTATTTATAGGATAGTGGATGAAGAGGAGAAGTCTTGGATGGAATTAGTAATTATAGAAGAAGAGAATGAAGAATAGATTTTATGTTGGGGAGCAGCCAGAGAAAACTATTTTATCGGTTGTTGTGATAGATGAGATACCAGTTTCTGAGGAGGCACATAATAGACTCTACGATTTACAAGAGGTCAGTGATCTTTTGTTCATCATCCCAAAAGAACATCGCATGGGTATACTGGCTAAGAAATTCGGGTCTTTATATCGGGCTTGTTGTTGGGTAGAGGCAGAAGGAGATGTTGGAGAAGCTTTTATGGAGAGTTTAGAATATGATGCTGAAATCTTTGGTAATCATGTTCTTATTCTGATTACTCAAGTTTCCAACATTACTGAACTTGGGGGAGAAGGATTACAGAAGATAGCTGCCTCTTCTATATCCAAGCCCATTTTTCAGACCCGGAGATTAACTAGCCAGGAATTTTATGCGATTTATAAGGATGATAAGAAAGAGCAGACAATTAAGAGCAGATTTTTCCCCACTCCTCCTGACATGTCTAATCTATTTACTACTCATGTTGTAACCTCTAGAGAAACATTGATTAGGCCTTGGGTTGTGGATAAAATGTTAAGTTTTTGGAAGAGTGTTAAAGAAGATGGATTTAGTGGAGAAGGCTATGTATGTTCTTTCAAGCAATCCACACTTGACTATATCTTAGCTTCTATGCTTAAACGATTAAAACTTGGGAAATTGGAGGTAAATCCTAATGAGTTATAAACAGAGAGGGAGGAATGACAAGTATCCGGCTAAAGTAGAGGTTTGGAGAATTGGTGAGAAGGTTCCGGAGTGGCTTTCAGATCGTGCCAAAGTTAAGTTTATTGATGGGGAAGGAAATGTAACCCTAGATAGACGAGACCGAGGAGATGGAAGTTATGAGATAGTATCGGCGGCAGGAGTACAAAACTTAGTGATTGTGCCTGAGCGAACCGGAGTTGTATGTTTCGGTGGAGGTCGGGTTTTTAGCCTTAGGGAACGACAACTTGAGATATTATATGAACCTTAAAAACCTTAATAGTGGTGAAAATAAAAATCATCACTAATATTGGGACTTGGTGTAATTGGTTAGCACCTAGCACTTTGACTGCTAAGGAGGGGATTCGAGTTCCCCAGTCCCATCGAAGAAATTAAAATGTCAAATGTAAATTAAAGTTACCTTTTAAATGTTGATAACGAGCAGAGGAAGTAGTTCGAGAGAGTAGCTTCCTTTTATTTTTGTCTCTTCATCTCCTTATTAGTGTGAAAAAATTTTATAAATGTGTTAGAGGAATCGATAAGTACAACTCGGACACCCACTATTTTATCTTTGGAAAGGTATATGAGCGTGTAGGGGATATAACAGATCCAAACATAATAGTAAATCCGAATCTAGTAACACTTATAGATGAATTAGGGGATAATCACAGGATGCCATCTGATATATTCGAAACACACTTTAGGCCTTTATCTAATAAAAGACATAGGAATGATAAAGAAAGGAGACAAGTTTAGATGTATTAAAACTTTGATATATGCCAACTCCGATCTTTGGTATCAGAAAGGAAAGATTTATCGGTCAGACATGGATGGTTGTATCACTGATGAAGATGGAGATATAGATCATGAGTGGACTGGTAGTAGAAGGGCTGAAGAAGAGATAGAGGAGTATTTTATTCCATACATTTCAAATAAACGAAGAGGATATGGACGTAAAGCTAGGGAGATGTTATAGATGCATTAGAACGGTTTATATGAAGGGAGGAAACCCGAACGACCTTAGATATATTGAAGGGAAAATCTATAAGTCAGAACGGGAAGGGTGTATAACTGATGAGACTGGTGAAAAATATCATATCTGGACTGGTGAGGATACTTTCGTGCTAGTTTCAAATAAAAGACGGAGACATGAAAATAGTAGAGATAATAGACCCTAGATTTTTATCTCTTTACTCTCCACATCATTTGGCTGGCTGTAAAGACTGTTTCCATATTCTAGCCACGATTGGAAGAGGAGAAATACATAGATTCTTAGTTTGGCCAGGAGGAAAAATTACAGCAAGGCATGCGATCTCTAATAAACGCCTTGGAAGATTGAAAACTAAGGAAGTAATGTTAGAGGAAAATATGTGCCGTTGTGTAGTTGGTTCTTTTGGGGAGAGTGGTAATTGGATGACTTTGAAAGAAGAAGACAGAGACAATTGGACCCTACGCTACGATCCGGCTACTGATGTTAAGATTATGGATGAGATAATGTGGCTTTTACATCGACTAAAACCGTAGGCCCTGAATTCCTTATACCTGAGAAAATATAAACATAAATATAAAATCATGAGTGAACAAAAGAAAAAATTCAAGGTAATTACAGTAAACGGGGAGAATAACAAAAAATTTCAATTCAAGTTTCGTCCCTTGTTTGGTGTAGCCGATGACGAATTGGTATGTGAAACTAGGTGTCCTTATTGTGACATTTGTGAGAAAATTCGTGATCCTAGAGCTATATCAGATGAGGAAAGATGTTTTGAGGATTTTTGTGGTGAACTCGGTGAAACAGATGATCCTGAAAATCTCAATATGATTCCAGTTTCAGGTTCTCTTGAAGAGGGTTTTAAGAATGAAAAAGATATTTTTACTATTCTGATTGAGAAGAATCCAACAATAAGATTGGAAGATCTAATTGAAAAGGTTTGTTCAAGTGGCTGGTGTGAAGATTACAACAAGGAGCATTCTAATTGTAACTCTTCTAATAAGAGCTGTTTGATGCAGGATCTATTCATAAAGAAGACTGTAAGTGAGTGAGTTTTTTGAAAATAATAACCAAGTAGGGGGTGAAGAAAAAAGCTTCATTCCCCCTGATTATTCTAGTATAAGAGAAGAGGAGCTTCCATTTGATTCAGACATTTCAGGAGAAGACGATGATGAAGATGATGATGAGCTAGCTTCTGAAGAAGAGATTGAACAAGAAAAATTCGTTGAAGCTGTTGAAGAAAAGAAAAATAACATGAGTTTTGGATCTGGATTCGGTTCCTCTTCACCATCTAAGCCCACATGGGGAAGTGGTTGGGGAGGAGATCTATCAGGAAAACAAGAAACTGGTTGGTGGGGAAGTAATCCTACACAGACTAATGGAGGCAATAATTGGTGGAACACTGGAGGGTCTAATAATGGTTGGGGAAATCCTAAACCAGCGGGACAAAACGGAGAACCAATAAACCGGGATAAAAAGATAATATTCATAGACTTTTTTGATGGTCTTATGGAAACTTATCAATCAAATGGTCAACCAGGATTTCTTCCTAGGGCAGTCTATGATTTAAAGCCTAGATTTGAAGTTTGGACAAAAGTTGCTGCTTTCAATCCATCATGTGTCTTTGGAATAGTACAAAAAGAATTTCTGAATGATATAAATGGGATTGAAGGTTGGACAATGGTATTGGAAGGTTGGTGTTGTTGCTTATCCAGTTTCTTAAGAAAGCAATATGGTTGTGCACAAATAATAATGTCAACCTCTATATATCAACCTAAAGATTGGGTAATTTCAAACGTTTTAGAGAATTTGAAGAAAGAAGAATGTATTTATATAGGTCTTCAATCTGGTCTTTATAATCAATCAAATCAGGACTTAGTGACAGCTCAGAAATGTGGTATTGACTATGTCGATTTAAATCAATTACTTAATAATATGTATTAATATGTATTGTGGATATTGCAAGAAATTTGATATGGAAGTAACACAAACCGGATGTATAAGATGTGAAATGCTTGCTCATATCTCAGAAAATGCAAACACTTACTAGTTTTAGCAAAGAAATAAAAATATGAATCAGAAATGGATTAATGAGGGTGGAGTATTTTATCCGATATCAGGAAATATAGTTCTTCATGTAACTCCAGGTCCGGGTGTGTATGAAGTAGTACAACCAGGAGCACCTAGGGATTTAAGACTGGGTTTGAATAAAATATATGATAAGTTTGAATTTCCAGGAAAAATCTATGATGTTTGTCCTAAAAGGTTATATGAACGAATAAAAACCGTCTGGAACAGTGATTATTTCAGGGACAACAAGAAAAGTGTCGGAGTTATCTTAAACGGACTTAAGGGTTCAGGTAAAACTTGGACTGCAAAACAGATAGCCAATGAAATGGACATGCCTGTTCTGATTATTGATAATTCTTTTGATGGTGCAATTCTAAGCTTTATCCGATCCTTGAACTTTAGCTGTACTATATTAGTAGATGAGGCAGAAAAAATATTCAAGTTAGGGGAAGATGATGATGTATTATTAAGAATAATTGATAATGCAGGTTCAAATATTTCACGACACTTGTTTGTTCTTACCACTAATACATTGGATGTAAATCCAAATCTGATAGGAAGAACAGGACGAATTCGATATTTGGTTAATTTCAGAAATCTACCAGAAGATATTGTAAAAGAATTTATTGAAGATAACTTAGATCCGAAAATAGGGGAAGATAAAAGAGAAAAGATTATAGAGAAGATTAATCTTTTGGAGTATAATTCAATAGATCTACTTAGGAGTATTGTTGAGGAAGTTAATATTACTGGAGACGTAGATAATCCCGATAACGAACTGATGAATATTCCTTTGAGTCGTTATAGCTGGAAAGTACTTGTTCTTGATAATATCTCTTGGAAACAGGCAGAAATAGTCAGAGAATTCTACCTTTCAAATAATCCTAAATCCCTCCCAGTTAAGGAATGGTTATCAGAGGTATATGAAAAGAAAGGAGATGAAGAAATTCTAATGTCCAATAAAGTAGAAAGTCTAATAAACAACCTTTATACTTATGAACGAAGAATCACATCTCAGTTCTCAGGTCTTTGGAAAAATATGGAAACTAATTATGGAACTATAATTAGAGAGCCTGACAAAGAAGGATTTTTCAGCTATCTAGAGGATTATTCAAAGGAAGAACGAATTTGTATACTTCTTGAACAGAACAAGAATATAAATTTGTATAATCGAGGAATTTTATAAATAATTAAGAGAAGGGGGTAAAATCTGCTCTCTTCTTTTTCTTCTTTCTTAAACTAAATTCCTTATTACTGTGAAGAGACTAAAGAAAAAATTAATAGATATATTAGAAAAAGAATTAATATCAATTCAAAGAGATAGACACTTTGCTGTTTTTAGAGATGACTTTACGTTTCACTTAGTTTATGACGACTATAAAGTTAAATGGTGTATAATAAAGACTAACATTGGCTTTCTAGTTAGGAATAATTATGTACCTCTTTATAATTTATATTCTATTACTTCTTCAATATTAAGAGAGTTTATTGAATTAGTGAAAAATGAAAAGATTAAAAAATAAATTAGAGAAAAGAATTTGTGACTTCTTATCATCTATTGCTCTTTTATGTGACGGTAAAGGATATTTTAAAGTTTCGGACACTTATAGATTTCTTTATCTAAGAGGAATTTACATATCTATCAGAAAAGACAAACAAGCTATCTATCCTAATTATGAAATTTGGCTAGAAGGACAACTATATATTGAGATTGAGTATGATATCTTTAGAAGGGATGTTGTATTTCAAAAAGCTTATACTGTGAAACATAGAACTATATTAAATCCAAACCTGAATATGGTGGCTGTGTTATTAGGGCTATTAGAAAAATTAAAAATAGGAAGAAAATAATTTTCCTATTTTTTCTTGCTCAAAAAAAAAGAGAGGTTTAATTACCTCCCATTTTTAATCAGTGAGGAAAAATCTCCCCACAGTTTATACGTAGTAAACACACCTGCTACCGTCCCAAATAAGGACGACAACAATTTACACCCAGTTTCAATTGTTTCCTTATTCATTTATAGTTATTTTTTTTTTTGTTTTTTTTTTCTTTCATATATAAGGCGTTTAGACGATTTTAGACGGAAAATTTTTTAGACCCCTTTTATTACGATGATATAGTTTAAAATGTTCCGGAAAGATAGAAAAAGAAGTATCAAACCACCTATGATCAATATTTTTTCGTTCATCAGTAATACACTCATCTTGGTCTGATCTATAAATTTTTCCTTCTTTATAGGTTATATATTCCTTATTATTTATAATAGTTCTTATATTTTTAATACACTTGAACATCATTCCCTTTTTTATTTTCATATTAATAAGGAAATTAGGGGATAAAAAAAAGAGAGTACTATTTATCTCAAACCATACTCTCTATATACCTAAAGTTCAATGTGTGAAATTATCAACACTTATAAGGAATTCAAGGGTATCTATAATTTTGAAAGATACCAGTCATAATCATTTTCATGTCTAGCCTCTTCTAATCGAGATTCCGTAAGAGTTCCTGTAATATTTCCCCTTATAAGTTTTAACATCTCATCTCTAGACATTTCGCCTGTTTCTGACATTGATTCTGCCATTCGTTTAAGAAGATCCTTATTATTTAAAAGTATATCCTTGGTTATTCCTCGGAGTCTTTCAAATTCTGTTTTCATTTTTTGAACTAACTCATGATCTTCAAATCCCTTTGTTTCTCCAGTAAAGCTTTGTTCGTTATCTCTATAGCTATAACTGTAAGGATCTCCAAAATATCCTCCCTTATAGGCTTCTGATGAAAAATTTTCCCAACATTCAGTTATATCAGAAGAAGAGCCACAAAGTAACATTTCAGGCCTTTCCCCATATACTAATCTTTCGGCTTCATAACCAGCAAGACTAATGCACACCTGATTCATTATATCTTGTCTAGTACTAATTTCCCCATCTCTTTCGTTGTTTGTTGTAATACAAAATCCTCCATGATCAGTAGAAACCGAGACTATTTGTAGAGGAGCTTCACCTGTAAGATACGCCATTACAATTGCATGCCCTGACTCATGAACACTAGAAATTACTTTTGTTTTTCTTTTCTTAAGATTTCTTTCTTCTCCTAGTGATAATTTCACGGTGATCGATTCTTTTAGAGTATCAGAATAATCAACGAATATTTTAATGGCTTCCTTTTTAAAATCAGTTTCTCCATGTAATCCAATGTTTACTTGGTATTCTGACTTGTTTTCTTTTTGTTCTAAGAAAGTTAAAATCTTAGAGAGAACCGGCGTTAAAATAGACCCAATAGTTGTATATACTGGTCTAACTCCCTGCACCGGATATACACCTTCAAAATATAGTAATTTTCTAAGATCTTTGTCTACATAAACAGATATTTCAAAATTTTCTTTAAAAGCTTTACAAATTCTGTTTACTTCTAGATTAATTATATCTTCAAAATTTTCCTTAGATAAAGAAGGATACTTAATTATATTATTTCCAAATCTAGCAATCTGTTCTGGCCTAAATCTTTCTTTTAAGGCATTTTTTATATCTGATGTTGAAATTCTCTGAGTAGACTCTAAGAATACATCAGCATCAATATCTGGATTAAGATCTTTACTATCTTTGTAAGCCTCATCAAGATTTCCCAATATAAATACTAGAGAATCAGAACAATTTAAGCACTTAGGAGTTATAATAAACGGTTTTTGTGCCTTTAAGATCTCAACTATTTCATCCAACGTGGTTGCATTCTTTAAAGAGGTTAATACTTCTTTAAAATACTCAATACTTTTTCTAGATACAAGTTTAGATCTCAAGGTTCTAAAAGTCCCATCTTGAATTACTCGTAAAGGTCTATATGGATTACTATCTTCCTTAAAGTCTTCTTCTGAAATTGAATTTTTAGAGAATCCCAATCTTGGTCTCATAAACCCTGGAACACCTCTATCAAAATAAAGAAGCCCAAGATCATCTAAAATTTTCTTAACATCTCCCTCCTTAATTATATTGCATTCTTCAACTTCTATTCCAGGATTAAATTTTACAAAACCTTCAAGATCTTCCAGGAATTCATTAAAATCCCCAACGTCCCACCCATTTGTGGTGAGATTTATAATTCCGGAATCAATAATGTTCCAAACAGCTCTTAAACCAGGCTTACTAACCTCTTCATGTGACTCATTTAGGGTTCTGGCATATTGAAATTCATCAAATACAAATATCAACCCTTTATCTCCTTTGTCCACATCACATCTTTCACGCTCACCAGAACAATCTCCAAGGTAATCTTCTATTTTTTCTATTACCTCTTTATTTTCTGCGCCTTCACCACAATCAAAGAATAAAGTTTTAGATTCAAGATCTAATAATTTAATTAAGCGGCGAACAACAGATGTTTTTCCAGTACCAGTCATTCCCCAAAGAGATATTATTTGAGGTCTGGTAATAAGTTCAGGAGTTATATACCACGGATAAAGAGAAACTTCAATTTCATCTAGTATTTTATCTAGACCTATAAACTCACTCTTTAATGTTGATATAGCACCCTTTAGCTTCTCAATTCTTTCTGTTCTTGTCATACTTATTTATTTCCAATAATCATTATCAAGATTCATTGTTTCAACTCTCTCACGTCCGTCGTGGTCTAAAATATGATATAATGAATCTCCAATATTTTCAATCTCTAATTTAGAACAAGTTCCAGAAGCTCTTTCAGATCCAAGTTCTTCTATTGCTGCTACTAAATCTGGATCATGCCTTTCTAGTTCCCAGTGTGAATAAATACATGATTGATAAAAAATAGTATCCTCATTAATCAAATATCTTTTTGATCTGGGAATTTTAACTTGTTCTCCAAAATCTTTATAGACACAGTAGATCCGATCCTTGTTCTTATTATAATCCACTAACTTTTCTGGATCATCTACTTTTTCATAAACATCCATCTTATCTTTTCTTTCATTTCCAAAACCAGTTTGAACATAGAAGTAGATCTTTTCAAGAGGATGTTTTCTTTCATAGATATTCTTTATTGCTATTGGACTAAGACAAAATCCACCATAGCATGAATTATAAACTACTTTTCTATTCATACATCAATAAGGCATTAACGGTAATATTTATCTAAAACCCTTATATGTATGAAAAAAGAATTATACGATAAAACAGTAAATAGGATAGCAGATCTAGTAAAACTTTGGAATGAATCTAAAGTTTATTTGGTAGGCGGATGTGTGAGAGATTCTATTCTTAAAGAGGAGATTAAAGATATAGATTTAATGATAGATCTTGAAGACGGTCCGCAGATATTTTGTCAATGGCTAAGACAAGAAAACTTAGCTAAGGATTTTGCTTTTTATCCTAAATATGGAACATCAAAATTTACACTAATAGTAGAAAATGAGAATGTCCCTATTGAATGTGTAATGCCAAGAAGAGAAACTTATGAAGAGGGGCCTAGAAAACCTGACTCAGTTGAATATGCATCAATAAAAGAAGATGCTTATAGAAGAGATTTTTGTTGTAATGCATTATATCAAGATGTTTGTACTCTTGAATTATTAGATCTAACAGAGAGAGGATTGGAAGATATAAAAACAAAAACACTAAGAACTCCTCTCCCCTCTGAACAAACTTTTATAGATGATCCACTCCGAATGTTAAGAGCTTTCAGATTTTGGGCAGAAAAAGGATTTACTATACACCCTTCAGTCTACTCTAAGATTAAACCATATAAAGAATATTTTCAACTTAGTATGGAAAGAGTAAGAGTTGAGTTTGGAAGAATTATAAGAACAGAGAGGGCGTCAGAAATAATTAGAGCACTTCATGAAAGAGAGTTACTAGGTTATATAATACCAGAATTTGAAGAAGCTTGGGGATTTAATCAGAATTCACATTATCACTCTATGAATCTGACAGACCATTCTCTGAGTGTTCTTGACTATATTATCTCTAAGGATGAACGTGTCAGGATGGCCGCCCTTTTACATGATATATCTAAATATCAGAGATGGAAAGTAAAAGAAAATGGAGAATTCAGTTTTCATGGACACGATAAAGAAAGTGCTGAATTGTCGGTTAAAATTTTACAACGACTCAAATATTCAACAGAAGATATTAGAGTAGTAAAGAAATTAATATCTGAGCACATGAGAATTAAGTCTTTGAGAAATTCTGAGGGTCTGTATAATGGTTCTAAGAAAACAACTAGAAAAATTATTAGAGACTTAGGCGATGAATTAGAATTGTGTCTTGACTTGATAAATGCTGATAACAATTCTCATGCTCCAGAATATAATATGCCAAAACAAGTGGAATCTTTTAAGGTGGCTATTTCAGAACTTGGAGAAATTCCTGTAGCTAAAGACTGTCCTGTATCTGGAGATGATATTATGAGAAAATTTGGATTGAAACCAGGGCCTATCATAAAAGAGATAAAAGATATTATGGCAGACTGGTTAGACGAAGATCCTAGCCTCAATTCTAATCAGCTCGTAGAAAAACTTGGAGAAGAATACGGCGGGAAAGGAATTTGGGTGTGGAATAGTAAAGAGGGAGATATTTTATGTATTGCCGAATCTGAATCTGAAAAATTACCATATAAAATTAAAGGACATATAAAGAGTGATCAAAAAGAATGGTGGAAAGCTATAGAACACCCAAAAGTATATACCGCCGTGAAAAACTCCAAGAAATCACGAGCTATATTCTATGAGGCTGGAGAAAAATTGAAGGAATTTAAAGACTTGCCTGGATTTAAACATGTGAAAATACAAGTAGATCTTTATGGGAATATTTCTGGAGCTATTGAATGGGAAGGACAAGAAACAGATATTATATGAAAATAAATATAAATAATAAGATTTGTTTAATGTGTCCTAACTGTCATTGTAAGAGACCAACATATCAATCTGTGTATCTTCGACGATGTGCAGTATGTCATAAGATAATAATAGGCTCAGATGACTAACAATGTTATAAAGCCCCTCATTTCCTTATTAGTGTATATTATTTTAAATAAAACGATATGGAAAATTTAATTTTAATTGGAATAATTGCAGTAGCAATTGTTTTATTTGTTGTGTTATTAACAATGTATGTGAAGGCTCCTCCCTCTTATGCTTATATTTTGAGCGGTATTAAGAAAGAGCCAAGAGTATTGATTGGTACTGGTGGATTTAAAATTCCTATTTTAGAGCGTCTTGATAAAGTATTTCTTGGTCAGGTTACGGTTGACGTAAAAACAAACAAACCTGTTCCAACAAATGATTTTATAAATGTCAATGTAGATGCAGTATGTAAAGTTAGAGTTATTCAGAATGATGCAGGCACTAGACTTGCTGCTAAAAACTTTTTGAATATGGACTCTGATAACATTGCGGCTCAAATTCAGGACTCTCTTGAAGGCAATATGAGAGAGGTTGTCGGATCATTGTCTTTAGAAGCAATTAATACTAACCGAGACGCATTTTCTGATCAAATTCAGGCTAAGGCTTCTCCTGATATGTCAAAACTTGGTCTTGAAATTATTAGTTGTAATATACAGAATGTGACGGATGAGAACGGATTAATAAAGGATCTCGGAGCTGACAACACGTATGCAATAAAAAAGAATGCAGCTATTACAAAAGCTAATGCTGAGCGTGACATTGAGATCGCACAGTCTAATGCAGCCAAAGAAGCCAATGATGTTCGAGTAAAAACTGAAACCGAAATCGCAGAACGTAATAATGAACTTAGTATTAAAAAATCTGAGCTCAAAATTACAGCAGATACAAAACAGGCTGATGCTGATGCTGCTTATGAAATTCAAAAACAGGAGAAGCAGAAAACAATTAATATAAAAACGGTAGAAGCTGAGATTGAACAGACGAAGCAAGAACAAAAACTTTCACAGGAGAAGATTCAGATTAAGAAAAATGAACTTCTTGCTGAAGTAAATGCACAAGCTGACGCCGATAAATATAAAATTCAAATCGATTCAGATGCTGCAAAATATCAAACAGAGATTAATGCACAAGCTAAACTTGAACAGCAAAAACGTGAAGCTGAGGCTCGTGCTTACTTAGCAGAACAGGAAGCTCGAGCTATTAAGGCTAAAGCAGATGCATCTAGATATGAGCAGGAGCAGAGAGCAGAAGGTATTCGCGCAGTTGGTATTGCTGAGGCAGACTCAGTTAGAGCAAAGCTTGATGCAGAAGCTTCTGGTATCCTTGCAAAGGGAACTGCAGAGGCTGAGGCTATGGAAAAGCGTGCTAAAGCATATGAGAAATATGGATCAGTTGCTGTTATTGACCTGCTTTCTAATATGTATAAAGAGGTTTTACCTGAAATAGCTAAAAACGTTGCAGAGCCTATGTCTAAAATTGGAGATATTACTATTTATGGTAATACAGGACAAGAAGCTTCTGGTATCTCTGGAAATGTTCCTTTGATGATGAAGAAAACAATGGATCTTATGACAGATGCTACTGGAGTTGATATGGCTGAGGTTTTGAAGACAAATACGCTTGCTGCTAAGACTGATCGTAATATAAAGATCAATAACGAAAATGAGAGTGATCAACAAGAACCCGCAGTAGTTGTTAAATAGTAGTAAGCAATAAATTTATTAAAGAAAGAGAGAGAATTATACTCTCTTTTTCTTTCTTATTCTAACAAAATAAATTCAATATATTAGTTTTGCGCTTTAAACAGCTTTAAATCCTTATTCTTAGTTATGAAAAAGATAATTTATATTGTTTGTATGGCTCTAGGAGTTTGTGCAAGCATCGGCTGTACTGGTAAGACAGCCCGGGAGGAACAGATTGATTCAGTAGCTAATGATAGTGATAGCGTAATTGTTATTGAAGATAGCTTACTTGTAGACACTTTTGCTGTTGATTCTTTAGCCTAAAAGAATCTGCAGGTTGTGGGGATCTCTAGTCAAAATAAAGGCTAGATGATCTCCTTTATTTTCCTTATATATGAAAAGAATTTAAATTATAAAATAAATGGATAGTATAGATTTTAAATTTTCTAATGAATTAAAAGAAATCCTGAAGAATGCAAATAACATTGCAAAAGATAATGGGGATAATGAAATCACCATTGAACTTGTTGTCTATTTGATCTTGAACGAATATGTAAATGAAGGAGCAAATGAGTCTGGACTAATACAGGAAGTCTTGGTTAGTTATTCTAAGGCAGATAGGTTGAAATTGGTCGATACTTGTAGAGAGTCCTATATAGCAAGATCATCAGAGATAAAAACAGGTATGGATTTTCATTCTGACAGTTATTCATTTGATGATTTTATGGAAGATTCGATTTCAAAGTCTCGTTTGTCTAAAAAGCTGAAGAAAGAGATGTTAGGCATGCAGAAAGATAAACAGGACTCTATAACAACTGAAGATCTTCTTGTTTGGGGAATTCTATTTCAGGAGAATAAATTAATTTTAAAATTAGATAAGACTTTTGGATTTAATAAAGAAAAATTCCTAGCACAAGAAATGGCAAATTCTCTTTTCTCTGAATCTGGAATAGTAAAAGAGAAGAGAATAGAGTCTAGTTCTCCTGTTATTAAATCAGAGGATGAAGATGATAAAAAAGAAGATCCGGATCAGTCTCAAAATAAATCTGAAGAGGAGGATAAGTTTGAGAAAGCCGCGATGTCTGGCTCGATTTCAATAAAAAAGAGAGATCCAAACTCTAAGACTCCAGTTCTTGATCAGTATGGGCTTGATATGACTGCTAAAGCTAAAGAGGGTGGTTATGATCCTTTAGTTGGTCGAGATAAGGAAATTTCTCAGGTTATAGAAATTTTGTGCTGTAGAAAGAAAAATAATGCTGCCCTTCTTGGAGATGCAGGTGTAGGAAAAACTGCTCTTGTTGAAGGTTTAGCACAAAAGATATCTAAGAATGAGGTCCCTATAGAATTGAGAGGAAAGCGAATATTCTCAGTTTCTACTACGGATCTTCAGGCAGGAACTATATATAGAGGACAACTTGAAGAGAGAGTTCAAGAATTATGCAACGAAGTTAGAGAAAATAAAGACGTAATTATATATATTGACGAATTTCACCAAGCCGTTTCTGAAAATTCTTCAAACATAGCTCAGATGTTAAAACCAAGCTTGGCAAGAGGGGAGATGAATATGATCATTTCCACAACAACTTCTGAGTATAGACAGTATATAGAAAAAGATGCTGCTCTTAAAAGAAGATTTGAGCCTGTTCATTTGGAAGAGCCAACAGTTGAAGAAACTATTGCTATCTTAAAAGGAATTGCTCCACAGTATTCGAACTTTCATCGTGTTAGAATATCAGATGAGGTTATTAGGGTTTGTGCAGAGTGGTCAGGAAGATATATTACTGACAGACAATTCCCAGACAAAGCTATTGGTATTCTAGATATGTCATCTTCACTTACTAAACTTGAAAATCCTTTGGACTATAAAACAAGGGATGAGATGCAGGAGAAGATTGACAACATGAATAAAGAGATAGATGAACTAATCAATAATGCTGAATTGGAGAAAGCATCTAAGATTAGGGATGAGAGATGTAAGGTAGAGAATGACTTGATGAAACTGGTAGAAAAACAGAAGAAAGATACTAAATCTTGGCCTGAAGTTACAATAGAGATCGTATCCAAGGTCATCTCAAAAATATCTGGTGTCCCTGTTGATAAGATTAGAAGCAGTAATATGAAGAAGTTGAAAGAAATGAAAGATCAACTCTCTTCAAAGGTGATAGGACAAGACCAAGCTGTATCAGAATTGGTAACAGCGCTTCAGAGAAATATTCTTGGACTTAGAGATCCTCACAAACCGATAGCCTCCTTCTTGTTAGTAGGTTCGACTGGTGTAGGAAAAAGTCTGGTATCAAAAGTACTAGCCTCTGAATTCTTCGGGTCGGATAAGTCTTTGGTGTCGATTTCCTGCTCTGAGTATATGCAAGATTGGGCAGAATCAAAACTGTTGGGATCTGCTCCAGGTTATGTTGGATTTTCAGATTCAGAGCCACGTTTATACATACTCAAAAGAAAACCGTTCTGTGTACTCTTAATTGATGAAATTGAAAAGAGTAGTTCGAACCTTTACAATATATGGCTTAATATGTTGGAAGAGGGAGAAGTAACTTTGAGTAATGGAGAAAAAGTTAGTTGTAGAGATTGTATCATTATCTTTACTGGTAATGTAGGGACAAAAACTCTGGAGATTAAATCAACGGGTATAGGATTTGGAACTATAACAGAAGAGGACAAAACTAAGAAAAATGTCGAAACTGTTATGAAAGAAGTCCAGAAAGAATTTAGACCAGAGTTCTTGAATCGACTTTCTAAGATAATAGTATTTAACTCTTTAGGTAAATCAGAACTTGAGAAAATCTTTGACTTAGAATTGGAGAAATTACAGGATAGACTTAAAGATTATAAGTTAAGTGTATCAAAGAAGCTCAAGTCTTGGATTATCGAGAAAACTGATCCTAAATATGGAGCACGATCTCTTCAAAGACTTATTATAGAACATATAGAGCAGGAATTATGTAAAGAGTTGTTAGAGGTTGATACTGAGTCCATGAAAAAACCAGTGAGAGTAAAATTTGATCTGGAGGACGATAAAGTAAAGACAGAAATTGTAGTTCCCGCATCTAAAACAAAATCAGAGGAGGTTGTATCATGAAAGTTACATTCATAGCAGATAAATATAGAGTAGGATCTAATAGAGGGTTGTATGCTCATGAGAAAGATGGAATTTTGGATGACTTAAATCTGGTAATAGATTTAGATGGTTCAAAATATCCGGAAAAGTGGGTAGAGACGGAAGATGGTAAGGCATATCATAAAACAGAAATGACCCAAGATGAATTTTTCAAAGACAGATCAGAGAAAAAACTTGAAGCTGGGGATATGTTTATTTATGATGGTCAGGTTTTTGCTATAGATAGACCTGATAGACTAGTATTGGCTTTATCAGAATCTGGTCCTCTTGCAGTTCAAAGATTTATAGAAGAAGTATTGTCTGTAGAGGTCAGGATGAAGATGGGGGATCCTGAATATGGAGATGGAAAATTAGAGATGAAAGAAATTGAGGCTCTTCCCACCAACTTCCAAGAAGACGCACCTTATTATTGTATTCCATATTATAAAGAAAAAGTATGGAGAGACAAAACAGAGTGGCCAAAAAAGTTTCAAGTGACTTTCTCAACCCCAATCAGTTTTACTCCCGTTACTTTATTCGTGGTGGGAAACAAGGTGTATGCAAACCCGGAAGAGATAGACTCAGACATGTTAGAGGCTTTAACTTTTGAGTTTATGAGCAGAAGTTGGAATCAGAAATAAAAAAAATAAAAGAGTAGGATTAATTGTAACGATCCTATTCTTTTTTAATAAACTTCCGGGAAAACCACACCTTGATATGATCCCACCACGTCTCTCTTAACGGATTTAATTTTGTCATTCTAATTAAAATTCTACCAATTTGGGGTTAATCATTCTAGCATTTTCTAAATCCTAAACTACCATCATGATTAATTTCCGATAGTTGTGTGGTTTATATCTCTTATTTCTTCTTCTTGTTTCTCATTTATATTTTCTTTCATAACACGCATAAAGAGTTCAATTCCTTATTTTTGATGAAGAAACAATTTGGGGATTTAGGAATAGGAGACAAATTTTATGAGATTGGAAAGGATAGAGTTTCCATAGTAGAACATGAAATATTAACAAAACATAATACTAGTAATTCGTGTTATATAAATAATTGTTATTATGTAGGAAAATATTCCTATAATTCATACAATTACTCAGTTTTTGCTAACTATGAAGATGCTTGGGATTATCTAGTAGAATCTTCAAAAATAAAATGTAAAAAACTGATAGAGAGAATAAATAAAGATATAGATGAGTTTGATAAGCTTCAAAAATTTTTAAATAGTATAAATGAAAACTTTTAAGGATCTCATACAAGGAGACGAAGTTTGGATGATAGATAATGAATTAAGGCTCCAAGAAAAAATTATTAAAAATATTTTCTCAGTGGGCTGTTATAGACAATTAACTTTTATAGATAAATCTTCAGTTTGGTTTTCAGGAACAGAACTAAATAAAAATAGATATCATGAATTTTTTATTCATTTTGAAACAGCATTACAACATTTAAAGCTAAAAAGAAAGGGAAGAATAAAAATATTGGAAACAAAAATAGATCAATCATTAATACCTGAAATCGAAAAATATAAGAAGGTATTAGATACAATAGAATTTCCAAAAAATTTCACAACGACAATAAAGTTTAAGCATATAATAAATGCAAATGGACCTGTTTATTATGTAGATAAAAAAAAATTAAGGATAATAAAAACAGAATTAAGATGTTTAACAGCTTTTAATGTTTTTATTAATGTTGGTGTTACAGATAAAGAAGTAAACACAATTTTCTTTCTTTATTTAAATTCTTGTAAATCAGAAGATAGCAATCTTCATACGACAAGAGAAACTGCCGTGAAAGAATTAATTCGATATATCAGAAAAAGAATAGTCACCCTTGAAGATCGAATGAATAATTTTATAAAAGAAGTTAGTCGCTTAGAAAATGAAAACTTTTAAGGATCTTATACAAGGAGATGAAGTTTATCTCTTAGATTTAAGAGAAATGTGTATTAAAACATTTCTAATATATAAAATAAACCCTTGTGGGGAAGAAAGATTAGATATAACTTTGCTTGAACCACAGACAAATAAGTTTAGAAATTTTCTATTTCGTCCAGAAGATCACTATAGATATAATATTTTTGCTGATAAAAACGAAGCATTTCAAATTCTAGTTAAACATGCAGACCTTAGACTTGAAGAATTAGCAAACGATATAAACAGAAAAATCTCAATATATGAAAAAATTGAAAGAACAATACAACAATATAAAAATGAAATTAATTAGGTTTATAGAAAGAAATCCGACAGCTTGGATTATGTTCGGGTTTTGTTTTATATTGAATTGGAAGGGAGCACTACTGATTTATTTAATACCCTGTTTCATTTTGTGGTGTCTGAGAAAAAAGCTAAAAGATATAAAAGAAAATTTGTATGTACCAATTCTAAATTTTTATATTCTAGCAATTATCATTTGTGGATATCTATATAAAATATGGAAACATTGATTTTGCGATTTCTAAGGTCTCAAGTCTTAATATATGTGAGGAAGATAAAACCTCATGTGTGTTAAGATTTTCTTTTCACACAACTTATAAAAATATAAAGATTATGATAATAGATTTTAATGCTGCTCTTTTAGAAATAAATGCAGCAGTAATGAAACGTTATCCCGAGGCTTGCTTTTTTGAGGCTCAGGGATATCTTACAGAGAGTGTAGATGGTCAAGTGAAAGGTGAGTCTGTTAAAGTTGCTTATGGTCTTCCAGAAAAGAAGGAGACTCTTATAGGAACATTAGATCAGGAGGGAAAACCAAAGATCAAAAGGGTGTCCGATATTTGGTGTGAAGATATTGTAACTACTCCTTATGTTCCTCTTACTGCGCAAGAAGCTATTGAAATATTGAGCTCTGGTTTTTGTGGAGATGTAATTAAGCCCTGTCCCATAACTCTTCGCCATATGCTGTATCCTGGAGAAATTGAACCTAAGTATTTTATAGGAACTTTTATGGATTGTCATACGGTGGGAGTTTATAGTAGACAGATTGATCTTAGATTTGATATTGGAATGGCTAATCGAACAATAACTTTATAATTTTACGGCCGACCTTTAGCGCGTTAATAATTTATATCCCGAAATGAGATTATCGTACGTACGAATAAAAACTCCGGGATATTTATTTATCAGACGAGGAAGGAAAAGGCGAAGCGTAGAAGAAACTCGTCTAAATATGTAAAACGCGCTTTTCCGGCCGTTAAAACTTTATAGATGTATGATAAAAATAATAACAGCAGTAGAAAAATATGAAGTAAAGCCTGAAGACGTTTGTATGTTTTTGGCTGGAACTATAGATAATGGGTCCTCACATGACTGGCAGGCTGAATTGTTAGAGTGGTTGAAGGATTACCAGACTGAAAGAAATGTGATAGTTTTTAATCCTCGCCGCAAAGAATGGAATCCAGATCCTAGCAAAGAAGAGTTGGATGAACAGATTGAATGGGAACTTGATGCTTTAAAGAAGTGTTCGTATATTATTATGAATATCCTGGGAACATCAAAATCACCAATTACACTTCTTGAACTGGGATTATTTCATGAGAATCCAGGCTTATATGTTTTCTGTCCTCCAGAATTTTATCGCTATGAAAATGTTAGAGTTAGCTGTAAAAAATTTGGAGTTAAACACTTTGATGATAATAGTGTAGATAATATAAAGAAACTTATTAACTTAATTATCTAGAAACATTAGTGCTATGAAATTAAAGAAAGTAACCGGATGCATCGCCGATTCCTTGACTGCCAAATTTGATGGGGTTGAGGTTGAGGAAATTCTGAGTGGGACTGTCTGGAATTGCATTCATCGTAATTATAATGCTCTGTGGAAACGGGGTTATGGGACGTGCCGGTTGTTAAGGAATGGGTGAATAAACTCATTGCTCTCATCGGACTTGCTCCTAAAAATTAAGATTGGATAATATTCGAAAAATGGATTATAGTAGAGAATTCCAAACCAGAATCCATGAACCTTAAATTCGAAAGAATAGGTGACAGACCAACAGGTAATTCTGTAGGAGTGCTGTTAGGGAATTCACAAGGAGAGGTGGTAGAGCGGTTTAATACAGCAGTCTTGAAAACTGCCATACTGAAAGGTATCCTGGGTTCGAATCCCAGTCTCTCCTCAAAAATCTATAAGGGGGTTGATATATTATATTAATGAAAAGTATTCGAGATGTAGTACAGTTGGTAGTATGCGTGGTTTGGGACCACGAGGTCGCAAGTTCGAATCTTGTCATCTCGACAAAAAATAATAATGGACTACATTCCCATTTGGTGTATAAAATTTGGGGTAGCATGCTGTTATATGTGGAAAAATTATCATACTCTTCAATACTATGCGGGTATAGCACATCGGCTAGTGCACGAGACTTCCACTCTCGGGAGGAGGGTTCGACTCCCTTTACCCGCTCTATATCAAAAGAGGTCGCGCCTCAACGTAATGTATTTCGTCCCTGAAGTAATTTCAAACGTATTTCCTAATCGTATGTGTAGGTAATGGTGGTAACAGTAAAATCCACTATATTAAGCTTCGGTAGCTCAGAGGCAGAGCAATTGACTGTTAATCAATGGGTCGGGATATCGTAATTCCCCCGAAGCGCAACATTTTCCCGTGGAGAAATTGGGTAGACTCGGTAGATTTAGGATCTGCTGCTGAGATATGCATGAGGGTTCGAATCCCTCCGGGAAAACATCGCCGACTTGGCACAGCGGTCGACTGCACCTGACTTGTAATCAGGATCTTTCATAGACACGTTGGTTCGAATCCAACAGTCGGCTCTAAAAGTCTAGTATTTCTTGCTAGACTTTTCTTTTTGCTCTCCCTCAGTCTGGAAATCCTTATACTTGAGAAAAATAAAACAAAATGTTATACAAAGAAATTTACGCTTCAATTTTCGATGTTAGTGCACAAGTTATAGTGCATCAGGTAAATTGTATGGGTGTTATGGGTTCTGGAGTAGCAAAACAGGTGAAAGATAGATTTCCCTCTGTTTTAATAGAATATCAGAAATTTGTAAAAACCCAGGAACATAATTGTTTAGGAGATTGCCTAATAGTAGATTCTAGAAAACCTGGATTACGTATTGCTAATCTTTTTGGACAATATTATTACAGAGGTTTTAAAAGTAATGATGTCTATACTATAAATGATTTGTGGAAACAGACAGATGATCTTAGATTTACAAATTATGAAGCTTTTTGGAGAGGGTTAGTTGACTTAAGAAATAAACTTTTACCACAAGAGCAGGTGATAGCATTTCCATACAAAATAGGCTGTGATCGTGGAGGAGCTGACTGGAACGTTATTTCAGAAATGATCAAAGCAGTATTTAAAGAAACTGATAAAGAAATATTGATATGCAGAATTTAGAAGATCTTTTTTTACAAAGAGACCAAATTAACGGAGAGATTTTGAGGAGGCTTTCTGACATGAGAGCTGATTCTAAAGTTAAGGAAGTAGTAAAGAAATTGTTTGATGCTTTTCCTGACTGTGGCGCAATAGTTCTGATGTCTGCTTGGAAAGGAGAAAAGGGTGAAAGACGAGTTTATGGTTTTGATGAGATTGAAGAAAGCCAAGAAGAAGGTTTCAATGATCTTGTTACTATAAACTATTGGATTTGTAACCATCGACCTGCTAAATGGGAACCAGAGATTGATGACCTTTTTGAAGAATTAGCTGAAGTTTTCCCATATCCAATTGAGGAAGAATTTGATTGGGATGGAATGGAACTAGGAGAAAAGAGGGAAGTTATAATTTGGAAAGAAGATGTATAAAAATGGTTCTATCTGGTCTGGTGTGTTAATCGGGTTGGCTAGCTGGATATTCTTGTCAGTTGGGGGAGGTATACTAGGGTCCATACTTTTTGCAATAGGACTTCTTTGCGTCGTTTTCTCCGGCTCGTTCTTATACACCGGAAAAGCAGGATCTTGGAATTTTAGACCTTTCACATTTAAACAAGATGTCTCTGGTCTATTCATGATTCTGATAGGTAATATTATAGGCTGCTTTATCATTGGAGTTATAGCAAAAATAAGCGGAACCTTAGAAAACAATGAAATTTTAACCGGTGTGATTTTGAGCCGGGAAAGACACGACGCTATTCAAACTATTGCAAGAGGAATCGGATGTGGCGTATTGATGGAATTGGCAGTGTGGTCCTATCGTGAGAAAGAATCAGTACTTGGAGTTTTATTATGTGTCCCCGCTTTTATTCTTTCTGGGTTTTATCACTCTGTTGCTGATGCTTTCTATTATGTAGTGGGGTATGATAAACTAGGGATATGGACTCTATGGGTTTATCCGCTAACTGTAATAGGAAATTTTATTGGATGTTCCTTTAGACGATTAATATGGAAATAAAACAGAAGATTATAGAAAAACTGATAAAAACATTTAAAAGATATAGGGAACAGGCAATTAGGGGAAGACTAAAAGGATTCTCACTTCTTCAAACAGATACAGGAGGAAAAGTCGTAGCAGCCAGAATAAAAAATTCTACAGGTTGGTATGCTATAGTCTGTTTTTATGATTGCCCGGAACCTATAGTAGATGTTTATGATATGCACGTCTTTGACCGCTATTCTGAAAGATTTATGAAGAATGAGAAAAAAGATGTAATAATCAGATTTATACAAAGAGGGAATGCATCTGGAACATTAATCCTAAAAGATGAGGGAAGATTTGAAAAAAGAATAAAGGATGGTGTAACTCTTGGAAGTATGAAAGACGGTATAATTTATCATAAAACTTATCTGACTGAAGAGATGTGTAGAGAAAATAAGATGGATTATCTTTTAGAATTATGATAAAATATATAAATCTATTAATAGTGTCAGGAGAAAATAAGACACTAATCAGAAAACATAGATTCGGAAAAGTTTGGAAATTTATTGAAAAGAAGATTAGTATAGAACAATCTGGATCAGAAATTGCACACCTATACGCTCTCCATAACTTTAAACTCATAAACATCGATTCTGTTTTTAGATTAGGCACACAAGAATATGAAGAAACAGGAGACATAGAAGAATGCTGGGTTATAAAACTAAGACATGCTATGAAAACACCTATCTCCTTGATCTACAAATATTGTTGGATTGATAAAGAAGAAGCCAAAACTAGAACTAGAAATTATGAGGCAGATGTTTTCTATTATATACAGAAATACTTTAAACTATGTTAACACTAGAAGAACGAGAGTTTAGGGCGAAATTGTTGAATCGTCTAGATAAATTAACAGAAGAAATACATGAATTAAATGAAAACATTAAGCGGTATAATAAAGAGAATTCTGAAGTATAAAGTACCAGAAATCTATTCCCTAGCTTATGGACCAGTTAAATTTGTTGGAATAGTGGAGGGAGATACTATACAGGTGATGGGGGATGGTGGAGAATCTTGGAAATTTGATTGTATGGGAAGAATACACCCAAAAGGATCATGCTTACTATTCCCCTCTACGAAAGAATCCTGGGAAGCTTATGAGAAAAGAGTAACAGACGAATATTATGAATCTCTTATGAGGATTGGTGATGTTTGTCTAGTTAAAAAAGAGGAGGGGAGTGAATGGACCTTAGCAATATATGATGGAAAATTTGATGGAAAATTTAAAGCTAAAGTAGGGGTTGATTCCGAAGTCTTCCCTTATTGTATCTCCTATTCTGAAAATAGTGGATACCTAGGAAGAGCTGCATTCCCAGATTGGATGTTGGGAGAAGAAAGTGAAATTAATATCTAAAAAGTTATGAGTTATATACAAAAGAAATTAGAAAGATGCCCTCAGAATATTGGGGAAGTTGAAAAAATTGTTGAGGAAGAGGTAAGAGAGCTGGTAGGACCTTATGCTCAGTTAGTAAAGAAACTTAGCATCTTAGTTGATACGAAGAAACCAGATACTAGGAATCAAATCTTTAAATGGCTCTTAGAAAATCCCGAGACCTTGAAAGAATTAAACCAAAATGTAGATAAACTTATAAACCTAGTAAGATGTTAAAAACAGAACCTCTATATTCATTGGCAGATATCTCCGTAATACCTGCAGTCACTACTAATATTGAGAGTAGAAAAGAATGCAACCCTACACGACTTAATCTTGAACAGACAAAAGATCTATTTCTTCCGGTTATTGTAGCACCAATGAGCTGTAACTGGACTGGAGGAATATCGGACTTGGTAACTTATCAGGGAGCAGGAATAAATACAGTAATTCCACGTACAATAGATCTTAAGACTAGGATGGAAACTGTTAAAACAACGATGACTGCTTTCTCTTTAGATGAAGCAGAACACATACTTAATACAGTTAATCTGGAATCTGAAGAAAAACTTTACATGTGTATCGATGTTGCCAACGGTCATATGAAACGACAGATCTATTTAGGAGAAAATCTGAAAAAGAAGTTCAGTGATAGATTGAAACTGATGGGAGGAAATATAGCCCATCCTGATACTTATCTTGAATATAATAGGGCGGGATTTGACTATGTACGTGTAGGAATTGGAGGAGGAAGTGCCTGCCTAACTTCTACTCAAACGGCAATCCACTATCCGATGGCTTCACTATTAGATAAAATTCATGAGATCAAGAAATTAAACTATGGAATAACAATGATAGTGGCAGATGGAGGAATTAGCGGATATTCAGATGTTATCAAATGTTTAGCACTTGGAGCAGATTATGTTATGATGGGGAAAGTGTTTACAAAGGCAGCTATTCACGGAGAACCTTTAGGAACAGAAGTTAATTATTATGGAATGTCAACAAAGATAGCCCAAAAAGAAATGGGATGTTCCACATTGAAAACATCAGAAGGTAAAACTATGACCCTGAAGAAAGAATATACACTAGAGGGTTGGGCTGAAAACTTTACAGATTATCTAAGGTCTGCTATGTCTTATACTGGAGCTAGAAGTTTACCGGTATTTAAAGAACGTACTACTTGCCAGGTAATAAGCCCAAATTCTAGTTATTCTATAAATAATAAATAATGAGCGAACTACATAAATTTGGAGACATATGGATAAATGATGATGACCCCTTTGAAAGACTAATAACTCTTATATTTGTGTTTTTATCATTACTTATAATGGGAGTTTTGTTATATTTCGGATTTCTTTTGTTATATCAAAAACAATTTAATTGGGGTTCTTGCGTATTATTTACTACCATATTCTCTGTATTAGGAATGTTTTATACCTATCACAAATGAAATAATATGATAACAGATAAAAATATAAGAGCTGCAAAAGAATTACAAAGCGAACTTGGATATATTATTGAGCTCCTGAAGAAAAATAACCTGAATTATGTGAATGTGAGAGATCTAGAGACAGCAATAAAGGGAATAAATCTCGATATCTCTGATTATCTACAAAAACAAAAAACGATTTGTCCTGCACTGAAAGAAGGAGCAATAATCCTAATTTCAGAAAGTGATGGACTGGCGGTTTATACAAAGAATTATTATCTAATAAAGAAAATTTCAGATACTAACATTCGAGCAGATTTAATATGTGTAAAGCTTGGAGAATATATTAATGAAATTAAAATTATTAGAGACTGGATAGAAAATAAAGCTGAATGGATCAAGAAATATAACAATAATGAGCATGTTGATAATATTCCAGAAGAAACGTGGATTAGTCTTTTGAAATATGCTGAGAATATTCCTTGGGACTTAGATTGACGAAAATAAAATAGAGGACTTACAATTTTAGATTGTAACTTATCCTCTATTTTTTCAACTAATCTTTTTATAATTTATTTTTTAATAGCTCTAGTCCATGGGTCCATTTACCAGAGGAATCTTGTAGCTTAACGGTTTTTGTTATAAACCAGGCCCCGATGTCTATTGCCTTAGCTGTCTTCTGATAATCAAGTTTCTCGTAAACTTTTCTTAACTTATCTTTAATATCTTTATTAGTATATCTACAGCCTACTTTAAAAAGACAATAAATTTCTTCCTTTACTTGATCTTCCCTATAGTTATTACTAAGCCTCTCTATTTCTCTCTTAATTTCAGACTCTTTATATTTATGGGCTCTTATTCCTTCAAAACCTAGAATATCATAATAATCTTTATATTTGTTAGGAATTAAACTAAAGAAAAGATTAAGTTCTTCCTTTGTCAGATTCTCATCGGCTAAAGCCACTATAAATTGAAGCTTAGAAACTACGTCAATAAGTTCTATAAACTTCTTTGCTAACTCACATATTGGTTTGTTGATTTCTTCAGTAAATCCTTTAGTTTGAACTGTATTAATAACAGAAAATCTATCAGAATAATCTACCTGTTGCATTTCAAAAGCTCTCATTTCAGAAATCATCATTAATTTATTGAAAACAGGAATTATATCGATTCCAGCGTGCTCATTAACAGCTACGTAGTCATCTTTATAATGAGAGACTCTGGCATCTTTCTGATATTTTTCAGCTAAGTTATGTTTATCTTCCGGAGGTACAGAGCTATAAGATCTAAGAAGAGATATTGTTTTGTTCTCTTTTTTATCTAGTTTTTCTTTAAACTCTTCCCAAGTCGTCTTTGTTCCTATTCTAGTAGTCTTGACAAACATGGTGGCAGTATTTTTCCATAAATTATCTTCTCGCCTCTGTCTACCAAGTATCTGTTCTAAGTCCATACTAATATTCATAGAGTCTATAGGACTTGGAATAACTAATTGATAACTAGTATTTAAATCTAATTCTAACGGGATCTCTGAATAATCAAAATTATTAATGAAGTTTTCTATAGTTTTGTTAATGAAAGAGAATGAATCTGTAATAAGAATATCTAAATCTTCTTTATCTAGGTCTTCATTATTAATTTCCTTTTGATATCTTTCATAATATAATTTTTTAAGATCTTCTATTGATTTTGGTTTTAGCAGATTATAAATCTTGTTTTTAAGTTTATCAATATCTAAAAAATTCTTTTCGTCTAAGACATCAAAATTTTTTATAATCTCTTCATTATAGTAGAACCATTCTTTTCTTTTTGGATATGCATACTTTTCGAATTTCTTATGCATATAATTCTCTAATTCTCTAGTACCTTCTCTTATCTTTAATAATTGAATATCAGGATTGTGTAATTCGTAGGTATCCATTCTATTATCTAGAGTCTTTGTATATCCAATTTTGAGTAAAGTTTTATCTTTATACTCTACCATTACTAGATAGATATATTCACCGTCTTCAGTATAATTAAAATCTTTTAATTTCATAATTTAGTATATATTAAAATGTTTAGAGTCCTTTCAAAGGACTCTCTTAATTCTCTCTCTAATAAAGAATTAAAGCTAATATTTACGCAAAACGACATATTAACTTTGGAGTGGCCACGGGAAGGCTTAACCTCAGAACTATGCTTTGTGTAAACGTAGTTATTTAGCTTTGTCTAAATAACGAATAAAGCATACACCTTACAGCTAGAAAGAACAAAAAGAAAGACTCCTTCGCTTACGCTCAGGGTCTAACTCTCAACTGGAAAATGAAAAGGAGTATTTTTAAACTCCTTTTAGACAATAATAGATATCTTTCCAGTCACGTTCAGGTTCAAATCCAAAAGCATTATCGATACCCACTGAGAAATATAGCTTCTTGTCAAAACATGCTCGTCCAGTATTTTGAGTATCTTCTAAGTTTGAATTGATTGCATCCCAGACTATACCATCTTTCTTCATATAGTGCACATAATCTTTGAGTTTATTCTCGTATGAAGAAGACCAGAGTATTAATTTTATGTTTGGCATTTTTGACATAAGTTGTAGTGTTTCTTTGGCTTTTCCCAAGTATTCATATGTTTCAGGACCATCCCAGACAGCCCTAAAGATTGTATCATGAATGTCTACAAGAACTACAATATATTCCCAACCTTGTCTCTTGGCTCTACAAAATGCCGTTTCAAAAGCTCCTATAATGTTCATACTTTAATATATTACTTCCAATTGTTTAGCCCAATCTAATTCTCCATGAAACCAAGGACAGTCTTCTTGAAAACTTTTATGATATACCATGTTCTACTATTTTAAAAATTGTTTTCGTTAATTTGGAATTTGCTAAATACCAAACCTCATCTGCACTGGAGAAAACCTTGCCAACACCTTCATCTTTAAAAAGAACTGGTTTAATTCTCCTAATAGTTCTTTTATTTTTTGATAATGTTACGATAAAGCAGCTAATATATGATATATATGGATCTATTCCAGAATTAAAATCTTCTGAAAGTAGGAGACAACGAACATTTCCTATTTTATTCTTTTTATTTATAATTACACTTCCTTTCTTGAATATCATATATATATAAGGGAATAAAGAGATACCAGAATTTATTTCCAGTATCTCCTTTAATAATTTTACCACATCATTCCCATCCCACCGCTATTATATCTCTTTACATATTCTTCAGATGCGGTTCCTCTTTTATGGGTTTTCAGGTATTCAACTACTCCAGGATCGTTCTCGTCAAAAATAACCTCTGTGATATCGATTCTAGATCCATCGAGTTCATAGAGTCCATATCCCTTAATTCTCCAGATATACCACTGCCCTACTTCATACTTACTCCAATCATAGGTAGTAATTTCGACTCCATCCTCATCTTCCTCGTAATCAACCTCAGGAATTTTATAGAAGACTGTCATTCCCTCACCAACACGATTCATCCAAGCATCTTTCATCTCTTTAGTAATCTTTTCACGATTAAGATGAATAGTTTTTGTTTTTCTTTTTGCCATAATACTCTAAATACCTTTTAAAATTTTTTTACCACGTTTTCCTTTATAAACAATCATATCAAATTTCTCTAGATCAACATTAACAAATCCAAGTTTTCCTAGATTGATTTCTTCCAGAGTTAATCCTTCACAGTTACAGTTGAGGTCGTTATCATCAACTATCAGAGTGTTCATCATTTTTCTTTTCATTTCCCCATACTACTTCTAAAATTTTTCCAGCTTCTTTAACGATTTTTTCACCACTTCCCTCTAGTGGTTTTCTACACCTTTTTTCTTCCTCTTCTAAAATACTAAATTTTTCAGCTCTATATTTCCCCACTATTCCTTCTTCCATAAATTCTGTAATAGTTTTCTCCAGGAAGTCTAGGTTTGTATACTTAGCTTTATTTCTGATATTATCCCACAGTTTATCCATTATTTTCTGTAGGCTAACAATTTCCTTTTGATATGGAAATTCCTCCCCCACTCCGTTTATAATTTCCAGAAGTTTTTTTAACAGGGAGATAACAGAGTCTGCTTTACTGAGATGTTTTTTACAGAGTCGTTTAAATTCTGAGATTATAAGAGGTTTAAAGAGGTAGATAATTCGTTCAGAAGTCTCATCGTCGTTATCCAGTGTCATCTTTTGGCATTCTTTATAGATTGAGTCAAGATATGAGATAACGATTCCAAAGCGTCTCCCTTCATTTTCTAGGAGATCATTTAAATCAACTAGCATATATTCAACTAGTCGAGTTAATCCGGAGGCATATATTTGAGTGGATATATACTCTCCTACCATTTGTGCTCGTACTTCTATATTAGGTTTTTTCATAGTTCATACCTTTTATTTCTCGTTTATAAGGAAAAGAAACCAAATGAGGCGTGAAATCCTTATTTACGTAGGCATAATGTTTATGTCTACTATAAAATAATTTTAAACAATGATAAATTATGATGTAAGAAACAAATTATTAGTTCTTATTAAAGAGAACATGATAATTGAATATGAAAAATTTAAGATTTATAAAAAGGATCTTAAAGAAAAATATATAGATTGCTTAGAAAATGACTTTTTAACAGAGAGGGATAAAGAATTAATTTTAAAATATCCACCCTGTATTAAAATGTCTGATAAGATTAGTATTGTTTATTATTATCAATCTGGAATAGACATAGAACATTGTAATGTTTATAGTATTCTTTATAAAGATGATGACCTAACTATTCGTTTTGATAAAAAATATCCTAGAATTTGTGATACGATTTATTCATTAAAAGAAAATAGCGTAATTTGGACAAAATTAGGACCAACTTTTTATCAATATTTAAACGCAAGAAATGCAGTTGTTAGGAAGATAAACTTGGCTGATGAATTTTTAGGACATAAGAATACAACCATCACTTTAATAAAAAAAGAATTTCCAGAACTTTATAAACTTTATAAACCATGATAACGCTAACTACAGAGCTAAAAAGTCGTAGATTTAAGGAAAATGAGAAACGACAATTATATAGGAGACTAACTGAACCCTTAAATAATAGGGTTAATGAATTGAAGACAACTTTTATTTCATTCTTAGAAGAGAATGTATTAGAGAAATATTTAGATCAAGATCTTTTAGAGTTAGGACAAAAAATATATTGTAGTGATGCTTCAAATAGTTTTAGACTTTCTCCAGATTCCTTTGGTTTGTGTAGCTGTTATGTAGGATCTGAAAAATTCAAAGAATGTAAAACTAGTTTATGTTTTGATTTTTATTCGGAAAAATATCATATAGCAAATATCTCAGGAGGAATACGTACTATGGATATTTCTGATATAATAGTTAAAAATTGTAGTGAAGATATAAAGGAACAGGTTAAATATTTTTTATATGAGTTAGCTAAGGCCAAATATGAATATCTTTATTTTGGACTTGGAACTTTTATAAAACCAAAGAATAGTAATTATCATTTCTTTTGTAGTATTAATACCTGGGGTGGTCTATATAAAGCAGATCCTAAGATATTTGAAGAGTTATATAATTATAGTTTTAATAGTACTAAAACTGAAGAGCACCCAGAAAAGAAATTATTAGAAACCCTAAAATTTTCCTTAGGATATTAAAATATAAGAGAAGAGAAGCTTATTTTTATAGCCTCTCCTCTCTTTTTTTTTATTCCGTTTGATGTCTATAGCATTCACAGAATCTATTTTTTTCAGTTCCCCATGCAGTATTAGATCTGAAATAATTAGATCTATCATAGCATTCATCTTCAGGATATACACCAGATTCCCAACTCTCATAATCAGCTTCTGTCTGTCCTCTAGCTC
>Ga0247611_10002246_pt1 | contig 31897 bp, 8 predicted proteins | sample 177DNAGHGhighgp2_FD_192422 | JGI IMG/M metagenome (GOLD analysis project Ga0247611, IMG submission 192422) | Sheep rumen microbial communities from Palmerston North, Manawatu-Wanganui, New Zealand - 1770 DNA GHGhigh gp2 | ecosystem: Host-associated > Mammals > Digestive system > Stomach > Rumen ... | reverse complement strand
ATTATATTCATATTTTGATAATATTCTTATAATTCTGTTGCGGGTTGCAATAATTTTTGCTTCATTTATTTTTTCTTTAAAATTAATTTTTGAATTTAATTTTTTTAATTTTTCAGGTTCATTCTGCGCAAGTAAATTATCATTGGATGAATATTCGTTAGTTGTTACCGAGAAAGCAATATCTTCAAGATATCTGCTGTTGGATGCATCTGTTTCTATATACACGGCAAGTTCTTCTTCCATACCTTTTTCTTTTTCTATTCTGTTTTTTTCTTCCAAAACAAAATCCATACTTTCAAAAAAATACAATCTTTCACTGTCGGCATATTCATATTCGCCTTTTCCGTCTTCACTTCTAAAACCTAAAATATCTTCAAGTGAAAAAATATGAAAATCTTTATCATCATAATGACAACCGTATTTTTGAACCAACCTGCCGTTTTTATAATAGCCGTATAACAAATGATTCCGTGTATATATTCTGTTGTTTCTAAAATCCACATTATGTAACCCTCCCGCCAACATTCCCGTGCAATCATTTATATCATAACCTGCATTTAATATTTCGCTGTAAGGTATAAGACAAGGACCGTCAAATAAAGGGCATTTAAAATTATATTCAATGTTATTTTGTTTTAATAAATTATTAAAACTTTTATTTGTTTTATCGGTATCGTTTTTTTGCATTATTTGTGCTATTGCATATACTATATCGTCGGCATAAATTTCCAATATTTCAAATTTATCATAAGACCTTTCGTATATACCTGCACCTTCATTTTTTATATCTCCCGATATAAAACTATTATTTATTTCTTTTATTGTAAAACCTGTTGTTTTTTTAAATATTTTATTGTTTTGTTCGTTATTATTTTTTTTGTCCGCAATAAAACTGATAAATAATTTTGCAACCTGCCCGGCATTATTACAATTTCTTTGTTTTGCAATTTCTTTACTCATTTCACTCCTTGTTAAAGGCGGGTTTTTCCCTTTCCTTGTTTTAATATTTCTTTCTTTTACCTCTTCCGTATCAATGGAATATTCTTTTAAAGTTGCAGGTGTTATTATATAACCGTTTACAAACATTTTTTTTACTTTGTTATTGAGTAATTGAAAATCATTTATACCTGATATTATATTCAATATCGTTTTTGCTTTATCGACATTATTATCAAATATTATATTTTGTTCTTTGGAATTAAAAAGATTTATTTTATTAAAAAGCAATGCCATATTTTCAACCAATAATTTTTCCTTTCTTTCCTGATATTGTTCATTTTGTTGTTTTTCTGTCATAAATGTAATTTGTGAATTTTTTACGGTTAATCCCAAAAAAGAATTTGTGTTATGATCAAAGTTTGATATTTCTTTATCGTCATAACTTTCAAATATTTTTTCCAATTCAATGTAATAAGAAGATAATATTTTGACCAGCCTTTCTCTTTGTTTAGGTTCCCTTATAAAATTTTTCTTTTTACTGCCGTAGTTTGTAAATACAAAATTTAGAAGTTCCGATATTTCATTGTAATCGTTTTTATCAACAAGCCCCTTTTTTATAAGAGGTAACGCATTTTCCAAGCTATCAAGAAATATTTCTGCAATAAGATTTGTTTTTTGTTTATCTGTCTGCTCGGCAGGGTTTATATTATTAAGTAAAAAACTTCTGATTTCTTTAACCTTTGTATCCGTTATATTATTTGTTTTTGAATACTTTGCAAGTATATTAATTAATTTGAAAATTATTTCTTCTTTCCGTTCTTCAGGTAAAACATCTATATTTTCATTAAGAGAATCAAACAAACTTTTTGTTAAATTATAATTAAAATCCACATCAATATTTGTTGAATATGCAAATTTTATATATTCAAGAATTAAGTTAAACATATCTTTTGACACAACGGAATACCTTGTAAAAAAAAGTTCAAAGAAATAAGACCTTATCTCCTTTAAAAATTTTTCATAAACATAATTTCCGTTTTCTTTAGTTATCAATATATTTAAAAATTCATTTAACTCTTCAACAGGAAGTTGTTGTTCAACCAATACCGTAATATTTTGATTAGCTTCGGTATGAAAATTAAAATCTTGAGTAAATTGTGATATAAAATTTTTAATTTCTTCATCTTTTTCAAAAAACAAATTTAAAACTTTTATAACATCTTCGTTTTTATATGCTTTACAAACGGTAACGATAAAATCTTTATTTTGTTCCACAAATTTTTTATTTTTATAATTTCCTTCTTTATCTTTTTCTAAAAACAAATTCAAAATTTTTTCCAAATATTCTGCGGGATGTTGCTGATTTATTATAGGCACAAGTTTATCGGGATTATTTATTATAAACTCTTTATCACTTTTATATTTTTCCGATAACAAATTTAAAACTTTAATTAAATCATCGCTTTTGTATTTGGAACAAACAGCTGTTATTAAATATATATTATCTTCTATGAATTTTTTATTTTTATAATTATTTTCGTCTTCTTTATCAAGTAATACATTTAAAATTACATTTAACTCGGCATCTCCTATTTTTTTGGTGCTATAAAACAACTCATCCAACACATCAAAATTATAATCGGTAAGTTCCAAATATTTTTTCATTGCAGTTTTTACATTTTCTTTTTTAATTCTTTTGTTTAATTTTGAACTTTTTACTATTCTAAAAAATATAATATCCATTTGATATTCCAATTTATCAAAAAAGTCCAAAACTAAATTAGAATCATCATTATTCATCAATTCGGCAATATTTTTTGTAATATCAGCCAAATCTTCTTCAGATAAAAAATTATCGGTAAAAATGAAATTTCCGATTCTTTTCACTAAACCTTTTAAGTCTTTTAACTCTATATCATCTGCCTGCAGTATATTTGATATATCAATATCATTTTCAAGTTGTTTTTTGTATTTTTTTATATTTCTTATATGTTCTTCTTTTACTGTTATATTTCCTTTTTCTATTAAATTTTTTACTCTGTCAAATTCTGCTTTCCCGAAAATTTTTTCCGCTTCTTTAGGAAAAGCTTCGATAGCTATTGCTATTTGATAATTTTTGCCATAGGCGGAAAACGGCAATGTTGCCAAAGTTTGAAAATCAAATTCACTTTGTAATTTAGCCGTTTGGTAATATGTTTGTTCCGCTTCTTTTACTCCGTCCTGAATATTCGGTGTTATTACTATATAACTTACATCCTTTTCCTCCAATATATTTGTTACTGTTTCACTGTGAAAACCACCCGTTACAACAACATCTATTCTTTTTGTTTGGCCCATATTATTTATTATTTTATCCGTTTCATTTATTCCGTCTTTTATTTGCAATAATTTATTTATTTTTATTCCGTCAAAAATATTTTCGGCAAAGTAACTGTTTCTGTCAACATTTATTTCGTAAAACTTATCAGTTTCGGCTAAGTAATCATTTAATAAAGTCAATAATTGGTTATCGACATATTTATTCCATAACATTTTATATGTTTCTATGTTTTCTTTATAGTAAAGATAATCATCCGGTGTAATTTTTGCGGTTAAATATTGTTTTAAATATTTTTCAAAATATGTAAAAAATACAACTTCCGCCTGTGCTTTTGTATTTGAAAATTTGATATTTATTTCTTTTGTAAGCTGTTGTTCTTCTTTTAACAAATCAATCGGATTTATTTTTTGTTTTGTTTCAATATAACCGAAATATTTATCTAAATCAGGAAATTTATCCGTTAAATTAATATTATAATTTTCGGATATTTTTCTTATATAAGCACACATTTTATCCGTATTTTTTAAATTATCGGTTTCTTTTAAAAAAGTTGAATATTTTTCATAAGGAACTTGTTGCTTTATTAACGATAATACGTTTTGAAAATCTTTTTTTATTTTTTTGTATTTGAGTTTTTTTTGTAATTTCAACAAATTGATATATAAAGAAGTATTTTTGTATTTTGTTAAATTTATATTAAGCTTTTCGGTATGTTTCAACAGTAAAGTATAATATTTTTCCGGCTTGATTTTACCTTCATTATATTGTTTTGACAATTCTTCTATTTTATATTGTCTTTTTGTGTAATATTGTTTTTTTATTTTTTGTGTAAATTTTTCTACGGCTTTTAATATTTGAGCTATCTCGTCTTGTTTTTCCAATATATCGCCGAACCTTTTTAAATTATCCAAATACGGGATTTTCTTTTCCAAACCTTTTATTATTTCTGTTTTACCCGATATTGCACTAAAATATTCCGCTCCCGTAAGCTTACCTGTTTTTAGGACATTATCAAGAATTTCCGTTTTATTTTTATCGTTTAAATTTTGTGTTAACCATTTTGTGCTTATGTTATCGTAAGCACCTTCCAAATATATATTTGTTACTCCGTATTTTTTATCAAATATTTCTATTATATTGCTGATATTTTTCTGAACTTGCGGGTGACAATGTAAATCCTGTATATTTATTATTACTCTGTCGGTACCTGCAAAGTGTGCTTTTGTTATTTTACCGTAATTATAAGTTAAGCCAAAGTCATCAGCAATTTGTTGATTAAAATTTAATGCAGGAACCGGAGCGGAAACGGAAGCGGCTATATTTGAACAAACAGATGATATAAAAAAACAAACGGCTAAAAAAATGCAGAGCATTTTTTTGATGTATAGATGCATGGAGGAATGGAGGCATAACGGCTTAAACGACGGTAAAATACAGAACATTTTTTTTGGGTTATAGGGTGATAGGGTTATGGGGTTATAGGTTTTAACGACCGTTGACAGCTGAGAAGCTGCGTTGTTGGATGTGAAGCTGAGGGGCTGAGAACGGCGAACGGCAGATTCCTCGTCGCTTCGCTCACTCGGAATGACAGAAAAAACGGTCGGAATGACAGAAGAAACACGCGGAATGACAGAAAAAAGAGATGATGATAATTTTTTTAGTTTGTTCATTTTTATATTATTATAAAAATTAAAATGAGATGAATTTACAGATATTTTATTGTCTGAAAAACTGCCCGACCTGGGCTCGAACCAGGACTATTCTGTTCCAGAGACAGATGTGTTACCAATTACACCATCGGGCAATTAAAAAATTTGCTTCGCAAATTTTTAGATTATAGCTGAGAGCTGAAAGCTTAAAGTTTAAACGACAACTGCAAACTACATTACAATAACAAATCTTTAAAGAAAAAGCAACTTAAAATTTGCTTCACAAATTTTTAGGTTATAGGATTATAGGGTTATGAGGTTATAAGTTAAAAACTGCTGAAACAACCTATAACCCTATATTCTGATAAACTTATACATTAAAAGAACTTGTATTTTCCGATAAACTCAAATATTTTCTATGCGGCAGATAAAATAGCCTGAATAGTTTTTGCATCATTGATATTCAATAACTTATCAACATCTTCAAGTATACTTAACTGATTTGCCAATAATATATCTATTATACCGGCAATTGCAGCAGTATCATTTTCATCTTCTTTTACATTTTCTCTTAATCTGTTTAATGTATCATTTAAAGATTCGCCGTTATAACTTTGAACATTATCTTGATCTTGTATATCCACGTAACTCTTTCCTGTTTTCACTTTATACATACCTAACATCATCAACAATTCATCTGAATTTGAAATTTTGTTTTTATTTAATTGTTCCAATAAATTTACATCAATTTTTTGTAATTCCAATGCCTGAATTATACCTAAAGCAATACCTTCTTTTTCTTCAGGTGTGGTTGCCGTTATACCGATTTTCTTTAATTGTTCATTTGAAATTACGGCTTTATTATCTTTTATCAAATCTTCCGCTTTTATATCACCTGCTTTATTTCCAATAACAAGTCTTCTACCTTTTATTATAGCTTTATTTCTCTTAGTTTCAGGACTGTTTTGTTTAAGTATTACCTTTATTACATCCAATAAAGTTACTCCGTCTTTTTCAGTACCATTTGCATTCATAGCATCTAAAATACCTGCATTAACGGCTAAAGTAACTCCGTTTAACTTTTCAATATCATCTTTATTCAACACATCATTATTAGAATCGTCTACATATACAATACTGTTACTTAAATCGTCTTTTGATGCTTTGGCTTCGCTATACAGTACAAATTTAGTTTCACCTATTCCATAATCGTTTTTATCATATACTATCTTATTATTAACATCAACTATAATAACGTCTATACCATCATATTTTTTAATACTTTCTGCTTTGTCTTTAGCATCCTTAAGCATACTTTCATTATAAATCTCTATCATTACTCTCGATATTCCCTGTTCTATTAAATTTGTAATATCTGTTTCGGTTATGTTGTCATTTAACTTATAACTTGCTATTATACCGTTTGAATTATCTATAGAATTTAAAATTTCATTTTCACTTTTATATGCAACTATTCCTTCTGCCATAGCACTTACAATGCTTTCAGAATTGCACGCTAATACTCCCGCCTTTTCGTATTCTTCTCTCTCAATACCTTCAATTGATTCGGAAACATATAAAACTTTCTTACCCTTAATTTTATTTGATAATACTTCTAAAGCATTTTTCGCTAATTGAGTTTTATCTATTATAGATTGTCCGTTAATCAGTTCATAAGTAACTATTTCTAAATTACCGATTTTAGCATTCAATTCAAAAGAAAGGTTATTTATATCTCCAACTTTATTATCCGTTTCTTCCGTAGGAATTAAGTTTGCCAATTTTTCATTTTTCAACATATCATCTTTGCTCATAACTAATTTTACTTTTATTCCTTTATTAGACAATTCTATTGCTTCATTTATTGCAGCTTTATCATTCCCATCAACAACTGCAACGATTTCGGTTTTTTCTTTAAACAATGAAATAATATTCAATGATTGTATTTGCAACCATTCGTTTGCACCCTTAATTATTTCAGTTGTTTGTTCTTTTGCGGCATTAACAGTTTCAGTATATCCTTTATTTAAATTTTCTATTGCAACACTACCGTCTGATTTTTTAATTATTTTTACATCTTTAAGCACTAAATATTCTCTTTCTGTTCCTGTTCTTTCTACTTCATCTGATTTTCCGTTATATTCAAAATCCCTGTAAGATTTTATATACTTTTTTTCAAAATCTTCTTCGGACACACCTAAAGCATTCATTAAATCTTTTTTATTTTCAATCGAGATAACAAATTCTTCCCCTGTTTCATTTTCAATTATAACTTCACCCTCAAGTTTAAGGTTTTGAAGTTTTACATTATACCCGTCAACACTTAACTTATCAAGTTCACTTATATCATCATTTGTCCAGTTATCCATAAAATAAGAAACATCTTTATAATTTTGTTTAGCTTGTCCTTTACTATTTTTAACTGAAACATTAACGGTTCCATGTCCTTTAGGAGATTTGCTTAACCATTTATTACCATCAACAATTACTAAATTTGTAGCTTGTTTCCAAAAATCAAAAGCTTTCTTTATAGGAGTAAATACTTTTTCTCTGTCTTGTTTACTTGCCATAACAACTTGAACTAACGGTTGATTTTTACCTAACCGCACATTCATCCATTCATCTAAATCTTTATTTTCTTTTCTTAATTTTTCTAAATTGAGATTGAAATTTAATACGGATGCACCCAAAGCACCTTCAAGTTGATCATATTTCCCTATACCATCTTTTTCTTTACCGTTAACTATTAAATCCGGTTGCATCATTTGTTCGATATCTGCATCGTTTTTCCCTATTTCCTTTAATTGGATATAAAGATCTTTAAGTAATTTATCATTAGTGTATATTGAATTCGTATTAAATGCCTGTGCATCATCACCTTCAACAAGCCCTACATCTTCAAAAACATCTTCCTGTTTAACAGCTTCAAACTGAGCTATTTCACCTAAAGTAAGCCTGTTTTTAAATAAACCGAATATACCACCTTTTGCATCACTTGCTTCTCTCTCGGCTGCAAGCATTACAATACCTACATTTTCTTTTTCCATATATCCGACAACACTTTGATCAGGACGAGCAGCTAAAGCATCAGAATTACCAACAAAAGAAATATGTCCGTTTGTGTAACTATTACCGATTATTTGGTTCCATATTGTTGCAAACCAAACTCCATGACCACCGGGTGCCGTAGGATAATTTTTACCTACAAGTATTTCGAAATTTTCTGTTTCTTCGTTATACCTGCTTACAGGATATTTTTCCTGCATTAATGTTGATAAACCTAAAGTTTTCTGCATAATAGGATTACCTGCAATTGAAGCTTTAACAGGTTTTAGCGAATCCGGACTTACCAAAATAGTTTCTTTTAAAGTTTTAAATTCGTCATTTTTAATTTGTTGCGAATAACTGTTATTTTTCAATTCGGTTATTGAAATAAGTCTTGTATTACCATTTTCATCTTTATATTTAAAATATAAATCATCGGCTTTTGCAGCAAGTTCAACTTTCGATTTATAACTTTCATATTTATTACCAAGAATATCTTTAATACTTGTTTCATTGTTGAAAACTTTATTTATTTGTTCTTCTATTTCTCTTTTTTCTTGTTGAGTTGTTTTAGGATTATTTATTTTTTCTATTTGTTCTTTATACCAATTAATACTTACAAGATAATCTTCTCTTTCTATCGATGATCCTATTCCACCATTCATTAAATAAACACCTACATCAACACTTTTTGCTTCTTTTGTATATTTTTCATCTTTCAAATCATCTAAATTCTTAATAACACCGTCAAAATTTACACCTTCTTTCTTCCAAGCTGTCGGGGTAAATGAATTAAAATTAAGTAATTCATCTGAAGAATCACCTTTTATTTGTGCAATTCTTGCAAACATATAATTTTCAAATATTTTTCTACCTTCATCAGACCAATTATTATCTTGTTGTAATTTTAAAGCAGTTTCATAGATAAAATTTTCAATTTCTTTTTTATTACTATTATTAAAGTTAATTGAAACTATTTCGTCTGTGGAATAATTTTTAGCTTTTGTATTTTTATATTCGTTCCATTTTTCAACAAAATAATCAAAACTCAAAGTATTGATATAATTCCTTTCAAAACTGGTTTCAGGTTTAAAATTAACACTATTTTTCTTAAAATCATTTATAAAGCCATCAACAGTTTTAATATTTTCTGCCAAATTATCATTATCAAAACCTGCAAGCATTTCTTCAATACTGCTTTGTTTAATAAAGCGAATTGCTCTTGAAATATAAAGTTCTTCCTCCGTTGCTTTTCTGCCGTCAGCATGTAATATTCTTCCAAGAAGTGTTTGAGATTCACCGGATGTTTCAAATTCACCTCTTTCTATAAATCTGGACAACAGTTTCATCATATTTCTTTCACCTTTGGTTTTTTGATAAACAATTTTTCCTTTATTTGTAACTTTACCGTTTAACAGTTCTTCTTTTTTTGTTATTCTTTTATTAACTTCATCAACTTCTCTTTGGAATTTTGAAGGTATCACTTCTATTAAAGGTGAAGATTTTCCTTCGAGTAAATTTAATGATGCTCCGCCGCCTGTTGAAATATGTGAAATCCTTTCTGAAACACCTGCTTTATTTGCTGCAGCAACAGAATCACCGCCACCTATCATAGAAAATGCACCATTTTCTCTATCACTTGCATCTGCCACAGCTCTTGCCACCGCAAAAGTTCCTTGTGCAAACTTATCTATTTCAAAAATACCGGAAGGACCATTCCAAACAATTGTTCCGTTATTTTTGCCGACATTTTCCAATACTTTCTGTATTTCTATAACTGTATCTTCTCCAATATCTACTCCCATAAAGCCATCTTCTATATTGGCTTCATCCTTATCTTTATCCGTATTTTTAACAATGGCATTTTCAGGAACTTTTTGATTTTTAAAATCTACATCAGTTGAAACAACATGATCTATCGGCAATAAAATTCTTACTTCTTTATTTTTTACTTTTTCGTTATTCAACACTTCTCTTGCTAATCTTAACGGTTTAGGATCTATTATTTTATTACCATTTTCATCCAATATTTCATTTCCATTTTCATCCTCGAGATATTGTATTTTAGAATTTCCTATTTTATATCCTTGTTCAAATAAGAAAGTGTATGCCATTGCACCGCCAATAACTATAGTATCGCCTTTTTGCATCTTATCCAGCAAATTATTAATTACACCTATTTTATCTGAAACTTTTGAACCGCCCAAAATTGCAACAAACGGATGTTTCGGTGTTTCAACTTTTGCAAATTCATTTAATTCTTTTTCTACTAAGAATCCTGTTAATGCTCCTATTTCTTTACCATTTACTTTCTCTATCATATCTCTTATAAAATTATTTCTATGTGATACTCCGAATGCATCAAAAACTACACCATCTAAACCTAATTTATCAACAAACTGCTCTGCCATATCTGCTTTATTATCACCGGAATATCTATCATCAAATCTAAGATTTTCCAATAATAAAACATTACCATTATTCATCCCTTCAACTGTATTTTTCATTACATCGCTATTCAAATAATTACTGTATGTTTGTTCCTTTAATGAAACTTTCGGAAATTTAACCTTAAGATCATAGTTTAAAACTTCTTTAGCTCTTTCTTCTATTCCTTTAGCTACAATTTCCAAACTTTCTTCAGTTTCCCAGCCTTTTGGCCTTCCATGATGCGACATTGCTACAACTTTTGCTCCTCTATCCGTTAAATACTTTATTGTCTCCAATGTGGCATCTATTCTTGTATAATCCGTGATTTTTCCGTTCATAACAGGAACATTTAAATCCAAAACCAATCCTATCGTTTTGCCTTGCAAATCTTCAGGATAAATATCGGTTAATGTTCTTTTTTGTTCTAAAAGTTCAGCTTGTTTTGCAAGTTTTATAATTTCAGTTTCGTAAATTGAGTACAAATTTTGTAACAAATCTTGTTTTGCCAACTTTGTATTTATTAAATTATCTTCAACAATCTGTTTAATTATAGGATTAATTTTATTTTTTTCACTCGGCAAGTTAGTAATTAATTTTGTTAATTTTTTACACATATCTTCATAATTTTTAAAACCTGTATTCCGGTAATCAATATCTTCAATTTTAACAAGTTCACCCAATGCATTGTCCACTTCTACCGTTTTAAAACTATCATTTTTGTAAATATTGCCAATTACATTTCTCAAAGTCCACCCTTCAACTTTTAATGTTTTTTCGGTAAATGGTAATTCGGGTTTCTTTTCTTTTCTCTTATTCAACAAAATTATTTCTTCTTTGATTTTGTTTACCATATCATCGGTTACGGTTTGACCATTAATTGTTATCGGTTGTATTTTTACTATTTTTCTTTCACTTCCATTCATGTAAATTTGCATTGTCGCTTCTACTATCTCGTCATCAAAGATATACTTATCAGTTTCATAAATGTTATATTTTGCTATTCTTTCCAATTTTGTTTCAAACGGCAAATTTTGAATTTCTTGTAACTGCTCAATTGTTGAATTATAAGCTTTTACTTTAATAGCATTGTTTTGTTCTTCATATTTTACTTTCTGTTCTTTAAGGTTTTTAATTTTAGCATCAATTTGGTCATCTATTTCGTTATTTACTTTATTTATATCTTCAACTTTTGAAATTATCCGACTATCAATTGACAAATCTTTTGTAAGTTTGGCATCGGGATGACGTATGTTCCAAAATGCATGCACAACCGCATTTGCACCTAAACTAGCAGCAGTTCCTGCAAGCATTGAAAGTAATAAATTAACTAAGTTGGACAATGCACCAACATCCAAACCGGCAAAACTAAAAGTTATTATGGCTCCAACAACAAGAGCAATTGAAGAAATAACACCTACACGCCTTGCACCTTTTTCCATTTTATCTTTGGTTTCTTTAGCTTTTTGTACTTCATCAATATTAAATTCTTTTCTAAAGTTCTTTTCATTTGACGTATCTAACAAATTTTTTAATAATTTTAATTCTTTCAATGTTTCTTTTTCACTTTCAGGTATAAGTGTAATTAATGTTGTCAATCTTTCATAATCATTATTTTTATCTTTCAAATCTTCTTGATATTTTTTTGATTGGACATAAAGTGTATTAATTGCCGATTTATACACTGCCATTCTATAATCATTATGTTCCAACAAAAATTTTTCAGGATTAAACATAATAGTAAATGTATCAAAAACTTCTAAAATACCAACTACAAATTCCCTAGCAATACGGACACCGAACCTTAACACTCTGTTGTTTGTTTCATCGTTTATGTAATTATCTAAACTCCTTACTAATCTGTTTTCTTTTGTGGAATCTTTAGTGAAACGGACATCAGTTTCACTTTCTGTTATATTTTTTATTTCTGCAAGATATTGTTCTAAATCTTCAAGTTTTTTATCATCGACTTTTTGTTTTCCTTCTTCAATATCTTTAATTCTGTTTTCTATGGCTTCTTGCATATTTTTTAAAGCTTTAAGAGCATTTTCTCTATCTTCATCATTTTGTGCAGTATTATAAAGTTCAATTGCTCGCAATATTGCCATAAAATCCGACATTTCAACATTTGAAACCGAATTCCATATTACACCATCATTTGAGAAATGTTTTTTTATTTCATTAGGTAAAATCACATTTGATTCAATGGCAGCAACAGCATTTTCATATTCCTCATCTAAACTAACTGTATCCGGAAGATAATTAAATATATTCTTAACTTTTCTTGCTTCCGTCAATTTATTTGCTTCCGTTAATTCATACATCATCTTAGAATCAGAATAATTTTGTTCTGCAACAATTTCATACATTCTTAAAATATTAGATTTTATTGAAATAAGTTTTTTAAGGTCTCCAATAGTATCACTATCAAGTTTATTTTGATTTTCCAATGCATATAACTCTACTTCCAAGAAAGCTTTTTCCAATTGCAAAATATCTTTTTCGGATTTATTTTTACTTGATTTAATTTTTTTATCTATTTCGTATATTTCATTGTATATTTTGTATTCGTCAAAATCTTTTTGAATTTCAGCCGAATTATATTTTGCTAAAAATTCATTTATACTACGTTCATATTCACCTAAATCTCCTGTTGACTTAAGGTTGTCTAGAGAAATTATTTCTTTTAAAAATGCAACCTGTTCATTAAGATTTTCAAAGTTTTCATTTTTTAACATTGTCCTAATTCTGAAAATATGCACTTCCAACCGTTTTATGTCATAATCATAATCAACTCTAGCCCCACCATCATTGTCAAAAAACGTATCTTTGAATTTTGACTTATGCATTGTTCTTTCTTTTTTGTTGTTTTCAATATATCTAAGAATACTGTTTAACTCATCTACAAAATTTTTAACTTTTTGCTGCTTCAAGAAAGCATAAACACCATCTTTTCTTTTATTCTTACCTTTTCCTATTTTTTCTTCTTCATATTTTTCATACTGTTGAATTTGACTATTGATAAATTTTATTTTATCTTTTTCTGGATAAGCTTTAATAATATTTTTATATTCATTTATTTCCTTATCAGTATACGTGTATTTAACATCAAAGAACATACTTAACAAAGCATCTGCCTGCTTTTCTAAACTTAATTTATCTTCATTACCTAGTGTCTGTGAAGACAAATCAAGTGGAGCTTCGGGGTGTATTTTATTCCATATTTTGTGAGCTAAACCATTCGCAAAAAATACAGAGACAACACCTATAACTGTTTTGATAACATTTACAATCAAATCATCCGGTAAAATTCCATAATTAATTAAATTATGTGCAATAACATCACCTGAACCTGTAAACGCTAAAATTATAGCCATTAAAACTACGGAAATAGCGGTTAAATTACCTACACGACTTACACCTTTTCTTATTCCTTCCATATTTATTGGCTTTAAATTTGGAGTTTTATTTCTCTCTATTCCAAAAAAGAAATCTAAATAAGCATCCCAAATACTGGCATAATTGTATCTATGCATTTCAGCAAATCTGTTCCTAGTCGAAGGAATGAACGATGCTACAAGAAACATCGGCATTTCTTTTATTGTCGGCCAACCAAAACCAAGGTTAAGCTGAGCATCGTCTTTTTGTAAAACTTTTATTTTTGGATCAAGAATTTCTTTTTTATAATCTTTCAACTCTTGTTCTACTGAACTTAATTCTTCACCTGAAACGGGCACTCCTCCGCTTCTTCCTTGAATTCTACTAATTCTATCCAACGTATTTGTAATTTTTCCCGACAGTGCTTGTGCTTCTTCCAATGAAATGTTATCTAAATCAGTATTCTTAATTTCTTCTCGTAGAGAATTAAATAAAATATTATTTGTAACTATAGGATCCGGAAGTTGGTCAACAACTATTCGATTATCATATACTTTTTCAAAAAATTTAGATATTTTATCTCCTAACGATAATTTGGCTTCGGGTGTTCCTAAAAACTCCATAAAGCTATTCCATATTTGATGGAATGCAATACTTAAAGGATAAGATAATCCCGCAAACAATAAGATATAATTAATTAAATTATGTAAAGCACAATTACCTAAAACGATACCAACTAATGTGGTAATAAACAAAGAAAAAGCAAATGTAAAAATACTTACAAAATTTACACCGTATCCAATTTCTTGTATATCAGCTCTTTTATCTCTTTCAGTTCCATTAGTTGTTTTTCTCGTAAAGAAATCTTTATAAGCACCTTTTATATTGTTTTCATAACTATAATTATGCATTTCTATAAAATTTTTTCTAAAAGCAGGAACGAACAAAGAAATAAACAACATAGGACTTTCTATTACAGGTGCCCATTTGCCAAAACCAAGGTCAAGTTGAGCATTCGGATTATACTTTTCTATAAATTTATCAAGCTGTGGATCTGCCGGATCGCTTTCGGCATTTTTTATTTGTTCGGAAATTTGTGATGCGGTAGCTTTTGCATCTTGAACAGCAGGTTGGTCAAAAGAATTAACATTTCTCATTATACCGTCAGCTTCAACTTTTTGTTCAAAAATATTAAGCAAAGCACCAAAAGAATTTAACATTCCTGCAGTGCTTCCATCGTGTTCCAAAATAAGATTGTATTTTACTTCACTATCAATTTTAACTTTCCCTGTTTTACCTATAACTATATTCAAATCTGCATTTTGTTTTGTGCCATCGGTAAATTCAACAGATTCACAACTTGAAATTTCGTCCAATATCTTTCCGGTAATATCTGTTCCTTTACCGTTACTTTCTTCCTGTAACTGTTTTAACCATTCAACAAATTGCGGTAATGCAAAAGTTTGTTCTTTACCGTTTACAGTTAATTTTACATACTGTATTTCATTGCCGTCTATTTGAGTTCCTTTAATACCAAGTGCTGCAAGAGCAATTGAAATATCATTAAAATTATCTTTTAATGATTGGTTTCTTGCACCTTTAACAATATCGGAAAAAGCTTCCGGATTATATGCAATAACAGCCATACCTATAGCTGAAATCCAAGACCATCTTCCGCCTATTGAATTATCAAAACCGAATTTGTTTGTTGCAGCATATTTACCATATTCTGAATTTTCGTCTTTACTTGAGCCTTCTAATTCTATACCTATTTTACTTAAAGAATTTTTAATAGCAGAATCTTCATCGGAAACATAAGCAATTTGAGTTTTATCAAAATCTTTAGATTCTGATTTCCAAATGAGAAGTTTTTCCATACTTTCAACAGTTTCACGGGTAGTTCCTGATTTTGACATACCTACAATAGCGGTTGTATCGCGGTCTAATCCGTTTGTAACATTATTAAATGCTTCTTGGCTTGGCGAAGAAACGAAACGAATATCAAATTTCCCTTTAATTCCTGCTGCTTCCAAAAATTCAACAATCATTCTTGGCCCTAATTCGGAACCGCCTATACCGTTAAAAATAATTGTTGTTATTCCGTCTTTTTCCCATTTCTCAAACAAATTTAACATTTTATTGAGAGTTTCAATATGTTTGTCCAATATTGCTTGTTGTTCTTCATTCAAATTATCATATTCACTTGTATGATCAAACTTTTCTCCGACAAATTCACAATATTCAAGTAAATGATGAAATGCCGGTCTTTCATTTTCTTCTTCACCTTTATAATTTTTGTAACCTTCACCTTTATTTGCTCTTCCTTCTATTATTGTTTTATGCCCTTTTTGTAAGTTTGAATCTTCTTTAAAAATATTTGTTATTTTTTTAATATCACTATTATCTTCTGCAGTTAAAGTAACACCTACATTTCCGTATTTTGTTGTAATCTTAGAAAATTTCTTTCTTTCTGTAACATTATTATCAATTTGTTTAGCATATTTATTTCTAACATCTTTTGTATCTGTTTTTTCTTTTTTATTTTGTGCCTGTCCTACTGAATTAAATAATGTCATCATTACTGCTGCAAATTGTGCATTTCTTTCAACAGGATACACACCTATTGCATGGTTATTTTTATTAACGGAATATTCTTTAAAATGGCCATGACCAATTTCTGCAACTGTTTGCGATTCCATAGGAATAATATACCAAGGCAATGAATACTGGTTGTATTGTGTATCAGAATATTTTGATTTTTTATATGTATTGAAGGATTTTCTTGCAGCCATTTGAGACTGACCTATTGAATGCTGCAACTGAGGTCCTTCGGTAACGACAGGATTTCTGTTAGGAAAAGTTTTAAACAAGTAATTTCTAAGCCCGTCCGCACCAGGGAAATAAGCATTAAATTTTTCAACATTAGTCCCGGAGACTTCGGAAGCATATAATGCCTGATATACTGTTTTTTCAAACTCCGAATTATTTTTTAAATTATTTATATATTCAATTAATTCTTTTGCTTCTTGTTCAGTCATAGCCAACAACATTGCTATTGCTAAAATTCGTTCGGAAGAATAATTCTCAAGATTAAGAAAGTTACCTTTTTGTTCAAGTTCAATTAAAAATTCAATATCACTTTCTTCTCTTTCGACAAATTCAATATTTCCTACACCGGAAAGACTTAAAAATGCCTGTGCATCGGCAATATTTGCTTTGTTGTTATAAAGGATTGTAACTGTTTCTTTTTTATCAATATTTTCAGTATCCTTAGCAGCTTGAGTAATATCTAAATCATCAAAACTTTCAAAAGGATTTTTAACAACATTGGGATTATCTTCTTTTAATTTGTTAAAACCATCTTTCTCTCTTAAATTTTCATTTACATTGAAATGGAGCAAATCATTTCCATTGTTATCTTTTATTGTCGTTAACTGTAAATTTCCTTTAATTTGTTTTCCCAAAGCAACTAAGATATCTGAAAAAATATTAAGAGAATATTCTTCACCAGTAACTTCTTTTATTTCTGTAATTAATTTTGGGAACTTCTTTATAAACTCTTCCATTATTTCCCTATCTTTATCAGATAAGGTTGTTACTATTGAGTAATGTTCTAATACTACACTTTTTAACTCGGTATCGATTATACCTTTACCCAAGCCAAAATTGAACCCCATGTACTTTGTTACAGCATCTTCTCTTTCACCGGCTTTTATAGCTTCTATTATCGGTTTCTTTGCTTCTTTTTTCAATCTCCAAACAGCATCTATTCTACTTTCTCCCGTTTCGTTCATCCGTTTTTCTATATCTTCTTCCGATATGGACATTTTTTCATCCATCCATATCATTTCGGCTATATTATCTGCCCAAGTTTCTTTAAATTTATCTCTTGCCAAAGAATATAAATTATCAGAATATTTATTTAATGAGGATAGTTCTTTTATTAAGTTATTTTTAAAATCATTATCGCTACCATGATATATATATATAGTTCCATCATCTTTTATTGAATCAAATTGAAAATTTTCTTTGGTAACAACATTTTCATTGTATTTTACTCCGTCTTTTTCATCATCTACTATGATTGTAACATTGCCTTCCAAACCTAAAAAAGATATATAATATCCAACAGAATCAAAATTCCATATATTAGAATTACTTAACAATTCAGTTTTTCCTTCATTGCCCGGTATATATGAAATATTTTTCGGTAATTTTTTTTCACCTCTTAACACTTTCAATACATCAGCTTCCGATAACGATGCAAGATAATTCAATAAATCTCTATTATATACTATTTCAGCAAAAACACTGTTTATTTCAGGAGATAATAACATACTACTTGAAGCTCTTTTTTCAAAAAATTCAATTAAGGCTTCTTTTTTGTTAGAAAAAAGATTTTTAAATGTATTATAAACAATTTCTTCAATACTTCTTGTAGGCTCAACTTGTTTTGATGTTGAAGCTACTTTTTTAGGTTCTTTAACTTCAACTTGTTCCGAAGGTTGTGAAACAAAGTTGGAATATTTACCGTCACCGGAATTTTTAACCAAAGCTTTACCCAAAGCCATAAGTGCAGAATTTTCTTCGTTCAATTTATCTTCATCTTTATCTTTATTTTCTTCACGGATAGCATTAACTTTTGTATAAATTCTTATTTTAGGTTCTGTTCCTGATGCACGAACGATTAAAGAATTACCGTTCGAAAATTGTATTTCAATACCATTTTCAATATCAGTATCAGGTGAAAATTTAACATCTTTAATATCAATACCTTTTTCCGATAAATAATTTGTAAACTCTTCAATATTTTTACATATTGTTTCAAAATTTTTAGTTACATTTAAGAAATTAGTTTTTTGGTCATTAGCAGAAATTTTCGTTCCATCATCAAGCACTTTATCTTCTTCATATTCAATAGCATATCTATCAAGCAACTCAGAATTTTTTACATTTTTTTCTATTTCATTTAATTCTTCTTCAACAGAACTTCCTGCATTTTTTAAAAGGAGTAAAGGCAATAGTGTTGCCGTTAAACCATCTTTATCGTATAAACCTGAAACTAGTCCGCCGGAACTTTCAAGCAACATAAGAGGTTCAACACCTTCTTTTGCAGCCTCTGCTAAATTTTTAAAACCGATATCTGTTATTTTTACAGACACTGTTATTTCATTTTTTAATTGTCCTGTAACAAGATCTCTCATTTTATTTTGATAATATTCTGACAATCTATCAATTTGACTAGTCGTATCGGCACTTCTTACTGTTACAATGTTATAATTGTTTTCTTGTAAAAATTTAGAAATCTTTTCATTGGAAGGTTTACTTTTCAAATATTTATCTAATTTATTGTATTTATTCTCAAGAAATATTTTTTGAACAATCATTCCTGCTTCATCAGGAGAAAGGAATTCTACATCCCCGTTTTTATTTACATAATAAATATTAAATCTGTCTCCGTCAGGATCTGTTGCTATTCCGAATACATTATTATTTGTTTTTGCAAGCTTTTCAACTTCCGCTTTTAATTCTCCGGTATTTTCTTCATTAGGTTCGGGGTTAACTTTCCCGCCAAAAATAACATCCCTGCCGGAATTTACCGAACCTGCCAAATTGATTCCTAAAAATTTAAACATTCCTACCAATTCCGGTTCCAATGCGGAATTTTTAAAATCAACGGCAATGTTAAGTCCTTCTAAAATATTTTCCAAATCTTTTACTTCAACACCTAAAGCTTCTGCAAATTTTTTCTTTACATTTTCAAAATGCAAATCTTGAACTTTATTTAAACCATTTTCGTTTTCGCTCATTCCTATAACATTTGCTTCTTTTATAGAAGTTTTTATATTTCCTTCTAAATAATTTATTAAACTTTCTTTTTCATTTTCGTTAATTCCGGCTTGTGCATTTTTTTGAATTTTTGTTGTAACTTCAGGCAATGCAGGTGAACCATCAGAATTATTAGGTTTTATTCCGTTATATAAAGGCGGGTTATGGCTTGCGGTAATATTAAAAGTCATATCATAAATACTATTTTCCTTAGCCCAATTTGAAATTGAAGGTGTTGCCGTAGGAATATCGGTTATATCAACTTCTATACCTAAAGCTCTAAAAGTAAGTGACATTATTTGTGCATATTCTTTACCCATATATCTTGTATCGTAACTTATAAAAACTTTATTATTTTTTAATTCATCATTTTCTTTAATTGCTCTTGCTGAACCTGCTGCTATAACAAATGCGATATAAGGATTAAAGTCACCCGGCATTTGTCCTCTATGTCCTGCCGTTCCAAATGAAACTTTTTTTTGAGCTTGTTTTATTTTATTTTCTATTTCGTTTATTTTATCACTGCTTAAATTTTGACGATTTGTTATAAAATCATTTATATCTTTAATATCTTGTTTAAGTTGTGCAATTTGTTTTCCTGTTAAACTACCTTCTTCAGTTCCTTTAAATATTTGTATATCATCCATCTCAAAGGTTAATTTATTTATTTCATTTTCATAACGAGCTTTTATATCTTCATTCCCTTTTATTTTTTCAAATTTTTCTTGTAATTTTTCAATTTCTTCAATATCTGCATTATCCGCATAAATTTTTCTTTTTACTTCTCTTATTTCTCTATGAATATCTGTAAGTTGAGAGAATATTTCAAATTCGTTTTTCGATTCACTTTGGTTGATAATATTTTCTTGTTCGGAAGTTAAACTAAAATCTTTATCCAGTGAAATCGATATCGGTTCCGGTTTATCTTTTAAAAATATTAAAACTTCTTTTCCATCTTTTTGAAATTCTAAACTTTCAACTTGCTCTTTTATTTCTGCGGTTTCTAATAATCTGTTTAAAATATTTTTAGCTATATCCGGATTTGAATTTAATGCATCAATGACATCTCTATTTAAAACTTTTTCTGCTCCAAGTTGAGAAGCAAGCATTTTTTGAAGGGTATTGTATAAAGCAGAAACCTGTTCTTTAAAAATATTTTCATATAAAACATCGGCACTAACGGTTTGTTGTTTTACATTAGGGGTAATAACAATGTAGCTTATATTTTTATCCTGTAACAATTTTGTAAAACCGTAAGTATGGAAACCGCCGGTAATAACAACTTTAACTTTTTTTGTTTTTGAAAGTTGGTCTAAAACTTTTTGTGCATGGGCAATATTTGCTTTTATTCTTATACCTTCTTTAGGTTGGTTAGGCATTTGCCCGATAATATTTTTAATAAAGAACCTGTTTCTTTCAACATTGTCTTGATAAAAATCGTTAAATAAATTCAAATATGAATCAAGCTCAATGATGCCATTAATATCTACATATTTTTTCCATAACAATTTGAACCTTGCCATATTGTTTATGAAATATTCGTATTCATCAGCTGTTAATTTATTTGTTAAATAACCGGAAAAATATTCAATATAATTGTGGAGGAAGTAAATATCTTTTTCATTTTGATTTTGTGATAATTTTACATTTAATTCCTGCAACAAACTGTTTTCTTCAAGTGTTAAGTTAACGGGATTTAAATTTTGGTTTAAAGATAAATATTCAAAGAATAAAAGTAAAGTTCTATAATCGGATTTTTCAAGTAAACCTTTTTCTTTTGCAACTTTATATAAATCAAAGTAAAATTCAGTTTCTTTATTTTTATCGGAAACTTTTGCAAGCAATGCTTGATATTGGTCATAAGGAAGCTGACTTTTTAAATCGTTCAATAATTCGGCTATTGCCAAATTTACTTTTTTTGTGTCCAAACCGTCTTGTTTCTTTAAAACCTGTAAGAAAGCTACTATACTTGGATATTTCCTTAAATTTACATTTGCTTTTTGTGCGGTTTCAAGTAAATATGTAAAATATTTTTCCGCACTTAATTTACCTTCTTTATGCTTTGATATAACTCTGTTTAATTTTAAATTATCTCTTGAATAATATTTTTTTGAAATTTCATTTAATGTATATTTTAAGAAAGATATATATTTTAAAATTTCCTGTTTTTTGGAATAAATTTCATTTAATCTTTTTAAATTATTTATATATGTTGTTTTATCTTCTATACCCAACAATAACTTATTTTTATTTGTTTCTGCGGAATAATATTCACCGCCGGTAAGTCTGCCGCTTTCAAGCATATTATTTAAAATTGTTTCTTTAAGTTTTTCATCGGCAATTGAAGTAAGCCAAGTTGTATCAACCTGACCTATACCGCCTTCAACATAAACATTTTTTAAACCGTATTTTTTATCAAGTATTGATAAAATATTGCTTATATTTCTTTGTGCCTGTGCATGAGAGTGAAGGTCTTGAATATTTATAATAATTTCATCACCGCCGGTGTATAAAGCATCGGTAATTCTGCCGACACTGAACGGAAGTAAATAATCTTCAATACTTTTAAATGTTTTCTGGTTTATTGCAGGAACAGGTGCCGGAGTAATTGCAGCAGATAAGCCCTGAGAAAAAACCATTGTGAACAAGAAACATACACTTGTTGTCACGGCAACGGTTTTTTTAATGTTGAAGAGTTTTAAAAGTTTGAATTTCATAATTTACCCCCAATAAAAAATTCCGTCTTGAAATTAACCAAGACGGAATTTAATTATATTATTATTTTTTATATTATTATCTTCGGTATCACTTCTTGCAAGCCCGAATAAACAAATCAAAAATAAAGAAATTATACCGAAAAAATTTAAAACCGAACTCATCAAAAAAACAACTTTATCAAAAACAAAATTTGAAACTAATACGGAACATAAAGAATTATCATAAAAAGTATTTATATTCTTATAATCGGAAGCTGCCAAAATTGCCAAAACATTATCGGATTTATTTTCATTTTTATTTTGCTTTGAAGGCAAAGCAGCATTTGCAGTATTTACATTTATATATCCGTTTGTAATTTTTACTACAAAATTCGTTATGAGTTTAATTGAACCGTCAACAACCGAAGTATAATATTCCGATATGGATGTTGCCGAATAAGCATTTGATACACAACTATTTATCTGTTGGTTCATTGTTAAGTTGACCAAATTTGTCAACAACATAAAACCAACTAAAAACCAAGCAATAATTTGGTAAAAAGTTTTAGTTACAACCATACCCTTATATTATACCCCATCTTTACAAAAAATGCAACCTAAAAATTTATTCGGCGGTGGCTGCAGGTGCCGAATTTTTCTTTTCCAATGCGGAATAAACAACTGCCGTTGTTGCAATTATTACAGGTAATGCAATAAATACACCGACGATAAGCAACAACACACCTAAAAAACCTATAAACAAGTTCAAAATCATAACTATAATAATTTCAAACCTAACACCTTTTGTTAATGCAGCCGCATGCAAAATAGTATCTTTGACATTTAAATCTTTGTCTATAATAACACACATTATAGGATAAAAAATGATACTTATGGCAATACCTATTACAGCAAGTATCAAAGAAATTACAACACTGTCAACACCCAATTGCATAATAAAAGAATATACGGCAAATATAACAACAAATATTATTGATTTAACGGTAAAAACTTTTTTAAAATCAAAAAAACTTGAAAAGCTTATATCTTCACCTCTAACAGCTTTTAAAGCAGCATTTAAAACAAGCAACATCATAAAGAACTGCAAAATAGAACCTACATAAGGAATAAACATACAAAGCATCAAAATCAAAGTAACAACGATATACTGCCACCAACTTTTCTTAAAGATATTCCATGAGGTAAGATACACATCTTTCAAATCCAAAACCATAATTAACGGCCTCCTAAATTTTATTATTACTTATACCGTATATTCTATTAAAAATTTTTATTAAAAGCAAATGAATAAATACAAATTTTAAGTTATTATTTTTAATATTTATTTACTTGGTAGTGCTGCAATACCGGGTAAATCTTTTCCTTCCAAAAATTCCAAGGATGCTCCGCCGCCTGTAGAAACATGAGAAATTCTTTTATCTACTCCTGCTTTTTTAACCGCAGAAACGGAATCACCTCCGCCTACTACCGAAATTGCACCGTTATCGGTTGCTGCTGCAACCAATTTTGCAATTTCAACCGTTCCTTTTGAAAATTCCGGAACTTCAAATATTCCCAAAGGTCCGTTCCAAACTATTGTTTTTGCATTTTTTACAATTTCTGCAAATTTTTCTATTGATTTAGGACCTGCATCTACACCCATAAAACCGTCTTCAATATCAAGACCGTCGGTATTTTTAACGGTTGCACCGGCAGGAACTTCTTTCTTTTCAAAATCAACTGCAGTTGCTATAACATGGTCAACAGGCAATAAAAATTTTACACCTTTGTCTTGTGCTTTTTTCAACAAACTTTTTGCCAAATCAAGTTTATCTTCTTCAACCAAAGATTTTCCTGTTTTATAACCTTGTGCTTTTAAGAATGTATATGCCATTGCACCGCCGATTATAATGGCATCTACTTTACCTAAAAGATTTTCTATAACATTTATTTTATCCGAAACCTTTGCACCGCCCAAAATTGCCAAGAAAGGTTTAACCGGAGCATTTAAAGCATCGCCCAAAAATTTAATTTCTTTTTCCACTAAATAACCTGCTGCCGATTCTTTAACAAATTTTGTAACACCGACATTTGAACAATGTGCTCTGTGCGCCGTTCCGAATGCATCATTTACAAATATTTCGTTATCGCAAAGTGCTGCAAGTTCTTCGGCAAATTTTATGGCAGTTTCATCTTTTTCCAATTTTGTTTCTTCTTTTCTGTATCTTGTATTTTGAAGAAGTAATACTTCACCTTCTTTCAAATCTTTTGCCATTTGTTTTGTAGAATCACTTGTAACTTTAGGATCGTCGGCAAATTTTACGGTTACTCCCAATCTTTCACTTAAAGCTGCTGCAACCGGTGCCAAAGAAAGTTCAGGTAAAGGTTCGCCTTTAGGTTTACCCATATGAGAGCACAAAATAACTTTTGCTTTTTGTTCCAACAATTTTTTTATCGTTGGAAGTGCGGCATCTATTCTTTTATAGTTTTGAATTACACCTTGTTTTAAAGGAACGTTAAAATCGCACCTTACCAAAACTTTTTTTCCTGCAATGTTTTTTAAATCGTCTACAGTTTTTTTATTTAACATTATTATCTCCTTAAAAATTTGCTTTACAAATTTTTAACCGATAAGCTGAACAGCTGATGAGCTGATAAGTTTATCAAGATGTCCTTACGGACTTATTTTCTATAGATAAAAAGAAATTTATTTTTAAAACATTGGGTTCAGCCAATTAAACATAATCAGACTGAACCCAATATAAATTAATACTATTAACAACTACGAGATTCCCGATAAAAACATTCGGGAATGACAATGGTCGGAATTATTAGTTCAATTCTGCAAAAAACTTAATTGTTCTAACCATTTGGCTTGTATAGCTGTTTTCATTATCATACCAAGAAACAACTTGAACCTGATATGTATCGTCATCAATTTTTGCAACCATTGTTTGGTTGGCATCAAATAATGAACCGAATTTCATACCGATAATATCGGAAGAAACTAATTTTTCTTCCGTATATCCGAATGATTCGTTGCTTTGAGCTTTCATTGCAGCATTGATACCTTCAACGGTAACATCTTTTCCTTTAACAACCGCATGGAGAATTGTTGTTGAGCCTGTTGCTGTCGGAACTCTTTGTGCAGCACCGATTAATTTTCCGTTAAGTTCGGGAATAACCAAACCGATAGCTTTTGCAGCACCTGTTGAGTTAGGAACAATATTTATTGCTCCGCCTCTTGCTCTTTGAACATCACCTTTTCTTTGAGGACCGTCAAGAATCATTTGATCTCCGGTATAAGCATGAACCGTTGTCATAATACCTGATTGTATAGGAGCATAATCATTCAATGCTTTTGTCATAGGTGCCAAGCAGTTTGTTGTACAAGAAGCAGCTGATATGATTTTATCTTCTTTTTTCAATATTTTGTGATTTACATTGTAAACGATTGTAGGTAAATCGTTTCCTGCAGGAGCGGAAATAACAACTTTTTTTGCACCTGCATCAATGTGTGCTTGTGCTTTTGCTTTTGATGTATAAAAACCGGTACATTCCAAAACAACATCAACACCGAGTTTACCCCAAGGTAATTCGTTTGCTTTAGGAATTGCATAGATTGTAATTTCTTTTCCGTCAACAGTTATTGAACCGAATTCTTTAACTGTTTTTCCGTCTTCAGCCAATACTGCTTCCTTATATGTTACGGTGTGTTTTGCTTCTTCACCGAATTTACCGCAATATCCGCCTTGTGCCGAATCATACTTTAACAAGTGAGCCAACATTTTAGGACTTGTCAAATCGTTGATAGCAACAACTTCATAACCTTTTGCACCAAACATTTGTCTGAATGCCAATCTTCCAATTCTTCCGAAACCGTTAATTGCAACTTTAACTGCCATTTTTTTGCCTCCGATATTTTATTAGAACTACTTTGTTTAACAGTAATATTAAGAAATGTTATAAAAATATGATAAAAAAAGCAATAGTTTGGCTTTTAATCAAATACCGTAACTATACTTTTTTTAAATAACAAAAATACCAAACAAATTAATGTAAACATTAAGCATAAATATGCAAACAAATCACCTGTTTTGGAATACATACTTTTATGGTCGTTACAGTATGCAATTGTAATAAAATTTGTTTGTTCAAAAATTTTTGTTTTATCCGTAACCGTTCCTGTACAATTTATAACGGCTGATACACCCGTATTTGCACAAACAACAATATTTTTTCTTGTTTCAACTGCCCTAAAAATATTCATAACAAAATGTTGATAAGGAGCGGCACTGTTACCGAACCATGCATCATTGGTATGATTTGTCAATAAAGTCGCACCGTTATTAACCAACTGCCTTGTTAAGTTCGGAAAAAAATTTTCTGAACATATAGTTGAACCTATATTTATTCTACCGTATTTGAAAACAGTCATAGACTTTCCTTTTGAAAAATCCCCTAAAGAATTTAAAATACCGAAAAATTTAGATAAGAATTTTCTCAAAGGTATGTATTCACCGAATATAACCAAGTGATTTTTATTATGAACATCTAAAATGCTACCGCTTTTTTCTATTGCAAAAACGGAATTATAAATTTCATTGTTTTCAATATTAACGGAAGTTGCCCCTATTAAATGCAAATTTACATTTTGCAAATTATTTGCAACAAGTTCTTTTATGTCGGATTCTATTTGCAAATATCCCGGTAAAACACTTTCGGGATAAACTAAAATTTCCGCTTTATTATTAAAGTATTTAATATTTTTATCCAACTCATTGATTATTTCCTGTTTATAATTTTGGTCCCATTTTTTGTATTGGTCAATATCAGGCTGCAAGACACCGACGGTTATTTCGTCACCGTAATTTGAATTAAATTTTTGCACTTTTAAAAAACCGTATATTAATACAATTGATATTAATATAACAAAAAAAACTGCTGAAAATTTTTTAGTATCATAAAAATTTAAGCGAGAAAATTTTTCGTTATTAAAGGACAAAATATACAACAGCATATTTACTGAAATTATTAAAAAAGATATTCCGTAAATTCCCGTTATATCGGTTATTTGTATTAAAGGTAAAAAACAAGCTTGGCTATAGCCAACTAAATTCCAAGGAAAGCCCGTTAAAAAATAAGTTCTTACAAATTCAAGCACAACCCACAGACTTGCAGAAAATAAAATTAAAAAAAAATAGGATTTTAAATATTTTTTTACAAAAGATAATAAACCTGACCATACAACAAAATATAAGGAAAGATATATCCACAAAAGTAATGAAACAATAAAAGAACTTAAATAGGAGTTCAAATTATTATTTAAAAAGACAAACATCCAAAACATGGAAACGGCATAACATACAAAACCTGTTATAAAACCGTATATTAAGCAATATTTTATTTTTGATTTAAAAATGCAGTAAATTAACGGAACAAAAGCAAACCAAGCCAAATAGAAAAAATTAAATTTTTGAAATGATAATGCTATTAATGTTCCGGACAATACAGACAATAAAACAAATTTTAATTTTAATTTTAATTTTAATTGTCCCACAATATATCCGTTTTAAATATTCTTACCGCAACATTTTTTATATTTTTTCCCGCTGCCGCAAGGACAAGGGTCATTCCTTCCTATTTTTTTCAAATCTCTGTGATTGTTTGCCGAAGGAGAAATTTTTTTGAAAGGTTTATCGTTATCTTCTCCGTTAACATCCGGCTTTGTAGCTTTTGCATCGGCATTAAGCATGGATTTCGGCATAACATTTACCTGAACCCTAAACACATATTCTATGGTTGTTTCTCTTATTCTTTTCATCATACCGTCAAAAAGAACAAATGATTCTTTTTGATATTCTATCTTAGGGTCTTTATGAGCATAAGCTCTGAAATAAATACCTTTTTTCAATTGATCCAATTCGTATAAATTATCTCTCCATGCGGTATCTATCATTTGTAACAAAACCATTCTTTCAATTTGAGACAATATTTCACTGCCTAACTTTTCTTTTCTGTCCTGATATGCTTTTTTTATTTGTTCAAGTAAAATTTCTTTTAATCTGTCCCGGTTTAAACTGTCAAGCAGTTCTCCCGTAGGGGGTTCAAAATTAATACCGAAAGACCTTGCCATCCATGCTTTAAAATGGCTCCAATCCCATTGTTCCGGGTATGTTTTTTCCGATGTCCACTGGTCAATTTTTTCTTCAACCGATTCCAACATCATATCCTGTATGGTTTCGGAAATATCTTCACCTTCAAGTATTTCGTTTCTTAACCTGTAAATAGCCTCTCTCTGCTTATTCATTACATTGTCAAAATCAATAAGCTGTTTTCTTATATCGAAATTCATTCCTTCAACTTTTTTCTGTGCATTTTCAACCGCTTTCGATATCCACGGATGTTGAATGTCTTCTCCTTCTTTTAAGCCTAATTTCTGCATTAATACAGACATTTTTTCAGAACCGAAAAGCCGCATTAATTCATCCTGCATAGACAAATAAAACCTTGACGCTCCGGGGTCTCCCTGTCTTCCGGACCTACCTCTTAACTGATTATCAATTCTTCTCGATTCGTGTCTTTCTGTTCCTATAATATATAAACCGCCGAGTTTTTTTACTTCTTCATTTTGCTGTTTGTCACCTGCACCCAAAACAATATCGGTTCCTCTACCTGCCATGTTGGTTGCAATTGTAACGGCACCTTTTGCACCGGCTTGTGCAATAATTTGCGCTTCCATTTCATGAAATTTTGCATTTAATACCTGATGAGGGATACCTTTTCTTCTAAGCAAATCGGAAAGCTTTTCCGATTTTTCAATTGACCTTGTTCCCACAAGAACAGGTTGTCCGACTTTCCAACATTTTTCAATATCGTCAACTATTGCATTAAACTTTTCGTTCTCGGTTCTGTAAATTACATCCGGGAAATCTTTTCTTATCATCGGGTTATTTGTAGGAACTTCAACAACATCAAGTTTGTAAATTTCCCAAAATTCGCTTGCTTCGGTAAGTGCGGTTCCTGTCATACCGGCAATTTTGTTATACATTCTAAAGAAATTTTGAAATGTTATCGTAGCCAATGTTTGGTTTTCTTCGGCAATTTGTAAATTTTCCTTTGCTTCAACCGCCTGGTGAAGGCCGTCGGACCATCTTCTTCCCGGCATAAGTCTTCCGGTAAATTCATCAACTATTATAACTTCACCGTTTTTTACTACATAATCTACATCTCTTTTATATAAATTGTGTGCCCTTATGGCTTGTGTCAGATGATGAACCCATTCCGACTGCATATCGTCATAAATATTTTTTAAACCCAATATTTTTTCAGCTTTTTGAACACCCTGTTCGGTTAAAACAACACTGTGGTTTTTTTCATCAACCAAATAATCGTAACCTTTTGAAAGGTCAACACCCTCATATTTTGCTTTTATTTCTTCTTCTTCCGTTATAAACCTGCCGTGAAGCATAGGAACAATTCTGTTTGAAACATAATATTTATCGGTGGATTTTTCACCGGCACCGGAAATTATAAGCGGAGTTCTTGCTTCATCTATTAAAATCGAATCGACTTCATCGATAATTGCATAATTAAGCGGTCTTAAAACTCTGTCTTCTTTTGAAATAACCATGTTATCTCTCAAATAATCAAAACCCAGTTCGTTATTTGTCACATAAGTTATATCGCATTGATAGGCCTGTCTTCTTTCTTCGTTTGTAATATCATGGCAAACATTACCTACGGTCATTCCCAAAGCATTATATACCGGTTGCATCCATTCTTTATCTCTTTTTGCAAGGTAATCGTTGACGGTAACAACATGAACGCCTTTTCCCTCAAGTGCATTTAAGTAAACGGCCAAAGTTGCAACAAGTGTTTTACCTTCACCTGTTTTCATCTCGGCAATTTTACCTTTATGCAAAATATATCCGCCTATCATTTGAACATCAAAATGTCTGAGACCGATAGTTCTTTTTGAAGCTTCTCTGACACATGCAAATGCTTCGGGCAACAAATCATCCAAAGTTGCACCTTCGGACAATCTTTTTTTAAACTCTTCCGTCTTTGATTTTAATTGTTCATCGGAAAGTTTTTGAATATCCGGTTCCAACGAATTTATTTTTTCAACTATAGGTTTAATTTTTTTTATATCTCTTTCATTTTGAGAGCCGAAAATGGCCCCGATTAATTCCTTTAACATAAACTTGCTCCATAAATAAAATATTCTTTATATTTTACCTTTTTTTAGATACAAAAACAAATAGCAAACTTTTTTTGGAAGATTGGAAGAATAGAATATTAGAAGAGTGGAAGGAAAAAGGAATTTTTATATTAAAAAAACGGCAAAATGTATTTAACCCTAACAATAGAAATGAAATTTTTAAAGAACTTCTATATTCAAATTATATTTATACGTTTTCACTATCACTTGACTTTTTGCTAATTTTAGTATATAGTTTTAATAAATACAAACTATATACTATTATAAAAATGAACTTATTAACGGAAATAAAAACAAAAAATAAAAAAATAAAACAAATATTAAAAAACAAACAAGCTTTAAATGTTTTTAATGATTGGTTGTTGACCGAACTTGCATATACATCAAACCATATTGAAGGCAATTCCCTTACAAGAAGAGAAACTGAAATTGTTATTACACAAGGTTTAACTTCAAGTTCAAAAAAGCCGTTTAAAGATTATCAGGAAGCAATAAACCATGCAAATGCTTTTAAATTTATTTTACAATTAGCAAAAAGTAATAAAGAAATTACACAAAATGATATTTTAAATATTCATAAAGAAATTCTTAAGAACATAAATGATGATTGTGCAGGTTGTTATAGGAATGTCAGGGTTAGAATTGCCGGTTCTGCAGTAATTCTGCCTAATCCGTTAAAAGTTCCCGATTTAATGAATGAGTTTATAAAATTTATTAATTCAAAAAACACGGATGTTATTCAACAAGCAATAGATGCTCATTTTAAATTTGTATCAATTCATCCTTTTATTGACGGCAACGGAAGAACGGCAAGACTATTATTAAATTTATTGTTGTCAAAAAACGGTTATTATCCGATTATAATTCGTCCGAGAGACAGAAAAAATTATCTTAAAACAATAGAAAAAGGACAATTAACCGGAAATTTAAAGCCATATAATGAATTTATGTTTAAAACATTAAACAACTCGTATCAAACAGTTATCGATATGTTTAACAACGAAGCAGATTTAGAAAGAAAGAATTTACTTACAATAAGCAAATTTGCAAAACTTGCAAAAGTTCCCGTAACTACAATAAGGTATCATTTAAAAACAGGAAAATTAAAACCAATAACAAAAACAGAAAACGACTATATGTTATTTAGCCCCGCCCAAGCTGAAATTTATAAAAACTCCAAATAAAAAACTACCCTAAAATTTTAGGGTAGTTTTTTTATTTTTATTTATCTTTATTTATTTTTTCTTTCTCTTATCTTAAACCACTATAATCTGTATAACCATGTATTTCTGAGTATGTTTTCTTAGTGTTTGTTTTCGTATTTTTCTTTGGTTTTACTTGTTTATTTTTATTATTTGTTGTTGTTTTCTTTTTCGAGTTTACTTGATTA
>Ga0247611_10002245_pt1 | contig 31915 bp, 25 predicted proteins | sample 177DNAGHGhighgp2_FD_192422 | JGI IMG/M metagenome (GOLD analysis project Ga0247611, IMG submission 192422) | Sheep rumen microbial communities from Palmerston North, Manawatu-Wanganui, New Zealand - 1770 DNA GHGhigh gp2 | ecosystem: Host-associated > Mammals > Digestive system > Stomach > Rumen... | reverse complement strand
GATCAAAAAATAAACCAACAAATTTAACACCTAATAACTTAACTAATAAATATACAATTATTGATCCTAATGTTTGACCAACCAAACAAATTAAAAAAGCAATAAAAGGATTAAATAACATTCCTGCAACAACAACAATAGGTCCACCTGGAATAACAGCTAAAACAGTTTGAACTATTGAGGCAGCTATAATTATTAAAGATGAATAACCACCATAACTTCTTATTTTTTCTACCACTTCATTGCGATATACTTCATCAGTTGTTACTCTCACAAAATATGGATAAAGCTTAATTGTTGTAAAAACAACAGCTGCTAAAAACAAAATCATAATTATTGATGAAATGATTATTCTTATTCTTTTTAATCTTTTCTTTTGTTTTTCATCTAATTCTTCCATAAAAATTCATCTCTTATTTCAAATTCTTTTAATTCATTATTATATGGATCATTATATGACAAATAATAACTATTTAGCATTAATCTATCAAAATCATCTTCTATACCATACATTTTATCACCACAAATAGGATGATTTAAATATGATGCTGTTAATCTTATTTGATGGGTTCTACCAGTTTCAAGTATAAATTCAACTAATGATAAATCATTATATTCTTCTAATACCTTATAATTAGTTATTGCAATATCTCCATCATTAGATATTATTCTTTTATTTGTATCTCCTCTTTTAATTTTGATAGTTATTTTATCTTCTTTTTTATCAAAAATTCCATGACATATAGCATGATATTTTCTAGTCATATGTAAATGTGTTGGAGATAATCTGTATGCAAAATCTGGATTTTTAGCAATTAGTAATAACCCACTTGTATCATAATCTAATCTATTCAAAATAGATATATTTAATTCTTCATTTTTATCTTTTAAATAATATAAAACCTCTTGATATAAAGAATGAGGATTAATTTTAGTTGGAATAGTTAATAATTTAGTTCTTTTATTTATTACTAAAGCATTTATATCCTCATAAATAACATCTATATTACCATCATATAAAGGCCAATTTATATTAGATTCTTTATTGATAATAATTAAAATATTATCACCTTTATTGACAAATTCAAAAGTTTTAGTTAACTTATCATTAACATATATTAATGCATTATATCCTTTTAAATGCCTATAAAGATGTTTAGACATATGTAATTTTAATTCTTCAGATAATCTTATATTATCATTTTCACATTTAAATTCTAGTTTCATAAATTTATTCTAATAGTAACTTGTATGTTCAACTTGAACAAACAAGTTTGTCGTTGTTTAATTTAATAATTAATTGCTTTAATCTAAAATTATTATCAAATATATCTTCAGATAAATCATTTAGTTCTAATAAACTACTTACTACCCATTCTTCACTTTGAGTATGATAAGTATAATAAAGTTTATTCAACAATTTATATGGAAAAAGCTTCATAACAAAATTAGTGCTTTGTTCTCTTGTATATGAAATATATCTATAAATATATCCAATCCAAAACATTGAACTTTTTGAATATTTAATTTTACCATAAGAAGAATCGCCAAATTGTTCGTTAATTTCATTTATAGCATCTATAACATCTAATGTTAATAAATTCAAATTGTTTTCATCTAGTTTTTTTAATAATTTCGAATTCAAAAATCTTCTAATGAAAATAGGTGTTGAACAGTTTAATTCTGTCGATTTTTCAAACAATTTAGCTTGATATTCTGCTAATAATAAACCGTTATGATCAAATTCTCTCATTCAAATACCTCCTCAATAAATAAACCATTTTTAAATTCTCTTTTAGCTATTTTCAATTTAGTATCTATTTCATAACTTCTTTTTTCTAATTCATTTGAGCATTCTTCTTTTTCGTCTTTACATAAATAGTATTTTTCAATTGGTTTTAAGTTGTTGATTGCTTTTTCAGTTTTTAAAACATATTGATAACCTAATTTTGACGCAGCAAGTGAATGTAATGCTACATCAGCATTAATTTCACCTTCTGTAAATTGAGACATAATATAAAACATTTTATTATCTGCAATTGGAGCTATAATAACATCAGCATTAGCTATTTTATTCAATATATCCTTAATTTTTTTATTACTGGAATATAAAGATATAGTTCCACGATAATAACAAACCACTAACATCCATTCTAAATCACAATTTAATTTAACAATATTAAGATTTTTTTCATCAAAAGAAAAAGAATATACTGAAGAATTTTCATTTTCACACACAAAAGAAAGTGCTTGATTATAGGTTTGGCCAAGATAAAAGCCACATCCAAAATCACAATTCTTTCTTGAACCATTATAATAAATATCTGACAATCCATTTTTAGAACCATGAAATAAGACTATTTGATGTTGTTCTTTAAGTAACTCTTCTTTGACGGCATTTAATCTATATTTTTTTCTATACACATATGAATAAAATTTTTCATATACTGATTTAGTTGTTTTATTTGAATTTTTTATTTCAATCAAAGTTGTTCTTGATATATTGCATAATGATGATAGTTCAGATGTATCTATTTTTTCAGATTCAATTATAAGATTAATATCTTTTCTTATATCATATTCTAATGTTATTTTCATAAAAATGTTCAAAAAAGAACTCCACCTCTTTTCTAAAAATATTATATCACACATAACTTATTTGTTCAACTTGGACAAACAAGTTTTATTATTAAATTTAGTTCTTTAATATATCAAAATTATTTGATATAATATTTTTAAGGTTAAAACGATTTAAAAGGGGGAATTTATCTATGGCAGATATTATTAATGAAGCCCAGAGATGCTTGAAATGTAAAAAGCCAATGTGTAAAGAAGGCTGTCCAGTTAAAACTGAAGTGCCTTTAGTTATGCAATTATTATTAGATGGTAAAATAGATGAAGCTGGTGAAGTATTATTTGAAAATAATCCACTTACAGCTTTATGTTCTAGAATATGTCCACATGAAAAGAATTGTATGGGACATTGTGTTTTAAATAGAAAAGGAATGCCTATTAAATTTTACGAGGTCGAACAATATATATCTACTTTCTATTTAGAAAAAGCAAGACTTAAAAAAGTTGAACCAAATGGATTCAGATTAGCTGTAATAGGTGCTGGACCTGCAGGTATTACTTTAGCAATCATTATGGCTAAAAAAGGATATAAGGTAACAATCATAGATTCAAAAGATAAAATTGGTGGAGTATTAAGATATGGTATTCCAGAATTTAGATTACCAAAATCATTACTTGATAAATTATTAATGAGAATGTATGAATTAGGTATTTTATTTAGACCTAATACATTAATTGGACCAACAGTTACAATTGATGATATGTTTAGAGATGGCTATGATGCAATCTTCATCGGTACTGGTGTATGGAATCCAAATAGATTAAAGATACCTGGAGAATCATTAGGTAATGTTCATTTCGCAATTGATTATTTAAAGAACCCAGATTCTTATGATAACTTAGGTGATCATGTAGTAATAATCGGTGCTGGTAATGTTGCGATGGACGCTGCGAGAACAATCTTAAGAAATTCTGATGCTAAAGTTGATATCATCTTCCACCGTGGTAGAGAGGATGTTACAGCTCTTGAGGAAGAATTAAGATTCGCTGAAATAGATGGTGTTCATATGAATTATTATCTAAATACAGTTAAAATTGAAGATGATGGTATTATTGTTGAACCTGTAATTAAGGAAGAACATGAAGACGGAACTGTTGAATATAAAAATGATGAAACAAAACAATTCAAATTCAATTCTTCTTCTGTTATTATCGCAATAGGTCAAGGACCATTATCAAATATTGTTAAAAATAATAAACAAATTGAAACAACAAATAAAGGATTAATTGAAGCTTCTGAAACTGGTAAAACAACTCGTGAAGGTGTATACGCAGCTGGAGATGTAGTATCAGGTGCTAAAACTGTAGTTCAAGCTGTTGCGGCAACTAAGCTTGCAGCGATTGAAATTGATAAATATGTTAAATCAAAACATGGAATAACTGAATAAAAGTTCAAAGGACTATTCAAATACGAATAGTCCTTTATTATTTACTAATTAATAAATTAAAATTTAAATCGTTAATTTTTCTTTTTTAATTTTTCTCAATATATTAACACCACGTTCTATCAGATCTGTTTCAATACTAATATTTTTTGATTCCAAAATTCGATCAATTGCTTTTTTAGGATCAAGCGTATGGTAAATATAATATAAATTTCTCATTTCTGTGGAATTACATATTTTATATATTTTTTTACTTGGAGTTTTATATAATATATTCCAATATCTATAAATATATCCTATCCATGATATTTCTTCTAGTCCAAATTTTGAACTACCATATGATTTGTTTTTATATTCATTATTAATCTCTTTAATTATTTTTTTATAATCATCAGATTCATTCAATATTGACATATTATCAAATCTTTTGGCAACATTAGAATTCATAAATCTTCTAATGAAAATTGAAGAACTTTCACCCATAGTTAATGAATATTCAAAAATATTTGCTTGTAAATCACATAATAATAACTCATCTGAATTCATATTAATCACCTCAACAATTCATCAATATATTTCCCTTTTCCCCTATATTTAACTCTTGCAGCTTTTACTTTATCATCACCCAGTTTTGTAAAGTCTCTTCTTTTTTCTAAATAATCTTTCTTCTCACTTGTACATAAATAATCTTTCCCTATCATTTTTAAATGATTAATAGCCTTTTTACTTTTAATAACATATTGGAAACCTAAATTAGTTGCTGACAGGCAGTGTTTACATTGTTCATCAGTTATCATTTTATCTATAAAGTCATTGATTATCCTAAACATTCTATTATCAGCAATTGGCGCAATAATAAAATCTGCTTCATCAACTTTATTAACAATGTTTTTAACAATATCATTATTAACATATTCATTAATTCTACCTCTATAATATGCAATTGCAATCATCCATTCTGTTGAAACATCAAATTTTACACATTTTAAATCTGTATTTTCAAATGTAAATCTATATATCGATGATTTTTCAAAGCTTGAAACAAATGTTGCAGCGGCTTCCAATGTTTCAGATAAATAAAATCCTTTACCAAAATCATTATTATCATCACTACGATTAATATCTATTTCACCTTCAATTGTTTTTTTTGACCCATGAAATAAAACTTTTGATTTATTATCATCTATACTTAACATCTCTTTTATTCTATTAATATTAATGTGATTCTTATATGCATATTCATATATTTTTTCAAGATTAGATTCACTTATTCCATTAGTTTCGTTAATCCATCTATTTAAAGTCTTAATATCTATTTCTAAATCATTGGCTAAATCTTCTCTAGATAGTTCCAAAATTTCAAGAATAAGTTTTATATCATCCACATATTCATAATTCATATATTTAACCTCCTGCTAAGTTTATTATACTAAATGTCCTATAGAACTTCAAGTATTAAATCAAAGTTATATATACTAAATGTCCTATAGAACTTTTATAAAAATAAAGACTGCAATTCCTTGCAGTCCATATAAGCTATAATAAATCATTATCAATTAAGTACTTATAAACATAATCTACTCTAGATTTAACCATATCATCTATTTCAACATTATTTATAAATGGTTTAATTAATGAATATAATTCATCCATTGAAACAAATTCATTATATTTTAATATTTCTAATACTAAATAACCTAATTCTTCTTTTGAAATATCATAAATATTTCTATCACTTGTTCTATAATAATCTATAAAATTAGATTTATCCTTCCAATAAAACTTAAGATTGTTTTGATCAAATGTAAAATTCTTTTTAGCCAATATTTCATAAATAGAATTTTCTTGTGAAGTTGATAAAACCTTAATATCAGCGTTTTTCATAATAACTTCTTCTATTTTATTTAAAGAAATAGGACCTTCAGTTTTTAAAATAATATCAATATAATCATTTAAATTATTAAAACCAAATACCTTATCATAAGTAATAGTTGAAATAATTGAATCAGTATATTCTAAAATATTATATTCAGGTTTAGAATCAAGCTTATTATTTTCAATATAATTAAGTATATGTCTAATAGTAGCTTTATTATCTTTATAATATTCAAGTGAATAAATATGAACTAATTTCCAGCCCAAATTAGTTAATTGATTATCTTTAACATATAAGCTATCTAATATATTTAAATTATCACTCTTATCAATAAAGATACCTAAAATATATTTATTATTTTTCTTAATTGCTAAATCAATTTTTATATTACCTCTACCAACATTGATATCAGATTCATATCCATGCTTAGCTAAATCTTTTTGTATTAATAAGCATAAATCATTTTTAGTTTCTTTTTCTTTAATTAAATTATTACCAACTTCAACATATTCAATGAAATCTCTTAATAATCTAACACCATTTGAATTTATTTTTTCTTTATTAATAAAATCACTTGAAGAAATAGTTGAAACTAAATACATATAGTTTCTTGATCTAGTTATCGCAACATTTAATCTTCTTTCTCCACCTATTCTTACAATAGGACCATTAATAAATGGATGATTTAAAGAATTTAATCCAAATGAAACAACTAATATAATAATATCTCTTTCATCACCTTGAACATTTTCCAATGATTTAACAAATAAATCTTCACCATTATTTTCATAAACATCATCAACACATTTTTTGATATTTTTATGATTTGATAAATATTTATTTAATTTATTTTCAGCTATTTCAACATCCAATACATTAAATACAATAATACCTAAAGATTTATTCTTTGTTTCATCATTTGAATAAATATTTTCTATTATTTCAAATACCTTATCCATTTCATTATCAGATATTCTAGACGAAACCTTATTATGCTCAGTCTTAACTAATTTAATGTTAAATGAACCATCTGAATCAGGGAATGTATATAATTCATTATCATAAAAAATCTTATTAGAAAAATCTATTAATGATTCACTATGGCTTCTATAATGATATTTCAATCTAATATTATCTAAGCCAATAGCTAAGCACTCATCAAGTAATGAATCCGCATCATCAACGATATCATCATCAGATTTAATATCACCCTTAAAATAATTAGATGGTGGCATCTGCATAGGATCACCTGAAACAATTAAGCTATTACCTCTAATTATTGCCATAATAGCTTCATGTGTAGGTATTTGTGATGCTTCATCAAAAATAACTAAATCATATTTTTTCTTATCGTAGGGTAAATATTTACTCAATTTATCTGGAGTAGTCATAACAATAGGGAATGCTAATCTAATAAATTTAGAATAATTTTCAATAACATTTCTTATTGATAATTTAGATGTTTGTAACATCTTCTTAAGCTTTGATAATTGATATTTTTCTTTATTAAAATCAAATTCACTTATTTTCTTATTAATATCATTAATAGCTTCAATCTTTGTATATTCGAAATATTTATTAATTAATTCTTTATAATTATTAATAGTTTTATTAAACATATTTGAATTGAAATAATTAATATCATCATCTAAGAAATATAATTTTAAATATCCGTCAGCCAATGATTTATCATAAATATTAATTAAATCTTCAATATCAATCTTATTATTTATCTTGAAAATTAATTCATTTAAATCTAATTCAGCTAATGATTTTAATTTATTATTAATATTTGAAATATTGATAACATCATTAATATTAGAATTCATTACCTCATCAATGAATGATTTAAATAATTTAAATTCATCACTAGATTTTTCAAATATTTCATAATTAATTAAATATTTATTATTAATTTTCTCATAGCTTATATCAAATTTATTGATTGCTTCTTTTAATCTGATTAAATAATTATTAATAGTTTCATCTTTAGTATCAAATAGATTTAATAATATTTTTAATATCTTAATGCTATTATTATCATCAGTTAATTTTCTAAATATTTCTATGAATTCTTTAGTATTATTGTATTTATCAATAATCTTTTTAGTATCATTATCTAAAAGTGAAATACCACATAAATCAACAAAAGCTTGTTCATTTTCTTTTAAATAATTATACATTTCATTATATTCTTCTATTTCTTCATAATATTTAGAATAATTATTGAACTTATTTAATTTAGTAATATTTTGTAATTCAAGCTTTAATTCTTTATTTAAGCTTAATTTTTTAAAGAATCCCAAATCACTATTTAATTCATCAATACGAGAGGTCGCGTCTATATCAATTATTTTTGAATAATAAAAATATGAATGCTTATTCTTAAAATCATCAAGCTTTTCTTTTCTAGAAATTAAATCTAAAATATTTTTTTCATCATAATAATCTAAAAAGCTATAAATCTTATCATTAAATATTTCTTTATTGTAAATGATATCTAAAACATTAACTATATTTTTAATATTTTTTAATGTTGGCTTAATTAAATCACCTAATAATTCTAATAAATCAATAGATAATTTATATAATCTTGTAAATGAAAAATCTAAATCATTAAAATCTTTTTTTAGATTATCTTTTTCATAAAAATTAATATTTGTAATACCAATAGCTTTTAATAATGAATCGTTATAATTATTTATATTTTTAGATATCGCTATAATATCATTTAAGATAATTCTAATTGTATCATCAATATCTTTAGTTAAATTAATTAAGAAATTATCATTTAAATCTACAAAATCAGAATCTATACTTCTATATTTTAAAATCGAAGTATATAAAGAATAATAATATTTATCTTTATTCAATTTATCAAAAATATTTTCTATTTCTAATCTCTTAGCTCTTATATCTAATAATAATTCTTCATAATCAATATCATTATTTTCTTTTTCTTCTAAAGCTTTTTTTAATTTAGAAATAAAAACATCTTTTAGTTTTCTTTCAGAATATAAATCTAAAACATAATCTTCATATCCTAAATTTTTTAATCTTTTATAAACAACATCTAAGGCAACAGCCTTTTTGGCTATAAATAAAACTGTTTTATCTTGATATAAAGCATTAGCTAAAATATTAACAATAGTTTGGCTTTTTCCTGTTCCTGGAGGACCATCTAATACAAATGATTTAGATGAAATAGATTTTTTGATGGCCTCAAGTTCACTTTCATCATATGATGAAGGAATAGATAAATTCATGAAATTATCATCATAATCTATGAAATTATTTTCAACATATTTTGTTTCATCTATAAATGCTTTTGTGATTTTATTTTTTAATATTTCATTATGATGAGCTCTCATATCCTGCCAAATCGAATAATGAGAAAAAGATAAATTCATTATTAATACTTGATTAAAATCAATATCAACATCTAAATTATAGCTTAAAATCTTATTCTTTAATTCAATATATGAATTACCACATTCATATAATTCATCAAATGAAACATATGGATTAATATTAGAATAATATTCAAGGAAAGCTTCATTTAGCATTAATTCTTCAAAATCATAACTTAGTTCAAATAAATCCTTATTCTTTACTTTAATATTTAATGGCAACATTAAAAATGGAGCCTTTAATGTATCATAATCAGTTTTATATTTTATAACTCCTAATAATAAATATAATGTATGAGTTCCTGTTTCATTAAACATTTGTTTATTCTTTTTTATTAATTGATTTATAGTCTTATTATTACCAATTAATAAAAAATCATTATTAATGCTTATATCAAAATCAAGTCCATTTAAATAATCTAAAACAGATGTTTCAGGCTCAATTAAATTAATTGAAGGATTATTCTTTTTCTTTAATTCATCAATAACATTTTTATTTGAAACAACTCTAATTGCGTTACTTTCTTTTATCTTTAAAGATACTAATGGATTAAGCTCATTTAGATCTAATAGCTTACGCTCCCACATAGTAATCTTATCTTCTTTACCTTTAGATATAACTTCTTCACTTATTGTTGGAACTATTGAATAATCAACATCATCACCTATATATGAATAAGCTTCCTTATCATTAAAAATAATATCTATATATTTTTCATTATTTAAATCTGGCGTATTAATTACTTTAGTATCATTATCTATTAATTCATTAACATATTCTAAATTAGATAAATTAATAACTTTAATCTCATTATTAATTAATTCATTTATATTATCTTTTGTAACATTTATTTTTAAATTATTAATACCTAAATATATATTATCATTAGCAAAAATAATAAATGAATTCTTAACATATTTAGATAAATATAATGCTAAATCCAAATTTGATACATTTCTATGATTATTAATATCTTCTATTAAAATTACATCATCAAGTAAATAATCATCTTTAATATTATTAAAATTATATCTAGTGATATTTAGCTTTAATTCTTTTATTTCATCTAATAATTGATTAACATCCTTATTATCTTTAAATTTAACATATTTATAAAATAATCCTGGTTCATCAATAAATTCAATTGATGGAGTATTAATCATTAGCTTCTTAAAATACAAATCTTTAGAATTTAATAATTTATCACCAAATTTACAATTGATTGTAAGGTGTGAATCTAAATTATTATCAAGAATATATTTTTCATAATCAACATCTAAAATAAGATTTTTAATTGTTAATTTACTTGATCTTTTAACAAATAAATTATTTAAGCTTTTAATCTTGATAAAATCATTATCAAAAATAAAATCAACATCTAATAATAGCTCATTATTACTATTATTAATAAAACTTATTTCAGGTATAAAAGAATAATTAGATACACCATCTAATTTCTTTAATATTTTATCTAAATGGTAAATCGGATAAGAAAAATAATTATTAATATTAACTTCTATTTCAATTTCTTCTTGTTCATATTTACCAATAATTCTTCTTAATTTATTAAGTTCATAAGGAAATAACAATTCATCATATTCAACATAATTTGAAACAATCTGATAATTGTTTATATCCTCACAAATAACCTTATCACCTATATTATATTTAACGGGAGAAATGAATGGATATTCTACAATTTTTCCCTTTTTATTCTTAATTTTAACGTAAACAATTTTTCTAATCATAACAACTTTTTCCCTTAAAAAATAAAAAATAATTTTTTCTTGATTTACTATATATCAAATGATATAATCTTAATCGCGTTGAAAGAGGTGAAATCATGGCAAACATTAAACAACAAATTAAGCGTGTTCGTACAAATGAAAAGGCTAGACAATCTAATGTAGCATTCAAATCATCATTAAAAACTGCAATTAAGGATGTATATGCACAAGTAGAAGCTAAAGATCTTGAAAAAGCTACAGCTGCTTTAAATTTAGCTTACAAGAAGTTAGATAAAGCATTAGCTAAGGGCATCGTTCATAAGAATTATGTTTCAAGAAACAAATCTGAACTTGCTACTTCAGTAAATACATTAAAGTAATATAAAATTCATTTAACAAAATGGCACCATAAAGGTGCCTTTTTTGTTTTATCTTAGAAGATATAGTTCTAATCCTAAATTAGCGTCTACTTCTCCTTTTTTGATACTATAATCTAAATTAAGTAAATAATTAAGGTTATCCTTAATATCTACTAATGATTTAGATCTAGCATTTTTAATCATATAATAGGCTTGACCCTTTTTCTTAAGTTGAAACAAATTAAAAATATCATCTTGGGTAAGGCCAGCCTTAACTAAAAGATAAACATTATTAATTTCTTGAAATTTTGATAATAATTGAGAAATGATTTGAGTCGGTGTAACATTCAATATTTTTAAATCTTTATAAATAACAAATGCTTGTTCCTTATTATGTTCTAATACAGCATTTACTAATTCATAAGCTTTATCTTCTAATTTCTTTGGAACCATTTTATCAATATCTTCATATGTTATTAATTTATCATCTGCTTTATAGCATTTTAATATTTCAATATATGAATTCAAAAATGTTAAATTATAAGCATTAGAAACTAAATATTTAATGTTATCGTCAGATATAACATAGCCATCATCATTAAATGATTTTTTAGCAAAAGAATCTAACGATTCTGATTTTACTCTAATATCATAAAAACTAGTCCACTTCTTCAATTCTTCTAATCTATCCTTATTATTAAAGGTAGATGTTGTAATCATAGCTAGGGCGTTTTGACTTTCTGTATCAGCTAATTGTCTAATTAATTCTTTAAACTGATCTTCTGATATTTGAGAAATCATTTCCGCACTCTTAACTATAATAAATTTAGGGTCATCAAATAAAGAAATTGTAGTAAGCTCATCTATAACATTATAAAAAGAATCATCTTCTAAATCATAGCTAGATACTTCATAATTAAGCTTTGATTGCTTTTTTAAATCTTCAATTTTATTTATTGCGAATGATAAATCATCCGTTGATATAAAATAGCTTACCATCTTTTTTCTCCTATCTATTTGATTTAATAACTAGATTTTTCATAAATTCTTTTAAATCTTCTGAAAAATCACTTTTCTTAGATATATATTTCCAGTTTCCTAGGGCGACACCTGGAACATTCATTCTATATCTATCATCCAATCCTAAATAATCCTGTAAAGGAACAATACATATTTTTGAATTTTGCATCATAGAAAATTCAATTATTTTTAAATTAGGTCTATCATAAAAAGATATATTACATAATTCATTTATTATCCTTTTATCTCTATCATTAATTGAATTATAATAACTCATGATAGTCATATTATCATGTGTTCCAGTATAAAAACAATTATTTTCAGGATATCCCTTTTTAAGAGGGATATTCTTTTTATATCCTAATTCAAACTGGAATATATTCATTCCAGGATATTTAGTGTCTTTTAATAATTTAAATACATCCTTTGTTAAAAAACCTAAATTTTCAGCGACAATTTCTGGATTTTTAACATTCTTTTCTATCTCTTTAAATAATGCAATGCCTGGGCCTTTTTTCCAAACCCCATTAACTGCATTAGTAGAACCATATGGTATTGAATAATATCCAGCAAATCCTCTAAAATGATCTATTCTTAAATAATCAAACATTTTAAAAGAATGCTTTACTCTTTTAACCCAATAATCATATTTGTTTTCCTTCATTCTATCCCATCTATATAGTGGATTACCCCACAATTGTCCTAATGGTGAGAAAAAATCAGGTGGACAGCCGCTAACATTAATTGGTCTTAAATAAGGATCGAGCTCAAAATAATTTGGATTAGCCCATACATCGGCTGAATCATATGCACAATATATTGGCATATCACCCATAATTTTAATTCCATTTTTATTAGCATATTTTTTTAATTTAATAAATTGCTTATAAAAAATGTATTGAATAAATTTGTTTTCATCAATTTTATACCAAAATTGAGAATTAACCCATTCCATAGTATTAAAATTACGATATTTGAAATCATCATACCATTCATACCATGGTTTACCTTCATGTTCTTTTTTTAACACTGAATATTTAGCATAATCATCAAGCCAATAAGCTTCCTCTTCCTTAAATTTAATAAAGTCTTTATCATCCTTATTAAATCTTTCATAGGCTTTAGATAATAAATTGATTTTAGTATCATAAACATAATTATAATTAACAAATGAAGATTCAAATGGTTCTCCTATTTCTTCTTTTGTTAATAATTTATCTTTTACTAATAATTCTAAATCTATTAAGTATGGATTAAATGCGAAGCTTGAATTAGATGAATATGGACAATCGCCATAAGATGTTGGCCCAATTGGAAGAATTTGCCATATTTTTTGATTGGCTTCTTTTAAAAAATCTACAAAATCATACGCATCTTTTCCTAAGGTACCAATTCCATATTTTCCTGGTAGTGATGATATATGAAGTAATACACCTGCAGATCTCATATAGATTCCTCCTTCTTGATTTCATCTAATAATTTCTTTTCTTCTTTTGATAATTCTTTTTTATCTATTAAATCTTTTCTTCTTAGATAAGTTTTTCTTAATGATTCTTTTAATCTATAATTCTCTATTTTTTTATGATCACCTGATAATAAAACATCAGGTACCTTCATACCATTATATTCGATAGGTCTTGTATATTGAGGATATTCTAATAAGCCATTAGAAAAAGAATCATCCATAAAAGAATCTTCCTTAATTACATCATCTAATAATCTAACAATACTATCAGATATTGCCATAGCTGGGATTTCTCCACCAGTTAACACGAAATCACCAATAGATATTTCTGAATCAACATAGCTTCTAATTCTTTCATCAAAACCTTCATAATGTCCACAAATTAGAACAATCTCATCTTTTTTAGATAAATCAAAAGCTACTTTTTGATTAAAAACATCACCCTGTGGAGTTAATAATATCTTATAAGTATTATTATTTGTATTATCCTTTAACGCTCTATCAATAACATCACATCTAATAACCATTCCAGCTCCACCACCACATGGTGTATCATCGACATGATTATGCTTATCATTAGAATATTTACGATAATCAATTATTTCAAATTCAACTAGATTTTTATCTATCGCTCTTTTAATAATTGATTCAGATAAAAATCCATTATACATATTTGGAAATAATGTTAAAATTTTTATTTTCAAAATAATCCCTCAATTTCGTTTATATTAATATATTCATCATCAATATCTTTGACAAATTCATCAATAAAAGGTATTAAATAATTCTTATTATTATATAAAGCAACTAAATAATGACATTTTGGTAATTCTCTTACTTCAGTAACGATACCTCTATCCTCTTTATTTTGATTTATAACCTTTTTACCGATTAAATCAGAATAATAAAATTCACCTTCATCAAGCTTTTGTCTTTCAAGTTCTGAAACAAATATTTCTTTAGAATGATATTTTTCAACTAAGTTAATATCTTCTTTACCATAAAGCTTTATATAATAATATCCATCAGTAAATCTTGATGATGAAATCTTTTCCATAACATAATCATTGTTATAAAAAATATAGATAGTTTTATCCTTACTAAATCTATCAAAATCTGACATACTTCTTACTTTTAATTCACCCTTAATACCAAATGGTTTAAGTACCAATCCACACTTAAAATATTTCAATTTAATCACCATATTTCCTAATTAAGTATTTTACCATATCAAAAACTCATTTAAAATATTTCAATATGAATTATTAAATTATTTTTATAGATATTATAGAATCTATAAATTTCTTTTATATTCAATAAAAAACGAAAAGGAATGCAAATTAATGCATTCCTCATTATATTTAAATTAATTATTTCTCTTGGGTTTTAATTATATAATCGGCAACGATTGGATCTTTACCAAAATTATTATCTATACCAACGGTAACGTATCCTCTTTTTTTACCTTCTTGAAGATATTTATTAACATCTTCGAATAATACTACATCTTCTGGCTTCGCATTTTTCAAGATTCTAAATATTTCATCATAATAATACATTTTGTTATGTCTTGAATCACATATAAATGTGTTTCTAATATTAAAGAATCTATATAGATTCCAATTTTTTAACATTTTTTCTACTAGCTTCGGATTTTGAGCTGTTACTAAAAAGAATTGAATACCGAAACTTTTTAATAAGATATCAGTAACATACTTAAATGGTGGCTCCTTTAATACCATCTTTGCTGCAGTCTTAATCCTTATTTTTTTATATTTCTCGTATCCTTTTTCGCCGCCCATATCAATATTAAAATCTTTTTCTATTGATTCTAATACAAGCTGATCAGCCATACCTAAATATGAATAAATATGCTCATCGTCTAGATCGATGTTAAACATATCTTTACATACCTTTTTATGAGCTTCCCATTGAGTCTTTTCTGTATTACCCAAAGTACCATCTAGGTCAAAAATGAAACATCTTTTACCATCTAAAATCTTTTCCAAATCCTTGTCCATAAATATGCACCACCCTAAAATAATTAATATAAAACGCTTTCTTTATATTTCATTTTACATTTTTTAAATTAAGTTGTCAACTTTTACGCATAAATTATCTAAAAATGTAGAAAAAATAGTAAAAAACACTCTAAATTGTTAGAGTGTAATTCATATTATTTAATTATATTTGATTTATCTATTATATCTATAATTCTTTTTAATTCTTCAACAGGTTTAACTAATGCAAATCTAACATAACGGTCACCTAAAGAACCAAAAGCTATACCAGGAGTACATAAAACTCCTGTTTTTTCTAATAAATCATTTGCAAATTCAATTGAATTATTATATTTATCAGGTATTTTAGCAAAAACAAACATTGTTCCTTTACTTCTTTTCACAGTCCAACCTATATTTGTTAAGCCATCACAAAAAGCATTTCTTCTACTTTCATATTCTAATCTTTGTTTTTCTATAACATCTTTAGAAACATCCATTGCTGCACAAGCACCATATTGAATAGGATAAAACATACCGAAATCATATTGGCTTCTTAATTTCTTAAAATTATTAACAATTTCTTTATCACCTATAAAAAAAGATACTCTTGACCCTGTTGTATTATATGATTTAGAAAGTGAATAAAATTCACATCCACATTCTTTAGCATGAGGTAATGATAAAAATGAAAATGATTCATTATCATCATAAATAATATCACTATATGCATTATCATTAATAATAATAAAATTATATTTAAGTGCTAATTCAATTATTTCTTGATATCTTTTTTTAGTTATTACACCACCAGTAGGATTTGATGGATACGATATTATAATAAATTTAATCTTTTTTAATATTTCTTCATCTATCAAATCTAATCTAGGCATAAAATCATTTTCTTCTAATAAAGGATAATAAACAATATTACATCTTGCAAATTGTGCACAAGCTGAAAAAGCAACATAGCCTGGATTAGGTAATAAGCAATAATCTCCTGGATTAGCTAAAACCATTCCTATATGGCACATACCATCTTGTGTACCATTGACAGTTGTAAATTCATCCTCATTTAATGTAACATCAAATCTATCCTTATAATGCTTAACAAATCTTTTCTTTAATAAATCCATATCTCTTAAAGAATATTTCATTAATTCTGGATCTAATGCTCTTTTACTGATTTCATTTAAGATATAATTATCAGGCTTAAAATCAGGTGTACCTACAAATAAATCATAAATAGTTTTACCTTGCTTTTCTAATTCAACCTTTTTATTATTTAATTTTTCAAATATACCTTCTTCAAAATTATTAACTAAATCTGAATATTTCATTTAACTCACCAACTTTAAAAATCAAAAACTATTTTATCATAAAACATCAAAAAGAAAAAGAGGCTTAGCCTCTTTAACAAATTACTAGTCTGTTCTTTTTCTAAGATTAGCAAACTTTGGAGATTTCTTTTCAATCTCAGCCATTTCAGCTTCAGTTGGCATATCCTTCATACCTGATTGCATGAAGTTTCTGATAACACCAGTTTGAATGAATGGTTTAATAAATAATCCATGAATTATATTCCATAAGAATATAGCAATTACAAATGAGATAACAAACATTAAGAATTGTGTATTATAGAATATTTCACTAATTTCTATTTCGCCTCTTGAAGCAGCTTCAATTATTTCTTTTGATAATGTATCAAAAGCTGAAGGGAATAAATGGCAAATACCAAATCCAGCACCTGTCAAAGCCCCACCAATAACTAAAAATGATAAAAAGCCCATTCCAAAGATTCTACCCATATTTCTAAATAATGTTTTCCCATGCTTGAAGAATATAGCCGCACCTTCACAAGCAGCTGAGGCAGTATTCTTATCCTTACGATAGAAAACCCATCCTAAACAACAATCACATAGATAGCTTATCAATACTTGAATAAATGAATTTATGAATGATGTAATTGAATTACCAACATCTCCACCTACTGCAGTACCTAAACGATTTAGCATTCTACCTAATTGTCTAAAAACACCTTTAATCGCACCAGTTACAGCGAAGAATGCAAAAATAGAAACAAATCTTTCTTTAACAATTCTTCTACCTTCAGCTAATGTATTATCAGGAAGATTACCTTCAGTAACACCTCTAGTAATCATCGCAATCATTCCAGCCTTATATACATTAGTAATAAAAATCTTTACTAATATAGATAAAACCAATCCAATAATAAGACCAACTGCTAAACCAATTAATCCTTGATTAGAAGCACTTTCTGCGATAAAGAATCCACCGATTGCTATACCAGCAACTACGATAATAGTTAATAAATCAACTAAAAAACTAATTAAAGAAAAAGGAAGAATTTTCTTATATACTTGATAATTAGTCATAAATGCACTCCTTTCTTAATTTAGTTAATTATCTCATATTTTTGCTTATTTGTAAATAAAACAAAAAGCCTTGATACTAAATATCAAAGCTTAATATTTTTAATTGGTGCCCAGAAAGGGGGTCGAACCCTCACGGTATCACTACCAGTGGATTTTGAGTCCACCGCGGCTGCCATTACGCCATCTGGGCAATTAAAAGGGGCAATTAAGCCCTCTTTTTATAATTTTCAATTGCTTCATCATAAACTGCTAAAACATTCTTTGTGAATTCTTCTTTAGAATATTTTTGAATTGATGGTAAAGTATTTTCTTTTAATTTATTTAATTCTTCCTTATTTTCATAAATATATTGTAATTTAGAAACTAAATCATCTATACCATCGAAAATATATCCATTATATCCATCAATAATTAAATCTTCTAAAACTAAATCCTTTTGAACTAAAACTGGAGTTTCAGTTGATAATGCTTCAATATAAGTTAAACCTTGAGTTTCTGATTGACTAGCATTAATAAACATTTGTGCTGCGTGATAATATAAAGGAACATTATCCCAAGGTACTTGACCTGTAAATATTACTTGTTTACTTACAACATAATCATCTGCAGATTGTTTTAAATCAACTAAATCAGGTCCACCACCAACAATCATTAATTTAGCATCTTTTCCATTTAATGCATATGTAAATGCTTCAATTAATGTTTCAATGTTCTTTTCTTTAGAAGTTCTACCTATATATACAAATAACAATGTTGTATCATCTATTTTATAGCTTCTTCTTAAATCGATTATTTGTTCTTTAGTAACATATTTTTTATCGAAACGATCAACCTCAATACCAGTTGGAACTATTCTTATTTTTTCTTCTTTCATTCCATATTGATCTAAATCCTGTAATACTTTTTTAGTTGGAACAATTTCTATTTCGCTTGACTCACTAATTGGCTTTGTGAAGAAATTTCTTTCAATTTTCATTAAAGCCTTATGGAAATGCTTATCAAGTGTTGGGAAAATATATTGAATATAATCCTTCCAAGAAGTGTGAAGTGTATGAACAATAGGTATATGTAGTTTCTTAGATGCCTTAATGGCTATTTTTGAAATACTATATTCTGTTTGAACGTGAATCACATCAAGATTATATTTTTTAATCATTTTAATATATCTACGAGTGAATATAGTAAATCTATAATCCTTTATGTTCTTAAACGGATAAGGTATTCCTTTGATATTAATTATTTTCTTTTTATATAATTCTTCCTTATCTTCAGGCTTAATTTTCTTTTCATTAAAACTTGTAAAAATAAAGCACTCGTGGCCCATAGCCTCAAGCCCTTCATAAAGCATTTTAATTGAGGTTACTAGTCCACTAACACTAGGATAATATTGATCTGTAAATATTCCTATTCTCATAAGAATCAAATCTCCTTTTTTTTAGTTAGTATAGTTATACTCTATTCTTTAACTATTATATCATTATTTTCATCATTTAAAACAACATTTTCGTCATTTTGTGTAGATGTTGAGGTTGACTCAATAAATTGCATTTCATCTTTACCACAACGCTTTTCAAAGATAAGATATAACAAGAATCCATAACCAATCATTAAATAATATGTAATAAATCTCCAAACTAACATAATAGTTAATGATATAGTAGTTGCTTCATCTGTAGTATATCCAAAATTTTCCATAAATGGAGTATAAAGCATCTTAAATGCAGTTTCAACTCCACCAGAGCCACCTGGTGTTGGAACCCATATAGCGATAGTTAATGTGAATGAAGTCAATGCAAGTGTGTACATAAAATTACTTGTATTGATTTCAACGCCTATAGCAAGTAAAGCAATAAAAGGTATTGAATAATAAAATACAAATGATAACAATTTTGTTAATATTGCTAAAATCCATATTTTAAATGATTTAAGAATATCTTTAAATGCATTTTGCATATTATTAATATAATTACTTATTTTTTCTCTTTTGTTACCAAATCTTTTACCAATAAATTTTATTTTACATGTTAAATCAAATAACATCATAAAAAAATTACCAACAGGTTTTACTAATCCTAATAATAAAAGTAAAACTAATATTATTATATTAATTGTAAATCCAGCAATTAAAAATCCAATATAATTTCCTATGTTAGCAAAAGTCTTGTTGTAATATAGAATAATAAATACTAAGCCTACTGAATTAAGACATATTTGATAAGAAATAAAATTAATTAATAAAACTGATGTTGATTCAGATAATCCCATTCCTTTTCTTTTTAAAGCATATGCTTGGAATGGCTGTCCACCTGATGAGAATGGTGTAATTGCATTAAAGAAAAATTCTGATCCTGAAATACAAAAAGCATCAACAACACTTAATTTCTTGTAACGATATTTAGTTAACATTATGAGTGATGCCTGATAACTTATTGCATAAAGAAGCACAACTCCTATTGCTAAAAATATATATCCTATATTAGCATTAGTAAGCATATGCCATATTGCTTTAATATCACCTAAATTAACAATTAAAACTATTAATAATATTAATATAGCAACAACAAGTATTAGCCATCTAATAATCTTCTTCTTAGACATAATTACATTTCATCTACGTAATGAATACCTAATAGTCTTAATCCTTCATTAATTACAACTCTTACAGAATAAACTAAGGCTAAGTTAGTATTCTTTACTTTTATATCTTCATTATTAATCTTTTCTAAAGAATAGAATTTATTAAATGAAGCAGCAAGTTGAAGTAAATATTTAGCAATGATTGAAGGTGATGTTTCAATTGCAGCACGCTCAATCATAGATTTGAATTGACTTACTAATTTAACTAATTCAAAATAGTGAGGCTTTAAAAATAAATCTAAATCGATATTATTAATATCAATTTCATTACCTTTTAAAATTGAAGTAATTCTACAAGATGAATATTGTAAATAAGGACCAGTTTGACCTTCAAATTTAACTGCATCATCAATATTGAATTCAATATCTAAGCCTCTGAAATTCTTTAAATCAGCAAATACAATCGCAGCGATACCAACATATTTAGCGACTAAATCCTTATCTTTTAGATTAGGATTCTTTTCATTTATTTGATTATAAGCTAAATTAATTGCTTTAGTTAATACATCATATAATTTAACAACATTACCACTTCTTGTAGAAGCTTTTTTACCATTAGTTAAATATAAACCAAAATTAACATGTGTAATTTCATTTGAAAAATCATAACCCATTTTATCAACTAATCTTTTTAATTGTTCGAAATGTAATTTTTGTTCATTACCTACAACATATAAAATTTTGTCAAATTTATATTCTTTTTTACGATAGAAAACAGCTGCTAAATCACGAGTGATATATAAGCTTCCACCATCACTTCTTTTAATTAATGCTGGTGGCATATCATCACCTAGATCAACTATCATTGCACCATTATCTTCTTTTAAAAGATTCTTATTTTCTAATTCAGTTATGACTGAATCCATCTTATCATTATAGAAAGCTTCACCATTATATGAATCAAAATCTATTTCTAATAAATCATAGATTTGTTTAGATTCTTTTAATGATTCTTCTCTAATCCACTTCCATAAATCTAAATATTCAGGATTCTTTAATTCCATTTGACGGAATGCTTCTCTAGCTTCATCCTCAAGCTCAGGTTGAGTTTCAGCTTCCTTATGGAATTTAACATATAATCTAGTTAATTCATTAATGGGATCATTCTTTATTGTTTCTAAATCTCCCCATTTTTTGTAAGCAACAATCATCTTACCAAATTGAGTTCCCCAGTCACCTAAATAATTAATTGAATATGTATTAAATCCACATTTCTTTAAAATTAGCTTCAAAGAATTACCAATCATCGTAGATCTTAAATGACCAATAGAGAATGATTTAGCTATATTTGGACTTGAATAATCAAGTGTAACATTTTTACCTTTACCTATTTCACTATTTCCATAATTTTCATTATTTGTATAAGCTTCTTTTAATACATTTAAAGATAATTTTTTCTTATCAATAAAAATATTAACATAAGCACCCATAGCTTTTATTTCAGTTATAGGTAAATCAAAGCCTTTAATTACATCTATAGCAAATGAAGTAATTTCTGGCATTGGCTTTCTTAAAACTTTTACAAGTGAAAACATAGGAACTGAAATATCACCTAGGCTTGCATTTTTAGGTTCTTCGACAACTATATCTATATCTAAATTCATTTCTTTTTTTAGATATTGTTCTAATTTAGATTTGATTTGATTTTTTAAACTTTCAATCATAAATAGTACCTCCCTATTTAGTAAAAAGTGCTGAGATAAAATCCCAGCAATTAATTAACTTCTTTTAGCAATTGATAATGCTTGGTTAACATAGATACTCCAAGAATATTCTGAAGAATCATTGCCAACTTGAGAATTAAATACTAACTTACCATCCTTGAATACTAGTATTGCAGGATACTTAGCAAGTTCAAATGATTTAATGTCTTTATCAACATCTGAATTTATCTTTCCTTCATATTCAGAAATCTTATTCTTATAACTTAATGTATCAGTTGTTGCTTCATCTTCAGCTTCTTTTACATAGCTTGCATAGAAAATATAAACATTTTCAACTTCATAAGTTTCAGCCTTTTGATTAATAACTGATAATTGTTCTAAGAATGTTGAGTTAGTTAATAGTCCATAAACAAAATATGTGTATTCAGAAGATGATTTTGCATCAACAAGTTTATCTACAACAGTATCATAATTTGAACTATTAGATAATTCTTTAAAGCAATTCTTCTTTGGTAATGTAGAATAACTTGTAGAATTTTCTGAATTATATTGAGTAATAGCTGTATTTATTCTATCTAGACTTCTAGCATTAGCTGAAGGAACAGATAAAATTATAGTTGCTATAATAATTGCAGCTAAGAATGAAATTAAGAAAATTAATTCCTTAGTTATTTTAAATTTAGTTTTATTTCTTTTGCTTTTTGAAGCCATAATATCAACCTCTAATTATTTTATAATTAAAATTAAGACAATTTCTATGGTATTATAGCAAATAATACTTTTTAATTCAATAGTTTGATTCTTTTTTTTAGGTTATATAATTTTTTATTTTTAATGGGGTTTTGTTTGCTCAAAATAATTGAAATAATTTTTTAATTATTATATAATTGATATAAGATAAATTAAATAACGAAGAGGTGGTCACTAGTGAAAGTTTTAATTTGTGCAAGTGAAGGTGCTCCCTTTGCTAAAACAGGTGGACTTGCAGATGTAATTGGTGCTTTACCTAAAGCACTAAAGGCCAATGGTTGTGATGTTAGAGTTATTATGCCTTTTTATAAACGCATAAAAGACATGAATGTTGCATACTATCAAGGCTATGCGTATGTTAGAATAGGAAATTCTATGCAATATTTAGGTGTATTCCATTCTATCTACGAAGGAATTGATTTTTATTTTATAGATAGTGATATGTATTTCAATAGAGATCAATTTTATGGTTATGGTGATGATGGAGAAAGATTTGCATTCTTTGATTTTGCTGTATTAGAAGCAATAAAAGTTGTTAATTTTATGCCTGATTTAATTCATTGTAATGACTGGCAAACAGGTTTAATACCATATGTTTTAAAAACAAATTATCATCAATATCCTGAATTTAATAGAATAAAAACCGTATTTAGTATTCATAATATCCAATATCAAGGTATATTCCCTATGGATATGATGTCAATATTATATATGCCTTATTCTTCTTCACTTGAATTTGGCGGATGTATCAATTTCATGAAAACTGCAATTATGGAAGCTGATTCTATTACTACAGTTTCACCAACATATCGTAATGAAGTATTAACTGATTATTATGGATATAAGCTTAATAATATTTTAGGATTAAGATATTTTAATTTTATGGGTATTATTAATGGTATCGATGTTGATAAATATAATCCTGAAACAGATAAACATATATTCAAAAATTATAGTTTAAAGAATTATGTTGAAGGTAAAAAAGCAAATAAAAAAGCATTACTTGAAGAATTTGGACTAGATCCAAACGAGGATGTTCCACTATTTGGTTTAGTTTCAAGATTAGTAGTTCAAAAAGGAATTGAATTATTAATGCCTGTTATTGATGATGTTATCATTAATTCAAATGCTAAATTTATATTGATGGGTTCGGGAGATAAAATTTATGAAGACTTCTTCCGTCAATTAGAAGCAAGATATCCAAATAGATTTAAATGCTATATTGGTTATTCAGATCCAGTAGCACAAAAAATTTATGCTGGATGTGATATATTCTTAATGCCATCTAAGTTTGAGCCTTGTGGATTAGGTCAGATGATAGCAATGAGATATGGTTCATTACCACTTGTAAGAGAGACTGGTGGTTTAAAAGATACAGTTATTCCTTATAACCAATTTACAGGTGAAGGAACAGGCTTCTCATTTACAAACTTTAATGCATACGATTTTAAAGAGGTTATGTATTTAGCAATCTATTTATATAATAATGATAAAGAAGCTTGGAATAAGCTTGTAAAGCAAGCTATGGAAAAAGACTATAGCTGGAATAATAGTGCTTTAACTTATTTAGAACTATACAATAATTTGGTAAGGTAAAATTAGGAGGATTTATATGGAAACTTTAGCAATTATTTTAGCAGGAGGACGTGGCTCAAGACTAGATATCTTATCTGAGCGTCGTAGTAAGCCAGCTGTCCCATTCGGAGGAAAATTTAGAATTATCGACTTTGCACTTTCTAACTGTACAAATTCTGGTATTTTCCAAATTGGTATTTTAACTCAATACCTTCCTCTATCATTAAATGAACATATCGGTGTTGGTAAGCCATGGGACTTAGATAGACGTGATTCATTTGTTACACTTCTTCAACCTAATAATTCATGGTATGAAGGAACTGCCGATGCGATTAGAAAAAATCTTGAATTCGTTAAAAGATACGCATCTAAATATGTATTAATCCTTTCAGGTGATCATATTTATAAGATGGATTATTCAAAGATGATTGAACAACATAAGAAAACAGGTGCTGATTTAACAATCGCAGCTAAAATCGTTCCAATTGAGGAAGCTTCTCGTTTCGGTATTCTTGAAACAGATGATACATTAAGAATTCAAAAATTCGTTGAAAAACCAAAAGAGCCAAAATCAAACAAAGCATCAATGGGTATTTATGTATTCTCAACTCAAGCTTTAATTGACGCAATTGAATCTCATCCAGATATTAATGATCTAGATTTCGGTATGCATATCATTCCTGATATGATTAATAAGAAAAAGGTATATGCATATGAATATTATGATTATTGGAAGGATGTTGGAACTTATGATTCTTATCTAGAAGCTAACCTAGAATTATGCCATGATACAGCTTTAGATTTATATGACCCTAATTGGAAAATTTATACTAAGAGTGAAGATTTACCTCCAGTTAAGGTTGGTGAAAATGCTAAGATTTCTACTTCTTTAATTTCTAATGGTTGTAGAATTGATGGTACTGTTGAAGAATCAGTATTATCTCCAGGTGTAATTGTTGGTAAAGGTTCAATCGTTAAACATTCAGTTATTTTAAATGATGTTGTTATTGGTGATAATTGTAAGATTGAAGATACTATTATTGATAAGAATACTGTAATTGGTGATAATTCAGTAATCGGTACAGGTAATGATATGACACCTAATAAAGATAATCCTAAAGTATTATCTTCTGGATTAAATGTTATCGGTAAGAAATTAATTTTACCTGCAGGATTAGTTGTAGAAAGAAATGTTAGAATCTTCTCTTCTACAGATCCAAAAGAAATCAAAGTTAAACACATTTCTAGTGGAGAAACTTTAAAATAATAAAAGATAAAAAAGAAGATACTTATTTGTATCTTCTTTTCTTCTTTTTCATATCATTTCTTTTTAATCTTTGGGCAAGATCATCAATTTGAGCTTGTCTTTTTTTCTTATATCCAGGTTTAACCTTTTTATCCTTAGGAATAAATTTAGCGGCTTCTTTTGCATAATTAGTTTGAGGCTTAACTCTATTTGATCTAGTATTTCTACCTTTATATTCAATTAATTCTTTATTCTTTATTTCATAATATTTAGGCTTAATACCTTTTTTATTTAGATTATCTAAATATTCATCATTTAATTCATCATAGAAGCTATATACAATACCATCATTATACATTCTACCAGTTCTACCACTTCTATGAATATAAAATTCATAATTTACTGGTAAATCATAATTTATGATATGACTTACTCCTTCGATATCAATTCCACGAGAAGCTAAATCTGTAGCGACTAAAAATTGATATTTTAAATTATTTAATTCAGATAATACTCTTTTTCTTTCCCTACTAGATAAATCACCATGTAAAGATACAGCCTTATATCCACTATTTAATAATAATGATAATACATCATTAACTGCTTCTTTTTTATTAACAAATACAATACATAAATATGGATTGATAGTTTTTATTAAATCAAGTAAAAGTTCACCTTTTTCTTTATGCTTTAAAGGAATCCAAATATGATCTATTTTTGTATCATTAACATTCTCTAAATCGATTAATTCTACATTAGTCATATATTTTTTTATAAATGGCATAATAGAATCACTAATAGTCGCACTAAAGAACATAAATCTTGAATTGTTTAATACGCCTGAAATAGCATCTAAATCTTCTAAATAACCACCATCAAATGCCATATCTACTTCATCAATAACTAAATATTTAGATGTGTATATTTTTAAGATATTTTCATCAATAGCTAAATCCTTAATTTTTCCTGGTGTACCTATAACAATATGAGGAATATTATTTTTTAGTTTTTCTATTTCTCTATCTCTATCTGTACCACTAACAAACAACTTAATATTTATGGTATCAGGAGAAAATGAAGCTATATGTTGAGCCATTTTATATATTTGTTGAGCTAATTCCTTTGTTGGGGCAACAATAGTTGCGAAAACCTGATTAACTTTAGGATCTAAATCATTAAATATAGGCAATAAAAAAGCGTGAGTTTTACCAGAACCAGTTTTACTCTTAGCTAATATATTTTTATTTGATTTGATATTATCAAATACTCTTTTTTGAATATCAGTGAATTCCTTAAAGCCTAAATCTTTTACAGCACTCATAATATAGTTTTTAAAATTATAATCATTATTCATATTTAGACCTCCTCACATAATATCGTTGTCAGTATATCATTAACGATAAAAATATGTCAATAAAAAAAGGCTTCATGAGCCTCATAGTTTTAAAAGATGGTGCCCGAAACAGGAATCGAACCTGCACTCCTGGGAACTAGATTCTAAGTCTAGCGCGTCTGCCAGTTCCGCCATTCGGGCATTTTGAAACAATCAGGATAAAAAGCCGACTGCAATAATTATTATACAATTTTATATTTTTATGTCAATGATTTTTTATTTTCTAATAATATAAAATTATAAAAAAAGCGCCTTAACCACATCACTCACAAGCTTAAGGCTGCTGCGGTCAGGCCCTGACCTGGTTCACCGTAAATGATTGATTAAGGACGCAATTATTCTAACACATCATATAATATATTTCAAGTTTATTTTGTTTCTCTTAGTTTTTTGAAAAAATCGCTAATAATGCTAGAACATTCATTTTCTAACACTTTATTTTTAATAGAAACTGAATGATTAAATTTTAAATTAAATATATTTGTTATACTATCATGTACACCAAATCTATTATCCTTAGCTCCATATATAACCTCATCAATTCTAGATTGAATGATAGCACCACCGCACATAATACATGGTTCTAAGGTAATATACATCTTGCAACCCTCAAGGCGCCATGAATTAAGTTTTTTAGATGCTTTAGTTATAGCTATAATTTCAGCGTGAGCTAAGCTACTATTTAATTTTTCTTTTTTATTATAGCCTCTTGCAATAACTTTATCATCCTTTACAATAACACAGCCAATAGGTACTTCTCCTATATCATATGCTTTTTGGGCTTCTTTTAAGGCAAGACGCATAAAATATTCATCAGTTTTCATATTAAATCCTTTCAAGAAAATAAAAAGACTCATAATGAGTCTTTATATTTTTAATTACTTGTTATTAATGCCGTAACGCTTATTGAACTTCTCAACACGACCATCTGCTTGAGTAAATACTTGTTTACCAGTGAAGAATGGATGACAATTTGAGCAAGTATCAACACGAATCTCATCTAAAACAGATCCTGTTTCAAAAGTGTTACCGCATGTAGTACATGTAACTGTTACTTTCTTGTAATTTGGATGTATATCCTTTTTCATACTACATTCACTCCTTCCGCCATGACATTTTTGTCATAGAAAGTTTTATCGAATGTATTATAACAAAAAGAATTTATATAATCAACAATTATTTTAATTTATTTTCATAAATTTAAAGAGGCTATTTTTCAAGCCTCTTAATAATTAATATGATTTTTTTAAATTTCTAAAATAAGGTACAGATGATTTTAAATCATCACTGCATTTAACCTCTAAATTAACCCACATTTCTTCATTATGAGCTAAATCATAATCATCATGCTTTGAAATTAAATCAAATGCATATTGTTTATCCATAGAACCCTTACCTAAGGCTAAATGGCATCTCTTACCATCTCCATCATGAAAATGACATTCATAAAAATGCATTGGATATTTTTTACACCATGAATAAAAATCACCAGTAGATACATTAACATGACCAACATCAATACAGAATTTAAAATTATTATTTGTCATATCCTTATAAGTTCTTTCCATATAAGGTACTAAGCCTTCAGTTTGTTCAATAACAAGCATAATACCATACTTATTACAAATTTCTTCTGCTTTCTTTAAATTCTTAATCAATCTTTCAATGTAATCATTATAATCTTTTTCATAAATGTAGTTCTTTACACCAGATATAGTAACAACTGGTCCAGGTATTGCATGAATATTCATACTTCTAATATATCCTTCACCTAGCTTACAATATCTTTCCATATGAATTAAATAAGCATCTACTACTTCTTGATATGTACCAAAATCAGCTTCATCATAAAAATGTAATGTTGCCTTAATACCATACTTATCAAGCAAAGCTTTAACTGTGCCTTGTTCCATTTCCTTACGGCAATATCCAAAATTTAGATTTAATTCAATAAAATCTAGATTTAATTCTTTTGCAAGTTTTAGATTGTCCTCAATACAATCAAACTCGTATAATTGAGGCATTCCAAGCTTCATATTATATTACTCTTACCCTTATAACGCCTTCAAGTTTAGAAATCTTAGCAGCGTCTGCCTTACCATCTACATCAAATACTGAATAAGCATAATCACCCTTAGATTTACTAACTAGGTTTACAATATTTCCACCATTAGCACTAATAGCACTTGAATAGTTAGCGATAATACCAGGAGCGTTTCTATGGTTTACACAAACACGAATTTGACCGCTCTTAGCACCTGCATTAACATCAGGATAATTAACTGAATGAAGAATTGTACCATTTTCAATATAATCCTTTAATTCATTAACAGCCATAACTGCACAGTTATCTTCAGCTTCATCAGTTGAAGCACCTAAATGTGGTAAAACAATTGTGTTAGGGAATTTTACAACGTTTGCGTTAGCAAAGTCAGTAACAAATTTCTTAACTTGACCATTATTTAAAGCTTCTTCTAAATCTTTTTCATTAACTAATGTATCACGAGCAAAGTCTAAAACAACAACACCCTTAGAAGCTGCATATAATACATCCTTATTTAACATACCCTTAGTAGAATCTAATGCAGGAACATGAATTGTGATGAAATCAACATCTCTTACTGCATCATTTAAATTCTTTTCATAAACAACTTTTTTATTTAACTTTAATGCATTATCAATTGATAAGAATGGGTCATAACCAACAACCTTTAATCCTAAATCAACACATGCGTTAGCAACTAAAATACCAATAGCACCTAAACCTAATACAGCAATTTTCTTGCCATAGATTTCATTTCCAGCATAAGCCTTCTTAGCTTTTTCAGCATCCTTACCAATATTTGCGTTATCTACATTAGCTTTAATCCATTGATTTCCACCAATAATATCACGGCTTGCTAAAAGCATACCAGCTAAAACTAATTCCTTAACAGCATTAGCATTAGCACCAGGTGTATTGAATACAACAACACCCTTTTCAGCATATTTATCTAGAGGAATATTATTAACACCTGCACCAGCACGTGCAACTGCTAAAATATTAGCATCTAAATCCATTTCATGCATATCAGCAGAACGAACTAAGATACTATCAGCATCTTTAATATCTTCAACAATTTTATCAGGTGAAGTTAATGTAGCTAGAGCAACCTTTGAAATATTATTTAAACAATAAGCTTTCATTACTTTAAATTCTCCTTTTCAAATTCTCTCATGAAATCAACTAAAGCTTGAACACCTTCAACTGGCATAGCATTATAAATAGATGCTCTCATACCACCAACAAGTCTATGACCCTTGATTGTAACAATATTATGATTCTTTGCTTCTGCAACGAACTTAGCATCTAATTCTTCATTACCTGTTCTGAATACAACATTCATGATTGAACGATCTTCTTTTCTAACATCATTAATGAATAATTTAGAAGTTTCTAGATAATCATATAAAATCTTAGCCTTAGCTTCATTTTTCTTCTTCATAGCCTCAAGACCACCTTGAGCCTTAATCCACTTAAATACCTTACCACAAATATAAATAGCCCATGAATTTGGTGTATTATATAAGCTCTTAGCATCAATTTGAGTCTTCCACTTTAACATTGTAGGAGTCTTAAATTGTAAGTCAGCATCTTCCTTAATTAAATCTTCTCTAATGATAACGATAGCTAAACCAGCTGGACCAACATTCTTTTGAACACCTGCATAGATAACACCATACTTAGTAACATCTACTGGTTCACTTAAGAAACAAGAAGATTGATCAGATACAAGTGGTTTACCCTTTGTATTTGGTAATGTATGGAACTTAGTACCAAAAATTGTATTGTTTTCGCAAATATATACATAATCATCATCTTCATCAATTGGAAGATCAGAACAATCAGGAATATATGTATAATTCTTATCTTTAGATGAAGCAACAACTCTTACCTTATCACTGAACATTTTAGCTTCTTGGAAAGCTTTCTTAGAGAAGTTACCAGTTTCAATATAAGCTGCCTTTTGGTTCTTGCTCATTAAGTTCATAGGAACAGCTGCGAATTGTGTAGTTGCACCACCTTGAACAAATATAACCTTATAATTGTCAGGAATATTCATAACATCTCTTAAATCAGCTTCAGCGTCTTGAATAACCTTATCAAAAGTTTTTGTTCTGTGGCTCATCTCCATAATAGACATTCCTGAACCATCATAATCTAACATTTCATTTGCTGCTTCTTTTAATACTTCTTCAGGTAAAACAGCTGGACCTGCTGAGAAATTGTAAACACGACTCATTTCTAAATAATCTCCTTTTCTTTTTTTCAAATAATCTGTGTTTAAAAATAAAATCCCTTCTACGCTTATGCATAAAAGGGACGAATTCTTAAAT
>Ga0247611_10002243_pt1 | contig 31936 bp, 25 predicted proteins | sample 177DNAGHGhighgp2_FD_192422 | JGI IMG/M metagenome (GOLD analysis project Ga0247611, IMG submission 192422) | Sheep rumen microbial communities from Palmerston North, Manawatu-Wanganui, New Zealand - 1770 DNA GHGhigh gp2 | ecosystem: Host-associated > Mammals > Digestive system > Stomach > Rumen... | reverse complement strand
GCAGAGTATTCATGACATCCTGATAGTCTTTCTTATGTACGATAAAGCAGGCACATGTCTGATCCATTGCAGAGGAAACGATCTCTGTATAGAACTCCGGGAATTCCAGTTTCTCTGACTCGAATTCTCTGCCGTTCAATACGGCCTCGCTCTGCTTCATGGCCGCATATTGGGCAACGAATGCATCGTGAAATGACGCTTCGGTATATGTATCCGGAAGATTACCTACGATACAAGTCGTCTTGGCTGAGCCGGTGTATTGCATCGGAATATCCAGCTTCTCCCAAGGAAGGATCGCATCCAGCTGATGAAGCGTATGGGTATAGACAGTTTTCTCCGAAGCGATCTTACGATCCAGTGCTTCGATGTCGTAGACGATTTTCATGGTCTCATCGATTTTTTCGGCACGGGAATCGAATTCTTCGGATGTCATTTCTTCCCGTCCGGCAAAGCCCGAAAGAAAAGGCTTTTTCTTGGTGGAATAACCTTCTACGAGAGAAATGGCATGATCCACATTCTGGGAGGATTTCTCCAACTGTGTCAGACTTGTCTTCGACGGGAAAAGTGCGAGGTCATCCGTTACGTCTTCGTCGTAACGCTCGGTCACGTCTACAGTACCTAGGCGCTGAAGAAGTTCAACGATCTTCTTGGCGTCCTTCTGCAGGGCAATGACCTCTATGTGCTTCATTGGAAGGATTGCCATGCGTGATTACCGTCCCATCAGAATATTCATTGCAGCAGAGATGGCTGCTTCACGGTTCGGTTCCGCATCGTCACGAAGTTTCTCGGCGGCTTTCTGCGCCGCCTCATCACTGGCCTGTTCTTCATCTGAACCGTCAGTCTTATGCTTCTCATATAGATCTGCGACTTTCTTTCTCGCGGAAGAAAGCGCTTCCTGATACTCGTTCTGGGCTCGTTTCTGGGCGTCGGCTAAGATCTCATCCGCTTTGGTACGTCCTTCTGCTTCGATATCAGAAGCTTTCTTTTCTGCTTCGATGATCCGATTGACTTGTTCCGATGCCATAATACCCAAGTACCCCTTTCGAAAACCATAATCCCCTATTATGTGACTATGAAAATCATTGTTCCTATTTTCACATATCGACACATAGAAATCAAGAGCATTTTGTGCATATTGTTCAAATTTTCAACGTATTTTGCGGATGCTTTGCGCCGACATGCCGCCTGACTTTTCCAGATGGCATCGTCAGAACTTGTGAGGCGCATGTTTTTGCACATGAAAAAAGAGGAAAAGGATGAGAAAATGGACATATATAACATATTGGTAACATTCGAACTGTTCCGATTATGTTAGTATATAGCGCGGAATTAACCATTTCTTTAGAATTGCTTTGCGATTGATTGGAAAATCATCTCTATAATGACGGAAGAAATGACATGAGGAGGAAATGAATATGCTGAAAATCGAGCATCTGACAAAGACGTACCCAGGTGGAAAAGTGGGTGTCGCAGACCTTACACTGGAGGTGAAAGCCGGAGAGATCTACGGATTTATCGGTCATAACGGCGCCGGCAAGACGACAACGCTCAAGGCGGTGGTCGGTCTTCACGATTTCGAACAAGGTACGATCACCATCGATGGTATCTCAGTTACTTCCGATCCGCTCCGTGCGAAAAGTATTACTGCGTATATTCCGGATAATCCGGAGCTCTACGATAATCTTACGGGAATGCAGTTCCTGACTTTCGTGGCCGATGTGTTCCGCGTTCCGAAGAAAGTCCGTAAAGAGCGTATCGAGAAATATGCTACAGCCCTGGAGATCCGGGAAGCGCTGAATAATCAGGTCGCCTCTTATTCCCATGGTATGAAGCAGAAGCTGGCGATCATCGCTGCGTTCCTGCATGAACCGAAACTTCTGGTCATGGACGAGCCTTTCGTAGGCCTGGATCCGAAAGCCGCTTTCACAGTGAAGAGCCTGATGCGTGAATTCTGTGATAATGGTTCGGCTATCTTCTTCTCTACACACGTTCTGGAAGTGGCAGAGAAGCTCTGCGACAAGATCGCCATCATCAAGGGCGGACGTCTGATCGCTGCCGGAACGATGGAAGAAGTGAAGGGTAATGCGTCACTTGAGGAAGTCTTCCTGGAAGTGACAGAGGAGGCACACTGATATGCGTACTTTAGGATTGCTGATCCGTACCAATTTTCTGGAACTGGTCGGATCGTATAATAAGAAGGGTAAGAACAATGTCATAGTCGCGACGATCGTTCTGATTTTTGTCGCATTGTTCATGATCGGACTGTTCGGCATAATCGGCGGTTCTACCGCTTTCATCCTTCAGGAGAAGGGATTGAGCCAGATGGCGGTCTTTATCTCCATTTCCATGGGAACGATCATCGCTCTGATGTTCGGTGTGGCCAACTCCACGCGTGATGCCAAAGGTGCGGATACCGACATGCTTCTGGCAATGCCGATTCCGAAATCACATATCGTTATCTCGAAGCTTCTTGGAATGTACCTTCTGGATTCACTCTGTTCTCTGGTTCTCATGCTTCCGACGCTGCTGATCATCGTACTGGTCGGAGGCATGTCCGGAACGATCCTGATCCGTGGCCTTATTTTCGCACTTCTGATCCCGGCGATCCCGCTTTTCATTTCGCTGGTCGTCAGCGCCATCATTACCTTCCTGAAGAGAAGAACAAAGTTCGGCCAGATTTTCTCCACGATCGTTTCTCTTGCTGTCATGGCGCTTTACATGTTCGTAGTACCGAACCTGACAAATTATGCGGAGAACCTGAATATTTCTCCCGCTGAATCTGTATCCTCAATGAAGAAGATCCCTCCGCTTTACTGGCTTTCCGAAGCAATCTACAGTGGAAACTGGAAATATCTTGTTCTTTCCCTGGCCATCACACTGATCCCGCTGATGCTTGCCATCTGCATCCATGCCCGTTCCCTCAATGGAATCGAAATGCATGTGGACAACTCGAAGAAAGCATTGAAATATAAGAGTTCCTCTGTGGGAAAAGCAACGTTCAAGATGGAATTCACACGCTACTTTTCTTCATCGAACTACGTTATGAACACGATCTTCGGTACAGCCTTCCTGGTGATCCTGACCGGTATCGTATTCTTCAAAGGACTGGATGGATTGAGTTTTCTGAAGAATATTACGATTGTGGGCGATAACGGACAGGAACTGGATATAGTCCATAAACTGGCTCCGATTTCCTGGTCGGTCATCTGGGTATTGTTCATCAATGCTTTCGGCATGATCACTTATACAACTCCGCCGTCTGTATCGGTTGAAGGTAAGAGGATCTGGATCTCCAAGACACTTCCGATCGCGACCAAGAAACTGCTGGATGCCAAGATCCTGGTCAGCCTTCTGATCTATCAGCCGATCTCGATCATCTGCAGCATTCTTCTGGGAATCACCAGCAAGAGCGGATTTGTAGGAACATTGTTTATCGTATTGATCACAAGTGCATTCCAGCTTCTGACTTCTATGGTGGGTCTGATCTTCGGTCTGATCTTCGCGAAACTGGACTGGAAGAATGAAGCCCAGGTAATCAAGTCCGGCTGGGGCGTAACGATGGGCATGCTGACCAACTGCGGAATCGGACTGGTCACTGCAATCCCGCTGGTTGTAGCACTTTTAATCGGAAACACAACGATCACGATCAGCATTTTTGTCGGACTCCTTGCTCTGATTTTAGGACTTTGTGTGGGTGCATATGCTATAATTACTCACTACGGGGTAAGAAAGTATGAATCGCTGAACGGCTGACCGTCTCAGATAACGGAAAGAATCTGCCCCATTAAGGAGCAACAATGGACCTTTTTCATCGGGCAAAAGAACCCGCTTCGAGAGAGCTTACATGGATCAAGCCATTCGACAACCGGATGGATGAGATCACGCGGCTTAAAGAGAAGTCGGAGACTTGCCCCAAGCAGATGAAGAAGGTCTTTCTTTCTGCCTGGGGAGAACTGGCCGGTCAGGTGAAGATGCATCAGAAGACGGCGGCGGCCATCGTAAAGAGTGCGCTGCCTTTGAAAGTCTATTACGATGTGGTTCTGCAGACCGAGATCGGTAATTCCAACATCGATTTTCTGGTCATCGCCGATGAAGTGATCCTGGTGATCCTGCACCGGAAGAGAGAACACATCGAGTGGGATCTCTACGATACACGATTTGCAAGACTTCCATCGCGCACAGATGAGCATTCGGTCGAAGATGCTTCCTGTCTTCTGGCCAATTTCCTTCACGATGAGAAAGTCCTGGGTGTGAAAGATCTGAACCGTATCGTATCGGTACTGGTGGATGATGAAGCAGAAGAAGAGGATCTTCCAAAGCCGTTCGAAAGAAGTGAGCTGTATCCGGATCTTCCTGCTCCCGTGAAGGTCCATCCGGAGGCGATGGAACGTTGGATCCTGGCAAATTGTGAGATATCCGATCCGCCTTTCTTCAATGAGAAAAGGTGGGAAAAGATCCGGCAGATCCTGGAAATGAATATGTCACCTTCGTGAGGTTTGTCTCAAATCTATGAGCCAAACATCTTCTTTTTCTCAATAAAGCCTTAGATTCAGGCGTTTGTTAACAGAATAGACATTGAAAATACGCAAAAGAGCTGGGTTGTTTTTCGTATCCGCAAAAAGTTGTTCAAATTTCTTCTTCATAATGAAGTCAGAGGTTAAATTGGAACGAGGGAACACAAGAGACTCCATGAAGGGGGGCGTAGAGATATGACTCAGTATTTAGTAACAGGCGCAACCGGTCAGATCGGAAACACGATCGTCAGAATGCTTCTTGATAATCAGAAGAAAGTTCGGGTGCTGGTTAACCCGGAAGAAGATACGACTCCATTGGCAGGACTGCCGGTTGAAGTATCTTATGGCGACATTCTCGTGAAAGATTCCATGAAGGATTTCTTCGATCTGGAAGATCCAAGAGATGCCATTCTGATCCACGCACAGGAAAGAAATGTGATCACCGATAAGACGGATCTTATGGTACGTCGTGTCAATGTACATGGCACCATGAATATCACAGATACCTGCGTAAAGAAGAAGATCGGCAAGCTGATCTATATCGGTTCGGCAAGAGCGATCCCGCTCAACGAGAAGAACGAGCCGGTCAAGGACGTACAATTCTTCGACCGCAACCGCGTGGTTGGAGACTATGCCAAGTCGAAGGCAGAAGCGACACAGTATATTCTTGATAAGGTTTCTCTGAACGGCCTGAATGCAGTCATCCTGCTCCCGTCTCTGGTTCTGGGACCATACGAATACGGCAACTCTGATATCGTCAGTCTGATCCGGGATTATCTGTCCGGTGATCTGAAAGTGACGATTCCGGGTGGCGGTGATTTCACTGATGTACGTGATGTGGCAGCCGGCGTGCTTGAAGCGGCGGAACACAGTGAGAAAGGCACTTGCTACATTCTTTCCAATACATACGTCAGTACACAGGACTTCCTCCACAGTCTGCATGAGATCACCGGAAGAGAAGAGGTTACCAAGACCCTCCCCAACTGGTTGCTTAATGGAAAGGGTATTGCCCAACTCTACTACAAGATCACGAGAAAAGAAAATCCGAAAGACAAGTTCGGACCTTTCACTTCTCCGGAACCGTTGTATGAGAATGAAAAGGCATCTCATGAACTCCATTATGCTCCGAGAGATCTCCGTGCTTCCCTGGAAGATACAGTCTCCTGGGTGGAGAGCAATAAGCCTATTAAAAACGGAATCAACGAGAAGGCTCCAGCCAAGGGAACCGGCGTTGATAAGAAAGCAAGCAATGGTTAAGGTAGCTATTTAACCCCCTATAAATCCTCTACTTCCTTGTTCCTGGAGGCTGCACCATTTCCTGGCGGTGCAGCCTCACTTTTTCTGTCTGGAAGAATGGAGCCGGCCCCGATGGTCAGGCACGGATCCGATGAAGCGGAATAGTCCTTTTCACGTGTAAAAAGATGGAAGAAGATGTGTAATTAAAGGGAAAATCGTACCGGATTTGTGGTATAGTAATGGGTGCAGGGATATCTGTACTCTTTATGTGAAGGAAGTGTTCTTTATGGCTAAAACTGCGATGCTGGTCGTCGATATGCAGAATGCGTTGATCCTGGAGCATCCGTACGATGAGAAACGTCTCGTTAAGACGGTGGCGCAGATGGAGGAGATTTGCAGACAGAAAGGTATCGAAGTGATTTTTCTTCGCCATGAAGATAACAATCTGGTGCGCGGTGAGAATGGTTTTGAGATTTATTCCAAGGTGGCGCCGAAGCAGGGAGAGAAGATATTCGATAAGAAATATAACAGTGCTTTTCGCGATACGGGATTACATGAATACCTCAAGGAGCAGGGGGTAACCAAGCTGATCGTTACCGGGCTGCAGACGGATTTCTGTGTGGATGCGACGGTGAAAGTGGCTTATGAATTGGGCTATGACGTGATCGTGCCGAGAGGCGGTCATACGACTTTCGATAACCGCTATCTTTCCGGTGAGGAGCTCTACCATTACTATAGTTACGAAATCTGGAATCATCGCTATGCGCAGGTGATGTCCGTTGACCATATCGAGGAGTGTATATGAAATCACAATTTTTTACATACGATGAGACTTGGGCCAGAGCGCAGCATTTTCATTACTACGCCAAGATGTTTCCTTACAATGTCTCGTTGAACCGTCGTCTGGATGTGACGGAGCTTCTGCCTGCCATTGAGAAGAAGGGATACCGTCAGGATGTGGTCTTTTACTATGCCGTGACCAAGGCCATCAACAGCCAGGGTGAGTTGAGTGTCGCGTATAAAGACGGACAGATCGGTTGGTGGAACTACCTCAATCCGGCATATCCGGTGTTTCATGAGGACGATGAGACGACGACCATCCTGTGGACGGAATATGATGATGATTTTGCTGTATTTAATGAGAAGTTCCTTGCTGATTTGGAGAAGTACGGGAAGAGCAAGGGCGTGTTCTCTCTTAAGGGCATGCCGCCGACGAACAGCTATAATGTATGCTTTAATCCATGGTTCTCATTCGATGGATTCTCTGTTGATCTCCATGACATGAAAGATTATTTCTTCCCGACTGTGGATATGTGCAAGATCGTGGAAGAGAATGGCAGAAAATATCTGCCGATCGCCATCACGATACATCGTGCCGCTACGGACATGATCCATCTGAAGAAGTTCTTCGATGATATCGAGGCATGTTTCTCGAAGATCATGGAAGGGTAATGGAGAGAAAGATGGCAAGAGCATTGATTGCCATGAGTGGTGGCGTGGATTCGTCCCTCGCAGCGAAGATCATGCTGGAGAGGGGTTATGAGTGCACCGGCTGCACCATGAAGTTATATAGTAACGAAGATATCGTAGTCGAGAATGCCAAGACCTGTTGTTCACTGGACGATGTGGAGGATGCCAGGAGCGTCTGCCGCCACTTAGGCATTCCGTACTACGTTTTTAATTTCAAGGAAGAATTCAAGGAGATGGTGATCGGGAAGTTCGTGGATTGCTACGAACATGGAAGGACGCCGAATCCTTGCATTGACTGTAACCGTTTCCTGAAATTCGGAAAGCTCTACGAACGGGCCAAGGTCCTGGGATGCGACGTGATCGTGACCGGTCATTACGCGAGGATCGAAGAAAAAGACGGACGGTTTCATCTACTGAAAGCGCTGGATGAGACTAAGGATCAGAGCTATGTTCTTTATGCGCTTACCCAGGAGCAACTGGCGCATACCGTTTTCCCGCTGGGCGATCTGAAGAAGACCGAAGTTCGTGAGATCGCAAAGGATGCGGGCATGGTCAATGCAGAGAAAAGGGAAAGTCAGGACATCTGTTTCGTTCCGGATGGAGACTATGTTTCCTTCTTGCGGAAATACACCGGCAAGGAGTATCCGAGCGGAGATTTCGTGGATAAGGATGGAAATAAACTCGGTACGCACAAGGGCATTGTGGCCTATACTCCGGGACAGAGAAGGGGACTGGGTCTGGCGCTTCCGGCACCTATGTATGTGTCCCGTCTCGATGTTGAGAATAACCGGGTGATCCTGGTCTACGAAGAGGACCTTCGAAATAGCGAGACTATCGTGGATGATGTCAACTGGATCTCCGGAGAGATCCCGACTGAGCCGGTCCGTGTGCAGGCCAAGCTCCGCTATCACCAGAAAGAGCAGTGGGCGACGGCATACCCTCTGGACGGCGGCAAAGTCCGTCTTGTATTTGATGAGCCGATCCGCGCCATCACACCCGGCCAGGCCGCCGTGTTCTATGATGGCGAAGAAGTACTCGGCGGAGGCACGATCGTATCGTGAGATCGTGAAATTCCATTTCTCGTCGCTGGGTCCTCGGCGCTTCGCGCCTGCGTAAACGCTCCTCAAAATGGAATTTCACGATTGATGGAGTAAATGAGTGACTTACATTCGATAAAAACAATTCGGTTTTCAGTAGACCATCATCAAGGTAATGAGGTGAACTAGTGTGAATATGCTGTTTTTCCCTCTTGTGTTCTATAGATGTTATAGTTGCAGAAATCCAAACAATCTCTTCACAGAGTTTTGTCTCATCATCTCCTTTACAAAATTGTTATACCCTTTTTTATCTGCTTCATCGACACATTTCTGGATGACACCGGGTCTAGATGTAAATAATCTGTGAAAATCGCTGATATACTACGCATATCAGGTATTGCCTTACTTTTCAAGTAAGGCAATAACACTTTCTGATAAGTGAGGCGTACTATGGCTAGATTTGTAATCGAGTGCCCGAATTGCGGGCGGTATGCAGAGGCAAAAACAGGTTTTTTCACGAAAAAGAAAATTGAGTGTGCGTGTGGTTACACAATAGATGTTCGTACGGATAAACTTACGAGCCGGAAGTGTCCGCATTGTGGCAACGATGTGGTGTTTGACCAATCAAAAGGCGCTTCAGCGAAGTGTCCGGTCTGTCGTGAGCCGATAAACACAATAGCAGAACAAGATAAAACAGTTGAATTTTCCTGCGCACAGTGCGGAGTGCGACTACACACGGTCAAAGGAGCGGCAAGTTATACTTGTCCTGTTTGTGATCGAGTGAACGATGTTGCTGAAAGACTGGAGAAAGAGCGCATCTCGAGAGAAGGACTTGCCTCCATCATCAAGTATGAAGGTGATAATGCTACGTTTATTTGGAAGCATCCGATCGAAGACTTCAACTATGGTTCACAACTCATTGTCCATGAAAGTCAGGAAGCCATCTTCTTTAAAGATGGTCAGGCTTTAGATTTGTTTGGCCCTGGTCGTTATACACTCGAGACACAGCAATTGCCTCTTTTTGAAAAAGCATATCGTCTGCCAACGGATACAGAAAAAACATTCCATTCGGAAGTATACTTCATCAACAAAACCGTACAGATGGCCATCAAATGGGGAACGCCGGATAAAGTCAGATTCATTGACCCGTTGACAGGGACACCGCTGGAATTAGGCGCATCCGGTGAGCTGAATCTCCTGGTGGAAGATTCGCGGAAGCTTCTTCTCAAAATTGGCGGAACGATGAGCGGAATCGCATGGGAAGATCGAACTGGTTCAGGCTTTACTAAGAGCCTTTCTGCATCTTTCCGCCCGATGATCTCCAATGCAGTAAAGTCCAATCTTCCTGCTGTCATTAAGGCAAATGAAATCGACATTCTTGAGGTCGATGCAAAACTGGATATTATCTCTGAATCGCTCCGTCAGAAGATTACGGAAGGATTTGAAGAATTCGGTCTCACTGTACCGCAGTTCTATGTTACCAATATCGCACTTCCTGAAAATGATCCGAATTTCAAGAGAATACGTGAATTACATACGGTGATCCTGCAATCCAAGGTCATTCAGGCGGAGGCGACGATCAAGACTGTGGAAGCGCAGTCAAAAGCACAGTACCGCACAGCTGAGGAGCAGGCTGCTTCTACGATTGAAGCCGCAAGACGTGAAGCAGAAATGCAGCGTCAGACCACCGAGACAGAAGTGGCAAAGCGGGAGGCAGAACGTAAGATCATCGCTGCGCAAGCCGAGGCACAAGCCCAGCGGATGCAAGGCCTGACCGAGGCAGAGATCATGGCAGCCAAAGGCTATAACCAGAAAGACGTGCTCCAATCCGAAGTGCAAAAAGCATATGCGGAGGGCATCGGAAATATGGGACCGGTCGTCGGAGGTGGCGGCGGAAGCAGTATTGTCGGTGACATGATGGGCCTCGGAGTCGGATTAGCGGCAGCAAATGCCATTGCTCCTCAACTTGGCGGCATGATGCAAAACTTCGGTGGACAACAACCTGCTTCGAATACTCCGAATCCTCCTGAAGACGCATGGGATTGTTCATGCGGACAAAAGAGAATCATCGGAAGATTCTGTAACAATTGCGGAAGTAAGAGACCACAGACTGCTAACGAAGACACATGGGATTGCAGTTGCGGGTTCAAGGGAGTCGTCGGAAACTTCTGCAACAACTGTGGAGCCAAGAGACCGACAAAGGATGCCGGATGGGATTGCTCATGCGGTCAGAAAGGTATCATCGGAAACTTCTGCAACAACTGCGGCAAGAAACGGGGTGAGTAGCCTATGAGTAAAAACGGTATGCGGGGATGTATAGTTTTAGCGATAGTATTAGCTGTATTCAGTGTGGTTGCTTTTGCGGCACCATTTAGTATGACAGCACCATTCTGGATCGCATATGTTTTCGGAGTGATAGCAATAGCTTTTCAAATCTATGTGTTTCATATCTCTTTCTCAAAAGGTGCAGATGCCAAAAGTAAGTTTTACGGATTCCCAATCGCACGAATTGGCATGATCTACCTTGGTGTACAGCTGATATTGAGTATCGCGACAATGTGCCTGGCAGAAATTATTCCTGCTTGGCTGGCAATCATTATCCATATCATTCCCATCGCTTTCGCAGCAATTGGCTGCATTACCGCTGAAGTGATGCGCGATGAAGTCGTTCGACAGGATACTCAGCAAAAGAAAAATGTCACAAATATGAGAACCCTGCAGGCGTTGGCATCGACACTGGCAAGCCAGTGCTCAGACGAATCTGTGAAGACAGAATTAAAGAAACTTGCCGATGCTTTCCGCTATAGCGATCCGGTGTCTTCTGATGCGACAAAAGAACTGGAAAATGAGTTGGATGCTGAATTGAAGAATCTACAGAAAGCCCTTGCTGCCAGCGACGCAGACGGCGTGAAATCACTGTGCGGGAAACTGCAGGACACTTTGTCAGAAAGAAATCGGGTATGCGCGGTAAACAAATAACGCATTAGTGCTTCTGATTCTAAAAAAGAATATCGATGAGGATGTAGTCCTGATTTAACGGCTAAGTAGGGAAAAATAGATTATCTTGGAGTGCAAAAGATTATGACAAAAAAGATGCAGAGCATTAAAAGCAATACAAGTGGGAAAGAAAGGATAAGTAAAGTTCTTAAGCACAACGGAATGTGTCATCAAAGCTATAAGATTTACACTTCGATGGACAAGGCTCTTCAATTTTTATTAAAAGGTGAATTGTATTTTTCCGATGGAAGTAAGTGGAATGATATGCTTGATAGAAAACAAATGGCGGATAAAGCTTCATATGCCTTATGTACAAGTTACTCTACCAAAGAAAACGTTGCTATGTGGATGCTTTATGGTGATAAGAATGGTACAAACGGTGCAGTTCTGAATCTCACTAGGACATGCATTTCTAACATAGTGAACGTTCAAGAACTTCAGATATGTAAAGTTGCAAGAGGCTTTAAGGATGAAGTTTTAGAAAGCTTAGATAAAACGGATTCGTTTGATATCTTTTGTACAGATATTGTATACACAAGTGAAGTAAAAAACGATGGTAAGAAAATGAAGATTACTTGCAATGGCGAAAATGTGACGATAGACAAGCACTGGCTTGATAGTGATGAGATTTTTTCGAAGAAATATGAATGGAGATATGAAAGCGAGTCTCGTATTGTGATTAAGTTTTCCGATGCGGTTCAGGGAAAAATAAAGCGATATAAAGAGGAAATCGAAGAAGAAAATAAAAAGGACAAAGAAGGATGTAAAAATGCTTATTTGGTAATAAAGCTTTGTGTTCCGAAATACAGGAGCATAAAAGAAGGAAGAGTAATACGTTCTCCTGTGTATAAAGGGAATATTTCGTTTGGTATCGATAGCGCTTTGCTAAATGAAATACAGTGGTGATTATTAAGGAGGATACTATGTCTATTTTTAAATGCAAAATGTGTGGCGGAAACTTGGAAATCACAGAGGATATGTCCGTATGTGAGTGTGAATATTGTGGAACGAAGCAAACCGTTCCAAGGCTTGATTCTGATCGTAAGGCGAACTTATATGACAGAGCGAACCACTTCCGTCGGAATAACGATTATGACAAGGCGATAGGAATTTATGAGCAGATCCTGAATGAGGATAGCACAGATGCCGAGGCGTACTGGTCTTTGGTTCTGTGCCGATATGGTATTGAATATGTAGAGGATCCCCAGACCCATAAACGCATCCCTACTGTCAACCGTGCGCAGTATACATCAATCTATATGGATGAGGATTACAAGTCCGCGTTGCAGCATGCTGACACTTATCAGAAAAGTATTTACGAGGAAGAAGCAAAAGCCATCGATGATATCCAGAAGGGTATTCTTGAAATCTCTTCAAAAGAAGAGCCATTCGATGTGTTCATCTGCTACAAGGAAACTGATGCAAACGGAAGAAGAACGCAAGACAGCGTTCTAGCTAATGACTTGTATCACCAACTGACACAGGAAGGATTCAAGGTATTCTTTTCCCGTATCACTCTTGAAGATAAGCTTGGAACAGCTTACGAACCATATATATTTGCTGCACTTAACAGCGCTAAGGTCATGGTCGTGATTGGAACAAGACCGGAATACTTCAATGCTGTGTGGGTAAAGAATGAATGGAGCCGTTATCTCGCACTTGTTAAGAATTCAAGTGGTAAGAAGACACTTATTCCTGCATACCGCGATATGGATCCCTATGACCTGCCTGAAGAATTCTCGCATCTGCAGGCGCAGGATATGTCGAAACTTGGTTTTATGCAGGACCTGATAAGGGGGATAAAGAAGATTTCGAAGACGGATGAACCACAACAAGTTGTAAAGGAGACGGTAGTAGTCAGTGCAAGTGTTGCACCGTTAATCGAAAGGGCTTTTCTTTTTCTTGAGGACGGTAAATGGCAAGATGCAGACATATATTGTGAAAAAATTCTCGATGTTGATCCTAAAAATGCCGAAGCGTATCTTGGTAAGCTAATGGCTGAGTTACAAGTGAGAAACCGCAAGCAACTGGCAGACTGTGATAAGCCATTTGATGATACAGAAAACTATGGTAAAGTAATCCGCTTCGGCGATGAAAAACTTGAATCAGAAATGCGTGGTTACCTTTCCCTCATCAATGAACGAGTACAAAGAAAAGATGAAGATGAAAAAAGAAAGCGCCAAGCAGTTTTGCGTGCACTAAAGGAATTCCACAACCCTAATACCAGACCGACTTTTGAACAGAGTCTTACAGAGACCAACAAAAAGATTAGATTTCTTGAGCGTGTTCTGAACGATTTTGATCCAATACAAACACAGATTAGCTCTCTTCGAAACGAGCTTCACGAGATTTCCTCTCAGGAAACTCAGTTAACCGAACAACGTAAGCAACTTGGCTTGTTTGCTGGCAAGGAGAAAAAAAGAATTGATGATGAGCTTGCAACTGTTGTAGATAAAAAGAGTGATATCACAACTCAAATTGAAAAGAAAAAAAACAATATTGGTAATTATGATACTGTCGAAGCTGTAGAGCGTGATCTCGATGAAGCGAGAAAAACAGTAGAGGAACTTGAAAGAAAGATTGAGAGTTCTCATATAAATTCCAATAATGAATTGAGTTTTGAAGAAGCAATGGACATCTATCTGAATGATTCTGCCGTTGCTGAATATGTCGATAAGTTTTTTCCAGCGGCAAGGTTTAGTAGTGCGATACATGAAAAAACAAATACAATTCTTTTTGGTAGATATGCGCAAAAAATAGAGGGTCAACCCGAACCGATAGAATGGAAGGTATTGGCAAGAGAGAACGGCCGAATGCTTGTCGTTAGCAAATATGCACTTGATTGTCAACGATATCACTTTGTCAGTGATTCGAGTGTTTTGTGGGAAACGTGCTCGTTGCGAAAGTGGCTAAATGAAAGGTTTTTGATAAGTGCATTTACTTCTGATGAACGAGCGCTTATCCTTGATACTCCAATCAAAGGTGCAAAGTCAAGCAACGATTATAAAGATAAGTTATTTCTTCTAGGTTACTCAGATATTTGCAAGTATATGGACTCGAAAAGTGCGCGTCTATGTCAGGGAACTTCAGTCTGCTATGGAAATGGCGCTTTTAAATCTAGTAAAGGTTATGCTTCATGGTGGTACTCTCATGACAACAATGCCCGTGGTGCAGCGCGTGTTGATTTCGATGGTGCCCTCATCAATGTTGGTGGCTTAACCGGTGTCTTTGTTGACAATGTAGCAGTTCGCCCAGCCATGTGGATTGATATCAGTTCAAGTGTTGTTTCGAAGTGATTAACTTCTTTGGCGCTATTGTGGAGGTGGGGTAAAATGTCAGTTTTTAAATGCAAAATGTGTGGCGGAAACCTGGAAATCACAGAGGATATGTCTGTATGTGAGTGTGAATATTGTGGAACGAAACAAACCGTTCCAAGGCTTGATTCTGATCGTAAAGCTAACTTGTATGACAGAGCGAACCACTTCCGTCGGAATAATGATTATGACAAGGCGATAGGTATCTATGAACAGATCCTAAACGAAGATAACACCGATGCCGAGGCGTATTGGTCATTAGTTCTCTGCCGTTATGGTATTGAATATGTTGAGGATCCGCAGAGTCACAAGCGAATTCCTACAGTTAACCGTGCACAGTTCACTTCAATCTACATGGATGAGGACTATAAGTCTGCATTGAAGTATGCTGATGCTTATCAGAAAACTATCTACGAGGAAGAAGCAAAAGCCATCGATGATATTCAGAAAGGAATACTTGAAATCTCTTCCAACGAAGATCCATTTGATGTGTTCATCTGCTACAAGGAGACTGACGCAAACGGAAGAAGAACGCAAGACAGTGTTCTTGCTAATGACCTCTATCACCAATTGACACAAGAAGGATTCAAGGTTTTCTTTTCCCGCATTACGCTTGAAGACAAACTCGGCATGGCATACGAACCGTATATCTTTGCTGCACTGAATAGTGCCAAGGTCATGGTCGTACTTGGAACAAGACCTGAGTATTTTAGTGCAGTGTGGGTTAAGAACGAGTGGAGCCGATACCTTGCACTAGTAAAGAATTCAGGCGGAAAGAAAACACTTATTCCAGCCTACCGCGATATGGATCCCTACGACCTGCCGGAAGAATTCTCACATCTACAGGCCCAGGATATGTCAAAACTCGGATTCATGCAGGACCTTATTCGAGGCATTAAGAAGGTTATTGTCAAGGAAGATACTTCAAAACACTTTGTTGAAACCACTGTAGTTCAGAATGCTTATGCTGCAAATGTTCAAGCTCTTCTTGATCGAGGACAGATGGCTCTTGAAGACTCGGAATGGGATAAGGCAGATGGATTCTACGAAGAAGTGCTGAATCAGGATGCAAAGTGTGCAGATGCATATGTCGGTAAGCTCCTGGCAGCTAATCAGGTTAGTACGTTAGATAAGTATTTTACAACACTTAAGAATAAGTATTCCACTGCAACGAGCGAGAAACTATATGCATGTGCAGAGGAATCATCACATATTCGTTCAATGGTTAAGGAATATGTACTTGATGATTATCTCCAAGCAGAGGAAATCAGGAAACAGTATAATTTTGACAGACAATATGATTCTGTATTGTCTTGCCGAAAAGAACAAAAGAGTAAACAACTTGCAGAACTGGAAGCAGATAAGGTATTAACTCGTGTTAAACAGTATTCTACAGGAAATCTTAAGCAGGCTGTTGAGACTGGCTTGACAAATCTCCATTCGCTCCTTGACGTAAGAATCAATGATGCCCAAAGAGAAGATGAAAAGAGCATCGCAGATATTGTTTCCAGATATCAGGCTCATATCGAGAATGCTGATAAGAAGGTAATAGAATTACGAGAGAAGGCAGATAATAGAAAATATGCGTATTATGAGTCTTGTATTAAGGCAATGAATAACGCCACTTCGATTTTTAATTATCAAAAGGTTTATGATCAGTTCACTGCTCTTGGTTCATATGAGAATTCTTCGGATTACGCAGAAAAATGCAAGGCTGTCATTCGAGAACTGGAAGAAAAAGATCGAAGAGCGGCAGAGGCGGCTAGAAGAGCGAAGACCCGAAAAATAAAAATCATTTCAATAGCGGGGGCCTCTCTGGTTATTGGCATCATAGCTTTCTTTGTTGTTACGAAGGTAGTTATTCCGAATAATAAGTATAACTCTGCCGTGTCGCTAATGAATGAAGGAAAGTATGCTGAAGCGATGGATGCTTTTGACAAATTAGACGGCTACAAGAACAGTTCTGAAAAAATTCAAGAGTGTCAAAATGGTTTGAATTATGAGTTCGCCTTAGCGCTAATGAATGAAGGGAAATACGACGAAGCAATTAAAATTTTTACATATTTGAGTGGGTACAAGGATAGCGCGGAGCAGGTTGAAACTTGCCGAACTGCTCTGAAAGAAGTCGACTATAAAAAAGCTTTAACACTGATGGACGAAGGAAATTATAATGAAGCGATTGCAGCATTTTCACAATTGAACGGATACAAGGATAGTGCGGAGCAGATCGTGATTTGTCAAACTGCTAAGGAGGAAAGCATCTACAATGATGCTTTAGTCCTGTTGGAGGATGGAAAGTATGATGATGCGCTTAAGCTTATAGAAGGAATCAGAAAGAATGATGTAATTGATTTGAGCAAAGAGGAGAGTTTATACAATTGCGCGTTAGTCATGTTGGAAAAAGGAGAGTATGAGAAAGCGTATAGGTTGCTGGAGATAATCGAAAAGAATGATGCAATTATGTCGAATAAATATGATAGAGCGGTGGCTTTGATTGCTTCCGGTGATTATAAGACTGCGTATTTTCTTCTCAAAGGAATGGATTATAAAGACAGCAAGGATCTGATAGAAAGCATCAAGCTGCAACACCCGGAAGCGGCGTTGTATGAAGCCACTATAGGGGCATATGTCAAGTTTGGGGCATATGAACAAGATAATGATACTTCTAATGGAAAAGAGGATATTGAATGGCTCGTGCTTGCAAGAGAGGGTAACCGATTTCTCGTAATCAGTCGGTACGGTCTGGATTTTAAAAAATATAACACAACCAAAAGCGTTGTCAATTGGGAAAAATGCTCTCTTCGGAAATGGCTGAATGAAACGTTTTTTAACGATGCATTTTCTGAAAACGAACGGGCAAGGATACCTAGCGTGACTGTTCGTGTTGATGACGAAAAACCGAGACTTTATGATTGGGATCCCGGAAATAGCACGCTAGATAGGGTATTTCTGCTGAGTATAAAGGAAGTAAACTGGTACTTCGGTACGGACATTTCGCTAGATTGCTCAGGAACGGCATACGAGAGGGCTAAAGGCGACAGACCTTTGCAAGGCACATGTAGTTGGTGGCTTCGTTCGCCCGGCTCGAATCCTAGCACAACTACGGATGTCGTCATTGATATTATCAACAGTGCCGGGCATGATGTCTCATGGGCGGACGCAGTGCGTCCTGCTATGTGGATAGATATTGGGGTTTGATTTCGACTTTGTTAAAGATGCTGTTAGGGGAATGCCGCTTCCTAGCTCGCAGGAAAATGGAAAAGCCTCTGCGCGATTCCGCAGGCGCGTAGCGCCGAGGACCCAGCGCAGAGGCTTTTCCATTTTCCTTACATGCGATGTAAGTGGTATTCTCCTTTCCTTTGTTTTACGATGTACTCAAGAAAGAAAGGGAGGTTCTGTTATGCAACCCGTTTTGAAGATTGAGTCGTTGAAGAAATACTATGGAAAGGGCGAGAATCAGACCAAGGCGATCGATGGGATCACGTTCGAGGTCATGCCGGGAGAGTTCCTGGGGATCATGGGTGCGTCGGGCTCCGGTAAGTCTACGCTTCTGAACTGTATTGCGGCGGTGATCTCGCCAACAGCGGGCACCATCGAAATGGATGGTACCGCCATCAATAAACTTTCCGGTTCCGAGCTTGCCAAGTACAGAGGCCAGCAGATGGGTTATCTCTTTCAGAATTTTGAATTGATCGATAATCTGACCGGAAAGGAGAATATTCTCCTTCCGGTCTCCCTCCACAATAGCAAAGCAGATGAGGAGCGCCTGATGAAACTGGCTTCCTATCTCGAGATCACGGAGATCCTCAATAAGTTTCCGTCCCAGATGTCCGGCGGCGAGAAGCAGCGTATCGCTGCGGCCCGCGCTTTGATCCTGAACCCGGGCATGATTCTCTGCGATGAGCCGACAGGAGCTCTTGATTCCAAGAATGCAAAAGCACTTATGACGAAGCTGGAAGGCTTGAACCAGCAGGAGGGGGCCACGATACTCATGGTCACTCATGATTCCAATGCCGCCAGTTTTTGCAGCCGTATCATGTTTATCCAGGATGGCAAGCTTTTCCACGAGATCCGCAAGGAGGACCAAGAGAGCCGTCAGGACTTCTACGAGCGCATCCTGAAAGTGCTGGCCCAGCTGGGAGGAGGCGTGGCAAATGTTCTTTAAACTTGTCTTCCGCAACAGCGTCCGGAGCCACAAAGAAAACGCACTTTTCATGGGTTCACTGATTCTGTCGATCATTGCATTTTACGTTGTACTTTCGCTTTCGAGCCAGGACGTGATGCGCTACCTGAAGACATTGGAAAGTGACGCGATCAGGAAACTTTTCGCCATGATCGTCGTTCTTTACGGCTTCACGCTTTTTATCATATTCGCATTGATCTACTTCGCCAGTAAATATCAGATCGAGCGGCGAAGCCACGAGTTCGGTGTCTACATCATGATGGGCATGAAGAGGATGAAACTTCTTGGCATGCTTCTTCTCGAAGACATTAGCAGCAGTGCCATTGCCCTGCTCATCGGCCTTCCGGTATCGGTACTCCTCACCGAACTGATCAGCCTTCTTACCGTAAAGATGGTGGGCATCGGCTTCCTCGGACACCAGATCACCTTCAACCTTGAAGCGGTCGGGTACACGACGCTTGGCTTCCTGGGCGTCAAGCTTCTGGCTTTCATCATTCACGCCATCAAGTTGAGCAGGAAAGAAGTCGGTACGCTTCTTCAGGATGCCCCGGATAATGTCCGCATGAAAAAGAACTCGATCCTGCACGTGATCCTCCTCATTCTAGGGGCAGGTACACTGGGCTGTGCCTACTATTATGGTATTCACGGCGAGGCCTGGGAAAATGTAAAAACGCTTGGTATTACAGTACTTCTGGGACTGACCGGAACGATCCTTTTGTTCCGTGGACTTCGTGTCATCATTGACCGGATCGCAAGGATCGGCAGCAGTAAAAAACTTCATGTCTTTAACTTCCGTCAGGTTGAAGATACCGTCATTTTCAAGTCCGGCACATTGGCGATCTGCTCGCTCCTGATCCTGGTGGCCGTGGCCTGCCTGGCTTCCGGATTCGGTACGTTCACGTCGTATAACATGTACGATCAGAAGCGTGTCGACTATACATTTGCAGACCTCAACTCACAGAAGGACCAGATGTTCTATGTCAAAGATGCCGGCATCGAAGACGAATTTGCCTTCCTTGACACGTTGAAACTCGGTCACCCGTATATTGCCGAACAAGAAAACTTCGATAGTGCTTTTGACGGAGACGAATTCAACCGCATATATAGGGAAGAATTTGAAATGATGGATCCACGCTATAGGGGAGCCGGAATCGACGGGTTCCCGTTCATGATCCGCTACTCGGATTACTGCAGGCTCATCGAGGCCATGGGATACGAACCTTATGTACTGCAGAAGGGTGAGCTCGGACTTTATCGAAGCCAGGATTTTGCCGGGAACGACGAGCAGGACAATGAGATCCTTTCCAGAAGACCACATGTCAAACTGGTGGATAAGGACTATGTCATGGCAGGCGAAGTGCAGCACGCGCCAATCGTGACCGACCGATACATCTCCCTTTCCGGTGCGCTCATCGTTCCGGATGCGGATTTCGACAAGTTTGTAGACGGAAAAGAAGAAACGTATCTTAACGGTATCCTTGACCGCACCAGATATAAGAAAGACGATCAGGTCAAAGTCTATACCGAGATCAATGAGAAGCTGAACACCTATCCGATCGTATACGAAAGTTACCTGCAGAACATGGGCCGTCAGTTGTTCTACCTGGTTGCCGCCAGCTATGTGACACTTTATCTGGCCATGATCTTCCTCGTGGTGGCCAACACGATCCTGGCGGTACAGTTCCTCATGGGACAGAAGCGTTCGGCCCGCCGTTACCGTACACTGGTGAAACTTGGTGCAGACCACAAGACGCTGTACAAGAGCAGTAAGAAGCAGATCAACTGGTATTTCGGCATTCCGATCTTCGTCGCCTGCGCCAGTGCATACTTCGCTACCCGTGCACTCTTTAACGCGATCCTTTCCAGCCGGACAAAAGTTAGCATGTCGGATATGATTCCTGTGGTCCTGATTGTGATTGCCCTGTTCGGTCTGATAGAATATGTGTATATGTTCCTCGTCAAGCGCTCAAGCTCGAGATTCCTGGAGACCCTGATGACTCCGGAAAGAGAGGAATAATACGCCAAGAAGCGCTTCCGCCGGACTTTTTCTCGCGGAGGGAGCGGGATCAGGCGGTTTCAGAAAGGAAGAACTGTTCATGAAGCGGATCGCGGTAGTCGAAGATGAAAAGATGGTGGCGGAGGAGCTTCGCACCATGCTCGGGAAGGAAGGGTATGCCGTAACGCTCGTCAATGACTTCTGTTCCGTTACGGAAATGATCCTGTCGGACCCGCCGGACCTGCTTCTTCTGGACATCAATCTTCCGGAGAAAAACGGATTCCAGATTTGTCGTGAGATCAAGAATAAAAGCTCGATCCCGGTGGTCGTTCTGACCTCCCGGGATCAGCTTCGTGATGAGCTTCTTGCGTTGGAACTGGGTGCGGATGAATATATCACGAAACCCTATCGTAAAGAACGTCTTCTGGCCCGCATCACCAACGTTCTGAAGCGCTATGAGGGTCGTAGCAATATGCTGGAAGGACCGGGTTTCCTTCTTGACCGTGGCACGTATACACTTTATATCGACAATCACTCCGTACTGCTTCCGAAGAATCAGGGAAAGATCCTGGAGACGCTTATGCTGGATATGGGCCATGTCGTTCGTAAAGAGACGATCTGCGAGGCGGTCTGGGGCACTAGTGAATTCATAGATGAGAACGCGCTGCAGGTCAACCTTACCCGATTGAAGAAGACGATGGCCGGTCTTTCTATGAAACTGACAGTAACTCCTGAGCGAGGAGTGGGATATCTTCTGACGCCCATCGAGGAGGAGACATGAGCAAGTTCTTTTCGATCCTTCGGACCAATCTTCACTGGTTACTCTTCGTGCTGGGATGCGATGCTTTCTTCGCATGGATGCTCTGGGTGGTCGATGCCCAGGCCATGGAGAAACTGGTCGTGTCGATCGTACTGTTTACCATATTGTCCTTCGTATTGGTGTGTGTGGTTCTGTGGCATAAGGAGAGGCGGATGTCGCGTGCTTTCTCAGATTATCTTCGAGATCCCGGTCCGGCTCAGGTACAGATCCTTCTTTCAAGGCTTCAAGGTTTTCCGCGCTCCCGTCTGAAAGAACTGATCGAGACCCTGGAAAAAACACAGAGAAGCAATGCAGCTCTTCTTGTGCAGAATGAGGACTACGAAGAATATGTGGAATCGTGGGCGCACGAAACGAAGACGCCGATCGCGCTTCTCACAATGATCCTCGATAATCACCAGGAGGAGATGGATCCCGAGCTGATCTATAAGATCGAGTATATCCGCAGCAGCCTGAATGAATCGGTGGAACAGATGCTTCAGTATGCAAGGATCAAGGGAGAACGCAAGGACTATCTGTTCGAGAAGATCCTCCTGAAAGATGCTGTAAATGAGGTGCTGGAGGATTACCGGCCGCTTCTTTCCGAGAAAGAATTCGTGGTGATCAACGAGCTGGACGAAGAGTGGATCTATGCCGACAGACGAGGTCTCCGGTATATGCTGGGCCAATTCGTCAGCAACTCGATCAAGTATGCCAAGGACGATCCAAAACTCGTCTTTTCCGCACCGGAGAAGAATATTCTTCAGATCGCCGACAATGGTATCGGTGTCAAGAAAAGTGATCTCCCCTATCTTTTCGAACGGGGGTTTACCGGAAATACAGGTGAGCGGAGAGGAAAGGCGACAGGAATGGGTCTTTACCTTGCAAGAAAACTCGCGGATGACATGAGAATTGAATTAAATGTAACTTCGGAAACAGGAAAGGGGTTTGCAGTCGTGGTAAAATATCCAGACGTGAATATACGCGAGGAGGAATAGAAATGCTGGAACTGCAACATGTTTCTTTTGAAGTAACGGAAGAAGGCACCGGGAAAGAGATCCTTCGGGATATCAGCCTTACGATCCCGGATGGGAACCTGACCGTGATCACCGGCCCGAACGGTGGAGGAAAGTCCACTCTGGCCAAGCTCATCGCAGGCATTATCCGCCCGACATCCGGGAAGATCCTTTTCGATGGAGAAGATATAACCGAAATGTCCATTACGGACAGAGCAAAGAAGGGCATCGGTTTTGCTTTCCAACAGCCGGTACGTTTCAAGGGGATCCAGGTATTCGACCTGATCCGACTGGCCACAGGTACGAAACTGAGCACGGTGGATGCGTGCCAATACCTTTCTGCTGTCGGACTTTGCGCCCGGGACTATATCAACCGGGAAGTGAATGCCAGCCTGTCCGGAGGTGAATTGAAACGCATCGAGATCGCCACGATTCTGGCCAAAGCTTCGAAACTTTCTGTTTTCGACGAACCAGAAGCCGGAATCGACCTTTGGAGTTTTCAGAATCTGATCGAAGTGTTCGAAGACATGAGAAAGAATATCCAGGACAGTTCGATCCTGATCATCTCCCATCAGGAAAGAATATTGAATATTGCCGATGAAGTGGTCGTCATCAAGGACGGACACCTGGAGGCATGCGGCCCGAGAGAAGAGATCCTGCCGAAACTATCCGGTACCGCGTCGTCCGTGAAGGGCTGCGGCAAAGGGCTTCCGAGAGAGGAGGATGTTGAGAGATGCTGAATCTGGATGCGGTATCTGACCGCTTGTTAGAAGAAGTTGCCGATCTGCATAAGGTGCCGGTGGGCGCATTTAATATCCGTGCTAATGGAAAGGCAGTGGGAAGACAGTCCACAGCCAATATTGAGATCACTCCGAAGGAGAATGCTTCCGGTATCGATATACGCATCAAGCCGGGAACGAAGAACGAGAGTGTGCACATTCCGGTCGTTATGACCGCCAGTGGCATCAAGGAGATCGTCTACAACGACTTTTTTATCGGGGAAGACTGTGATGTCGTCATCGTCGCCGGATGCGGTATCGATAACTGCGGACCGAAGGATTCGGAGCACGATGGTATCCACCGTTTCTACGTCGGAAAAGGCGCCAAGGTCAAGTATGTGGAGAAACACTACGGTTCCGGAGACGGCACTGGAAAGCGTATCCTGAACCCGGGTACAGAAGTGTATATGGAAGAAGACAGTTTCATGGAGATGGAGATGGTGCAGATCAAGGGCGTAGACGATACGATCCGGGATACCAAAGCCGAACTCAAGGCCGGTGCCAAGCTTCTGATCCGTGAGCGCCTGATGACGCATGGATCCCAGAATGCGGTCAGTAAATACGTAGTGGACCTCAATGAAGACGGTTCTTCCTGCGATATTGTTTCCCGTTCGGTTGCCAAGAATGAATCCTATCAGAAGTTCGATTGTGTGATCAACGGAAATGCAGCATGCTCCGGTCATACTGAGTGCGATGCGATCATTATGGATAATGGCCGGATTCTGGCGGTGCCGGGACTGGAAGCCAATTCCGTGGATGCGGCACTTGTGCATGAGGCAGCGATCGGCAAGATCGCCGGAGAACAGCTGATCAAGCTGATGACTCTCGGCCTGACAGAAGAAGAAGCCGAAGAACAGATCATCAACGGCTTCCTGAAGTAATGCTCACAACAGAGTGCGCCCTTGGAGAGTGCGCACTAGGAACGGATGAAGCATTCTTATGCATTGTGAGATACCTCAAGGGAAAACACTACGGAAGAAGCAGCTTGATAAGATTTTCCGGGATGCATCCCAGTATCGTGATGGCTCCGATCAGGATCCATTCATGTATCTTAAGACGGGCACTTCTTCTGTAGATGACATATCCGATGAATGCCATGATCCCGACCAGTACACCCCACAGGAACGAGCCGAAGTAGATCACAAGATTAAAACCGAGAAATGGTATCAAGAATGGATACCCCCACCAGGCGTCAGAGATGGCGCCTGCTTTTTCGGCTTTTTTCTTCTTAAACAGCCAAACGCAGAGAACGATAGCTGCCAATCCCAGAAAGATCGTGAACAGTATACCGAGATTGACTCCTGTGCCGAGCACTGCATTATCAATTCTCCAGTTGGAATCGGAGAACAGGTCCTCGAAATACTCGGTCAGGATCATCATATTCAGCGGTGCGGACAGATTGAAAAATTTGGTTTCGCTGAACCGGCCTAAGCTGTCGGCGATCTCGATCATGAAAACCAGAAGCGCAAGCGGAACTCCGATGAACAGCAAGGTCAATATCACGCCGTCGATGATTCGGTTGGCGGTCAGGAAAGCGAAGCAGTTTATGAAGTAAAATGCCAGACTAAGAGACAATATCCCTATAAAGAAGGGGAGCATGTTGAAGACTTCAATTTCCGGGAATTTGATAAAACGTATCGCCGTCCATGTGCATGTCAGGATCAGAATGATCAGAATCTGCAATGCGCCATTGAAAATGTGCGTCAGAAGAAGCGATGAACGCTTACAGGGAATCGAGAAGAATGTGTCCAAAGCACATCGGTTATGGAACGGATGCAATTCCAGTATCGGCATGACCATTGCAAGGAACGAGAAGAACAAGAAAAAAGTAGTAAAACTTATATATAAATAGTGGTCCTTGTCGCCGGATCTGCCCGTTGTATAGTAGACATCCAGTACGAAGGAATCGACCAGGATAAGACCTACGATTGCGGCCACGGCAAGGCGGATCAGGGATTTCTTAAAGTGGAAGAAAGCATATTTTCTTATATCACTCATGGAAAACACCCCCATTCATCTCCTGGAGGAGATTACCAATATAAGCTTCATCGAAGGAAACCTCCAGTTCATCTACCAGTAGCGGATGCAGTTCATCGATCTTCGGACGGATCTCGGAGGCATCCCCGTTGAAAACGACTTGCGCGACACGTCCGGTCACTTTGAAAGAACGCATTGGAAGTGCCGAGAAAAGCGATTGATCCGGAACGGTCTCGAACACGATCTGAAATTTGCAGAGCGATTGGCTACGCTCCTTGATCTGACCACCGGTAAAGGCATTCATGCCGTCCAGGGCGATATACTCGTCGCAGAAATCTTCCAGTTCTTTGATGGAATGGCTGGAGATCACGATGGTCATATCCAGATCCTGGCATATTGAACGGATCTGCTCTTTAAACTTGGCGCGCGCCAGAGGATCCAGACCATCGAAGGCTTCGTCCAGAAGAAGATATTTTGGAAGGATCGCGAAAGCCAGTGCCAGATAGGTCTGCCGGCGCATTCCTTTCGAGTATGTGCGAAGGGGTTTATCGACAGGCAGTTGATATGCCTGACACATGGCGTGGAAAGTTTCTTCGTTCAATTTCGGATAAAAGTTCCGATAGAACTTGATCAGGCTCTTGGTAGAAGTGTTCTCGCCTGAGTATGGCGTGTCCGGGAGAAAGAATAACTCCTTTCTGGCAGCAGGATCCTTGACATTGATCCCGTCCAGCAGTACCTGCCCCGCTTCGGGAGAAAGCACGCCACTCATAAGCCGGAGCAATGTGGATTTTCCCGCTCCGTTCACTCCGACAAGACCCAGTATCTTACCGGAGGAAACTTGAAAAGACACACGATTCAGGACCGGATGGTCGCCGTAGGAATGAGAAAGATCACATACCTCGATCATAGATGTTCCTCCAACTGAATTGCATTTCAGGATATTTGTTCCACTCTTTTATTGTATCACACAGGAATCTCGTTGCGATTGCATAAGATACGACTGGAAAAGCAAAAGTCCGTTCCAGTCGTATTTCATTGCTCGAAAAGTACGACTGGAGAAGCAAAAGTCCATTCCAGTCGTATTTCATCGCTCGAAAAGTACGACTGGAGAAGCAGAAGTCCATTCCAGTCGTATTTCATTGCTCGAAAAATACGACTGGAGAAGCAAAAGTCCGTTCCAGTCGTATTTCATCACTCGAAAAGTACGACTGGAAAAGCAAAAGTCCATTCCAGTCGTATTTCCATTCAAAAAAGATACGACTGGAAGAGCAAAATCTCATTCCAGTCGTATCTTCTCTCTCCATAAGGAGAAAGGATTTGGTGGAGCATATGAGGATCGAACTCACGACCTCCTGATTGCGAACCAGGCGCTCTCCCAGCTGAGCTAATGCCCCGAATCACTTCACTATTATGGTGGTTGCCGGTATAAATGTCAAGGCGCAATTTGCGATAGGATGTGATATAGTGGGAAAGGAATGTCACTTCTCGAAGGAGAAAGAAAATGGGAATAGTACAATTCAGAAAGCAAATATCAGCGGTAGCGGTTGCGCTTCTCCTGACCCTGCAGTTCGGCGGACAGGTACGCGCAGGATCCAGAGATAATAATACTATCAATGTGGGCGGAACAGTATTCTCGGTCAGCAAAAATGCCAAAGGCGAGAACTGGAAGTACGACGCGAAAGCGCATACTTTATACCTGGATGGATACGATGGCAACTACATCGACCTGGGACAGCAGGAGAACGTAACGGTAGAACTTTCCGGAACCAATAAGATCTCCTGCAATCTGATCCTGCCGGCACTTATGGTCAAGGGATCGATGCTGATCCAAGGAGAAGGCTCGCTTGAGGTGGCTGCCATGGCCTGCCATACCGCTCTCTACACGAGCGGAGGTGAACTCACGATTTCGGGAACGACGATCACTGCCAATGGACACGGCAAGACGGATATTCCGGAGTATCTGATTATGAGCGACGGAAAAATGACCCTTACCAATTCCAATATCACGGTCACAGATGATGTCGAGAACATCGGTGGCGGAATCGGCGCGACGCAGAACGATGTGGAGATCACGGATACATCTGTCCGGATCGAATGCCAGGGCACAGCCTTGGCGGCTCCGGAAGGAGAAATCAAGATAAGCGGCTCCGGATCCAGACTCGATCTTTCCTGCGCGGAATACGGTCTTTATGCCAAGTCAGGCATAAACTTAGAAAACGCCTGCGAGGTCTCCGTGAAGTGCTCCAATGTTGAGAAGACCGCTGTATTTTCACCGGATGGCGATATCCGCGTCTCTTCCAGCGATATTAAGATCTATGCCCAAAAGACCGCAATTGCCGCTGGTAATTCCATACTTTTATCGGACGCCTACGTGGCTTCTCCGGTTGAAGCCGAGGTCCGTGAGGTTGCCTCTTTACAGACCGTAAGGACCGATGACGCTGTTGCTTCTGAGGTCGAGATCCGTCATGGAATCGCGCCTACTCCTACGCCGACGCCTACCCCGACTCCGACCCCGACGCCGACGCCCACTCCAACGCCCACTCCGGAACCCGGGTTCATGGATATGATCGGCGCCCAATTCACTACGAATACCCTGATCGGAGGAGGATTGATCGTAGTCAGCCTGATCGCTGTGGTGGTTGTCCTTATTTCCAGGATCCGTAACAGAGACCGCTATTGATTCCCCGGCTCAAGCCATAAAGCACTAAAAATCCCGGCATCGTGATGCGATCACATTGCCGGGATTTCGTTCATTCCTTTTTTCGAAGACCGGATCAGAGTAAGGTGATCTCGATAGTTTCGCTTTCGTATACGATCATGGTTCCCCATTCGTTCAGTTCCGGCAGGCCGGCAGAAGTCTCGCCGATGCGGAAAACATTGGCCAGAAGAAGTCTTGTCTGTCCATAGATCCCTTGCGTTTCCACAGTGATCTTCTGATCCTTCTTCAAGACACGGATCAGACCCATATTCTTCAGATCTGCAGAATACAGATCAGTCGAGATCTCTTTATCTTCCGGAATCTCAAAGAGCGTGATCGTAAGGTTTTCCAGGAAATTATAAACGGAAGTCGAGTCGTTCTGGCTGGCGGCCAGGATCGTTCCCGGACGGGCCAGGATCGGCATGGAATTGGCATTGTGCTGCTCGTTTTTCCAGATCGGGCCTTCCACGCGTTCCCGCGTCATCAGATTCGTCCATACACCGGAAGGCACGTAATAACGCACCACACCATCCGGTTGGGTGACCGGCGCGATCAACAGGTTGGAACCGAACATATACTGCTGATCCAGAGCATGCGTGTTCGGATCACCCGGGAATTCCAAAACCATCGGCCGGGTCATCGGTGTGCCCATAGTACTGGATTCCACTGCGGAAGAGAAGATATAAGGCATCAGACCCAGTTTCAGCCGGGTGAAAAGAACTGCCTCGTTACTTGCTTCTTCACCGAAATTCCATGGCTCTTTCGGAACCGATACGCCAACGGCATTGGCATGTGGCGAGAAGAGAGCCTGCTGTTGCCAGCGGATATAAAGCTCCGGCGAACAGGTATCGTCCATACCGCCGATATTCTGACTCCAGTACGGGAATCCGCTTATAGACAGGGACAGACCGCTTCGGAGCACATTCTGCATACCTTCGAAGGTGCTGACTGTATTATCCAATGAGATATACGGGAAACGCTGGGAACCAACCGCGCCGGAGTGGGTCAGGAGACATACATTGTTCTGCCCGTACCGGCGTTCCAGCGATTCGAAGACCGCCTCCGCGTAAAGGTAGGAGTAGTGGTTGTGCATACTCTTCGGATCGAGATGGTTCTTATAAGTGATATCGTGTTCCATGGCTTCGTGACCGAAGAACGGTTCGCGTACCGGTGCATCCGCGCCATAATCAAGCTGGAAAGTATCCACGCCCATTCGGATCAGGTCATCCAGGAACTTCTGATACCAGGCACGTACGACCAGATTGCTGAAATCCAGAAGACCGGCGCCGGCTTGCCGGTAATCGGTCTGCCAGACATTTCCGTCTCCGGTATTGACGAAATAGTTTCCGTCGAACGCTTCCTGGAAAAGTGGCGATTTCTGGGAGATGTACGGACTGATCCAAAGACATACCCGGATACCTTTATCGTGAAGTTTACGGATCATCTGCGAAGGATTCGGGAATCGCTCGCTATCCCACAAGAAACTGGTCCATTCGAAGTCTTTCATCCAGGTTGCGCTGAAATGCAACACGGAAAGAGGTGTCCCGGTCGCACGGAATTTCTCGACGGTATCGAGCACGCTCTCTTCGTCATACTCCGCCAGTAACGAGGTGGAGATCCACGGCCCGAAAGACCAGGCCGGCGGAAGAGAAGCGTGTCCAACAAACTCGGAATAAAGACTGAGCGCATGCTTCGGTGAAGCGCCTCCGATGAAAATATACTCCATTACTTCGCCCTCGATCGAGAACTGAGTACGTGCCACCGGTCCGGAATCCGAAGTATCGGTGGTGCAGCTGTTGGCGATTTCATACTCGACACGGCCGGTATCGTTTACAAGAACGCCATAACCGCGGGAGGAAAGGAAGAACGGAACACTTACTGCGGATTTACCGAAATCCACACCGGCATCCTCATTCCAGACTGCATATGAACCACCGTTGCGGACGAGGCTGCCGGGCTGCTGTCCCAGACCATAGATGCACTCGCCTTCACTGAGGTTCAACTGTTCACGGATATATGTCTTTCCGTCCGGCGCCACGATATGAGCCATGCCTCCGATATCCGTGGAGGTCAGGTAGTTGCCGGAGAAGTAGAAAGAGATGCCCCATGCACCGCTCTTATTGATACGCGCTTCCAGAAGACTGGAAGCGTAGACATACTCTGTTTCTGTCTCACTGCTGACAGGCTTGACGATATTCTTGTTCAATTCGAAAAAAGCTTTCGCAACGCGTCTTCCCTTATGATTGGAGATCTTGATAGAAAGCATATTGGCTGCAGGAGATGTGATCCGGATCGTCAACATGCCGCATCCGATGGAGTCGGCTTTCGTATTCTGCTCCTGATAAGGAGCGAAAAGTGTGATTCCGGTTTCGGAGTGTCCGATATCATGGATCTCCTTCGGTGTTTCCAGTTTGTATCCTTCTTTAGCGATCCATAGACCATCGGTAAATTTCATAAGCCGCACCTCGTTTCTTCGAATCCAAGAAAAATCATTCCTATTCTGATTATAGCAAAGTGTTTCTGCAAAAACGAATAGATTTCCTACGGCTGTGTTTCAATTTCGAAAAAAGAAAGAGAAAAGCGTCGGCCTTAGTGTTATACTTATATATCATTATATTATGCAGATTTGAGAGAAGGCCTTGGACGCATTTCCGGAGCCGGGCTGAGCAGGAGAGAGATAATGGGCAATAAGACATTCCTTCGCTATGTTCGGAAAATGAAGGATCCGCGTCAGGAAGTGATTGCAGATATCGGTGCATTCTCCAAGCTCGCAGACAGGCTCGTTGAAGAAGGGATCAAGCGTATTTTCCTGATCTCCGGCCAGCAGACCAAGAAACTGAAACTCTACGACGATTTTATTGCACGTCTGACAGAAGCAGGCGTGCGTTGCTTTGTTTTTTCAGATGTAGGAAAAACTCCGGACGCCAGAGTCATTGAGAGATGCACAGCGCAGTGCCAGACATATAACTGTGATGTTATCATCGCTTTCGGTGGTGGAACGGTGATCGATGTGGCCAAGCTCGTCTCGGTCTGGGTCACCAACCCGACCAGATCGCTTTACCAGCTTCGCGGATTCGGAAAGATCCCGAATCCCGGCGTTGATCTTTATGCTGTCCCGACTACCGGATCCGGCGCAGAGAGCACAGGATGCGCACTGATCCATTACGAGCAGCAGCTCTGTACCTATTTCAGTGACTACATGATCCCGACGAAAGTGATCCTGGATCCGGATCTCACGCTCCGGCTTCCGGCTGAAGTTTTCGCGTCGGCCAGTATGCTGGCGCTGACGCATGCGATCGAAGCCTATATCAGTGCCAACCGGATCGAGTTTCCGGCGGACGGGGCGAATGTTCTGATCGCTGTCCCGATCTTTTTCTCTTATATGGAAAAATGCTATAAACACGGCGCTTCCGCTGATATCTATCTGCAGATGATGATGGCGCCATACTATTCCGGCATTGCCTGCCGAAAGATCGGATTCGGATACGCCCATTGTCTGGGATTCCGCATTGCGGAGAAGTACGACCTGAATCCGGGAAGAGTCTGTGCAATGGTCCTTCCTTACGTTCTGGAAAGCGTTCTGGATCAGATCGTGGAACCTCTGTCGGAAATGGCTCTGACCTGCCATCTGTGTTCCGGACGTGCCAATAAACTTGATGCGGCAAAAGCACTGATCGAGGGATTGAAGAGCCTGAACCGTAGAGTGGATATCCCGTCTACGATCCCGAATCTCCGTCTGGAAGATTTTAACGATATTATTGAAATGGTCATGCTGGATGTCAGAAATTGGGGCACGCCGCTCCGCATGACGACGAGGACGATACAGACGATCCTTCGAAAGTTGAAGTGATACGCAATGGTGGATCCGGTACGAAAGAAAATCAGTTATACGTTCCCGAAACAGCTGGATACGATTCTGGAAA
>Ga0247611_10002242_pt1 | contig 31939 bp, 42 predicted proteins | sample 177DNAGHGhighgp2_FD_192422 | JGI IMG/M metagenome (GOLD analysis project Ga0247611, IMG submission 192422) | Sheep rumen microbial communities from Palmerston North, Manawatu-Wanganui, New Zealand - 1770 DNA GHGhigh gp2 | ecosystem: Host-associated > Mammals > Digestive system > Stomach > Rumen... | reverse complement strand
AAAAACAAACCGAAAAAACGATCGGAACCGGATATGGAAAAACAGGTTTTTGAATCAGAAAAAACGGGTTCCGGAAAACCTAAAAAATGGGTTCCGGTGACCGTTACCGATAGGGCGGATCAGGCCTCCGTGTCCGAACCCGCATCCGTAGCCCCTTCCAAACCCCCTTCCGGTAGGGCTTCCAAACATGTTTCCGAATTGTTTCCGTGATATGTTTTTTGATACCCAAGGTATCCGTTTCCATCCGTTTGCCGGTTCCCAAGAAATTCTCACATTTCCGTTCGCACGCCTTTGTACAACTCCGACAAAAAAATAATCACCGCACTGTATTCTTGTCCAGTAAATTCAAATCCATAATTTATTCGGACGCGGTCTTTGTAAAAACATATTCATTATCAAGTTGTTGGCATTAAAAATGTGCCAAGTGTTCTTTTTATTATTCTGAAAAAGATTAATAGACCGCGTTTTAGATACCCCGGGTATCACACCAGAGCCCGAATACAGTCATCAAAACACTCCTTTCCTGATGTGATATTCCGATTTTGCATTCCTTGGGGGTATGGGTATATGATTTCGTCCGACGGAACTACGGTGCCGTAACCACATTTTTGCGATTTGCCCCATACAGGAAAAATAAAGTTATCAGTTTGATTTATTGATAGTTAATTAAAAAACGATTTTTGAGTTTGGTTGTGTTTTGAGGGGGCGGTTTACGGGATTTTTGACTTATATGATTGATATACAATAAGATAATGTATTTTTGATAATATTTTTGGGTTGTGAATTTATAAAAAAACCGATTTGCCCCATACAGGAAAAATAAAGTTAACGGTTTGATTTATTGATAGTTAATAAAAACTCCGTTTTTTGTTGTATTATTTGTCCAACGACCGTTTTTGAGCTTCGGTAGGATACCCCGGGTATCATTTTGAAGTATCCGGATATTTCACCGAGATGGTTATCGGTTGTTGAAAAGTGTGTTGAAAAGTTTTTTCGTTTTTGCTTGACTTGTCTTTTAGATTGTTGTATCTTTGTAGCATAAAAACAAACGGAATTATAAACAATTAATTTTTATGATTATGATAAAAGAAGATTATGTTTCATTTGAAGTTGAAAAACTCCTTAAAGAAAAGGGGTTTGATGAAAAATGTGAATATTGTTATGCGGAATTTAGTAAGGATGATATTAAAGTTATTGCCTTGTCGCCTGCTAAACGCGCACAATCTCTTAAAGAAGATAGATACCCATATGTAACTCTTCAAATGGCAATGAAGTGGTTGAGAGAAGTACATGGAATATTTGTAAGCATTGAGTATAGTCATATATGTGAACAATTCAAATATACAATTTGCTTAAAAGATTTATCATTACGTGAGAATGGTGCGCATGTTGACTATATCTATAATTCTTATGAAGCCGCCTGTGAAGCGGCAATAAAATATTGTTTAGAAAATTTGATTTAGTTATGAAAAGATAAAGAAAAATAAAAAGAAAGAAGTTTATTATGGTGTCGATGTGTCGTTTTAAAACATATCTGTTACATATTCATAAAAGACCGCCAAACTTGGTGGTCTTTTTTTATTACCACATAAAGACACCACGTGAACATACGGGCATCGATCTGTAAAACGGATACCCCGGGTATCATTTTGAAGTATCCGGATATTTCTTCTGTCTTTGGATTATGTCTTTATCTTCTTATTGTCATATGTTGAAAAGTGTGTTGAAAAGTTTTTTCGTTTTTCCTTGACTTGTCTTTTAGATTGTTGTATCTTTGTAGCATAAAAACAAACGGAATTACAAACAATTTTAAATAATAGAGCAATGGATATCTTAACACATTTTCACATTTTAAACAACGAAGTTAAGGAAAAACTTAACAATACAATAACAAGCGATGACCTTATAAAATATGCAAAGAATAATGAGATATGCAAAAAAGTGTATTGTGACACATTCGACAAGATTGTTGAAAAGTACGTTTCGGGTGAGATTGTGCTTGTAAATTCAAAATGGATAGATGAACCTGAAAGTTATCAATATTCAATATACAACTTAACGAAAAAGCCAAGATTTATCAACAAGAAGAATTACAAGAAAATAAAGGCATTGAAAGCAAACAAAGAGGATTGGAATAAAAATTGGTATGAATATAATAAAAAATATAAAGTGCGAGGAATTGGGTATTGTAATTATCGTGCGGTTGAATACGATACCAATACAGAAATAGTTACCAATGGGATTTGTGGAATGAAGTGTAAAGATTTCCACTTTATTTTGAAAGTGAGTAGAGGTAATGGCTTTGGCATAGAAAGCAACGCCCAAGCTTTTGTATTCAAGTTTTCAAATGGGGGACAAGGTTTTGTGAACTTTTTTAGAAATGAGTTAATTTCTATAATAGCAAACGATTTAATGAGCAAAAGGTATGATAATTATATTGAAGAAGAAAGCGAAAAGTGTGTTGAATTATTAAATGAATTATAAAACAACTTAAAACAATAAAACGATAAACAAATTAGAACAAATAAAGAAAAAACATAGACCGCCAAACTTTGGCGGTCTTTTTTTTTTATTCTCACATCAAAAAACCCTGTTGGACATACTGGCCTTGGCCTGTAAATGGATACCTGAGGTATCCGGAATTGTCTGGAAAACTGTAATTACTCAGAAAAACTGTAAAAACCTGAACTTTTTTCAGACAGCGTATGACTGAAGTGACCCGATCGCCGGTTTCACCGTTTTCCGATACCCAAGGTATCCTTTATCAGGTCCCGGCGGCATCCCCTATGAGACATGCGGTGATAATCTTGCCAGTCCTATTCCGCATTGTTGACAACTCTGTTGAAAACTTTTTGCGATTACATCTTGACACGAAACGATAAAGGCCGTATTTTTGCCGTATGAAAAAACAACAAAGGGGCATATTCCCCAAACAACCTAAACATACCATTATGAAAAATTTTGAAAAAGCCGAAGAATTAGCAAAAAGAATTTACAATGTTAGAAAAGAAAACAATCTTTTGGAAGTGAAAGACTATTCCGAAGAGTTAGCAAAAGCAAACAAGGAAGTGAGAGAGGAATTAAACAAACTCGGAAACGAATTCATTTATGAGCGCTTAAAAGTGCTTGCCGAATTGCACGACAATTTAGGTATCAGATATTCAATCATTTACAAAAAAAGCCGTCAAAACGGCTCGTTACCGACGGCAACCGATTTGCCTGTGTGCTGCTTTACAACGATAGAATGTGACACCCTTGACGATGAGGCGGTAAAGTCGGGCAAAAGATTACCCTTGAAAAACGAATTGAAAGAGCATAACGAATTTATGCTCAAACTTTTCAAAAAAGACATGCAGATTTGTGAAGTGGCTATTGGAGTAAAAATTGATGGGGAAGAATTTAAAAATACCGAATTTGGAACTATTGAGGAGGTCTCCTATTACGCATAAAAAATAAAAATCCGAAATTTGAAAAGACCGACATTTTTTGTCGGTCTTTTTTTTGTATGAAAGGAGTGTTCTTGGGGATGCGAAGGTGCCGCGTGAGATACCTCGGGTATCATAGAGTCGGCGGTATCCGCCTTGGACAATCTTCCCCTATTGTGTTTTCGGTGTTGATAAACCTGTTGAAAAGTTTTTTTGGTTTTGTGTTGCGTGCATTAAATATTTTTATATCTTTGTACCATAAAACAAAAGGGGAATAATCCCCGAATAACCTAAAACCTACAAACTATGAAAAATTTTCCCTATCAGACAACTTATTCCGTAGCCGTAAACTGGCTCGATGGTAATCTTATTTTGTGCAACGATATTGTCGAAATGGACGAGAGTGTTTATGAAAATTGCCGTTTTGAAATTTTTGGCGAAGACGGACACGAAACCGATATCTTCCAATGGTACTTAACATCATTTAGCGAAAGCGATGTTGAATTTTTGGAAGAGCATTTCGGACTGCTGTTTTCATATTCCGACAAACTCGATTTGTATATCTTGTGCGTCAATCATTTGGGAACATCTTGGGCTTATGTGCCTTGTGAAACTGATATTGAAAACGCGGCTTGCGAAACGGGTACGAGATTTGTAACCAAACGGGAGATGAAAAAAGACTATTAGGCTACATTTTCCATTCCATATTTTTTGCGTGGGGCGGTAAATCCATCTTGGAGGTGCCGCCCCCTTTTTTATATTGAATTGATAAATGCCGAGTGTCCTGAATCCGATCGGGGCCTCAGTGTGATACCTCGGGTATCCTTTGACCATCTCACTCAGATGGATGAGATGCTCTTCAGCATAGGATTATGTAAATGCGTGCAGGAGATTATACATAGGAAACGCTTGAGTCATTCTGGCTTCAGCGTGATACCTTGGGTATCCTTTGTCCATCCCGACGAGATGCTCTTCGGTATCTGTAACTCCGTCGCCCTTTTTTTGTTTTTCCAGTAAAAGAAAACCTGAGGAGATCTGAAAGAGCGTATGGTTAGATACCCGGGGTATCCGCACAAGCAGGGACCGCGTCACCACGGTCGTGGACAGCAGCAGAGAACAGCCGTACCAGTAATGTTGATAACTCTGTTGATATTTTTATGCTTTATGGTGTTACACACATTTTATTTTATATTATATTTGTATTGTTAAAACAAACCAAAACACACAAACCTATGAAAAAAGAATTAAGAAAAACCTTTGAGAAATTTATCTCTCTTCCCGAAATGAAAATAAAATTCACGGACAAGGCAACCGAGAGAATAGAAATCAAAAACGCAAACGAGGCGGCAAGCCTTTTCTATTCCATAGAAAATATGGAAGACAATATGGAACATCATGAAATGTTCTATGCCGCATATATGAACCAATCTGGAAAAGTGATGGGTGTTATGAAAATAGCCGAAGGCGGAATTGATAGCACCGCAGTAGATACAAGAATTATTATGCAAGGCGGATTGCTTCTTAACGCTTCAAGTATTATTCTATGCCACAACCACCCGAGCAGAAACACAAGACCGAGCACAGACGACCTCGATATGACAAAAAGATTGAAGTCAGCCGCAGAAATATTGAAAATGAGAGTGTTAGACCATATTATAATTAGTAAAGACAATTATACCTCAATGGCGGAAGAGGGTGTGTTTTAAATTTTTAAAGTGATGATTATGGAAAGGGGCTTGCCGAGAGGCGAGCCTTTTTTGTTTTCTTGGATCCGCAAATGCTCACGTGATCCCCGGGTGCGATCGTACACACAGATACCTCGGGTATCAGAAACGGTAACTCACTGCATCTCAGTAATTTAATTTTTATCACAAAAAGCAATTTTGTTTGAAACACAAAGAAAACCTGAGAACGGAGATGATGGGTCGTCTTGTAGGATATCCCGGGTATCAGAAACGGTAAATCACTGCAGCTCACCAATTCCGTTTTTATCACAGAACAGATTTTGCTTGAAAAACATCTGTTGATAAATATGTTGATAAGATACATATAAAATAATATTTTTATACGAATGTTTTTCGTATATTTGCAACATAAAAAAACAGCAAAATAATTCAAAAAAATTTTTAGATATGAACACAAAAGAAATTATTGAAAATTATGCCCTAAAACCTTGCGGGTGCATTGACGAAAAATGTCTTGAATATATTGTTGAAAATGTTGAACTCTTTGAGGAGAGGTACAGCATTTCACTTTATTATATGGATACGGACAGATGCTCGTTGAGAATGGCGGACGACAGCCTTTTTGACGAAATTGTGGAAACCGCTTCCGATTATCTTGAATATAACGATATGAATAACGACACAATCCTTGACGATGTGGAAGAAATCTTCGGCTAATTTTTCTATACATTTGTATTTTTTTGGGCGGTGCGCGATTTTTGCGTGCCGCTTTTTTATTGTGAAACGACGACGTTGGTCAATCTCGCGACGGTCGTGCGGATACCCCGGGTATCATACAGGACGATTTTTCCGGTCGTCTTTGATCAGCCTTTCCGATTGTTGATAACCCTGTTTATAACTTTTTGAATATTTGTTACTTGTATATTATTATTTTTAATATCTTTGTACCATAAAACAAAAAGGGAATAATCCCGAAACAACCTAAAACCTACAAACTATGAAAAAAGCAATGTTATTCACAAACGATTTTGCATCTCTCGACAACGAAACGATGAGAGACTTTTACAAAGAGTTTTGCGATGAAAACGGTTTAACGCACTCCGAAGACGACTATACCCGTTTCGTTTACGATGAAATTGATTTTGAGTGGAACGAATTTAATTCCAATATTCCAAACAACGAAAGGGCTATTGTAACTGGAACGCTCGGACTTTGGAACGGCACGCACGAAATAAACCCCTTTGAATGCACGCTCGGGGAAGCCGTTGGAAAATGCTGCAACTCTGCGGACACGATTAAATTTGAAATTGAAAACGATGACGATGACTTTATTACCGTAACCGCTTCACATCACGATGGAACTAACCGTTTTCAAATACACCTCCCCGATTTTAAAGGAGATTGGCTATGCTAACAATTCTATAAGTTTATATAAGGCGGGCAGCGATGCCCGCCTTTTTTTGTTTTTTATCAAACAGCATAGAAAGACTGAAGAACGCTGGGGCCGCAGATGGTAAAGATACCCGGGGTATCCTTTGTCCATCTCGACGTAACATCCTCACGCATAATAATTTATGTTGATAAAAGTGTTGATAAGTTTTTCAATATTTGTACAAACCGCATTCTTTTTCATATTATATTTGCAGTGTTAAAAGAAACAAACAAACCTAAAAAAGAAAGGAAATTTATTATGGCAGAATTTAACAAAAAACTTGGAGAAAATTCACAGGCAAAAATGGAAGAAATATTCTTGGGAACTGATATTGGAAATGTTAGAGAAAAACTCGGTCGCTGGTGGGTATGTGAAGACCACTCGCTCAATAGCTATACTGGTGTTGGAAGATACATCTTTCAAAGGCACGGGCAAGGCAGAATTGAATTTATAACAAAACACAATACTATAACCGATTGCATTGATTTGGGATTTTAACCTGCAAACCGAAAAAGAAAGGAGAATAATTATGAACAAGTACGAAACTGGAAAAAAAGACAATTACGGAAACCGTGAATTTGATTTTGCAAAAGCATTTGCAGACCTCAAAAAAGTCGTTCTCGGCAAGGCAAAATTCAGCAAAGCCCTCTATGAAGTTATGCATCTGCGCTTTACGATAGCGCACTACAACGCATACGGCTGGATGTGCGAGTACAACGGAAACTGGGATATGCTTGCAGACCAGATATACCCCTCTAACTATGGCGGCTTTATAATCAAGGACACGAAACCCTTTGACGACATTAGGGACTTTTTGTACCGAAACGCAAGGGCTACGGTTGATGTTGATAAAATGTTTGGAGTGGCTTAAACTCCACAACACGCAAAATAAAATAAAGGGCTGTATTTTTTGCAGCCCTTTTTTTGTTTTTGTAAAAATGTATGTACGCTCACCTTGGTGGAAGCGCGGGTTGGTGACGGTAATTGATACCCGGGGTATCCGACATACCGTATCCGGCTATCACCTTCATCCACAAATATTTATAAAAATATTTGTTGAAAACTTTGTTGAAAACTTTTTGATTTTTTCTGTAAAATATATTCTGATTTTTTCTATCTTTGTATTGTTAAAAAAACAAACCAAAAAAAGAAAGGAGAAAAATATGAAAATGAAAACCGAGAATTTGAGCGAAAAGTATTCTGAACGCTGTTCTTGCAGAATAGTAAAAATGGAAAACGAAGAAAAAAGTTTTATTGTAAAACTTTTAATTGAGCAGGGAAATTCATACAATCATTGTAACATATATCTATTTAGCCCGCTCCAAAACAAATGGGAACTATTCTTGAATGAGGAAAGCGCTCCAAATTTGAAGTTTAATTCTTCGTATGTGAACGATGAAGAAAAACGAGTAACCGACCACAAAAGAGTTTTGAACGAGGCAAAGTCCCTTATGGAGAAAGTGCTTGAAAGATTTTAGTCCAATAACTGAAATTATAAAGGGGGTGCCTTTTCGGTACCCCTTTTTTTATTTTCTTATGCTGAAGATTGTCATCTAACGCATCCGCCCGTGCTGTAAAGATACCTCGGGTATCAACCCCTCGATGGAAAGCGATTGTCTTCTCGATGTTCCTGTGTTGATAACCCTGTTAATATCTTTATTCGTTTTTCTGCAAGACATATTCTAAAATATGCTATCTTTGTGTCGTTAAAGGGGGGGAGATAAAAACCCTCTATATTGTGCAACCTAAATTTAAAACCTATGAAAGTTTATGTATTGGTAACAAGTTATTCAGTGGACTATGATTGTGGAATTGAAGTGAATGTTTATTCCACACCCACAGAAGCCAAAAAGATTATGAAAAAAGATTATGAGAAAATGTGCGAAGAGTGGGATAATGCTATGAGCGAGCGAGAGATAGACGAAATGAGTGCGTCTATGCAGGAACCCGGAGACTACACCAGAAACCATATAGATTGGTTAATACACGAAAAAGAGGTTTATGCTGGCGAGCCGTATGCCTATGTATGCTATTATTTTAACGAAGACAAAAGCGCAACCGAAAACGGTATCATCAAAATAGGCGGCGACAATCCCGACAAAAACGATGACAAAATCTTTTTCTATGTGAAAGATGAGGCGGAACTCAAAAGCCTTTTTGAAAATGGCAAAGAAGACTTTACGCTTTTAGATGTGTATTTTTACACCAACGATATAGATCAGATTTAAAATTCTGTTTTTAATTCCTTGTTTTTGGGGTGGGCGGAAACGCTCACCCTTTTTTGTTATGGCAACATAAGATGAGCACATCCGCGAAGGCGCCACCGTAACAGGATACCCGAGGTATCATCATGCGGAGGATTACGCGGATCTATTGGACAATATGTCTTTGCATTACATATTCATTAAAAACGGAACTCCAAAATATTGTTAATAAACCTGTTGAAAAGTTTTACACTTTTTCTGAAGAATATATTCTGATTTTTTCTATCTTTGTATCATAAAAACAAACCAAAAAAAGAAAGGAGAAAAAATATGGGAAAATTAATTGAAACAGATTACACCCCTTTGAGCGAGGGAATGATTAAGGAAATGAACAACATTATTATGAAAGAGTCTCCAGCGCTGTATTCCGAGATGTTTTATGGCGGACACTTTTCGGAGGGTAGAGTGAAATTCTATATCAATCAGACGAGTGACACGAGCGTTGAGGTTACCGCCACACTGCAACTGCTTGTACACGGAGATTTTGATGAAGATGAACAAAAACCGCATTGGATTGAATATGAACTCGATAACGAGGTGGTTTACTATAAGGTATGGGAATACGACGACGATGATGAGATTGTTGATGAAGACGAATGGTGGTGGGAAAGAGAAGATATAGCATACCACTACGATTGGAAATACAAATTGGTGGAACTGCTATTTGATGTTGAAGATTTGTATGGATTGTAAAAGTCAAAAACGGAAACCGTTTTATAAGGCTACTCGAAAGGGTAGCCTTTTTTGTTATGTTATAGTGTGGAAACTATGCGTAAAGATTTTTTGGATGGCCCTACGGTCTGGCGGATACCCGAGGTATCTCACTATACGGGATGCCCAACGCTTTGGTCATCAAATGGTTATGTTGATAACTTTGTTGATAACTTTTCCAAAAACTGCGCTGACTATGCCAAAATCTTACATACCTTTGCATCATAAAAGAAGGGGGGAGACGAAAGATATGGAGACGATAGAGGGGAGAACCCCGCCTTGCTATTAGGTTTGTTTAGGTTGACAAAAGGGTGTGATTATTCACATCCTTTTGTTTTTTATTTTCTTGCTGCAAATTCGGAATATGGAAAACGAACGCCGAATGGCCAACGACTCGTGATGGAAATATGATACCCCGGGTATCTTACATGCAGGAGGAAGGCAAGATCGCCTGATCATAAAATCCGGACTGTTGATAACTCTGTTGATAACTTGTTTCGTTTTTGTGCAAAACATAATACAGTTTTTTGTACTTTTGCATTGTTAAAAAGAAAGGGACATATTTCCCAAAAAACCTAAAACCTACAAACTATGGGATTAGACATTTATTTTGAAAAGAGAAAAAACGATTTGGCTGCTTTGAAGAAATTCCACGAGGCTGTTCAGGCTCGCGAGGACTATGCAGAGAAAACCTACAAGGAAGGCATTGGGTATACAGATGATGAAAAAGCCGAGTACAGACGCCTTGATGCGATAGTAGATGAACTCAACCCCCGCAAAGAAATCGGCTACTTCCGCAAAGTTAATTTCCTTATGGACTTCTTTAACTATGAGGGCAACTGCGAGTATAAGGAAATTCCGTTGGAGTGCTTTAACGAACTTAAAGAACGCTGCGAAAAGGTGCTTGCTGATCACTCACTTGCAGATGAACTGCTGCCTACGCAAAGCGGCTTCTTCTTCGGCTCAACAGACTACGATGAGTGGTATTTCAAAAATGTTGAAGCGGTGCGTGACTTCTGCCAAAAAGTCTTGAACGAAACAGAACCCGATGAGGTTATAGAGATGTATTGCTGGTGGTAGGGGAAAGCCAGCGATACAAAAGGGGGCGTGGGAAACCACACCCCCTTTTTTGTTTTTGTCAAACAGCAAAACGAGGCTGAAGAGGATGACGTCGTCAGACGGTAAAGATACCTGGGGTATCTCTACCATCGACTCCTTCAATAGATTAACTATCAGAATATTATAAAATAGATTGTTGATAACCCTGTTAATAATTTTTATCTTTTTTGTGCAAAATATATTCTATATTTTTCTATCTTTGTATCATAAAAAGCAAACCAAAAAAAAAGAAAGGAAAAATATGAAAAATCTTATTGCAAAACAAGATGAATTGAAAAAACAAATGCTCGCTGAAATTGAAAGAGTGGTGCGCAAACATAATGGAAACCTCGTACTCGTACACGATGAAGAGATTGACGGGCAAAAAGAAACCTTATACTCATCTGAAACTGGCGACTGGTATAAGATAAGCATTGACTTTGACTATATGGAAGACGAAACGCCAGTATTGTATTTTGACTATGTGACCACAATCTTTATTGACGGAAAAGGCCGCTTGCTCACACAAACCGAAAACAGCGGCACGGTTATGTTGAGCGAACTTACATTATTTCAAGATGTTATGGAAATGTACGAACTTGCTATGTTTAACGATAATAGTTGTAAATAGTGTATAAAACAAATATTCCAACAATCAACTCAAAGCACCATTCCGATGCCTCTTATCAATATATTTATCTAAAATCCTTCAAGCACTTTCTCCATAAAGCATATGGCTTTTTGTATCTTACCAATTACAAATAAACCAAAAATTAAAATTAAAAAAACAAAAACGGACTACCGAAAGGCTGTCCGTTTTTTTATACGCAAGACTTGCTATTAGCAATTAATCCCGAGACGGTAAAAGATACCCGGGGTATCATCAGCGCTCACACCGGCATCCCCAAAGAAATCATTTTCATATCTGTTGATAACTCTGTTGATAAATTGTTTTGCAAATGTGATTTACATATTCAAAAACATATTATATTTGCAGCATAAAACAAAAGGGAAAGCAAATACATATAATATAAACCTTAAAAACCTACGACTATGAAAAAGAGCAACAATTCAAATTTAAGCGCTGCAAAGGCAGCAAAGAACGATGAGTTTTACACCCGCCTTTACGATATTGAAATGGAGTTGAAACACTACAAAGACCAGTTTAAAGGTAAAGTGGTTTATTGTAATTGTGACGACTGTTTTGAAAGCAACTTCTTCAAATATTTTGCATTGAATTTCAATCAGTTAGGATTGAAAAAATTGATTACAACCTGTTATGCTGAAAGCAAAGTGGGCAAGCAATTCCGCTTATTTGACGAAGAGGGAGAACCTCAAAAGAAGGCTTATAAACTGGTTATCAATGAGATACCCGATATGAACGGTGACGGTGCTATTGATTTGACCGATGTTGAATTGTTGATTAAGAGCGACAAAAACGTTTTGACCGTTTTGAACGGAGATGGCGATTTCCGCTCGGAAGAGTGCGTTGAATTATTAAAGGAAGCCGATATTGTGGTTAGTAACCCGCCTTTCAGTTTGTTTAGAGAGTATGTTGCTTTGCTTGTTGAATATGGAAAACAATTTTTGATTATTGGCAACAAGAACGCTATCACATACAAAGAGATTTTCCCTATCATTAAAGAAAATAATTTATGGTTAGGTTATTGCAGTCCAAACGAATACATTTTACCAAACGGAGAAGTCACAAAACAAGTAAATGGACTTTGCAGATGGTTTACCAACCTACCTACCGAAAAGCGAAACAAACCGCTTGACCTTTATAAGACCTACAACCCCGAAGAATACCCGAAATATGACAACTATGACGCTATTGAGGTTTCAAAGGTCGCTGATATTCCTATGGACTATGATGGAGTTATGGGTGTTCCTATTACATTTTTAGACAAGTATTGCCCTACTCAATTTGAGATTGTGGATGCAAGATGTGTTGCTTTAAATGAAAAACAAAAAGTAAAAAATACGATGTTAATTAAAGATGCAGATGGTACAATTAATCAAAAGAGTACATACGCAAGAATTTGTATTAAACGCGTTTAATTAAAATTCTGAAATACGGGCAAACTCCATTGATAGACAAGTCTTTATCATCATCACCTTTACGAAATTTCACAATCTCAAATTGAGTACAATAGACCAAAAATTTTTGAAAAAAGTTTAAAAATAAATTCAAATTTTATTAACCAAAAAATCCTACGAAAATGAATATAGAATTAAGACAATACAAAATCTCGGAAATTGCAGAAAATTTTTTAGAAACATCAGAGGGCGGCGTTACCGCTTTTGGCGGCAAACTCGACATCAGACCGCCTTATCAGAGGGAATTTATCTATACGGAAAAGCAGCAGAAGGCTGTCATTGAAACAATCCTCAAAGGATATCCCCTTAATGTTTTCTACTGGGCAACAAAACAAGACGGAACATACGAAGTTATGGACGGCCAGCAGCGCACCCTTTCTTTCTGCAACTATATAGCAGGAAACTTTTCAATCAACGACCGCAACTTTTCAAATCTTACGGAAACGGAAAAGAACCGCATAATGAACTATGAGATAATGGTTTATGTTTGTGACGGAAACGACCTTGAACGCTTGGAGTGGTTTAGAACAATCAATATTGCAGGGGAAAAACTGACGGATCAGGAATTGCTTAACATCAATTATACTGGAAAATGGCTTGAAAGTGCAAAATTCAAATTCAGCAAACCGAATTGCGTTGCCTATCTTCTTGCTTCAAAATATGTAAAGGGCAGCCCTATCAGACAGGAATTTCTCGAAACGGCTATTGACTGGATTTCAGGCGGAAACATCGCTTCTTATATGGCTTCACACCAATACGATGACAACGCAAACGAACTCTGGCTTCATTTTCAAAATGTAATTGCTTGGGTATCAACTGTTTTTCCTACTTATTATAGGGAAATGAAAGGTATTGACTGGGGAAGGCTTTATACGCTTTATCACGAAAAGTCTTATGGCGACCTTGATGATGAGGTAAAACGGCTTATGGCAGATGATGATGTTACCAAAAAGTCTGGTATATTTGAATATCTTTTAAGCAACTATGAAAACGAAAAGTGCTTGAATATCAGAACATTTACAGATACGCAAAAGCGTATTGCCTATGAAAATCAGGATGGCGTTTGTCCAGTATGTGGAAGAAAGTTTGACATATCGGAAATGGAGGCTGACCATATCACACCTTGGAGTGAGGGCGGAAAGACATCACAGGAAAATCTGCAAATGTTATGCAAACACTGCAACAGATTAAAATCCAATAAATAGAAAGATGATAACCTTAATAATACTATCGGCACTTATAATATCGCTTGCGGTAATAATTTGCGTAACCTATCTTATATGCGTTTCGGCAATCGGTGGTTTTGCGACAATAGTGGCCGTATGTATAACAATAGGCGTTTGCCTTACAATAGGAATAACAGCAAACTGGCTTATAAACAGATACAATAAAAAATAGCGTGGCGGTTTTTGTTTCGTAGGTTTATCCGCTTGCGCTTACGGAAGACGGTTTCAGAATTGAAGCCGTCTTTTTTATATTTTTTTGAAGATGGTGGTGAACTAAACCGGCAAAGGACCGGGATCGGGATACCTTGGGTATCTTTTTCCAGTAACAAGAGTGTTATGTCCACAAAGACTGACTGTGACTGCAGGCGGACTGCAGTCAATCTCGACTGTTCAGATACCCGGGGTATCTTGCATACAGGAGGAGAAGATTAACTGCTAATAAAAATCCAGACTGTTGATAACCCTGTTGATAAGATTATCGTTTTATCTGCAAAAGAACTTGCTTTTGTTATTATTTTTGCATTGTAAAACAAAGGGGCATACTACCCAGCATAACAAAGACAACCATATTATAAACCATAAAAAGAAAGGACAAACTATGACAAAAGACAACTTTATTAAGACTTACAAGCCCTATGGCATTGAAATTGAAACAACAGACGGCAAAACCATTAAAGGGCTTTTCACGGACTTGCGTGTGAAAAATTGCGATGTACCAAAGGGTATGTGCAAATACGAAATCCGATGGGACGATGACTTCAGAGATTATGCAACCATTGAAGAACACGTTTTTGTCAATCACGCTGGCACCCTTATCACAAACAAACCCGTTGATTTTGATGGCGATGACTATATCGATATTGATGACTATTCCTTTATCGATGAAGATGATGACGATGACGAAGGACGAGAGCATAGGATTATTGACACCGAATACGGGGAGGTTATGGTTAAATCCGCATACGACTGCGAAACTGACGAGTCGTTTTGCGACTGCTACATTGGAGACAACTATGACTGCTACATTGGCGAAGTGCCTTGCAACTATTGGGAAGATGATGACGAAACAATCGCTTCCGAAATTGAAAGGGTGCTTGGCTACAAGTTTATGGAAATTTAAAGGTTTTGGATAAATATATCGATAAAAGGTATCAAAATGGCGCTTTGAGTTAATTGTTGGAATATTTGTTTTATACAATATTTACAACGAAAATAGCCGTTAAAAACGGCAACCGAAAGGCGATGGGTTATGCTCACCGCCTTTTTTGTTTTTTATCTGAATGTGTTCATAGAAATCACCGGATACTGTGTCCGGGATACCTCGGGTATCTATCACGCCGTATCCAGCTATCGCCTTCATCCACAAATATTTATAAAAATATTTGTTGAAAACTTTGTTGAAAACTTTTTGGGTTTTTCTGTAAAATATATTTTGATTTTTTCTATCTTTGTATTGTTAAAAAGAAAGGGGCATATTCCCCTAAATCTAAAACGAAACGAAAAATGACCGAGTTGGAATTTATGAACCTTATTCCTAAAAGCCTTAAACAAAATGTTGAGAATACGCTTGAAGAACTTATGTGCGCTGTCCTTCTTGAAGTGCCTTATAGCGAAGATGATGTTTTAGATGCTGTAAGCGATTACATTTGGATAAAAGATGATAACTTTACAAACATATTCTATCGTATGGAGGACATCGTACGGGCTTCGTACCCAGAACATAACCCGCACGAATTGCTAAAATTCTTTCTCACAGATATTATGTGCGAAAGATTGGGCATTTGACAGATTACATTTATGTTGATAACCCTGTTGATAACTTTTATCTTTTTTGTGCAAACCGCATTTTGTTTTTCCGTACTTTTGTATCGTTAAAAAGAAAGGGGCATATTCCCCCAAAAAACCTAAAACATAAAAACTATGGGACAGTATTATTTACCTATCTTGGCAAAGAAAAGCGAAAGCGAAATCAAATGTGCCGATGACATTTACGGCTATCTTTACACCCACGACTATGACAACGGCTTGAAACTTATGGAGCACTCTTGGGTGGGAAATGACTTCGTTAAAGCGGTTATTACCACATTAGAAGATTTGGGTGGCGCACACCTTATCTGGTGCGGTGACTACTGCGATGAGAAAAAATTTGAGGGGTACGATGAAAATGATGTGCAAAACCTTTACGATTTGGCACACATGGCAAACAAATTCAACACGAAACCGTCTGAAACACCAAGATACATTTTGAACCGAACCAAAAGACAGTATCTTGATATGGAGAACCATAAATTCAATCCCGATGAATGGACAGTACACCCGCTTCCGTTGTTGACCGCAAACTCAAACGGCAGAGGCGGCGGAGACTACGAGGGAACCGATATGGAACTTGTCGGAACTTGGGCTGGCGACTTTATCAGCGTTAGCGACACGAAACCTGACGACTACGAACTTTTGAAACCGAACTTTAAAGAGGCTTGGTAACAGTAAATGCAAATAGCGAACAAAACGGACTTCGGAAACGGGGTCCGTTTTTTTTTTATGAGCATAAGAAAAGATATCCGAAATGCGCGTGAGATATCCGGAACCGGATACCCAGGGTATCTTACTGTGACTCAGGCCCGGAGAACCTTTGTCAAAAAAATTTCCTGAAAAATTTGTTGAAAATTCTGTTGATAACTTTTTGGTTTTTTCCACAAAATATATTTTGGATTTTTCTATCTTTGCACTGTTAAAAAACAAACCGAATTATAAACAAAAAAAGAAAGGGGAAATTATGAAACCTACAAGTTATGAAACACAGAAATTCGTTGATGAATGCAGATGGTACGGAAGGGAACTCGGAGACTGGATTGGCAAATGCGTTAAACATATCAGCGAGTTTGTAAACAAGCACGGAGGCCTGATAGTGACAACAAGCAGAAAATGTGACGGCATAATTGCGCCGAGATGGTGCAAACACTCGGACGCTGTTACAGCAGTCGCCGTTATCGACCGCGAACTGATGGTCACCGTAAGCTGCAACGTTGAAAAAAATATGAAGAAGGAGGAAATCCTGAAGAACGCCGATTGGGAGTATGTTGATGGTACAAACGATATTATCACAGTAAGAATGATTGAGGAACTGATGAATTTCCTTTGGGAGTATGTGGAAGACGATGATGATTTTTAGCAGATAATGGAAACACAAAATAAAAAGGGGAGTGGGAAACCGCACCCCTTTTTTTGTTTTTATCAAACAACACGACAAGAGCGGAGGACGACGACGCCGATCGGGATACCCGGGGTATCTCTATCATCTGACGACGCCAATAGATTAACTATCAGCATATTATAAAATAGATTGTTGATAACCCTGTTGATAACTTTTTGGTTTTTTCTGCAAACCATATTTCCATTTTCCGTACTTTTGTATCGTTAAAAAGAAAGGGACATATTTCCCAAGCAACCTAAAACTTATATATTATGCCAAATTGGGTTATCAACAATGTGACTATTGAGTCAGAGAACGCTGAAACTATCAGCAAGTTAAAAGAATTATTAACCAAAGAAGACGGTGGTGTTACCTTTAACAAGGCTGTACCTATGCCCAAAAGTCTGGACACAAGTTCAACCATAGAAAGCGTTATGGCCGCTTGTGCCGCAAAATACGCTATTGAAAAATATGGCGTTGATGCTGTTGGCGGTAAAGAAATCAGAACCGAATTTCACGGAACCAAAACCGTTTCTAAGTGGGCTTCCGAATGTGATAACAACCATTTCGGAGACGATCAGGCAAAAATCTGGTGGGACAACTACGAAAACTACGGATGTTTTGACTGGTATAATTGGCGAATTGAAAACTGGGGAACGAAATGGGACGCTTGCGAAAGCTCGCATTGTCTGTCGCTTGACGGTCTGACTTTAACGCTCGATTTCGAGACCGCTTGGAGTACTCCCTTGGAGTTCTTCTCCAAACTGTCAAAGATGTACCCTGACGCAAAGATAGATGTAAAATATGCAGATGAGAACTTCGGATATAACTGTGGGGAGTATGGTCTTTGCGAAAATGAACCCGATTACAACTACGAACGCGAGCCGGAAAATCCTGAAGAATTTGCCCATGAAATGTGGGGCTACTCTGAAGATGACTTCGATGAAGAGGGTATGCTTATCGACAAATGTGATTTGCCCGATGAGGAAAATGATTAAAATTTTCTGAAATAAAAACAAAAACGGACTTCGGAAACGGGGTCCGTTTTTTATTAAATTTTTTTCAGGAAAATTTTTTGGAAGATCGTCTGAAACCGAGATGCGATCCTCTGATCGGGATACCCGGGGTATCAACCGAAGGATGTACCTGTGACTCAGTAATTTACAGGAATTTTTGTTGAAAACTTTGTTGAAAACATTTTAGGTTTTTTTGCAAAACATAATATAGTTTTTTGTACTTTTGTATCGTTAAAAAGAAAGGGACATATTTCCCAAAAAACCTAAAACCTATATGTTATGGTAATAGAAATTGGAAAAGAAGAATTTAAAGTTCTTTTGAATCACAACTTCGGCTATGAGGTCGAAAAAGAATATGCGGACGCTTTGTGGGAACTTTGCGGTGACAACCATTATCGCAGAAACTACGACACCTTTTTCGGTGACTTGTACACCCACACTTACTGGTGCCAGAACCTATCCTGTCTGTTTGCCGAAACTGGCCGTTCTTATTCCGATATTGTCGGTATGGGCGAGAAAAAGATTGAGGATTTTTGCACAAAAATTCTGAAATCAAAAGACAAGACGGTTATCAAGCACGGTGACGGCTACCTTATTGTAATGGACAGATTTTATAACGAACTGTAAAAGAAAGGGGAGATATGAAAACTTATACTGTTGATTTGACTTTGACATATAACGGCTCAATGAGAATTGAAGCCGATAATGCAGATGAGGCTTTGCGTATTGCGCAGGAGAGCCTAAACATGGAAACACTTAAAGCGTTCCCCGACACCGTGGAAATGCCAAACGATGGGCGCTTTACCTTTGGCGAGGCTACCGCAGACTATGCCTATGCGGAAGAAGATGATAGTATTATAACAGAACAAGACAAACAACTCTTGTTTAAAGACCTCACTGCGAGGGTTCCGTATGGAGTAATTTAATGAAGACTTGTGATTATCCAAACATGCAAACCAAAACGGACTTCGGAAACGGGGTCCGTTTTTTTATGTTTAATCCAATCACGAGATATTCGGAGGACGACTCCGTCGATGGTAAAGATACCCGGGGTATCTTCCATACAGATCCGGCAAGCTTATACGAAATATCCGATCAAGAAAAATTGAAAAATTGCCAAATCTTTTGATCAAAAAATTGTTGATAACCCTGTTGAAAACTTTTTGGTTTTTTCCGCAAAATATATTTTGAATTTTTATATCTTTGCATTGTTAAAAAGAAAGGGACATATTTCCCAAGCAACCTAAAACCTATAAAATATGAAAGCAAAAGAAGCGGAAAACCTGGAAATGCTGACAATAGAAACCCATTATGACAAAACACGGTGGTTACACTTTCACGGCTACTACTCAAATGAGACTGGCGGTATCGAATGCCGTATCGGCTGCTATGTTCCTCTTGATGATGTGGCTGAAGAAACATCTGTATCTAAAAGGATCGAAACCATCGAGAACGCTATGGCTGACTGCTCCAATTATACTGAATATGTAAATGAAGCCGAAGCCGAAGCCGAAATCAAAAGCAAAATCCCAATTAGCATTTCCGAAATCAACGGGGATCTTCCAGACGGGGAATATATTATCCACAATGTTATATTCCAGTATTAACCTTAAACAATCAAACCTATGAGCGTATTTGGAAACTTTATGGAAATGACTGGCTACAAGCCCGTTACAAATTTATGGGACATGTTTACCATCGCGGAGAAACAGGGGGAAAAGGCGCTTGAGGACTTCTTTGGGAAAGCGTTTGAGAAATGCAAAACTAATTTTCTTGAAATGACGGAACTTGTGATTGTAACCAACCATAAAATCTGGGAATATTACAAAACCGATGAGCCGCTTGCCCGCCTGTACAATAGTCTTTGGGAAAAGTGCGACCTATGGGCTATTGAAAATCTGAAAGGGGACGAACTGGAATACTTCGTTAGCACAACCGATTAGAACCTTTCTTTTTTAACACTTATATAAAACGAATAGCCGCTTGAATTTTTTCAGGCGGTTATTTTTTTTCAGACGACGGTGAAAGGACGACGGCGCCGATCCGGAACCGGATACCCCGGGTATCTTTCTATGACTCAACTCGATGGAACCTTTTTCTTGAGAATTTTTCCTAAAAAATTTTCCTGAAAAATGTTGAAAACCCTGTTGAAAACTTTTTGGTTTTTTCCGCAAATTATATTTCAGTTTTTTGTACTTTTGTACTGTTAAAAGAAAGGGACATATTTCCCAAACAATTAAAACCTACAAACTATGAAAAAAGTATTCAATTTCGGAAAGATTGATTTTAACGGCTGCGGTCGCCGTATTAACTTGGTAACCGTTGAGGTGAACCTTAAAGAAGACAAAGACGGCAAACCCGTGTTTACCGCTTCGGGTGATGTCTGGAACTCAAGGCACACGGATATCATTATGGGCGGACAATGCCTTGATGACCTTGAAGAATTTTCAAAGGATTTCCAAAACAACGAAAAAAATATTTTCGGTGAAATACTTGACCTCTGGCATAAATGGCATCTGAACGATCTGACTCCGGGAACGCCAGAACAGATGGCTTGCATCAAAGAACATAAAGACGAGATTGATGAGAGCCTCGGCTTCTATGAAAAGGAGAAAGCGCTGCTTGAAAAGTACAATCTAGAATGCGTGGAATGGAACGGCAAGCCTTACCATTACGGAACCGCTTGGATTACCAGAGATATTGACCCGCAGGATTTGAAAAGAATCAAAGCGTTATTCGATTAGGAATATTTACATTGTATTAAAAACGGGAAACGGGCTTCGGAAACGGGGTCCGTTTTTCTATTCGCACTTCCAAAAAACGATCGGTCGGATATCCGAACGATCGGCGAATGGATCGCGGGAGATCTTTTTTGGATACCCCGGGTATCTTTACCATCTACGACGCCGGGACTCTCTAACACTCAAGCATTTATGAAAAATATTGTTGAAAACTCTGTTGAAAACTTTATGTTTTTTCCGCAAAATATATTTTTATTTTTTGTACTTTTGTACTGTTAAAAAGAAAGGGACATATTTCCCAAAAACATAAACCGTATACAATATGAAAGCAAACGAAGAAAAGATTTACAAAGACTCAGGTAACACCGAAACCATTAACTGGATTTTGTCTGGAGGACTGTTTCCGGGATTTTACGGAAGCGAACTCGATCCGAACGGTTTTGAAGCCGATGATGAGGTTGGAGAATATGAATTTGACTTCAACACCTTTAAAAAGGAATTTGCCGAAAGTTTTGAAACTATATTCGGCGATGCCGTTGCGGACGGAACCTATATCAAATCCGTAAAGGTTAAGAATATCTATTCACCGAGAGAGTATAACTTTATGAACGACACCATAGAGATTGAGGCGGTGGTCGATATCGACGCAATCAGAGACCGAATCTTGTCGGACAAAGGACTCTATTCTGAATTTGACGCATATCTTAGCCAAAACTACAAGCACAGGGAAGGATTCTTCAGCCGGATTCCGGACAACGCAAAAAAATATTTTGATGTTGGTAATTATCAGGATGTTATGCTTGACTTTTACGCCCTACGAAAAATAAATTTGGAAGAGGGCAACGAAAGTCTTGAACTTGATACGCTTGGGGACTTCTATGAGAAAATGATTGACGCCGCCGAATGCGCTTTTGAAAATTCAATCACACCATTATAATGGGAGATAAAAAGACTGCTTTTTGAAAAGACGGGTTTTTTTCAATCCGTCTTTTTTTGTTTTTGTAAAAAAGATCGGAGATCGGAGATCGGAACGGATTGACGGAAGAACCGCGGATCTTCGTGAATGATACCCCGGGTATCCTAAGAAGCATCCCGGAAAACTTCCGAAACTATTTTCAAATCTTTTTTCTGAAAAAATTGTTGAAAACTCTGTTGAAAACTTTTTCATTTTTTCTGCAAAACATATTCCAAAAAATATTACTTTTGCATCGTTAAAAAGAAAGGGACATATTTCCCAAATTAACCTAAACAATAAAACTATGGAAATTGAAGGTCTGGTTCCGAAGGGGACTTACAAAGAACTAAGAGAAATCAAGAAAAGTCTTGAAACGCGTGCGCAATATTACAAAGACATGCATTGTGGCGGAGAAATTGATTATTACCTGTCCGAATCTGCTGAAAAACTCGAAGGGGCTGTTACCGAAGCGATTGTGGACGAACTGCTGCACAAAGACGAAAAATCATTTGCAGAGATGGTTATGGACTGCGGTCTATGCGACTATAAAAATCTTGAAATTATTCTCAACGACGGAAAAGTGCTGCACGATTTAATCGATGAGGCAAAGAAAAACGGATGGGATATTGAGATTTATGACTATAGCGGAAACGATGACTATCTTATCGTTGACAGGTGCGGAGTCCGTACAATCACTTTAAGCGTTTTCGGTCTGTCCAAAGAATGTAAAGAGGATTGGATGAACCGCTTTTACTTGGACAAATACGAATACGAAAAATATTTGGAATAGAACAGTCCAAGTTTGCCATAAAGATCCAGTTGCTGAAATATACTTTTACACCTTTCTTTTTCGTTCATATAGCAACACCGGATCTCAACGGGAGGGGGAACCCTCCCGTTTTCTTTTTTTATATTTGACGACATCCGTGAACAAGGAGCCGAACCTGGATCGGGATACCCCGGGTATCTTCCATGCAGTATGACCAATCTATGAGCAAAGCAAAACATAATCGTTGATAACTCTGTTGATAACTTTTCCAAAACAAATGCGCAAGCATATTGTTTTTGTCCTATATTTGCAGCATAAAAGAAAACCAAATAATAAAAAGGAAGAATAAGATGAAGATTGAAAAGATTATTGTTGAAAGGGAAGATGGAAAGAAAATGACAATCCGAAGAACGGATAACAAAAAAGAATATCCCATCAGTATGCTAAGCGCTATGGCTTACAGTAACCTGAAGTTAAACGGTATGGCTTTCGGATCGGTTCCGGAAACGGTCAGCAAGGAAAATGCGGACTCTATGTATATATGGACACCTGCGGTGCCTGACGGCAAGGGCGGTTTTGTGCCCGCTGAAAGGACTGACGAAAATCTGAAGGTAGCAGCCGAAGAAGGGATTATCTTCGCCATAAGCAAGGAAATATGCCCCGACACGGACGAAATATACAAGGCACAAGAAGCGGATATAAGAAATATATCTTTATGGCTGAAAGGGGAAATGTTCGGATACGACATCGAAGGCGAAAACGGAATAGAGGACACTTTTGAAGGATTTACGGATATCGTTTCCGCAACGGAATACCTCATCGGATGGTTTGAAACGGAATACTAACACACATAAAAAGAAAGGAGAACACAAAATGAAAGCATTACTGAAGGCAATCCTGGCGGTTATACTTATTGTGATACTCGTTAAAGTCTTCCAAGGAGGAACGCCGGTTATCGCCAACGCGCTGGACTGGCTTGTTACACAAAGCTGGACCGGCATCATCGGACTGGTCATACTCGTAGTATCGGTGATCTATATTGTGACAAATTAAGTTTAGAAATAGAACAATTATTTTTGAAAAAACTCGGGGATTTTTTTTCAAATATTAAAAATAGAACAGTTTGTCTCTTTTTTTCATATTTTAAACCGTCAAAAAATTTATCTTTTTTTCCGGAACCTGTATTCGGTTCCGGTTTTTTATGTATATTTGCACCGTGGGAAATGGTTGTTCCATACATTTCCACTGTGTCATATTAGGTTAATGGCGGACGGCGTCCTCGGTTATTCGGGGGCGCCTGTCTGTTTTTTATAGTTCTATTATTATCAAAGGGGGTTTTTGTACACTTTTTTGAACATCATTATTGATATTCAATTAGTTATAAAAAACAAAAAATAACTGAAAAAATAATCCGTTTTTTATTCCGGGAAATATTCTAAGTGGTTTTCTTGGAAATAAATATATAAATATAATAAGAATCATATTGTTGGAATATTCGTTTTATACAATATTTACAACTTAAAAGAAAATATATTCAAAATGAACGACAGCAATATACTCAGAACAATAGACGGTGGTGGAAGGTTTGTCATAAGATACAGAACATCCGCAAGATTCAAAGGCAGGGGATGCCCGTATGCAAAAGGATCTGTTATGAAGACAACGGAAATGACCGTCGATGTAACAAGAAGATCATATGCCGATCTCGTAAACGATGTGGCGACAAAGGGAACATTCAAATCAGCTCCGCTTCCGTGGGGACACTGGAAGGCCGGCTATGAAAACATGGTTATCGAACATAACGGAAAACTCTATCTGAGGATGTACCCGGTAGCCGGATACCCGATAGACACACAATACGAAATAGACGGGGTTCCAGTAAGGAAAGGTTCTTCGACATGGAATGAATTGGAACAATGGCTTGACAAATCATCTTCAAGCGCACCGAAGAATCTTGAGGAATTCGGAATACCTGCGGACAAAGCGGTGAGACCTCTTTCGATAGGATTCGCTTCTATAGAAGATATAGTTGAAGAATAGAAACTTTCATATAACAAACAGAAAAACGGGAATGGCCAAAGTACCACTCCCGTTTTTTTAATTTATTGATTATCAATATTATTTGACACCAGCAGCCGATTTCATACGGTCAACGCTCCTGTTAATGCTTCTACGGACGCTCGCTTCGGAAATCTTCTTTTCAATTGAAATCTCGAAAACGCTCTTTTCAGTTTCACCGCACACACCGAAACTTTTACGGACAATATCCGCATCACAGTCTGAAAGTTTTGACAGAAGGGATTCAATATCATGCCTCATCTTTTCCATTTCAATCAGATCGATGACCGTATTGTCGCAAGCGGTTTCATCGTCAAACCATTCCGGTTCGTCTGAAACCGAACCGTCAGCGAATTCGACTCTTCCGGAAATGCTAAGCCCCATAGTATTCGTAAGACAGCTTTCCGGAACATCGCGACCGAACTTTTCACAGACAGCCTCCATGATTTCATCTTGGGACGGTTCCCTGCCGTTCATCAGAAAGAACCTGTTAGACCAGTTTTTTGCAAAGAAAGACACTCTTGTCACAAAATTGTTGGTACGGACAACACCAATATCCTCCATTCTCTCTCTTGCATATTTCCTAATCCACCATACTGCATATGTGATGAACTTGACACCGGATGATGCATCGAAACGCTTTACAGCCTCCATCATACCCTCCATACCTGCGGAATAAAGTTCACCAAGAAAATCATTGTACACCCCCATACCGCAGACAACACTGTATACAAAACGGCTGTTCGTCTTCAGAATCTCGTTCATAGCCTTTTCGTCACCCATATGAGCTCTTTTAATAAGATCGTTCTGATCATCTTTATGCAACGGTAAGGTATCGTTACCGTCAATCGTTCTTTTCAGCCTCTCCATACTCTCCGTTCTTACCACACGGATATCGGACCTCTTCAAAAGGTTTTTCTCTTTGGTTCTTCTACTGTCGCTCTTTTCCATAATACTGATGTTTAAAGGTTAATGCTATAGGGTATATCCCCCGTTCGTTTTATACTGCAAACATAAGGATAAAAACAATACCATATGCACAAAAACGAAAAAGTTATCAACAAAGTTATCAACAATAAGCGGATATGATGAACATGAGATGCGCATAACCCGGAACCGGATACCCCGGGTATCCCGGACATGACCGCCCGTCAATAAAAATAATTTTTCGGAGATACCCCGGGTATCCCGGATACGATCCCAATCACCATTCTTCAAAAAATTCAAAACAGATGTACTCTATTCAAAAGTTTTTACATATATTTGCACCGTAAGGAAAGACAATATCAAAGACAAGGGACAAAACAGACCATCTGACGGCACATCGTCATTAAAACATCTATCCATACAAGATTTATTTAAAATAGTCCATACGGTCAGAAAAAAGGCCATAGGAAATGAAATCATACTGTAACCGGTTCCGGTAAATAGAATCTTTCAGAACAATAAGGATTTGTATAACCGGTTCCGGTAACCGTAACGGCACCGGTAACACCATATGGTTCGTAAACCAATATGTGGTTCATTTCGCCTGATCGCATAATGGGGTATTTGGATTATCACCGATTATTATAGACATACGGTTCCGGAATTCCGGTTCCGGAAAACCATAGTAACCCATATGCATTATTCTGTGAAATATAGTATTTGTAAAAGTCGGATTCCGGAAAAACTGAACAGGCATACCGGTTCCGGGTTCCGGAATAGGAGATGGTGGCGGAACAAATATCATAAAAAGGCCGGATACCCCGGATATCTTTAAAATAGTCCGTCAGAATTTCGGATACCGGATTCCGGATACCCCGGGTATCTTTATGACACAAACACAGCCTTGGGAATAAACTCCTCCTGCATACAAATCGGAACCATATGTGCAAATAGCAATGCAAAGAATATCCATCATATAACTATAGAAATCATAACAATCTCTTTATCATATAATTATAATCAAAAATAAAAAAATAAAAAATAAAATAAAATTTTATCCGGAAAATTTTTACAAAAATGATTTATGCTTTTTATAGGATATAATCCTAAATATCTTTTAAATTATTTTAGATGTAAAACTTTAGAAAATGGGTATAAAAAAAACGGAAGCGTTTCCGCCTCCGTTTCCCCTATTCCTTATTCTGCCTTTTTCGTCTATATTCGTCGTCTGTTTCTTTTTGGATTTTTTTCCTTATTATATTGTTTGCGAACCATTCCTGTTTCTGTGGAGCCATATCCGGAAATTTCTTCTTAACCCAAGCGAGCGTTTCTTCAAAATCAACTCCATATTCCTCATTAAGATATCTTCTTGTCCGTTTTCCCGTCCTGAAAGATTCGTTTGCACTGTCTCCGCTTTCGTCACCGAAAGCCTTTGCCGCTCTCCAGTTATGGAGTTTTGTCCCTTCGGCTATGCTGAATATGTACTTCACAATCTCATCATCGGTTTTTCCGTTTTCACGCAATATTTCTATCATCTCACAGATTTCCTTTGTCCATGTCTTGTCTGCTGCTACATCCCAGTGGTTTTCCATCGAGAACATAGCCCTTCCCAAATGATAAAGGAATTCTTCGACATCATAGACTCCCCTTCCGGTATATTTCAGGAATATGTTGTCTATAAGCCCGTACCCTCCGGTGTTCCTAACCCTTCTTCTGACCATAGACATATATGAAAGGGCATCCGCACCTCTCATGATATAGGCGTTTCTCAAATCCGAATATCTTTCCCAAGCCTGCCATGTCACATTTTCGGCTTTTCCGAATCCGCCTTTGCCGAGATCGATGACAAGATCCTCTTCCGTATATGGTTCCGGTTCATAACCTTCCGAAATCTTATCGGGTCCGAAAACGAACATAAGCGTGTCCAAAGCCTCTTTCGGTGTCATACCGGATTTTTCCATCATGGAAGAAATATATTCCTTTGCACAAAGATATGTCGAATTCGCAACATACATCGTGTCCATCGGGTTTGTCATCTTGTTTGCGTTTTTGGAAGATTTTTCATATTCATTAAAATTTCCGTCATATCCGAAGGCATTCAAAACACAATATGCAAGTTCCTCGGTGTCAACGCCTGTTGATGCTATTTGTCCTATTGACGCTATACCTTCCCTATGTCCGGGATAATCCTTTCCTCCATTCATGTCAGCAACGCGCTTCAAGGCTGATATGCAAATTGTCTTGCAGATGAAATCGTCGGCCGATCTGTCCGGAATCTCCCTTCCGTATATCCTGAACATCTCCGCCGCCGTTGCCGCGCCTTCTTCCCAAGCATCTTTGAAATCATCATCTCCTGACACATATCCGCTTACTTTCATCATCCTCTCAAGTTCGGACTTAACCTTATTGATATTCTCTCCTCTCATAGTTAAAAATTTTGTGTTTGTAATATTTATTGATAAATACAATATATAAAATAAACCATATCCGGATGGGTGTAATCTGTTCATTAATCGAAAGTGCAGCATTGTCTTCCGCAAGAAGATCCGGCGGTGCGGTTCCGGGTCCCGGTTCCGTCATAACCGTAGTTCCTTCAAAACAGGAGTCCGGTTCCTTTGCGTCTTTCCTTATGTGTGCCGATGCGGAAATCACTCCGGATACGAAAATGATAGTCGTTGATTTGAGGGGCGTTGAGCCGGACAATAGGACAGTTTTCGGATATTCAAATTGTATATGCTTGCATATCAATATTATACAAGACACATATAAAAATGTTGTAGAAACCGCAGCCGCCGAAAACTATGGTGGTGACGATTTTCTTATGATGCTTCCGGAAAGCATTACGGTTCCGGTTACCGTTATGTGTGACGACAGATATTGTGTTCTTCTTTTTTCGGACAGGGGTTCTGTTACGGACGACACGGTTTCCACATCAAATGAAACCGGTTACAATAACGGAATATGGCTTTCAACGGAATCTTCTGAAAAAACGATCGAATATGATGCGGCTGCCGGAATAACGGTTCCAGGTTCCAATGACGGCATACAGATAAAGGGAAGAAGGGATATAACCGGTTCAAACGCATTAGTCCAATCTTCATCAAAACCAAGTGTTCTGGAGCAGATACTGGAATATCAAAAAGATAAAAACGAAGCCACTATAGAATGGCTTCGAAGAAACGGCATTATACCTCCGGAAATACAGACAAAGACGATAGACAAAAACCGTGGAATACAGACAAAGACGATAGACAAAAACCGTGGTCTGATGGAAGACATAATATCTTCCGAATCCGTACCGGCTCCGAATATGGTTATATTGAGAAACGGTTCCTCCTGTATGCTATCTTGCAATGTGTGTTCGGTTTCCGGAGACGGGACTTGGTTTTCCGTTTTGTCAATGAGCGGACCATCAATTCCGATACCCTCTCCCGGATTTGATTTTATATATTCAGTTTCGGATGGTGAAAGGCTTTGTACAAGATCCATAATATTCGTCAAAAAGACGGCCGATGGTCCCGTTTCGATGGTCAATGCGGCACCCGGACAGATGATAGTTTTTATGGGAACAGGATCTGTAAGAAATGCAATTATATCAATATCAGAACCTTGCACATATACCGGAGGGGTTCCGAATTCATACGGGCTATGGTCTACGACAATAAGATTCGTAAGGGATTCCGCTGGAAACGCATTAAAATGCGGAAGGGTTTACAAAATATCCGGAAATTCGGCTACCGGTTCCGAAATACCCTATGCGCTCGATGCGGTAAGCGATTTCAAACCGTCCATTATAACGATGATTGACGGAAATTATAATGAACAAAACATACCATACAACGATATAACCACATTTATACCATATAGTCAGGACACAATACCGGTGATAGACGCATCTGCGGAAAACAGTTCTACAAATATCAAATAATATAAAAACAAGAAAAATCGGAAAATGGACATATATAGTAAAGAGTGTTTTTGGATGACATGGCAAACCGCCATTAGAATTCTTTCGGAAGCGACCGGAATAACTCCGGACTGTAGCACTTTCTGTATGGAAGACGGTTCTGTATGCGGTTTTCCGACAGGAAGCGAATGTATGGTGGGTGATATGGCTTCCCTATATGATCCGTTTACCGGATGTGCGGTTCTCGGTGGTGATATGTCGGTAAGGACAAAACTTTTCAAAGACTTTGACAATGGCAGCATTATGTACAGGGAACCGTCTTTTGATGTGATACTTGCGGATATGACCGGTGTTCCGTCATATGATGATGGCAGTGTAAGAATTTCAATCGTCGAATATGCACTAAACGGAAAATCAATAAGAATAGTTCCATATGATCCTGACGGAAGGGTGGTTACAATAGGATGGGAAAGAGGTTCTGAAAGCGAAACCGTAAGGGTTCTTCCTGGCGGTGTGTGTTATTCGGGAACCGTTTCCGGAAAAAAGATGCTTACTATATCCCGTCAGGGACATCTTCTCTGTGGAAGCGAAACAATATACAGGGGTGGTATAAAGGGAATCCCGTCAGTTTCATCAAGAACTTTGGTTCGTGTTTCAGCCGACGGAACCGGAGGTGCTGTTTCACTTTTTGAAGGGCAGGAACTTGAAGTATTTCACGGGACCGGAACCCCCGGTCTTGTTAAAGCCTCTGTATATTTCACGGAAACATCTTCCGGAAAGCAGTCCGTATCAGAACCGTGTGCATATACCGGAATTGGTACCGGTGTTTTTTCGCTCAAAAGGGTTCTATGGAAAATGGGAACTATGAAAAACAAACTTGTTAGAATAAGATGAACGGAACCGTACTAACCGACAGGGTATATTCAATAATTGAAGAGTCTCTTCCGTCAGACGCACTGTACGGTGACTTTGAAAACATAGGGTATTACAACAAACAGGATATGGATAACGGATTTGTGATAGGTGATTCGTCCGTCAGCGAACCGTATCTTATCCTTGATACGACAGGTTACGATTGTGTAACACAGCAAAAGGACGCAAGCACACAGGAAAGCACAAGAATAAAAGACATATCAATAGGGTTTATGATATATCAGACGCCGGATAACGACACAAAACCGGTTCAAACGGCTGTGCTTCACGATGACGATCCGAATGTTATCATAAGAATAAAATGGACGCTTATATATAAAATAGGAAATGCTAAAAAACAAGGGAAAACACCAAGATGCACATATCTTACACCGGGAACGGTTCTTGTTTTCGGACAGCCGTCCATACCTCACTGGAATGACACGGAATGGGCTTACAAGACCGATACAGCCGCTTCTGTGATGGCAAATTACATATATACGCCGCAAACAACATTTCCGACATCGTTGCCGGAATCTTCGGAAACGATTGTGGTGGTTATTCCTGATGTTTCATGGGGTGATGCGGATTCTTCAATAAACGATTCACTATATATTACAACGGGTATAGAGGGTATATTTTCCGGAGGACCTCTTGTATCAAAATGGGGAAGAAAGGGTTCGGACATACAGGAATCCATTGTTTATCAAAGGAATCCTTCGTCCGCAGTATTCGACACATCGGTAATAGATGTTTCGATTTCCGTAAAATCACAATGGTATGATACGGACTCGTCAATAGGTGATATAAAAACAGTTTTGGCAAAATGCAATCTTGAATATGGCACCGGAACCAAAATAGTGTTCAATCCGGATTTGAGATTTAACGACTCTAGTTCATATACTACGGAATATACGGCAAAAACCGAACTTGAGATAGCATACGATTCTTCATCATCTTCCGTTGCTGATGTGAGTGTAATCTACACACACCAGATGTGGAACACACAAGGCGAAAACCCGTCCGTTCCATTTTCAATTCAGACAAGTTCACTAAAAAGGGGCGATATTTATAATGCATATCTTATAATGCCAGGACAATCCTTTATTTTTACAAAAGACACTGATCTCGGAACAACATCAACATCGGTTAAGAAATATAGAAACGAACTACCATCCATATACACGCCGGATCCGACTACCGGAGAATTGAAAGGGTTTGTTCCAACAGGAAGCGTAATAAAAGCATGGAAAGAATACCGGTATGATGATATGGTTTTCGATCTGGATTCCGGAACCGTTCTAATAAAATAAAAAAAGGCCGCATTTAAGCGGCCTTTTTTTATTGTAAATCAACTATTTACAATATATCTTTCTTGTTAGGCACAACCCCATCGTACTATCATACACTTCATACATCTGTGCCGGCTCCTCATATTGGAATCCGTTTGTTAGAGCAAATGTGTTGAACCCTATAATAGATCCGTTTACTGTTGCATTTGGGATACTTATACAACTGTGAAA
>Ga0247611_10002241_pt1 | contig 31947 bp, 63 predicted proteins | sample 177DNAGHGhighgp2_FD_192422 | JGI IMG/M metagenome (GOLD analysis project Ga0247611, IMG submission 192422) | Sheep rumen microbial communities from Palmerston North, Manawatu-Wanganui, New Zealand - 1770 DNA GHGhigh gp2 | ecosystem: Host-associated > Mammals > Digestive system > Stomach > Rumen... | reverse complement strand
CCCTCTAGGGCTTTTTTTGTTTTTCCGTTTTTCAACCCTTTACACTATACAAAAAGCCATATTCTCCAATACGCCCAAAAACGGGCATATAAGAGCTTTTTTGCCTTTGGTTGATAACTTTGTCAATCTTCTTTATAAACCTATCTCTATCGGGCAATACGTGCCCTTAGAGGGGATTTTTAATCATTACTACTACTAACTATTTTTGTTATTCTATTTAATCTATTACAGGCTATTACTGTTTATTCATCATTTATGTATATTTATTCATAGGCATAGCGTTTTTCCCGAGGGTAGAGAAATTATTTTGCATATTTATACAGGTTTTAGGAGCGTTAATGTATAATGGGCTTTTATGCCCTTATTTTATCATTTTTTCACGTTTTGTCAAGCACTTTTGTGCGTAAAAAATTCTTGACTTTACATCGAGGAGAGTTGTAACCCCCGAACTATTTCTTTCTCCCTATAAAACGGGTATAAATCTCAATGGAATAATCAAGAAACTGATTGAAAAAACAAAAAAATATACTACCATAATGAGTGAATAACCGTATAAAATAACTAAAGGAGGGTATAAAAGCGATATAATACCCCAAAACCACCCCCAAAAAGTCAAAGAAACGTATAAATAATGGATAAATAGTAAAAAGTCTTTAACTAAATTACTATGATAGTTATAATACTGGCGTAGGACAAAGAAACATGATTACTAGGGAAGACAAGTGGCAATTAGTAGGAATAGGGATAGCCAATTTTATATTGGTATTATTGGTAGTATTTCAGTTATTTTCTTAAAAGAGGTGGAATAATGATAGACAAGGAAGCATTTGAGTGGTGGTTAAAACATGAAGAAAGAGTAAATAGTCTTTAAGTAATTTGGTGAATTATTTATAATATTATAACAAGGTGGTAATTATGACAATATCAATTAAGATTCCTAAAGAATTTGAAGAACATTTTAATATGGATAAATTCAAAGATAGTCTTGAAAGAGTACGAGTAGATATTCAGTGTAATATGGAAAACGATAAGACTATAATGGCTGGTCTTTATGAATTAGAAGTCATTAAAATGTTGAGAGATGCTCTGATTAAATCAGAGGTTATAGGGGAATGATTATGAATAAAGAAAAAGCAATCAATTTTGTTCTCTCAAGTCTTGAAATTTCAAGTTTTGATGGCTTGTCAGTTTCTTATGATTCTATTAAGCAGAATGGGAAGATTGTACTTAATAGGAAGTTTTCTGATGAATTTGAGAGAATAAAATCTCTCATAGAAAACATTTGGGAAATGGAAGCTTGTGAAAAAAGAATTGACAAACTTATAGGAGAATGAAAATGAAATATTCTATTATGCACGATTGGGAAAGTGATGAATATTATATTGCTGATAGGTCAGCTGAACATATAGTTGAATCTAAAGTTTATGAATCTGACAGTCTGCATAACTGTTTCAGATGGGCTTTTGCTAATGGTAAGAGATTGTATTCTGATTTACAGAATGAAGAAGTTTGGTGCGTTTATTGGAGTGATTTTGATGAAAACTATTATGTATCTCCTGATAAAGGAGATTCTACTTTAGACGATGTTTGCTTTAGAGGTTCTGAAGAAGAATGTGATGAATTCTTCAGAGGGCATTTTATTGCGGAGGATAATTTTGAATCAGATGATTCTTATTATCCTTGTGATTATGAATAATGGAGGTTTTTATGGCAGTAGTATATAAGGGAAAACATCACAGGAATCCTAGTGGACTTCATAATAAGGTAAGGTGGATTTTGTCAGAGAGTAATTGGAACTTGGACAAATATAAAGAAATCAAATGGGAATTTAATATTTGCTGTTTAGGAGAAACTCCCAATCCTAATCATAATGGATTGCGTGATTTATTTTGGAAATCCAGTTGGAGCAAGGCTTTTGCCATAGTAAGTTATATTCTTACTAATACCCAAATAAACTATAACTTTTATCCATATCCGTGGCTTAAAGAATATTTTGAGGTGAATTAAGACGACTATTTCCTAGGGAAACAAACTTCCCTAGGAATTTTAGTCTTTAAGTATTTTATCAAAACTTTTATAATAAGTCAAGAAATTTTGATAGAACACTTAAAGGGGCAAACAATGACAAAAGAGCAGATTGAAGAAAGAATTTATAGCGTTAATTTATACTATTATTTTGACGATAACCATGATTTTAATGAATCGCTAAAAAACTTAACAATTTCTTCTTCAAAAGAAGATACTGAACAGCTTTTTGAATTTTTACATAAGCTTCTTGTTGAAATGGGTTTTTCTGATGATGAATTTAAGCAGTATTTTTATCTTAAAACAGATGAAGAAGGACATTATTATATGTTGTATGATTACCCAGATGATGAAGACGATGATGACGAATGGTAATAATATAACATATTTTAATGCTTAAAAATAAATTACAATGATAAGAAGAGGTATTATAATGGACGAAAAACTGTTTTATGAATTTTTGAAAGTAAAAGGATTGAAGAAAGAATTTATTCACTTTATTGAATCAAAAAACAGAGCTAAGAACAATTTGCGGTATCATTTGTATATAATGAATGAGCATAAAGATGATTGGACAGATGATTTTTTTACCATTACAAAAGATGATAAAGATTTCTTGCAGACATGGTCTAAAACCATTAGTCCAACAGATCCAGTTATTGATGTTGGTATTTTGGAAAATAAAGTAGTGCTTTATGGTGAAAATATTCAGAAAATCTTCAGTGATTGCGACAGGTATTTTGATGATAAAAAATCATTTTATGAGATTGAGCTAACAGAGCGTGAACCTATGTTTATTTTAGGTTCCGCCTATGATGAATTTTATTACCTTTTTGAACGTATTTACAAGGATTTTGATAATGAGTTGAGGAATCTTTTTCTCAAAACTTCTTTTTATAAGCTGATAAAAGAAGAGGAAGAATTAAGAGAAGAGAATCGGAAAGAGATGGAATGTCTCAATAAAAGAAGAGAATTGGATATAGAATGAAAGTTGGAGATAGAGTAAGAATAAAATCAAAAGAAGAAATAGAAGACAATCCAAAGCTTAGTGATAGTTGTTGGGTTGATGGTATGTTTCTTGAATGTGGTAAATGTGGGAGAATACTTAAAATAGATCCTGAAGGGGATTATTATGTTCTGATGGATAGAGGAATGTCATGGTATTTTCCTAGTTTTACCATAGTTGAAAATAAAGTTCTCAAAAACGAATAAACCGAACAGACAATTTAGGTTCTGAAATTGGACAAAAATGTCTGTTCTATAGTAATAGTACTAATATAGCTGAAGAATTTTTTCTTCAGCTAAGTTTAGTTTTTTAATCTTGAAAAAATTTTTTAATTGATTATAATAGTAAAGCTATGAGCAGAACTTATAAGACAAAGAGAAAGAATGAATTTCCTTTAGGTGATGCAAAGAAATACAGTAATCGTACTCGCCGCAATTATGGAAGAGAATTGATTTCAGAAATTATCAAGAGTGAAGATAAGGAAGAAATAGATATGCCTGACCAAGTTCATAAGGATTATGGTAAAGGTGATCTTTGGAAATGGGATTAAAAAAGTCTTTAACTAAATTTTGAAACTGGTTATAATAAAAGTATGATAATTAAATTAAGAAAACTACATTCATTATACAATGAGAAAACAAAGACATTTCAAGAACAAGAAATTAGTTTTTCTGAAACTATAATAAAGCAGAATAGAATAATAGGATATTATCATTTCTATTTTATAGAAGATAGTGAAAAAGAGCCAATAAATATTACCAAAAGTGGTAAATTTGTTTTATGTGAAGAATATGATGATTTGGTTTTTTCAGATAAATCAATGAGAGAATTAAAGAAATATATAAAAGAATATAACAGAAAATACAATGAAGATTATAATGTTATTGTATTTGGTAATGAAGAGGAAATAATTGAAATTTAAGGAAATAATAGATGAACTTTTAACAGAAGAATATAAAATGTTTGATATAGATAGTTTGCATTTCTTTGCCAGACAAAGAGGAGAAAGAACTATACCACACATACATTTTATTTCTAAAGATGAAACTATAAAGGGTGCTATAAAATTAGATGTAGCTGAATATTATATTCATGATATTTATGTTGATAGACTGCCAAAAAAATTAAAAATAAAATTTAATGAAAAAATGCACGAAGGTAATAATTGGCTATTAGCAGTAGAAACCTGGAATAATAGTGTTCCAGAGGGAAATAAGATTTTCTTACCAAAAGATTTAACTAAAGTGAGAGATTATATACCAGATTATTTGAAACTATAATTTTTTGGTCTTTAACTATTTTACTAAAACACTTATAATAATGACATAAGGAGCAAACAATGAATAAGTTTATGGGAATTGAGAACGTAAAGAATGTAGAGCCTATTCTTGGAGCAGATGGAGTGGCTGATGGTTTCAGGATTACTTACACTTCTCAGAGAAGAGACAGGTGGGGTATGCTGATAGATGTAGAAATGCAGCAGGTAAAATGGGTGAGAGAGCCTGTTGTAAAGAATGATGGATTTATACATGGATTTGGCAATGGAACTGTCTACAAGAGGGCTTCTTCCAAGAAGAGAGCTAAGAAGGCAGAAAAGAAGCCAACTGTAAATCTTGCATATATTACAAAGCTTCTGAAGAAATAATTAAATTTGGAGTTAATTAAATGAAGAAAATTGTTTTGGTATTAACAGTGGTTGCTTGTGGTATGTTTATGAGCTGTACTCGTGGCTTTGAGAATATTAAAAATAATTACACCTATACCAATCCTACAAGGAATTCTAAGGCGACTTACACCATTATTCAGAATGGTACTAAAATCACTGGAATGAAGTGTAAGTATTGGTCAACAAGCGATGACGATGCGGTGTTTGTAGCACCGGATGGTAAGCTGGTGTTTGTAAATGGCAGTAGCCTTATTTTTGAGGAGTAATATCATAAGGTGGATACAGTGAAAAATACAATGCCTCATTCAGTACATTCAATTAAAGAACGTTGGCAAAATTATACAGCAAAGTATAAGTGTCTTTCACGAGGGGATGTAATTTATATTCAGTACAATAATGAAAATATTGCCATTTTAGGTAGGTCAGATGTTGGTTCTGTAATTCGTGGTAAATATAAGTTCATTTTAGTTGAAATGAATGACCTTGAAGGAATCTATAAGTTCTTAAAGAACAAAGGAATAAGGTTTAAGAAATTATGACAATTTATTTTATAATTAACGAAACGGATGACTTAGAATATCATTTTGATCTTGAATATGTATATTTTTCAAAAAAAGAATTGATTAGAGATTTGAAAAAAATAAAGGACTGTTGTTATTCTATTTATTCAGCAGATAGCACCGTTTCTTTTAATAATAACAATAAATTAACTAAGCATACGTTTAGTGAGTTTGAAGAACATTTGGAAGATTCAGATGCAAAATATAAACTTTATTGGGAACGATTATGAAATTTAAGCAAAATAGTCTTTAACTAATTTTTGTTTTTTCTTATAATAATAGTGTAAGGAGCAAACAATGAATAAGTATCAGAAGGTTTTAGTTAGATATGAGCTTGATGAACGCTATAAAGATAGTGATGACTTCTATTCAAAATGGGTTCTTCCTTGTTATTTGTGCATAAAAGAAAATGAACCTACTTGGTATAATGCTACTTTTGATGATATAAAAAAAGCTGGTGATGTTCATACACTGGTAAGCTTTACCGATCCAAGCGAAAGCATACCAAAAGACGATTATTCAGATGGAGCAACATTTGCTAGGATGCAAGCCAAGCGTATTTTTGAATCTGATATTCATAATGTTATTGACAATCTTATGAATATGGGGCTTGTGGTAAGGAATGAAAATGGAAGAACTTATAAATATGTTTTTGAGGGATACCGCTGTGAAAAACTTATCATAAAGGAAATTCTTGGAATAGAAGCAGAAACTTTCCAAGATTTGACAGATGAACAGTTCAATGAACTGGAATCTAAACTGAATGAACAGTGGGAAGTTGAAAGAAAACTTTTTGAAGAACCCGAAGATTATTTCGTTGATTTTTCAAGTGCTTTTAATAAATAAGTTTTTAACTTAAAAGTAAATAGAAAGCGGTTAGTAGCCGTTCATCTGTGAAATTCTTAGAATTACTACCAATTCACGAATTGGTAAGTGTCTAATTGTTTTGCTTATGAGAAGTTCTAGTTTGGGCGAAAGTAATCTGGTCGCAAACTATGCGGACTGATGACTGAATGAGACTACAGATATGGCAAGGAAACGCTAGCTTAATCCTTCGCTCGACACTCTAATCAAACTAGAATAGTATAGTCAGTAGTACATGAACGATGGGTATCATTTATAAGATCTGAATTGGTCTTATTAAATTGTTGTAGGTTCAATTCCTTCCGTGTACTATAAAATAATATATCTTTTTTGAAATTTGTTATGGAGAGAAAAATGATAGACATTGAAAATGATGAACGTTTTGTAGCAAGTGAAAAGACAGATATAGTATCTATTGGAAATTGGACTTATTATCAGAATAATTATATGAAAGGCTCTCCTGCTTGGGCTTGTTATTTTGGTGAAAAGTATTACTGTGCAATTTATAAAATTGACACAGATGAATACAGATTGATTATAAAGGAAGGAGATTGGTTTTCAAAAAATTGCAAAGTGATAGAAGATTGCTATGTAAGTTCTTTCTTGAGTGCCCAATCTATATGTAAAGAGTTTGTTAAAGTGTTAAAGTAAGTTCTTTTGAGAGTACTCAATCTTTCTGTATAGGATACATGGAATAAATTGGTCTTAAACAATTTTACTAAAACGCTTATAATGGTATTATAAGAGATGATATATGTTTGTAGATAATAGTTTCAAAGAAGATTTTGATATAGATGAATTAGATGGAGTTTGGGAGACATTAACAAATAAGTTAGACAATTCTATTATTAAAGATTTTCAATTAGTTATTTGGTATGAAGTAAATGGCAAAGTTAGGGAATCGACATTTACATATAAAATCACTGAATTAGACAAAGCTTTTGAAAGGATTAAAAGAAGCTTGAAAAGACCCATAGTTAAAATCTTAAAATTTGAATTGATTCCTAGATTAAAAAGTGTCTTTATAAATATATAGACAGGTGAAAAAAAAGTCTTTAATTAGTTTTTGTTTTTAGTTATAATAATGGCATAAGGAGCAAACAATGAAAATAAAAATTGAAACAATTAAGAGTATTTACTTTGATGAAGATGATAAACAAGAACTAATTTTGTATCGTGAAGAACTTGAAAATGAAGTAAAAGCCTACAATAAAAAGTTTGACTTAAATCTTACAGTTTGGGGCTTTATGATGATTTTCGCAAGTAGAAGTGCTTACGACTTTTTTGAACGCTTTTCTTTTATTCCCTTTATCGGCAAGGCTTGGAATATTATCAATGAAGCAATCGACCTTGACGGAGAAGAAGAAAGTTGGATCTGCGAGCCATATAATCTAGATTCTTTTGTTAAAGACATTTTGAATTTTGTTTATCTTGAATTTTAAAAATGGTCTTTAACTAATTTACTAAAACGCTTATAATAATGACGTAAGGAGCAAACAATGAAAAAGAGATATATTGTACTTTCTTTCTATGACAAGTATCACAGACCCATGTATTATCAGTCTAAAGACAAAATGGGTACTACCTACATTTCAGATATTACATATGCGTTCAGATTCAGAACACGCTTTATGGCTAACAGAGTTGCAAAGCAGACACGGTTTGGTAAGGTACTTGCCTTTTAAAGTTATAACAATAAGGAACAAATAATGAATCAAGATGAAGCCGAACAAATGGCAGAAAAATATGCTAAAACTGTTATTGGAGATTACCTTCCAATAGAAGAAGATAAAGAAACTATGTGGATGACCGCTTATGATGGTTATCTTGCAGGAATAGAAGCAGAAAGAAAATATGTGAGAGATAATGCTTTTACTTCTATGAAGGAACAAGAATCGTTTCCATTTGGAAAGCTACACAAAGTAGCCGATGGAGATTTACCTAAGCAAGATGGACATACTTGTTTTTCAGTTGAAGTATTGGCAAATAATAATAAGATAGTTTATTATGAGTTTAGTTCTGGTAAATGGTTTTGTGGAAATAAAGAAGTAAAAGTTATTGCTTGGTATGAGTTGCCAAAATTTAGTCTTTAACTAATTTTTGAAATTAGTTATAATATAAAAGTAAGGTGAGCAAAACTGGTTGTCTAGTTGATTGCTCTTAATTCAAATTTATAAACCTATAACCTTACTAGTGTGGTAGCAAAAAACTAATTAGTTTTAGTTATCATACAAACGGTGATCAGCAGCCATTTTGTTTTTTACAGCAAAAAAACTGGTCGGATAGCACGGGCTACCGATACCCCGTATGCATCACCAAGTAGCAGGTGAATAAAAAATACTATCAAGTAAGGCTTCTTGCCAAAAAGCCAAATTTGGTCTTTAACTAATTTTTGAAACACTTTATAATAACAGTGTGAGGTGATAACAATGAGATTTGTAAAGTTTGAAATGTCAGCGGGTTGTTGCGGAACTGATGTCGTAATGTACGGCAAATTCAGTGATGATACTTCCGAACAAGAAATAGACGATATAGCCCTTGAACTGGTTCAAGACCATTGTGAAAGCTATGGAATTGACATCGAGCAGGAAGAAGAAGAAAGTGGGGTTGAATGGGAATACGACTACTCCTGGGAATACGTGGAAGAAAAAGACGTAGAGCCAGAACTGCTTGTCGATTACACCAATTAAAATGGTCTTTAACTATTTTCAAAAAATGGTTATAATAATGACATAAGGAGCAAACAATGGAAAAAGAAAAGCTTGTATTAGCAGTAAAAGGATGGCTCAAAAAAGGGTATTTGTTATATTTGTATTACAGTTGTGCAACGAGTATGTATGAATGTAAGCCTATAGATCCTGACTTTTATTCAAACATTGCACTTGAAAATTTTCGTAATAAACATTCGGCAAGTCATAAGTTGTATGACAATATAGAAGAAATGCTTTCAGACAGAGATGAGCTTAACAGTAATTTGTCTGTTGTGATATAAGATGAATTATTTTTATTATAAAAATTAGAAGAAATTTAACGCTTAAAACCCTCCAGTCAATATGACTGTATATGCAAAGCGAGGAGCTGTTGTGGGTTATCTGAAGGCTCCCTCAAGAGATTTATTTCTCTTGCGTCTAGGACTTTTGCCTCCCTACATCCTAGACGGTGCATATCTTTGTATGTGCATGAATACATTTGACGTTAACAAATGCGTGCGTGTCCAACGAAAATGGATACCTGTGTAGAATCCACTGCGTGTATTCCCTTTGTAACGAGGACTGTTACAATCCACATTGCTATTAACAATGTGGATTTGCTTAGTTAAAGATTTTTTTAACAACCGTATGTCTCTCAGATAGCTGGCAAGCCGAGAGGGGCATACGGTTATTTAAAAAGTCTTGAAAAATTTTTTGAAATTGGTTATAATATTAACAAGATGAAATTTGATATTTATGAATCGGCAGAAGAATTTTCTCATTTAATTTCTTATTATTTGATGGATTTGGAAAACTCGAAAGATGATGAAAAAACTTTATTTATAGTTAATAGAATTTTTGCTTTCTTTCAATGTTTTTGTAAAAGTAAGAAATATGATTATAATAAACTTTTGGAATCTTTTTTGTGTGGTTTTATAGAGCCATCAAAAAAAATAGTAGAATTGTTTGAAATTATTTCTTCCTTTCTTTGTAAAAAGAAAGAATATGAGCCAGGTGAAATTTATAATAAATTAGGAGAGATAAACGGTTTTGAATATTGAAAATATTTTCTTAAAAGTAAAAGTAAATGAATTTGTAAATAATTTATTTGAATAAAAAAGTCTTGAAATAATTTTTTCTTTTGGTTATAATAATGACATAAGGAGAAAACAATGGATTTTAACAAAAAAAATGTTTTTACTACATTAAATGCTGATGAGGTTAAGATTGGCAGTAAGGTAGTATTGGCTAATAATTTAGAAGATTTGATTGATCGGGTTGAGTGCGAAATAATAGAAACACTACAAAGTATAAACGGTATTGAATGGACTGGTAGATTTGTAGGAAAAGATAACACAAATTATAATTTGTGTTATCTTGTGTCAGGGCCTGAGCATAAAAGTCTTAAATGGACTGATTTGAAAGTAGGAGATAAAATTAAATATGAAAAAATTACTGCTATGGTAGTTTGCATAAATCACAAACCAGAATCAGATTTTCATATTAAAGCAGATAGGTGGCTTACTGATAAAGAACTTGCTGAATGGACTAAGGAGTAAATAATGGCTGAAAATATAATGACTTTGCTACCTATTGTTATAGGTATTTCTATGTTTCTTGCTGGCTTTCCATATTGGAGAACTTTTAAGGGAAAACTTTTTGTGATTATAGGATTGTTGTTAATTGCAGCACCTATAGTAAAGAACGCAGACATTACAAGAGAAGATGTAAAAAGAGAAATTGGATTGTAAGTTAAAATCTTCAAAAATGGTATAAGGAGTAAATAATGGAAACTAGTGAATCATTGAAGATTGTTATATGTTTGTTGATTGGAGGTGGATTGTTCTTGGCTGGAACAACTCATGGAAAAACCTTCAAAGGTATTCTTTTAATGATTATTGGAATCCTGTTTGCAGTTTGTCCATTTGTTAATGGATATAATAATTCAACTGGTGGAAATCTTGCAAAAGAGTTGATGGAATACAAATTATAAAATGCTTCTCTTAATAATCAATTTGGTTTGAAGGAAATTTATGTATGAGTTATTATAGAGATCCAAAAGCTAACAAAATATTCAGAGTTGGTGATAAGGTAAAAATCAAATCACTAGAAGAAAAAACAGCAATTCAGAACTCAGGTTATAATTTTGAATATGGTTTTACTGAACCTATGGAAGAATATTGTGGTAAGGTGCTAGAAATTCTTGCCATAGACACTTCTATATTTGGAAAGGAAAAGATATACACATTAGGCTATCAAAATGGTAAAGTATTACGTTGGAACTGGGGAAAAGATATGTTTGATTATAACTACTATGTATGTAGTAAAGTAATACCAAATGAATAATATAGCAGATAAAAAGTTAAAGACAGTCAAGGTATTGGACTGTAATAGTCTTACTTTGTTCTGGGAGTAAAAAATGAGATGGTATAAATGTAATGCTAAAAGAGGAGATGTTCATAATACTTTTTCAGAAGTAGTATTTGATATAGATAAGGTAGAAGGATTCTTTTTGGATTTGGAAGATGGTTGGTATGATGTTATTTTGAGTGGTGATAGTCTTTTCAAAATTTCAAAAGAGGATGCTGTTAAAATACAGAATACTTTGTCAGAATAAAAAAAGTCTTTAATTAAATTTTTAAAACAATTATAATATTAGCATAAGGAGTAAATAATGAGTTTTTTAGAATGGCTTGACACTTTTAAAAGCGGTAAAGAAACAATGCATGGGCTTCCAATTTGTGAGTATAAATCTGCAAATGAAGAGTTTGAAAAAGACTTTTATAAAAAAGTAGATGAATATAAAAAAGAATATCTTTCATCAAAATATGCAGAAGAAACAGAAGAAGAATGTGATGAAACAATAGGCTATATTCTTGAATGTAATGAAGATTATTAAGGAGATTTTGATTAGACTATAAAAAAGTCTTTAACTAATTTTCTAAAACAATTATAATATTAGCATAAGGAGCAAACAATGAATAAGATCAGAATTGAATGTGAAGAATCAGATATTGAAGAAGGTCGCAATATTCAGATTGAGTATAAGCCAGAATCAACTACATGGATTGAAGTATTTGAGCATTTTACTTTGGCTTTGAAGGGACTTGGATACACACTTCCTAAATGGTATGATGATATTCTTGAAAGTTTGACAACTGCTGACCATGATGGAACTCCTGTCTTTAATTGGGAAGTAGATATTAAAGAACCAGAGAATTAAATCTTCAATTATTGTAAGGGATCAAACAATGAAATTCAAAGTGTATAGACTTAACAATGGTATAAGAGAAGATTTGGGTGGTGAATATACCCTTGAAGAAATGGACAGGGTAATCACCAAATATGCCGAAAAAGATGCTCTGGAGAGAACTACTCCAGATTCAGATGATTGGGAATATTTTGTAAGAGCTTGTTCTACAAGATACATATTTTCACCTATAAAGGAGCAGGAAGTTGCTTGAGATGATTTCTATGGCAAGAGTTATTGCTGATATGTGTTGTTGTGAAGAAGTAAGTGATGAACAGATTTCTTCTATGTCTGAGGAATACTATAATGAGTATGGATTTCATTGGAGCGAAATACTGAACTAGTCCTCTTAAAAAGATAATTTTAAGAGGAAACAAATGAAATTATTTCAAACAAAAATAAACAGGTCAGTAGAATATTACAATGGATATAATAGGGGCAACTTTGTAGAAGCTGTCTTTGATCTTGATAAGATTAACACTATTCATCTTGACCCCTTAGACAATATGTATGTTGTTACTTTGAGCGGCCCAGATTATTTTAAGATCACAAAAGAAGATTTTGAGAGAATAAAACAAATACTTTCAGAATAATTTATTTTCTGAAAAAGGAGAAAACAATGCCAAACTGGACAACAAATATTATAAATTTTGAATCAGCTGATGAAGCCCAAAGAATTTTTTCTTTAATGACAGTTATTGAAAAAGTAAGGGCAAAAGATAGCAATGAAACTATTACAAAGAAAAGATTTACTTATGAAACAGTAATGCCATCTCCTAAAACAAAAGAAGAATGTCCAGAAGAGTATATTATTAAAGCAGATAGGCATATAGAGAAACTGTCTGACAGACCTTGGTTTGATTGGTATGCTTGGAACAATGATAACTGGGGAGTTAAATGGGATGCTTGTGATGCAAGGCTTGATGAAAAATGTATAAAGTTTTATTCTCCTTGGGGAGCACCAAACAACGATGTGTTTCAGGCAATAGCAGATAAATTTGATACAACATTTTTTACCGAGCATTGGTATGAAGATGGTGGATGGGATGTATATGAATATCATTATTCTCCCAAACAATATATGGTTCAAATTTACTCTGAACAATTAAATGATTCCAATACAGAAGATGCTTCAGAAGCAGATTAAAAAAGTCTTTAACTAATTTTGCAAATTGGTTATAATATATTTATCAACAGGAGATAAGTATGAAACTTACAAGCAAAACACAGTTGGTAAACATATTAAAAGTTCAGTTGTCTAGCAGACCTCAGCAGGCTATTATTTGATAAGCAAATATAAAACTCTTGATAAATCTGTCAGATCTGTTTGGAAAGTAGTTAAATATAATTTTAAAATTTTTAGATAATCTAAAACTCTTATGGGGATATGGCGAAACTGGTAGTACGCACTTGACTTAAGATCAAATGCCCGTAAGGGCGTGTGGGTTCGAGTCCCACTATCCCTACTATATGCGGAGTTGTAGAGGAATGGAAGTTTCTGATAATAACGGATTATTAGAAACACCCTCGCCCACCTTTTTCAGTGGGAGAAGCAGTATATAGCTTATATGGTGGTTCGATTCCACCCTGCTCCGCTTTTGATCTAGTGTTGATCATTTTATCATGTCATACTGTCGTTGTGGAGATGGCAAGTTCGATTCCCACACTCCCTATAAGGAAAACAAAAATGAGTTATTATGAAGATCCAAAAGCACCTCCTGCCAAACATTTTAAAATTGGCGATAAAATTGTTATCAAGCCACTTGAAATGGTAACTAAAATTAACAAAAAGACTTTTTTTGAATATTCTTTTTGTGATGGTATGTATAAGTATTGTGGCAAAGAAGCAGTAATAGAATATATAGAAGATGAAGATGATGGAGAAATTAGGTTTTATTTGGATATAGATGAACATGAGTTTATGTGGACAAGACATATGTTTATGTATGATAATAATATGTTGTTGAACAATGAATAAAAAAGAAATATTAGAAATAATTGATAGGCATAAACCTGTAGATAATTCAAAAGAACTTTGTTGTGTAAATTGTCCATTGTATTATATTGAGTTTGATCTAGCAAAACGAAGTTGCTCTAAAAAGATGAAACAAATATGTTTTATGTTTGATGAAAAAATTAAAAAACGTATTGATATTGATTTTGCAAGTTTAAATTCATGTAGAAAAGCGAATATTTTTTTGAAGCAAATTTTTTTTGAATATGAAAAAAAGAAAGTATTAGCAAATGAATAAAAAAGTCTTTAATTAAATTTTCAAATATGTTATAATATTGGTATAGACAAGGAGGTAGAACAATGAGCACTTATGCTAATGTTGATTTTTATATAAACAATGTAAAGGTTGGTAGGACAGTTGTAATCAATGCACTCAAGAATCTTCTTGAGGGTTGGAATATGTGCGATGAGCTTTCACCAACATATAACGACAAGGTTGAAGATGCAGGTGTTTATTGGTATGAAACATTTCTTGGCTATATAAAAAAAGATGAATGGGGGAAGGCAAAAGCCGATTCAAAAGGTGAGATTCATCTTGAAAGAACTTTTTATGTTTCAACTATTCCTTTTATAACTAATGCTTCTATAGAAGATATTAAGGCAGAAAAGTTTTATAAGGTTTATGGTTGGAAGAAAGAAGCCTATAACGGAAATTGGTATAATACTAACAGTTTCTATAATGCCAGAATCCAGTTTGAGAATAAACTCAAAGAGGAAAAAGAAAAACTTGGAAAACTTGAGCGTATAAGATATAGTGTTGATTACTATAATCTTAACGATGAAGGTTTGGAAAAATTTAATGATGACTTTGAGATTTGCAAAGACATTGTAGAGGATCTCGAAAGCAAAATCTATATCTGTCAGTATATGATAGATACTATTGAATTTGTTTCCGATATGTTTGGTCAGAATTTTGATGATGATGTAAAGTTGTTTTTATACTTTGCTTAATTCAATAGAATTTTTTTGTTCCCTTCGTCTAGTGGTTAGGACGATACTCTCTCCGAGTAAAAAGGTTCGGTTCAAATCCAGCAGGGAATGTATGTTAAAAGAAACAATATATCATACGGTTTATAAAAATGGTGAATACTCTAAAGAACCTTCTGATGTTTTTCTTTTTTATGAAAATGAGAAAGATTTTGTAGGGTTTCATTGTTATTTCTTTAATAAGTATAAAGAAAATGAAAATATAGTTATTGTTAAAGATTTAGAATACTCAGACATAAAATTTTTTAAGCAAATTAAAATAGATGGTTTCAAAAAAGATTTAATTTCTTATATAAAAGACTTTAATAAAAAATGGAATAAAGAATATTCAAAAGTGTTTGTTATGAATTATTTTAATATTGAAAGTGAGATAATATTTGAAGGAGAAAAATATTTAGTTTATGACATTTAAGGAGTTGGTTTCTTCTGTTTTGAACGAAGAAGAAATTGGATAATAAATCTATTGTTTATAATAAGTGAATAAAAAAGCAGTTGGCGGACTTGTTCATTCAGCGTTAGATGAAATAGTTCTAACGACAAGCCAATGAAGATTATATACGAAATGAACTCAATTATGTGCTCATAGAAGTGAGTAGGAATATTCAGTAGCTCACCTAGGGTGCTCCATGCCTGAACATGATTGGATGTATGAATTATAAACTATGGAGACAACTGAATACGAGCAAACCAGTTCCCTTAGATTGGCGATCGGCTTGCAATAGAGCCAAACTGGTCGGTGATAGTTTCACCCGTCTACTAGCAAGCAAGTAGAATACCGATAAGTAGTTGGTTGGAATACCAGCTGCACTGTTGCTTGCCGTTTTAGATGTTTTAGTTAAAAACACCTGCTCACCACAGTGTTGATAATTCTATTTTAGTGTAATTCTTTACTAATTCACCCGTTAGTGAAGTTCTTACACAAGTCCGTTAAAGTAGAGTTATTGAGGTTTAGGTTAGGTTCTTTATCCTTCCGATGGTTTTTACCAGGACTTAAAAAAGAACGTATCTACGATACTTGTATCGAAAAACAAGTCGGACTAATCCAACGTTAAAAGTTGCTGAAGGGAACTGAAAGCAACTGGATTTTCTTTAGTCTTTAACTAATTTTTGAAATTTATTATAATATTAGTATAATGAGGATAATAATGGAAGAATTGATATTTAATAATGAACAAAAAGAAATACTAATGGAAATTCTCAAATTAAATATTGATGATAAATACAATGGCCCTCTTATAAAACAAGCATATCATGATTTCAAAAAAACAGATAAGCATTTTATAACGCCTAAATGGTCATCTGCTTTTTCAAATGATATTTCTCATTTTCTATTTTTTAATTTAAGAGAAGAATATAATTTAGATGAAGATTATATTTTTCAAAATGCCATAGGTAATTGTAAGCCTAAACCTAAACTTTCTAAAAAATACGAATTAACTAAAGATTTGGACGAACGTATGAGAGAGCCTTGGGATAATAATAAAACAATGATGATTATTTTTAAGTGAGGACTTGTATGAGAGTTGGTGATATTTGTAAGGTGATAAACCCAAAAAGACAATGTGATTTTCCACAGTTTGATTTTTATAACAAAACTGTTGTTTTAATAAAAGTTGATGCCCCAAAATCAGAAGATAAACGCTTTGGTGTATTAAGGCTTGCAGATGGCCAGTATCAGTCGTGGTTTGAAGAAGATGAGCTTGAGCTTGTAAAAGAAGTTGATGGTGAAACTGCCTTGAAGCTATTCAAACTGGATATAGTAAAAGAGATTGAAATAGACAAACAAGAAGCCTTAAAGGTGTTGATGTAAGTCGGACGCTGGGTGCGGTAGTTTTCAAACGCCTTGAAAGACTTCTTTAATACTCCCTTAGCTCATTTGGTTAGAGCAGGTGTCTTATAAGCATCAGGTGCTTGGTTCAAATCCAAGAGGGAGTAAATAACTTTAAGCAGATAAACAGTTACTTCTATTTCTTACATTTAACACTGTTTATATTATTCTAAAGTTATTGTTATAACAGATAATAAAAATAGTCTTTAACTATTTTTTGAAATCAGTTATAATAATTATGTAAGTTAGGGCGATTAGCAAATCGGTTTTGCCGCAGAATTTTAATCTGCTGAGACGGGTTCGACTCCCGTATCGCTCAAACGGCAAGTGGTGAAATTGGTAAACACGCTAGATTCAAAATCTAGTATCGAAAGATTTGAGAGTTCGATCCTCTCCTTGCTGAATATACTTATTGGAAAGTTTTTTTATGGTATTAGATTAAACTTTTTATAAAAAAATTTAGTCTACAAGTTGTTCTTAACAAGATTCTCAACTAAGAACAGCGATTATCATTTAAAAAAAGTCTTTAACTAATTTGTCAAAACACTTATAATATTATTGTAAGGTGGTAAACAATGAAATTAACAAAAGAACCAAAAATTGATATTAGGCGTGGTCTTCAAACTGAAGAAAACAGAATAGAATGGATAAATTGGGTAGCTGAAAATTTGGCTACAATAAGCAAGAACGCTACAATGAATGAGTTGAAAAATATAGCTTTGCAACTTTTTGATAAAATCAATTTTTGTGGCTACGAAGAAGGTTATGATGCTGCTTTGAGGAATAAATAAAATTTTGTTCCCTTCGTCTAGTGGTTAGGACGTTAGGTTTTCATCCTAAGAACAGAAGTTCGATTCTTCTAGGGAATGTAGCTCATAAAGATCACTAATGTAAGGCGAATCTTTATTCGGTTTTAGTGGTCTTGACTGGGCTAATTATATCGCTTTCTTCTAGTGGTTAGAAAAATACTTTTCCAGTAGAGAATGTAGTTAAAATTAGTCTTTAACTTTTTTATCAAAATGGTTATAATAATGACATAAGGAGCAAACAATGAATCAAATAAACAGTTTAATAATTGAAGGTGAAGTAATAGAAAAATATAATAAATCAATACTTCTTGTTCATACTCGTAAGAATGAATGTTATCGTTTTGAAGTTGAATGTAATAATTGGATCATTTGTGTTGGTGATAAATTAAGGGTAGTTGGAAGATTAAGACAAGATCCTAATACCGAAAATATTCTTATTGTTGCAGAACATATAGAAGTATTACCATAATATAAAATCTGGGACAATAGCTCAATGGCAGAGCAGCGGACGGTAATCCGCTAAGCCTAGGTTCGAGTCCTAAATGTCCATATAGGGCCAGTTTTAATGATAATTTGTTTTGTGCTGTTATTAAAAACAATTTATAAGTGAGTAGCCAAGGGACAATCTCACAGTAAGCAATCCTTGGTGAAAGCGTCTTGGGGAGTTGGCGGAACTGGTAGACGCATTTGACTTAAGATCAAATGTCAGTATTGGCGTGTGGGTTCGATTCCCACACTCCCTATAAAGAACGTAGGAACGCATGTCGTAATTGCCACAAAACGCTGAAAGATACGTGGTTGAAGACCTACGACTTTTGAAAATGAACAGTCCATTTGATTGTTTCGAGAACGATGACATTTTCAGAAGTAAGCGTTATAACTGGTTAAGAAACAATCCGATAGTTTTGGTCTCTATCGTTGATGTACTTCGCTTGCGTGGAGCGATCACCTTTCGGGGAGATTTAGCGATGAAACGTGGACGATTTTCTAGAAAACGACTTGGTTGAAATTGCAAGCATGTTAAATTGAGCTGACCAGGTGAGTAGTAGCATATAATGCTTATGAAAGCTCAAACAAACTCGGGCATGTCTTAAAGTATCAAAATATGGGAGAAGCATTTTAATTAACCTTGGAAAATGGGAAGTATAGTACTATGCGTGGTGGCGATCAAGGTTGGTGAATAATAAAATGTATAGTATTTTGAGCTTTAAGTATTTTTTGTTCCTTTCGTCTATCGGCTAGGACACCTCCCTCTCAAGGAGGAAAGATAGGTTCAACTCCTTTAAGGAATGTAAAAAACCTTACAAGATGCTGTCATATGTGGCTGCTTGTGAAAACTTGTCAAGAGTTGTAAGTATTGGATCGATTCGATTGGCTTACAAAGTTCAGCAGGGGATATAGTCTGAGGTCTATATCATTTTTTCTTAGTTTCATATAGTAAGTGTTTTAGATGAAGATTAAGAAGATTGCCATTAAAAAAGTCTTTAACTAAATTTTATTTTTGGTTATAATATTAGTGTAAGGTTGAGAAAACCTTAGGGTTGGAATAAGGCGTTAAGCCTCTATCCTACTAGAAAGTTTACTTAACATAGTGTGAACAACCCACGTTTGGACACTGAACGTCAAAACATAGTGTTATACTTAAAACCCTCCAGTCAATATGACTGCTATGCAAAGGAGAAGCTGTTGTGGGTTATCTGAAGGCTTCCATAAGGGATTTATTCCCAGCGACTAGGATTATCTTTACACCTCCCAATCCTAGTCGGTGCATAGGTAATATGTAAAGTTGGACTTACCTAAAATGGTCAAGTCGGTTTAAGAGAGCGGAACCTATTGCTATAATAATTGACGCTCTCTCAAACCGATTAAGTGCAGACAAGTTTTTACCACCTCCCTTGTCTGCATGGCTTGCTAGTTCAATTAAACTTAGGTTTATTAGTTCGATTAAGCTTAAAACCCTCTACCAATTATGGTAATAGCAAGAAGCGAGTGTCTGTTGTGGGTTATCTGAAGGACACCAAGTAAAAGGATTCACCACCTTTCCTTTTACTACTACTGGAAATAAATTTTCCAGTAGGTTTGCTAAAAAAAAATAATAGGAAGGAAAATAATGGAAAAAATTAATTCAAAGGTAAAATCTTATATCAAGGTTGCTACAGAAAATGCACAGGAGCAGACAAGACTCCTTCAGAACGCTACAGAGGTTGTTCATGAGTTGGATAATCTTAATCTTGAGGTAGCTTACATTAAAGAGAAGCCACATAAGGTAATTCTTTCAGTAGGCAAATATAATTTGGTAGTTCAGGGTTCTAGAACTAAGAAGCTTTATCTTGCTTTTAATTTTGAAACAAAGGAAAAGCTTATTAGCACAGAATCTTTTGATGAGTATAAAAAGTTTTTGGGTAAAATTAGTCTTTAACTAATTTGTAAAAATTATTATAATAATAGTATAATGAGTTGGTTAGCTCAAACCGTAATAACTCCCTCTTTAGAATTATTGGGTTATATAATTCTGGATTAAAAGAGTATATCAGCAGCAACTCTTTCGAGTATGAGCGAACTCATACAGTTCTTTCAGCACCACAGTCTGCTAAAAGTGATAAGGTGTAGTAGTTTTTTATCCTTGCTACTTTAGGAAAGTGGTTCTTTCCGAAAAGGTTAATAAAATTCCCTTCGTCTAAATGGTTAGGACGCATCGCTCCTATGATGTAATATTGGTTCAAATCCAGTAGGGAATTCTCTAGGTTTGGTAGAAATTAGGGTTTTACAACCACATAGCGAAACTCCAAGAGTTGAACGGTGTGTTCAAGCTCAAAAAAGTGGTGCATAAACGATGGGTAACACTTATATAATCTTTTGGTTGTGTAAGTCGTTGTTGATTCGATTTCAACTGTGCATCATAAAAAAATGGTTAATCTTGTAAGTTTGACCGCCTTTCCTTTCTATACTAGTTTTGAAGGTTTTGGATTGGCTTACAAACAATAGAAATTTGATATGAGGCATACCTAGCTGGTGCAACCTTATCAAATTCTCTAGTAAAATCGTTTATTCTTCAATCATTGGTTCCTACCCTTTGAGAGGAGATGAGAACAAAAGTTGTTGAAGTATGTAGGAAGTATGGATACGGCTTTGCTGAGTAGGCTAATGGCTAGACCGCCGCCGAAGCGGAACTGTGGGTTTCGAAATCCCACCTCAGACATATTTTTATAAACCGAAGGTAAAATATGGTTACTTATTATGTAGTTTTAAGCGGAAATATTTTAGGCTCTAAGGGTAAAAAAATAACTGGTCAAATGATTATAAATTCTGGAACTGTAGAAGTTGCACATGAAATTAAAACTTACGAAGATATTGAAATGATAACAGAGTATTTGTGGGGAATAGCAGATCCAACTGTAAAATCTTTTACAAACAAAAGAAATGTTCATATATCATTTATTAAGAAAATAAAATAATAGCAAGTAGAGAAGCTTGTCGAGGATGCTGAGTTTTGGAATACTGTAAAAAGTGTTGTGGAAGATAAGAATATTTCCAACGAACCAACAGAGGATACTGGCTATATTTTAATTTTGGAACCTTGTGAAGGTTATAATTGTTCTTGCAATGATAACCGTGAAGACTGTTGTTCAACTGGTGTTGAAATTGAAGGTAAAAAATATTGTAAGTATTGTATTGATATAAATAAGCTTTGTGGTCTTCCTAATTCTAAAAAGAAGCCTGATGTAAGTAAAATGCTTACAAATGAGGAATGTAAAGTTTTAACAGAGAAGATTGTTGAAAATTTATAAGTAGGTTTATTAAAGAATTAAGTAAATAATTAAAATTGTTTGTTTTGTTCCCTTCTTCTAGTGGTTAGGAAAGTACTCTCTCCGAGTAAAAAGGTTCGGTTCAAATCCAGCAGGGAATGATAGTTAATAGATTAGTTTATTCAATATTAGGAAAATAAAATGCTTTTTAAGAATATTTTTGATTTAGACCCAAAAGAAGTTGAAGATTTTATAATTAAACTTACTAAGGAACAATTTCATTTTGATAATACAAAAGAAGAAGAACAGTTTTGGAATGATTTTTATTTGATTGTTAGGTGGCATCCAAAGAACAATCAATTTTATGTTTATACAGAGCCAAATCTAACACATGAATATAAAAAAATAAAACTTGGTAAAAAGGCTATTAAACAGTTTCCTTACCTTAAAGGATTTAATGACCATTTTACATTTAAGGGAAGAGAAATTTCATTAGATGAGTATTTGTATCATCAGTTTGATCATTACCATTATAATTTCCGTGAAATCTATGCTCTTATGACAGGTGAAACTGAAATTTGGAGAGTTGGTTATGGTTCTGAAAATGGTGATATAGAATTGTATTATGATGGTATCTACAAGAAAAACTATATAGATGTAATTAAAACAAAAACTAATGAATGGTTTTTGCAAGAGTGGGAAGATTCTGATGATGAGGAAGAAGATCCAAAAGAAATAAGAAAACCTGTTCCAGAAGATTTATTAAAATATGTTCTGGAATTAGACCCAGAAGAAGTTGAAAGTAGATGAAACTAAAAGAAGTTATAGATGCATTTATTTGGAACTCATAATGAAAATTGTAGAAGGAAGTTTGGTACAAATTGATTTTGGTATAGAGTACAATAAAATAAAAGCAGATTGTGCTGTTGGAGTTATATACCAAGGTATGAAAGGAATAGTAAGAAATGTTGATAGAAAAAGTCCAACAGTAGTCTTAAATCCAGAATGTAAAGAAAAAATAATAAAATATAATTTACAAAATTTTAGCTCATGGAGAACAGAACCAATGATACCATTTAGGTTTTTGTTTCTATCAAAAAATAGTTCTGTGTTAAAAAATGAGTAGTTAAAACAGTCTTGAAATTTTTTCTGTAATTAAGTATAATAATCTAAAGGAGAAACAAGATGAGTTTAGTAGTAGAACATATGAAAGCAGATTTAATTCTCAAAGATGTACTTAGTGGAAAAATTACTTCTCTTAAAGAAGTAGAAGAGAAAATGGGAGAAAGTGATTATTATAAGCTTTGGGCAAAAAATATTTGGGAACATCATACTACTGAAGCACCATCGGTTGATTTAAGAACTAGGCTTCCAAGTAAAGAAAAGATTAAACAGTATAAGATTACATCTGATGGCAAATATTTTGTAGTAAATGCAAAATCAGAAGAAGAAGCAATCGAAAAAGTAAAGGAGATTACAAATAAAGAAACTAATTTGTCCAACATAAAATTTAAGGTTGATTGGATTAAAGTTAAGTAGTATGGAAACGTTAAATGAAAGTTCTCTTAGTAGAACTAAGGCTTATATGGATAATTATGAATGTTGTACAATCAGTGCTTTTAGACCAACCACCAAGGCTAAAAACAAAGAAAAAAGTGCAATGCTTGGAGTTGAGATAAGAAAGCTTGGTTATACCCATTTTATGGTAGATGGAACTTGGGTAGATAATTTTGGTACTTCAAATGCTTCTGAAAGTAAAGAGCTTACATATTTCGTAGTTAATTCAAATTTTGACAAAAACTTTGTTGAAAAGATGAGAAAACTTGGGGAAAAATTTGATCAAGATGCTATAATGATTTATCCCTTTGATGAAAAAACTCATACAAAAAGTAAGCCTTATTTGATAGGAACTTCTAAAAGAAAAGAAGCTTATCCTGGGTATGGAAAAACAGTTCAGCTTAATAAAGTTGAATATGGAAAAGAAGCTCAAGCTATGACAAAGGTGAATGGTAGACCTTATCATGCATCAATAAGTTCTTATTTTAATTATTAAAGTTCAAACTCTTCTTAAAAAAGAAGATTTTTTAGTCTTAAAAAATTTTCTAATTTTAGTTATAATTTTTAATAAGGAAAATAAAAATGAGAATATCTGTAGAATTTGATAAAGACAACAAACCAAAAGAATGGTGTTATTTTAGTAAAAATTTCATAACAAAAAATTTTAGATACTTAACTTCTTTTGTACCGCTTGATAAAGATGATTATCTTCGGAAAGAATTTGATTTTCTGCCTGATGTAGAAAATACAGCTTTTTTGGATGGGCCAGACTACAATTGGAAAGCTATAAAAGCCTTTAAAGGAAAGAAATATACAGTAGCAAATATTCTATATCCAGATTGGGATATTTTTGAAAAAAATGGTTTTGAGCTTTTACCAAATAAGCCAAAAAATACTTTCTACCATTTTGTTATGATTAGGAGAAATTTTTAATGAAGCTTAAAGAAGCATATAATTTGGTAAAAGCATTAACAGAAGAAAGAAATGGTGGGAAAAATGATGGTTTTAAAGTTCAACTTGGTGAAAATGAGGGAAAGAATATTCCACACTTTCATCTTGACAATGAAGAAGTTGGTAAGAAACAAAAGAAAACAGCTATAAGAATTGATATGCCATATTATTTTCTTCATGGAGATAAAACATATATTCTTAATTCAAAAGAAAGAAAAAATCTTATTGTTTGGTTAAATGCTAAGCCAGATAATTCAAAAATAAATAAAAATAATGAAACTGGTGAATTTCCTAAAAACAACTGGGAAAATCTAAGAAATATGTGGAATAATTATTATCCACAGGCAAAAATAACTTGTGATCAAATAGACTATAGTAATCTTTGTAAAGATTATAAACAAAGGTAAAAAAGTCTTTAACCAATTTTTAAAATCAGTTATAATATTAATGTAAGGTGAATGAAAGTTCACAAGTGCAGCGTAGTGGCGGGGAGACATTGCCGTGTCTGAGAGACCTTGCGTTGCGATAGAAGATTTGATACGAGGCACACCTACTTAGCTAGTTGGTGAAACCTTGCCAATCTTCTAGTATAAAAGGAGTTTGATTGATTGCAACAATCTGCTCTGGGGAAGTTGCAACTTCCCATTATCATATGGTGTAGCGGTGCACAGTGAAAGCGAGTAGATTAGGCGAAAGTGGACGCAAGGGTGAGGTTCAACTCCTCGTTATGGTAAAAGGTAATCACCAAACCTTTAAGGTGATAATGTTTTAGATTAGCAAAAACCAAACCAATCACTTGCAAAATCTAAAACTAAATTGCTTGTTGGTCAAGTGGGAAGGCACCTGTCGGTATGGAATTTAAGTTCCAGAAAACGGGAATCACAGGTTCAAATCCTGTACAAGCAAATAATTAAAACGCTTAGTAGGTAATAAAAATGGAAGAACTTCTTAACAATTATGAAGATGATTATGAGCTTTGGATTGGGAAAACAGATTATCATTTCAGTACAGTAAAAGAAGCATATTTGTATTATCTTGAACATTTTGCTACAAAAGAGGATTTTGAATATTATAAAGAATGTTCTGGTAAGGAACTAAAAGATATAGCAGATAATCCTGAACTTATTGGCATGGTCTTTGAAAATGTATTTGAAGATGATCATCATATTTATAAAGTTGTAAAAAGAGCAGATGGGCAAATTTTAAGAGAGCGAATTTGGTCTTGAAAAAACTTTTGATTTCTATTATAATATTGGTGTAAGGCAACAAACAATGAAAGAAAAAATTATTTGGCTTGATGATATAAGAGAACCAATTTCTCTTTTAGAAGATGGAACTTACAAAGAAAGCGATATAAAGATTTGTAGAAACTATTCACAGTTTGTTGAAGCTATACAAAAAGATGGCTTGCCAGAGATAATTTGCTTTGATCATGATTTGGGTGAAGAAAAGACTGGTTATGATTGTGCTAAATTTGTGGTAGATTACTGTATTAAAAATAAAGTAAGGCTACCTCAATGGTATATTCAATCAGCCAATGTAGTAGGTTCAGCAAATATTAACGGTCTGCTTAAAAATTATAAAAAGCATGAAGCATTGTAATAAAAAAGTCTTGAACTAATTTTGCAATCCAGTTATAATATCAGTATAAGGAGAAAAAAATGCGTGACTTAGCATCGGTTTGTACTATAGAAAAGGTCTGGGCACTAGAAGGAAAAGACAAGGTTCAAGGTGCTGGTTTTAAGGAAAACGCTTATGAAGTAATGGTATCAAAGGATATTCAGCCAGGTATGCTTGTTGCTTTTATCCAAGAAGGTGCTGTACTTCCAGTATGCGAAACTTGGGAATGGCTTCGTAAGCGTTGCTATCATGATAATCTTAATGGTAAAGAAGGTTTTCTTATTAAGCCACAGAAATTTAGTGGAATTAAGTCTTGGGGACTTGCAGTTCCTCTTAATGAACTTGGTCTTGATGAGTCTGTATATAAGAAACTTAAAGCAGGAGATAATCTTGAAGAACTTCTTCATATTTGGAAATATGAACCAGAAGAAGATGCCTCTCCAAGAACTTCTTCAAATTCAAAGAAGGCTTATCCTAAGTGGGTGAAGTTCTGTCTTTCTCATGCTCTTACAAGATGGATTGGTCGTATATGGCAGAAGAAACATCAGAACTCAGCAGGTAATTTCCCAACTGATTTGATTTCAAAGTCAGATGAAACTACCATTCAGAATATGAAAGGTGCTCTTGAAAAGTTTGCTGATAAGAAAGTAAATATTTCTTGTAAACTTGAAGGTCAATCTTTCACAGTTGTTCCTACTTTCAATGGCAAGAAACTTACAGGAGCTTATGTTTGTTCAAGAAACAACGCTTACAAGCTTGAAGATAAATCACTCTTCTGGAATATGATGCGTAAGTATGATATTGTTAAGAAGATGAAGGAAATCTGGAAAGCTGAGCATAAGGCTTATATCCTTCAAGGAGAGCAGGTAGGCCCAACTATCCAAGATAATATCTATGATTTCAAAAACAATCATTGGTATCTTTTTGCTGCTAAGGACTATAAAACCCTCAAGCAGGTTTCGTATGAAGAACAAGTAAAGATTGCTGATAAATTTGGCTTCAATGCTGTTCCTCTTCTTTGGACAGGAAAGCTTAAAGAAGTAATGCCAGATGTTGATTCAGCAGTTGCCTTTGCTGAAAAAGCTGTTTGGGTTCCAGAAGGTGAAGACAAGATTCGTTCTTGGCTTGAAAATGTAGACTGTTATAAAGTGGAACTTCCTAAAGCAAAGCTTTGGAAGAATTATATGCAACACGAAGGTGTCGTAGTAAGAACTGAAGATTATGACAAAGACAATAATATCGGTGTATCTTTCAAAGTTAAAAATATGGATTACCAAAACCGAGGACTAAGTAAAATTCATCAGGATTGCATAGACTACAAAAATTCACACAGGTAATCGATCGAGTGGAGACTCGTAAAAGCCCACCCTCTTAGTGATTTGAGGGTGCCTTCGAAGATTGGCGGAGTTTAAAAGGAGTAAAATCTTCCAACGATAAGACTGAACCAGTGCTTATCAGTGTGTTCCCTTCGTCTAGTGGTTAGGACGATACTCTCTCCGAGTGGAAACGTTTGGTTCAAATCCAGCAGGGAATGTATTTTGGTCTTTAACTAATTTATAAAAGAGTTTATAATATTATTACAATGCGGTAAAACAGTTACTTCTTTCTATGGTTTTTGGAAAATAAAAAATACTGTTTTAATTATTCTTGTAATATTTTTTATAAAGGGGTTAGAAGTGAATACAGAATTACTTTCAAAGACTATAAAAAAGTTCTTTAACAATGAAGGTTTTGAAGTAGATGTTGAATACAATTCTGACTTTGCTTATGAATATGCAACATCAACTATTTATTATTCATTTCTTATTCCAGATAAGTCTGGTGAATATCTTATGGAGTTTGCCAAAGAACACGGACTACTATATGATTGTGGTTCTTTTGTTCTTAGTTTATTTCATGAATTGGGCCATCATGAAACATTGGATTTGTTAGATGAACAGGAAGAAGAAAAATCTTTAAGAATAAAGAAAAAATTAACCAGTAGTAAAGAGGATAATTTTATTTATTTTAATTTACCAGATGAATTTGCGGCTACAGAATGGGCAATAGATTATATAAATAGCAATAAGCAAAAAATTAAAAGTTTGCTTGATGAAGTTATGCCAATGGTAGAAAACATATTTAATGAGCTTATAAAATAAAGTTCTTCTTACCACCTTGAACTTTATTTATATATAGCAGATTCCAAAGGTTGTAAACGTAATTCCATTTTTGTTGGGGGTTTATGGTCTTGAAGAATCTGTGTTTTGTTCCCTTCGTCTAGTGGTTAGGACGTTAGGTTTTCATCCTAAGAACAGAAGTTCGATTCTTCTAGGGAATGTAAAAATATTTGGGCAACATTTTTGGTATCGACAGAAGTTAAAGCCTACATGGAAGCTTCTTGAGTGGAGTTCGAATCTCCAGTTGTCCATAATAAAAAGTCTTTAACTAATTTATAAAAAAGTTTATAATATTATTGTAAGATTGAGATTATAACGCTTAAAACCCTCTGCTACTTAATAGTAGCAACACAAGAAGCGAGCGACTGTTGTGGGTTATCTGAAGGTCGCCATTCATCGAAAGATGATACTGCCTGTATTTTTGCCCCTTGACAGGCAGGGCTTGTGGAAAGCTTAAAATGAACGGGATTATGGTGGGTTCGCCAGACTGCTTTTGGTGGAAGGTAAGGAAACACGCAAGAGCTAGTACAAGTTGGTGTAGTATTTGAGTTTAGCTGGGCACAACTAGACAACGGATAACTCTTACACCTATAACTCTTCTCAATATCGGTGCACTTTAGATATTGGAGATAACTGAGAATATAAAACCTATATGGTGAGTGGTTCTCCGAATGAGTAGTTTTTTATTTGGGACAGTAGCTCAGCAGGTTAGAGTATCACTCTGATAAAGTGAGGGTCAGTGGTTCAATTCCACTCTGTCCCAACCTCTCATTTGAGTTAGCCACTAGGAGAATGAGAATTGTTGGTAAAAGGCTAATTACACGAACAATAGGTTTACTAGACACCTGCTATAATTCATCGGTTAGGTCAAGAGTCGAAGTTCTAGTATATTTGTACAGAAATTGAGTAGTTCAAATTCTATTTGAAGATATTTTTTTAGTTCCCTTCATCTAGTGGTTAGGATATTAGTTTCTCAAACTAACAACGTTTGGTTCAAATCCAGCAGGGAATGTATGACAGAAAAAATAAAAAAACTTATACTGTTATTTAATAATAGTTCTAAAGAATTAAGAAAAGTAATACAAAATAAATATACTTTAAATCACAAAGAAGAACAGTTATGGAAAGCTTTAAATTTTATAAAAAATAACATTGTTGAAATAAAACAAAATAGTTTATGTAAAGTTTTATTAAAAGAGATGTACGAATATAATGTATTACTTAATGAATATAATAAAGTTTCAAAAAACAAAGTGAAAACTTTTGGTGATTATTTTAGAGATATTGGATTGAAAACAGAAAAAAGTTCTGTTAATACATATTTTGATTATTAAAGAGACGATATGAGTAATGACATTTTAACTTTAAAAGAAATTGAAGAGCTATTAGAAGAGACAATTAAAAAAGAAACTTTACCAACATCATCAAAAGAAAATAATATTTTTGATACTATCAGTGAAATTGATTCTTTTGATAATGCTGTTGAAAATACCATCAAAAGTTAATAAACAGGAAGGTGAATATGTCAGCTTATTGGTATAAGAATGGAAAATTAATTAGCACAACAGGTCTTCATATTAGTGAAATAATTGGCAATCCTGAAGCTTTTGGTCTTACAAAAAAATATATAGAAGATACTTACAAGAAATATGACGAGCGTATGGGTATTGAAGGTAAGGCTCGTGAAGAAATTATGATTGAAGCCATGAAAAATGGTTGGATAAGGATTCGTATAAATAGAACTAGATCGGGCAATAATTGGGTTATTCAGTTTGCTGACTTCAATAAACAAAAGAAAGATTTGAAAGGACTTATAGAATATTTTCTTCTTGATAAAAAAGAAATGAAAAAATATGACATTGTTCATTTCCTATCATACGATGGTAAAACAGATGAGGAATATGATGATTATTATGGAAAAGGTATAATGACATTCCTTGAAGCCTTGAAAAAAGTTGAAAAAGTAATAGTAGAAGAAGTTAGACAATACAAATATTTTGATTATTAAAAGTCTTTAACTTAATTTTAAAAAAGGATATAATAGTGGTAACAACAGAAGATGTAGGAAAAAGAGTAATAATTAAACTGCAAAATCAAGATCTTCATTATGGAGAAATATATGATAATTTGACAGGTACTCTTAATAGATTTTATAATTCCGGTGAGTGTTGTGTAATATTAGATCAAAGTTCAATAAGAGTAGTAAAAGACTATAATAACAAATATAATCATGGTTATATTTTAACACCTTGTATTTCATCAAGATCTGTTTTTGTTTTTAATGAAAAAAAAGTTTTAGATAATGAATAAGGAGTTATAAATGGAAGTAGAAGAAGAGGAAGAGATTGAAGTAAAGACAACGGATAAGCATGAAGTAAAGACAACAGTTAAGCAAAAAGCAAAGACAACAACTAAGGAAGTATCTTCTGAAAAGAAAAGTCCTCTTGGTTGTGAAACCTGTCGAGCACTTTCAGTATGTGAAAGACCATATCATACCTATGAAGAGAATCGTAAATATTATATGGATCAAGGATGCCCAAGTTATGTTCTTAATTTTTGTGGAATTTATGATTATTCATAAAATATAAAATTTCGTTCCTTTCGTCTAATGGCTAGGACATCAACTTCTCAAGTTGATAACGCACGGGTCAGAACCTGCAAGGAATGTCGCTCTTAGAAATAACAGAGTACTAGTCCAATAGTGGTTGTAAACGCGCCTACGTTGGTAGGTCTCCTGAGGACTACTGTTGTTTCAAAAGGGCATTTAAGTTCCCTTCTTCTAGTGGCTAGGAAAGTACTCTCTCCGAGTAAAAAGGTTCGGTTCAAATCCAGCAGGGAATGTATTTTTATTAAGGAAATAAAAAATGATTTGCAAGAAAGAATTTGACAATGAGCACAAAACTATTACTTTGAAATTTCTTAAGCACAGTAGATGTGTGTCTTGGATAATTTTTGAAATTGTAGATAGTGAATATATTTTTAATAAAAATGTTAAAGATTGTTTTTTTGCTGATTGTTTTATAACTTTGGATAATTTTAAAAAAAAATATTATCAAAAAAATATAGAAACAATTAAAAATTTGAATAATAAAATAGTTATAGAATTTTCAAATAAAGAGGATAAAAAGCATATCCCATATTTTATTAAATATGGATTTAAAAAAACAAAAGAGGATTTTTATGAATTTGAAGGAAATAATAAACCAAATTATTTAATGTTAAGATAGTCTTTAATTAATTTTATTTCCTTTTTCTGGTATAAGAGGTGAAATTAGCAGTTATAAATACTATTGGGATCCAATATGGTAACTAAAGAAGATAATGGTAAGGTAGTAAGAATTGTTAGTACAAATTGCGGTGAAGTATATTACAATCTTACAGGCATTTTGAGATATGAGAAATCCGAATCAAGGGTTATATTAGATTCAGAGTCTGTTAAAAAAGTAATATTCTTTAATGATTATTATGGCACATCATATATAAAAACCCCATATATATATAATAGAAATATATCTGTTGTTGGAGCTTTACATAAGATTTTGAATAATGAATAATTTTCAGTCTGGTGGTTAATTTTAGTCTTTAACTAATTTTGCAAATTGTTTATAATAAGATTGTAAGGCAGAAATGCTAAACATAAAAGGTTCTCGTATGAGATACCTAAATCAAATTAATTAGACACACTATGTAATCGTGTCAAAAGGAGTTCTATATGAACGCACAGGAAATCGTTGCTAAGGTTGTTGAGATGGCTTCTGTTGAAGTGGAAGGAAAGGAAGAAAAGGTTCTGGACTTTGAACTTTTCAAGGAAACCATTGATTTGCTCGTTAAGAAGCGTGTAGAGGAAAAGGAAAAGAACAAGACTGCTGAGAAGGAGCAGAAGGAAGCAAACAAGGAAGCCAAGGCTGAACTCGCAAAGGCTTTCTTTGCAACTCTTTCAGAGGGTTCACCAATTACTTGGACAATGGCAGATGGCTCAGTAATTACTGGTACTGTTGGCAAGCAGAAGGATGGTGCTAAGACCGCTCACCTTCTCAAGGACGAGTATGAGAAGAAACCTGATTCTTATGTTCCATTCTACAAGATTAATGTTCCAGCAGGCTTTGAGAAGAAGGACGAACAGGTAGCGTAAGATTGTTAAAGATCTAAAAGATTACCGGGTGAAAGTTAGTAAACCCCAAGTATACCTTTTAGGTCTTGAAACATAAATAGGAG
>Ga0247611_10002240_pt1 | contig 31984 bp, 45 predicted proteins | sample 177DNAGHGhighgp2_FD_192422 | JGI IMG/M metagenome (GOLD analysis project Ga0247611, IMG submission 192422) | Sheep rumen microbial communities from Palmerston North, Manawatu-Wanganui, New Zealand - 1770 DNA GHGhigh gp2 | ecosystem: Host-associated > Mammals > Digestive system > Stomach > Rumen... | reverse complement strand
ATCTCCTTCACTAATTCCGGCCGATAGAGAAAAGTCAGTAAATTCATCAGTGTCTAAATATTCAAGAACTGTGTATGGATAATGATAGACCGGCCCTAGATTCTCAACTTTAGCACAACCAAATACCAAAATTACTAATACTGTCATCCAAAGTCTTTTCATATCTTCCTAAATAAAAAGTGATCACCTACAAGTATTGCCTTCCATTTTAGTATTTTCGGATAATGGGTCAGGTTCTCTATAATAAAAACATCTCTATTTACTGATTTTATTCTCCAGTCTTCACTACCCCACCGACACCCTTTCCGTTTAACACTTCCAAGAACCATCCTCAGCAATCGAACTAGGCCAGAGGAATCGACCTTTTTCTCATTAAACTCATTTATATACTTTTCTCGGTATAGTTTCTTTTCAATCTGCACATATTTAAGAGTTTAATCCTTATAAATAGAAAATGGAAAAATTATGAGAATAGCATTAGTAGCACATGACAGTAGAAAGAAAGAATTGATTGAATGGGTGAGATATAACTTGGGTGAACTTATGAATCACGAGTTATATGCTACCGGAACAACTGGAAGATTGATCAGCGGTATTGAAGTGGATCTGGGACTTGGTGGTGGAGAAGGAGTTTATAGGAGAAGTGTTGAGTATCCATTAAGAGATAAAGTGACATGTCTTCATTCTGGTCCTCTTGGTGGTGATGCAGAGATAGGAGCAATGATAGCAAAAGATGAGATTGATGTTTTGATTTTCTTCTGCGATAATTTAGTTCAACAGGGGCATCAAAACGACATCTATGGACTAACCCGACTTGCATCTCTCTATAACATCCCCTTTGCCACTAACAGAACAACGGCCGACATGATTCTAACTTCGCCGCTATTTAAAGATCCAGAGTACAAGAGAATCATTCCAGAGGCCATTCAAAAGTATCGGGATAGAAAACTGTAAAAAGAAAGAGTAGAAATTAAATCTACTCTTTTTATTTTACGTCAAGTTTTATCGGATTTTCATCAACTAGAATATGAATGTACTTCCATAAAACTTCATCGTAAATATCAACAACCGGTTCCTCTAGCCATATATCTACTTCATTTGGATCTACTACAATTTCAAAACAAATGTGACTATATCCATTAAGTTTCCACTCTTTCTTGCCAGCTGAGTCTACATATCTTTTAAGGTGTGATGTGTTTAATTCCGGGATCTCAAGCTGTATATGTTGAATTACACTTAGTAGTATCTTCTCCCTTGCTTCTTCTATACTATCTGCAAGTACCGTCTTAGGAATAATATCACCGTACTCGACCTCATTAAAATTTAATTTACTAGGGATTATGTTATTGTGATATCCTCTTACTTTATAAAACATATCAGATAATTTCAAAAACTGGAGTATCGTTATCTTTGTCTTCGTCATAATCTGCCCAAAATGCTGGCATCATATCACGAGTTATACCATACCATTGATCAGCTCTCGAATCCCAATATGCATTGTCTTCACCCTCAAAAGAAAGCCCTGGGTAAGATTCGGTAAACAGATCACTTGCCTGCTCTCTGATAGACTCTGAAAGTTGATCTTTAGGTATCTCAATTACTTCGTCGTTGTAATTAATGAAGATTTGATCCCACTCAGAGTCGCCCCAAGAACAATTTCCGGAGTCGTCATCTCTACAAACACGATTAACAAACCCAATAAACTTGACCTCTGGATGACTTTTAAAAAATTTATCCAAGAGCTCTTTCATCTTTGGAATGTTAATTACTTCAACTATTAAACCGTGCAGTTCGTTAGAATAGATCTCTAGTTCTGTCACATAAGCCATGACTGTCTTATGAAGTTCTTCGATTTCTTCAGCTTTCCAATCTCTCTTCTTATTAAGATCGGGTAATTTTAGTTTTTCAATTATACTACTCTTCATAACATAGATAAGGAAAATAAATAGGTAGAAACTAAATCTACCTATTTTGTTTTGGTCGGGAATGCGTGATTCGAACACGCGAAATCATGCTCCCAAAGCATGCGGCGTTGACCTCTGGCCCAATTCCCGATTGTTATTTTGTTTTGAAAGCAGTGGGTGTGGGATTTGGACCCACGCTCCGCTTTTATACGAACTAACGGTTTAGCAAACCGTCCCCTTAAGCCACTTGGGTAACCCACTAAATAAACTTAAATTTAAGCGGAGGAGGCCGGGTTCGAACCGACGGACCGCTCATCACGATCGCATGTTTTCAAGACATGTGCAATCAACCACTCTGCCACTCCTCCTTTTGTTATTCTGTTTCGATTGTGGACCGTGTCGGATTTGAACCGCTCTGATTCCTTGCAAAGGAATTATGCTACCGTTACATTACACAGCCCATAGTTTTGAGCCGGCGGAGAATACCGAGATCTCGACCTGAGGTTTACAAAACCCCTGCTCTGCCACTGAGCTACGCCGGCTTATTTATTTTCTTTTATAAGGATTTTATGTCCTTTGTGATCCGTGAGGGGTTCGAACCCTCCTAAAATGGTTTTAGAGACCATTCGACCCACCACTGGCCCAACGGATCATAGCCTGGTTGTTTGACTATAAAGGTCCCCACAACCAAGGAAAGGGTGTCCAAGGGCGTTAGGAAACAGTTTTTAATTTCCTAAACATGCCCCCATCATTAACGACTGCTAGAGCCGTGAGTTTATCATCAAGATCGGGTTCATGAAATTCTGCAAACTTCATTCCTCTCATAGTTAATACGGTTTTCCAATATTCTGTGTTTCCGTATAGGTAGATCAGATATTCGTTTTCCCAGTTTTCATAGCCATAGTCAAGTAGGTATTGCGCTAAAGCATGACCTCCTTGAACACAGCCGTAAACAGGATCAAGGCTTTCGTCAACAATTACATAAAGCCTTCTCTGCCCCTTCTTTGACGATTCTCTCAGCATATCTATAAACAAGATCTCCAATTTCTTTAGCAAACGAATAGTTGTAGTTGTCAAGGTTTTCATCAATGGGTTTGGCTGCATTCATCATAGCAGCAACAAATCCGCCCTCCCAACTGCTCCACTTATTGTTTGTATAAGAAAAGCTACTCCAATCAATATCCTTACAGTGTTTAAGAGCATAGTATAGAGCGTAGTAGTATCTCAAAGTACTTCTATTACTAATTACTCTGAACATAGCTTCGTAGCAATGATACTTTCTCTTTTCTGGACAAGGATGGTTAGTGTCTTTTCTATCTCGCTTCGATACTTTTTGATCATCCGCAAGATTTTTGATTTCCTGTTTAAGCCAAAGAACGAAATCTCTGGTGTTAATAATGCTGAGGTTAATTGGTTTATCGAGATTTATTTTAGTTTCCATAATTATTACTGTTTTAAAGTTGTTTTTTGATCTAATCTGTTCCATTGTAAAAATAGTGTTTCCTAAATCAAAAAGATAATTATGGAGGAGTAAAACTAACCTCGACACACACGGCCTCGACTCCTAGAGCCTAGCCGAAAAAATAAATTCTTTTCATATGTTGTCGATAATGTGTTGTTTGTTATCATTTCGAAACGGTTACCTCCACCGAAAGGCCACCAAGTCCTAACTGTCTATGCAAATATTGCTAGTGCTTTCTCCTTGTAGTCAGGTCGTGTGGGTAGAGAGAGATTCGAACTCCCGAAGGCTTAGCCAATGGATTTACAGTCCATCTGATTTGACCGCTTGCGTATCTACCCAATTTGTTATTTTATTTTGAAAGAGTCTCGGGTCAGATTCGAACTGACGAGTGTTGGTTTTGCAGACCAATGTGTTAGCCACTTCACCACCGAGACTTGGTTTTTTTTTGTTATTTTGTTTTGGTGGACCCGACGGGGCTCCAACCCGCACTATGTTTAAGGTGTCACATCAAACGCGATTCCCTACTTCGGTTTCACCCTTTTTCGGTTCTTCCGCAAATTTACAGAGCCATATTTCAGATCACTGATTAACACCACGCCCGACTTCGTTTGGACGCGCTCTAATGCATCTTGAGCTACAGGCCCATTTTTGGTTTTGTTTTGAAAGTGGTATGGGGTGGAATTGGACCACCGACGCCAGGCTCTTCGGGCCTGCGCTCTACCAACTGAGCTACCACACCATGTTTTTGCAGTGCGTACGAGAATCGAACTCGTGTCCTCAGAGCGACAATCTGAGAGGATAACCACTACCCTAACGCACTATTTGTTATGTATTTCGCGGGCCTACTAAGATTCGAACTTAGATAAAGGGATTAACAGTCCCCCGTAATAACCTTTATACGATAGACCCTTTAGAACGGTTAATTCTCGCTCTTCTTCTCAGGCTTTAAATCACTAAATGCTCCAATCGCTTTCTGGTAGAAGTATACACCAACACCTTCAGCAATTAGGTTAATGATTGCAAGCACTACGTGGAAGCCATCAGTATGTCCTGCGGAGGCCATATTGAAGATTTCTACGTTTACAATGATTGCGATAAAACCAAGAAGAACAACAGAGAGTACTTTCAGAAATTGTACTAATCGATTTTTATTATCCTCGTTCATAATTTAAAATGGTTTTATATTAGGAGAGTTGTTTCTCCTAACATCTATAAGAATTTAAGGGGATTTTTTCTGCGGATCGTATTATTTCAGAAAAAAAAAGAAGAGAGTAGATAATGTAAAGTCTTTATCTACTCTTTAATATTTGTAAGTTTCAGTTTTCATCGTTGTTTCGTTTAAATGCTGAGATATTCTTATTCTTGATTTTCTCCAGCCTCTTCTCATCAACCTCTTCCTCAATCTTATAAATATCTACTTCTTTTCCTTCAAGAACTAATTTTGGAATATAGCCTTTGTTTTTATATGCTTCAAACTTATCTAACATTTCTTGTATATCTAGTGTATAGTCTGATTTAATTTCAACTATTTCATTTGTGCTAGTTAGATAAAAGTCTGGAATTGCTACTCTCGTTTTATCTTGCTGAGAGTCATAATATTCTATTCTAAGCTCCTCTACTGAATATGATATCTGGTTTTCATCAAGCCAGTTTGCATAATCTATTTCATAAGAGCTTCTGAGGAATACACTTTCTCCTGTCCAAGTAGTGTGCCACTCTTGATGTAGCCCGTCTATTATTCCGCCTTCACCAGGATCTATTTTCCCTCTACTGATCGCATTTCTTGTAGAGTCTTCAAAAGATCTTCTTGGTATTTCAAGATATTCAAAGTCGTGATAAATTATTGCTGTATATGGAACATTAAATTTATCAGCTAAATCTTGACCAGAAAATCCCTGATTCCAATACAAATCGTATATAATCTTTTTTATTCTCTCGAACTCCTCGAATATCTTTGTTGTCCCTATCGAACCCGCATCAAGGCCATATCGTTTAGCTAGTCCAATTAACTGACTAAAGTTATGTTTTTTACAGAATTCTTTATCACATTGATATTCTCCACAAATAGGACAGCAGCCCGGAAGAACTTTTGGAATGTTGTATTGAGAATAGTTTGTTTCTATTATTCGATTGTGTGCTGTTAGTCTTCTATGTTCAAGATACTCCTCTTTTGTTTTCACACGTTGTCCATTATTTCCGTTTGGATTTTTGACTTTTCCCTTATTATTTTCAGAGGCAGCACAAGAACTACTACAGTACTCATTAGTTAGCCTCTTTTCCCAAGGAATAGGTTTCCCACAGTGTTTACAAACTTTAGGATTCCTTTCATAATCTTCTTTTAGTTGGCGTTTATAATCACGAACTAAAGATTCTCTATCTATTCCTCTTTTATTAAATAATCTCTCTGTTGTATTACGAGAGAATCCAAAAGCGTCGTTTACGCTCTTTGCGCTATATCCAAAATCTTTAAATAACTTAATTAGTTCTTCATTACTTAGATTTTTAAACTCATGTAATGTCATAATTTAAAATTTACCGCTTCCCAGACAACTAAAAAGAAACCATCCCCTATAAAGAAGATGGTTAAATTGTCCTTTGTCGGATTCGAGCGGAAGAAGAGATTCGAACTCTCGTGGGGCTTGCTCAGCCACTCCTGCCTGGAAAACAGGCGCCATCGACCACTAGGCGACTTCCGCTTATTTTGTTTTCGTCCGGGTAGAGAGATTTGGACTCCCGAAAACCTCCTGCTTGTAAAACAGGCGCTCTAAACCAACTGAGCTATACCCGGATTTGTTAATTTATTTTGAAGGAGCTAGTATTCTCTACTATTCACATTCTCACTCTTTACGAATCTTATTGAATGTTGACTCCAAATGATTTTATAGGTACCCCGGCTGCGGCTCGAACGCAGGACCTACAGCTTAGCTCAATGAGAATTATTATTCTCATCTCGGACTATCCCTTGACCATATTGAAATCTTGCAAGTGTCATTTATGATTCAGCACACAGGCTTCTTCATAAAATTCTATTTCAACTTAGGCCCTCTCCGTCTAGTCTCTACACCTTCCTAAAGTTTACTCTAGGCTTGGCTCGGGATTGGCTTTTCAGCTTTCCCCGAATTTGAAGAGTTCTACATCCCAAGTTTCCTTAGGTGCACTCCTATTGTTAGGGCTTTATCCCTAACGCTTAAAGGCTGTTGCTCTATCCAACTGAGCTACCGAGGCAATTGTTATTATTTCGAAAGTAGTCCGAGAGGGCGATGATCCCTCCACCCCGTCCTTAAAAGGGACGTGCTCTAGCCAATCATGAGCTATCGGACTATCATAGGTTTGGTTACTCACTGTTTGCCTGCTCAATACGTCAGGAAGAAGTTTTCACCAAAGTTGTTTTGTTTTGAAAGTGGTCCCTGCTGGTCCTGACCCAGCGACCTAATGATTATGAGTCATTTGCTCTGACCAACTGAGCTAAGGGACCGGACATTTACTGTCAATATTAAGAATTTGAAGGCTTTTGAGAAGTAAAAGATCCTATTTCGCAATAGAATCTAATATTTTAAGATCTTTTATGAAGTCGATGGTCTCAAAAGTTATAGCTCCGTCAAATATAACAAACACTATAAGTGACAATACTACTACATCAAATGTTCCTCCGCTCTCCATATATAATACTGAGCTTACAAGTGTTAAAATTGAGAACACTATAAAAAAGGCAATAGTTGAAATTCGGCTTCTCTTATACTTTTTATACTTCTTTTCGTCAAGTGAGAATAATATCTTGCTTCTTCCACTCATACTTACTCCCTTCTCAGTATAAAAGCATGCATCATCTGTATCTCCATCATATATTACACCTAGAATTAGATACTTACCTTTACAGTCGGTTTTTACTATCTCGACTGGCTCCGCAAATTCAGTAACTACATCTAAAACTGACTTATATCTTTTCCAAGTTCCTAAATCAAAATCTCTTTTCATAACGTTTATAAGGCTTTTGGAAGATAAAAAAAATTCTGAAGTTATTATTCAGAATTCTTAGTAGCGGGGGACGGATTCGAACCGCCGACCTCAAACAGGTTATGAGCCTGGAATGCTACCTCTGCACTACCCCGCGATATTAGTACTCGGAAGGAGAATCGAACTCCTATTATAAGAATGAAAATCTTAGGTACTAGCCGTTATACGATCCGAGCATTACATACATAAGAATTTGATGTCTTTTTATCCGCAAAACACTATATTTCAGAAAACAAAAACCTAGATTCTTTTCTCTAGGTTTAAATTTCTCGACCAATGAAGGTTTTTGCTATTCTCCAGGCTTCATCAGATATTCGATAGAGGTATTCATTGGCGTTGTATTGTGGGTCTAGGATATCACTCACAATCTTCGTCCCCAATATTTTTTCCTCGTACATATCTCCTTGATAACATGCTTGACGATAGAGGCAGTATTCTAGGACTTCTTTCGGTGTATTCTTGTAAACTTCTAACAATTTCTTTGGCTCCGGCTTCTCTTGTCCCTCTAATCCTGCCTTAATTCGCCTATAAAGAAATCCAAGATAGCCAGAATAATCATAGGGTGAGTAATTGTCGACGGTATAATCTAGGGAGTAGGAATGTAGTGGTCTTGCTATCTCCCATTGATTGCCGCACGCCTTACACTCATTCACCTTAAAACTCTCTAAATCTATTTCCTCGGCCGAATTTCCAAAGTCATGTCCAGAGAGTGAGATTAGGACGTATCGATTTATTATATTCTTTCCGCCACACTTAGGACAGACAGAATTTTTAGCATCACACTCAGCCACGTCCTCTTTCATACTCTCTTCCCCAGACTTTTCTCTATCGGCCACCTCTTTTTCTAACCAGGACTGAACTAAAGTTTGTCTCTCAGATTTCTTCTTTTCAATCTGATACTCGGCGTCTTTTCTTTTCCGCTCTGCTTCTTCTTGCTTTCTTTTTCCAATTCCAAACATAATTTCAAAAACGGTTTTATATCACTATGTCTCCATTCTCATCTTTCTTTGGTGCAGCCCCTAAGAGTAATCTAAAGTCTTCCCTCGACATCCAGTGTGTAGGCTCTTCTCTCATCATGTTATATGAACTATTACATATGAGTCCACCAAATCGCTTGATATATACCCAATCAGTATCAAATTTCTTCAGTATGCCGCCCTCATTAAAGACTGCAACTACATAGAATCCTTCTTCTGTTGGTGGAGTTTTTATACTTTTCCAGCAAATATCAAGTTCTTCAAGATATTTCTCAAACAGTCCCACCGTCGTCTAGTGATCTTTCTATATTCTCTGAACAATTCTTAAAACCGTCCCAGAACATATATTCATCTCCGCCCTGGTCCATACATCTTTGGCCCTTATCCTGAAATTCTTTGGTGATCTTCCTTACTCTTTCTCTCTCCAACGAAATTCCAAACTCAATAGCCTCTTTTATGCTGGTTCCTGGGTTGTTGGATATATAGGCCGTGGTTTTTTCATAGATATCAGATCCTGGCCAAATTACAACTCCTGCCGAGGATATAAAGTTCTCCAAGGAAAGCAATAATCCACGGCGTCTTCTGATAAACTCTCGCCAGGACATAAACCACTTCTTCCTGCCAACATAGTTACTAGGATTATCTTCTCTCTTAACTATCTCGGAAATAATCTTATCTACATTAATTAGCTTCAACATCTTTCTTATCTTTCTTACAAGGGCAGTTTTCATTATGTACAACGGTCGGACTACTAGTCACTCCAGAAGAGAACATTAGATACTCATGACCCTCGATAATAAACTTCCGGATGATGCAGTCAGTGGAATGAAATCCAACGGCCTTATACTCCTCTACATGAATCTCCTTGTTTGTTTCCACTCTTTCCGCTGCCTCAGATTTCTCATTACAGGCAGTTACAAGACCAAATGTAAACAAACTAATGAATACAATCCACAAAATAGTAGTACTAGCTTTCATTTTCTTCAAGTTTATCAATAATATCAAGTGTTGTTAAAATCTGATAGTCTTTTGGGTATTTCTCAAGTCGATGATACAGATTTTCCTTTAGTTTTTCTGCATCGACCAGTCCTTTCCTTCTGACTACTATCTTTCCGGTCGCTATCTCTGATTCAAGCGACTCTATGAAATTAGCCAGACCGGATGCAAAATCTTTCATCTCATCCCAGCTTGTCCTTTCTTCAATTAGATCTTCTGGGCAATTATTTCTAGTGGAGAGATACGAAAGATCATTATCAAAGTTCGTTTCAGATTTAGCCAGTTTTTCGATACAGTTCTCAGGTTCTCCAAAAATAGCATACCTGTAGTCAATCCTCCAGCTATCTCTAGAATAATCACTGAAGTACTCTCTTACAGATACCTCTTTACCAATCTCTTTAATCTTGGCATCAATCGCTTCATCACGTTTCTTTCCACTCAGAGATCGATCTTGAATCACATCTAGATATTCTTTAGATGTAATACTGTATTTATAAATTTTTATCATAATCATTTATAAGAGTTTAAAGAAAAAAAGTTATCTCCATAGTCCTCACGACTTAGAGATAACCCTGTGGTGAACAGCAAAGCCCACATACTTATTGACTGATACCCTTTAAAGAAGTCCCGCGTAAACATTCGACGAGATTGCCCACAATTCTGCTGTTCATAGATAAGAATTTTATGCCCTCAGAATAGCGAAAAGTGGTATTTCAAAATCTTATAAGTAGTATGGAGACAAAAATTATAAAAAAGCAAAGATTGTGGATTGATTATTCTACCTCTTCGGTTATACCAAGCAATGAAATAATATCTCAATGGTTTTCTGATGAACTTAGGTATAATGAGATAGAGTTAGATGTAAAAATAGACAGCAGTAATCTTAAATCATACCTAGGATTTGTTTATAATTACTTTTTTTATAAATACTTTCTCCCATTTTCACAAAACGAAGTTAATTCAAAAGACCTTATATCTGCATACAATAGGAGTATCAATGCTATCATAAATTATGCTACTTCTCTCTATTTCAATGAAGAAGATATAGAGTATGTATTAGATAGGTTTGTGGCAGTAAGGGAAGAGCTAATTAGAAATAATACATCATTAAAACGTTCAGATTTTGTAACGGTTGGTAAGAGGGTATTATATAAGATTTACTGATTAGGGGCGGTTGCCTCTTTTCTTTCTTCCCGTCTGTTTCCTTATCTATGAAGTAAGGAAAATTATAGTTATAATGAGTAAATATATTAAATCAGCGTTAGACTTAGATTTGTATTTGTATTCAGTCAGCTATGCATTTGTTTATAAGTATCCAAGTGCAAGCGGGCAATTAGTTTTCGCTGACAGAAATAACACGGTCTATACGAAAGAATTTTTTGAGAAGTTTAAAGAAGAGGTTAAGAATCTTGAAAAACTTGAAATGACGAAGGAAGAGATGGAGTGGTGTATTAACAAGATCCCCTACATCCCTCGTCCGTATTGGGAGATGATTAAAGGTTTCAGATATGAGTCCGACAAGATTTCACTGAGCCTGGATGAAGAAGGACACCTAAAAATGAGTGTTACGGACTATCTCTACAAGGCCGTTCTCTATGAAGTTCCGCTCTTGGCCCTACTTTCTGAAATGACTAATGAGGATAGGGGATATGAAGCGGATATGATGGAGGTTAAGAAGAGACTGGAGAGAAAGATTGAGATGGGAAATGAAAACCAACTCAGGACGTCAGAATTTGGAACAAGACGTAGATTCTCTTATGCAGTCCAGGAGTATGTAGTTAAGACATTACACGAGAGATTTCAGTATTTCTCAGGAACTTCTAATGTATACCTGGCGAAGAAATATAACTTGACGCCAATTGGAACTCAGAATCATTTTTGGTTTATGTTCCATGCAGCTCAGTTTGGATATCGTCATGCAAATCTCTTGGCGATGGAAGCTTGGCGAGATGTATACAGAGGAAGTCTTGGGATTGCTCTATCGGATACACTAACTTCAGATGTATTCTTTAAAAACTTCTCAGAGGAAATGGCGCACTTATATGATGGTGTTCGTCAAGATTCTGGGGTTGAAGAGGAGTTTGTTGATAAGTGTGTGGCAAGATATAACGAGCTTGGAATTAATCCATCTACAAAGGTTATCTGCTTCTCTAACTCTCTAAACTTCCCTAAGATGGTTGTAATTAAACAGTATTGCGATCGAAAGGGAATCAGGGCTGTATTCGGAGTAGGAAATAATCTTGTAGCCGATACAGGATTTCCGATAGCCAACCAGGTCATGAAGCTTATGAGATGTAAGATGAATGATAAGCAGGATAGATATCAAGAGTGTATCAAGATATCTGACGACCTAGGAAAACATATGGGAGATCAGAAGGAATTAGAAAAAGCTGCATCCGAGTTAGGAATAAGCTTATAGATAACAACCTTTATAAACGTTTATATTATGATTAAATTATCTTTTAGAGAGCCTGTTTATCAGGAGACAACGACCAAGGAAGGTCTGAAGGCAGTTACTTGTATTATCATGTATCGACCGAAAGGTATCGAATGCCACGGCGGTCCTGGATTTACGGAAGCCATCGGTATCGATTCAAGGTACAGAAAGGCCGTCGGAACCGCAATTTGCGATCCTCATGACAAGTACGACGCGGATCTCGGCAAGAAGCTGGCCAGATCCAGAGCAAAGGATGCCGCGTATGCTGGTTTCTACAATGCCATCAGAGAGAGCCATGAGAAGTTCGACAACATCCTGACCAACTTGGAGAAGAACATGTTCGCCAAGGCCGAGATGGTGAAGACCCGGAACAGAAACTACCGCAAGAAGGTTTGCAAGACCGCAGCGGCAGTTGTAAAACCGGCACCTGGATCAGTCGAAGTAGTAGTGAAGACCCCGAAGAGGACTCCCCGCCGTGCTGCTGTCGAGACCCAGCCTGAAGATACGAAGAAGAGGACCCGCGGTCGTCGCCCTAAGGCAACCGTAACTGAAAAGTAATGAAACGATTACTCCTTATCATTGACCCCCAGAATGACTTTGTTGATTCTAAGGGGTCATTATACGTTCCAAAGGCAGAGATTGCTATTGGAAAGATCGCCGAGAAGATTAAGAATGATATTTTTGATGATATAGCGATCACACAAGATACGCATCATAAGTATCATATTGCTCATCCGGCCTATTGGAATCCTCGGCCCGCTCCTTTCACTCAGATAACAGTGGAGGGTTATAGGGCTGGGAAGTATGCGCCTATTCTTTATCCGTCAACAGTAGATAAGCCGGTTGATCCATTTACCCTCCAGTATCTTGAGTCACTTCCCGGGCCGTTAACAATCTGGCCGGAACACTGTCTCTTAGGATCTTGGGGTTGGGCTTTTCCTGACGTCCTGGTTAATGCTATTCATGACTGGGAGATTAAAATCAGACCTCAGCATAACGTAAAGATCTATCAGAAAGGCTATATCGCTAACTTCGAAGCTTTCTCGTTATTCACAAAGAGCGGGGAGTTAGGATTTAGACCTTATGCAAGCCTGGATGAATTTTCTGAGTATGATGAAATAGTAATCTGTGGTTTCGCTAAGGATATCTGTGTAGCTAATACGGTCAAAGATATGATAGATTCTGGGCTCTATTCTGGAAAACTGGCTATATTTGAGGAAGGTATGGCAAGTATAGATGAGAATAGCCCGATGATGAGTGTCTTTTCTGGCCTGAAAAGAGTATAAAAAACATTGAGAGGATAACTATAAGTCCTCTCTTTGTTTCCTTATCTGTGATATGTATATAATAGTTAATGATTATCCGATTGATGTATATAAGATAAAAAGTATCTCTAGAATACATACAATTAGGGATATGTATGGAGACGTAATAAGAGCATATATCAAGTTTCTAAAGAGTAATAGTGCCTTGTCTATTGATGAGAGTTACGTAGTTAAAGCGCACAAGGCTACTAAGAGGGAAGACTATAGATTTTACAATACCTTCATCGATCAAGTGGATGGAATGCTAAAAACAGTAACTGGGACCGGTTTGGTTATGGAGTATAATACTTCACCGGCGGGCCCTGCAGCATTTTCCCTCCAATACCAATCCATGTCTTTAAATTCTAACCCCATCATAGCAAGATTCCGGAGAGAGAATGAAATAAATTGGGACTCGCTCGCCGACATCTACTTTTTTGGGATCAAGTATGAGGTAGGAATTTTCAGTGGAGGTAGATCCAGTGGGAACGGAGTCCAGCTATTCTCTAAATTTTATGACTATAGGAAAGATGCAGAAGATGCCAGAGACCTCCTACTTTCCGCCATTAATACAGTTAGATGTGAAACCTTAAAGACGGAAATATAATGTTTATAGTAGTAAATGATATTCCAATAAATGTATGGTCAATAAAGAAGATAACAGATATTGTAACTATACATGATACTACTTATAATGTAGCATTATGGTTGTGGTTGAGAGAGTATGGTGTAGATCCTCCCAAAGTAATCGACAATAACTGGGCAAGAGAGATATATGTTAGATGTGCAAAAGGGGAAGACAAGATTCCAGACACCAAACCATATCATAAAATACTAAATTACATAAATGATGCTACGATTGCTATTTGCGGAGAAGGTATCTTCTATTCAGGCAAGGATGGTGAGAAACGACTTAAGATGCCATACGAGATACCATGGAAACAGATACCTGACGCCTACTTCTTTGGAATTAACTTCAATGGTAAGATGAGTAATCTAGGTAGCGAGGCTGAATTTGATGATAGATTTACTGGTGAAGTTAATGATCTGGTCCTATATTCAAAGATATATTTTAACCTAGAAGAGGCCGTATCTGCTAGGAATCATCTTGAAGAGGTCGTCAAGATGCTTAAAGATCAAGCGGAGATAATAAAAATATAGAGGGATTTAGTTTCCCTCTTTTATTTTAAAAACAAAAGAACAGCTGAGATTCACACCCGAGCTGTTCAACCCATAACGAAGCAGAAGCTTACACTAGTAAGAATTTAAAGGGATGAAAGAAAAAGAGGACTTTACTTGTCCTCTTTAACTAAGCCACTCAAGAGTCGCTTCAATGCTCCCAGCCCGACCATAAATAAACCAAGGTCGATCCAGGCTGCAAACCAACTGTAATCTTCGTTCATATTATTAAACACAAAGATTAAAGAAAACCTCACCTTTTGCGGCATCTTGGTTTTCTCTCATAAATAAGGTTTTTAGCTTTCTTTATCCGGAAAATAATAACTATCGTCCATCTCTTCCTCTAGTTTTGGGTTATGATACTCGTTAACTATCTCTGGATCTTCCCATACTCCAGTTCCAAAATACGGAAATACATCCTGATTTTGTATTAGGAATGAGTATATAGTCTGAATAGATCTTGGCCTAACGTGATGTAGAAGACCCCTTCCGACCTTATTACTGTATTCTTCTGGAAGAGTAAGAACATCATCATAATCTTTGACCTTTTTATCTATATTTATCTCTAAGCCCCATTTTATATCTCTAGTTCTACCTAAAATTGCACTAACAAACAGCTCACCATTGTCTATTCTATTTGCAATTTTTTCATTCTCCGGAAATTCAAGAATTCTCTTAACTTCTCTATATACCTTAGCGTACTTTTCCTTAGACAGTACTAAAAATAATATAATCTTAAAATCTTTCATCTCAAATATAAGGATTTACTATTATTATAGGATGATTTCCTTATTAATGTATGAAAGAAAAACGTATAATTAAAAAGCCCTGGGAAAGACTCCTAGATGGAGAAACTTTCAAGTATTCAGAGCCAGGCAATTCGATGCTGCCTATTATTAAAAGTAAGCAGCCTGTAGTTCTTGCTCCAACCACATGGGAAGATGTAGAGGTTGGTGATATTGTGTATGCTCGTGTAGCCGGAAGACATTACACACACAAAGTAACGGCTAAGAATGAAAAAAGAGGAGTCCAGATTTCTAACAATCATGGACACGTAAACGGATGGACTAAAACAGTCTATGGAAAAGTTATTAAGATTCTGGCCGATGGGGAAGAGTGGCCAGAGAAAAAAGACGAGGAGTAAAATCCTCTATTTCTTTTTGTCCTGAAAAAAATATAGAAGGATTTGAACCTTCGACCTCCCATCATTGGGCGCTCTACCTGACTGAGCCATATATTCTTTCAATAATAAGGGGTTGATGTCTTCTAATCCGGTGTAAATTAGTCACAATAGAATTGTTCAAAAATAACGTCACGTCTCCTACATACTATGTATATTGATATAGTATCATCAAACATGTCTATTATATACTCTGGAACTACTATATAGATGCCATATTCTGGTAGATACCTTTTTCGAGTATCGTCGGTATCTGAAACTATGAACCCATCATTAGTCCGCTCATGAAGGTTTATATATCTCGAGTCAAGCGCCTGAATGAATATAGCCTTATCGCCCAGAACTGACACAACTGTCTTATAGATCTTCTCTGACCACGCCAATACATACGTCGCCCTATTATCACTATCAATATCAATCTTCTGCATAATCGTAAACTCTAAGTTCTGGAAATATAGTTGCAACAGATTCCGGAACTTTCATTAGGAGATGATTTAATCTAACTTTTTTCTTGCAGCTAATGGATACATATCTTATATCAACTTGTATAGATTTTTCGCTAATTTCGTCAACATTATTTATATTCCCCAGAAAATCCGGCTCATCAAATGGATTCTCGGGCTCTTGATATAAACAAATATTAAAGATGTTGTTAAGTCGATAAAAAAGCTCCTGGTTCCATCTCACATACACATTTCTCTCTTCTCTAGTACTGTTCATATTTTTACCAAATCTGAAAATATATCAAGACAAGATTCCGGAACTATCATCATAATAGTATCCAAGTCATACCTTATATGATTAATCCACTCTTTATTATATACTACCAAATACTTATCTCGTATAGTATATCCTTCCATATCCAAAAAGTCAAATCTTCGGGCATAAGAACTTACTTTAATATGGAAGATGTCTTTATATTTATCATAGAACTTTTTATTCCACTTAACCGTCACATCTCGTTCTCTAACTTTCACACTATAGCAAAATATTCAATTAGCTCTGGAAATATACTAAGACAGGACTCAGGTACTCTCATTGTGATATACTTAGTTCTATACCGTAAGAACTGATCGTACTCTTCATTCCAAACTTCAATAACTTCGCCGTTTTCTGTATCTCTAACTTCATATCCATCCATATTTAAGAAATCATCGAGATACTTTCTGGTAGGAGTACATACTTCAATGTTAAATACATCACAATACTTATCGTAAAAACTCTTATTCCACTTTACATATCTTTTCCCCTCTTCCATCAATAATAAGGAAAACTCTTATATATGAAAACAAAACAATTATAACGTATGATAATTAAATCACCAGAACATTTACCAAAGATTAAGAAAGATTGGTATGTATTTTTAGCAGGTCCAATTCAAGGGGCTCCGGAATGGCAAAACACACTACCCGACCTGCCGAATGTTGTTTATCTTAGTCCTAGAAGAAGTGATTATACTGGCTTTAACTGGGATGAACAAGTGGCGTGGGAAAATACCAGCCTGAGAATAGCTGATGTAGTCTTGTTTTGGATCCCAGCCGAAGTTGAGCATATAGAAGGAAGAGATTATGCACAAACGACAAGGACGGAGATCGGGGAATATTTGGCGAGAGGTAAAAAGGTAATTATGGGAATTTATGAAGGGTTCCCAGGCCGGAGATACATCGCCACTAAATTTACCCAGTATGGAGGAAAGGCTGTACATAATTCTCTCGAAGGTTGTGTATCTGAGCTTAAAGAGTATATAGGAGAACATAAACATCAGATATGGTTTACGTCGGATACACACTTCGGGTCTCAGCGTACATTAGAGTTATCCTGCCGACCATTTAAAACAACTGAAGAAATGGATTGGGCAATGATACAGAAGTGGAATGATAAAGTAAAACCAGAGGACAAAGTATATCATCTAGGAGACATTGGAGAACTTTGGCCACTACAATACTTAAACGGCGACATAACCCTAATCCTCGGAAACTATGAAAGAAAACTAGATGATCAAGGAATGAATGATTTCCTGACTCATCCAAAACTAAAAGTAGAAAGTTCAGATGAGATTCAAGAGTTCTTCCTTTATCATGAGCCGACCATAGGATTAAAGAAGATGAAAGCCGAAAGTAGTTGTGATTGGCTCTTATTCGGTCATATTCACGGAAGACAGAAGATTAAGAAATTTGGTATTGATGTTGGAGTGGATTGTAATAACTTCGCTCCGATTAGTATAGATGAAGTGAGATTTTATACTAATGCGATATCAAAGGGCTACTATGATGAAGATGTTTGGTGTCAGTAATAAAAAAAAAATAGAGAAGGTTTATAAGATCTTCTCTTTTTCTTTATCCCACAGGTTTTTAATCCTATCTCTCTTGTCAATAATCTCTCCCATATCTTTCATCAGACTATCTACATATTCATCCAGGCTAGATAATTCTTTTTCTATTATTGATTGGCCGGGAACATCTTCGACTACAGCTGATAAAGGGATAAACCACAAATGTACAATTGAGAGTCCTATCCAACCGCTTCGGTCTGACTCTATTTCAGCAGCGGCAAGAATGTCTCTCTTTAGCTTAATCAACTCTGTCTCTTTAAGATTACTATCTACTAACCTTTGAGCATAAAAACATTTTTCTATTCGATAAAGAAGCTCAGTACCAAAGTCTGTCGGATTATTTACTTCTTCCTTATTCTTACCAGTTTCAAAAAAGTTAAGAATCTCGTCGATGCTCATAGTCTACTTTTAATGAATTTATCCCATTTCTGATCTCTCCTATCAATACTTTCCTGAACTTTTCCAATTTCAAGCATAAGTTTATCGATAGTTTCCTCATCCTCGTTATTCCACCTTTCTATCTGGGCCTCTCCATATCTTATTAGGTCGGAAAGTTTAGTATCTACGCAAAACGTCTTATCAACTGTAGATATAACGCGAATGAATGTAATATTCCCATTTGAATCTTTCCTTAGGTGAGATTTTGAAAGGTCTTTAAAATAGAGGTCAACAGAAATATAGTATTCACGCCCGGAGCCAATAAATCCAGCTACATATACTCTTTTGGCAGCTTCTAGAATTTCTTTTCCAAGATCATCAAGTTCATCGCTTGGCCTTAGGTTTCGTTTCTCCCTAAAAAACTTGATTACGTCTTCCTCTGTCATGTCTTCTTAAAATTAGCCCACCTTGTTTTAATCTTTTCGGCATTTTCCAAGCATTCTCCCATCTTAGTTAGGTATTCATTCGCCTGGTTTTCGAATTCGCTAACTACACTACTTACATAGTACTCGCCGGGATCATCCTGGGTTAGTTCTTTTAGTGGGATCTCAATACCTCTTCCTCCACGAATTATTATATGTAGCGTAAATTCGACATTCATAATTAACGTTGTGCCAAGCTTAATAGTAGGCATTTCAACGTAGTTCCACATAATCATAGTATTGCCCATATCTATAGCTACTTCTTCATAAGAGCCCTCCACACATCTCCTGGCAATTACTGACTTCATTACACGTTCAGCAAACTCCTTAAATAGGCTAGACTCTTGATCATTAGGTAATAAGAAATTTTCATTCTTCTCTCTTTTGTATAGGCTTAGAATATCATCAACTGTCATCTCGATATGAATCTAATAACCCTTTCTTCTTTTCTTCGCCAATCATCTTAGTTAGAGCTCGTATTCCTCTACCTAATTTCTCTGGATCTTTACCTTCCCAGATTATAGTACCAGTGAAGATAAAAAACTCGACACGCCTAGAATTAAGTTCAAAGATAGCCGAAAAATCAGTTATCTTGAAATCTTTAATCCCGGCTTTCTCAAGAGATATAATAACTTGTGGTAATCTTTCTTTTATCACTCTATCTCTCTTCTTTTTCCATTCGATTGATTTAGACATCCTTCTTCCACTTAGCTTTAATTATATCAATGCCCTCCTGAATCTTTCCTATAGCTACCATATGTTCTTCTATCTTCTTCTCCATCTTTTCTAGAGAAGATTTTAGAAAGCGATATCCATTTGTAATATTCTCTATGGGAATATCGATGGACCCACCACGAGTATGAAACACAATAATAGTTTCAAACAACCCATATTTATATCTATACTCAATGCGACTGTCATGTAAAGTTACTATCTTGTTGAATCCCAAATCGTAATCATGACATAACGGGTCGGTTGTGAGGCTCCTAGCAATATATACTTTTGCCGCGGTCTCTAGGATCTCTTTATATAGTTGAGAGTTTTCATCTGTATTCTGTCTATTTTCATTATAAAATTTCAGAATATCTTCTCTTGTCATCTCATAGTTAAGGAAAAAAGACGAGAGAAACATCACGTCCGTCTCGTCCTCCTTTCATACATGTAATGCAATAGTTGGATTCATTGATAAGGAATTCAGAGGCCTTTAAATTCTTATAGATAGAATTGAAGTGTCGTCTAACGGTAAGACATGAGATTTTGGTTCTCAGAATCAGTGTTCGATTCACTGCACTTCAACAAAATATTAAGAGGTATTTGAGAAGCCTCCAAATTCTTATATATGTATAGAAAACTAGGGTGTCGAGCTTGGGATTTCATATCCGGCCACGGTGCGCGTTTTAGATCATTACCCGGAAAACATTTTTAGTAGGCTCAGATTAGGCCTCGTCGTACGGGCCCTGACGCTGAAATATCGATCACAGGAAGTTGCTTGTAGCTTTGGCCTTCCGACGCGTGCCACTTTGTGAGCCATTAGTTGCCGGATTCATGCGGTCATTCAGTACAGAACCCGTGCCCGACACCCTTTTTAAATCATTTTCGAAACAGAAACTTTGGGGTCCTTATAATGGACTGTATTAGGAAGCGCATTTTGCGATTATCTGTCTATCCTGGCGCCCGGGTATTAAATCCCACCACCGCTTTGAATAGGAGCTTCACGCTGAGGGTAATTAGTACTATTTGGTTTTGTCGAATTATTTTTAGTAGGCTTAACATTTGGACCCCAATTTTAAAACTAACTTTTGAGACACAAAATTCATATATTATACATTATGGATCCTCCAGAGTTACGTAATGTAAGGCTGGATACTAGAACCGAGGAGAGAAATTTCCGGGAGAGAGTAGTCGTTATTATAGGGCGAAAGTTCTGATTCATAAGGTGCATTTTAAATTAACTATTTTTCTAGACAAACCATAGCGCTATTACCATGAGTCTTTCGGATTTGTGGTCGAGCATTATTTAATGTTTGTAAAGCGCTTTAATATGGAATTCCAGAGATTACTTAACATATGGTAGATGAAAATCACTCATTGTCTAAGTTAACTGACTAGGCTTAAGAGGGACAAACCGATCTTAATTCACTTTAAGGTAATACTACGTCTGAATCGTAGGAGTTAACTTGAGTGATTTTCTTTTTTCCTTATATATGACGATGGATAATATAAGACATGCATTTAAGAAGTATGCAGAATTTCAAAGAGACGTATTTTTCAAACTATATAGGAGATGAAGATGAAAAAGATTCTGATTAGTGTATTTCTCGCCGTACTTTCCACTGTATATCTAGCCGGACAAGAGAAGTGGAGAATAGAAGACTTTGAAGATAGGGCGGCTAAAGAACAGTGGAGTCCTTACGGCGATGGGGTTTTCTGGCATGGATGTTATAGATCACTTACTTATTCTAGCCAAGATGATATTAACGTTGATTCTGTGTATATTGTTAAAGATCACGAGACAAGGAAAGAAGCTAAAGAAGATTTCACAGAGCTCTTATTCTTCTACAGACAGGCGGCATTAGAAGAGTGGAAGATAAAGAGGAATAAGTATCTGATATATCTTGAGGATTATGGAGTTTATATAGAAAGAAAGGGGAAAAGAGTTATTGTCGAATTTGCACAATATACGGGAGAGGAGTAAATCCAATCCCTTTCTTTTGCTTGGTTTAAACGACAATATCCTTATATTTGATATGACAAAAAATAAAATAAAGATAGTAGAACGGGCCGGTGGGCTCGTAGAAACAAATTCATCATCTAGTCATGCACTTTCAATCTGTAGTGAGCCCGAGAATTATGCAAAGCCGGGTGATCCAGAGTTTGACTTAGATATTAGAGATAATATTCTTTATGTGCCAGAGAGAGATGATTTTGGGTGGGAGTATGAAAAATCTAATTCATGCCAGACAAAACTACAATATGTTTGCGCCATAGTCTTTGAGAGCTATAAACCTCTCCACTCACAGAAAGAACCGACGAGACTTAAGAGACTGTTAAAGAAATATCTCGGGGTCAAGGATATAGTCTTTGAGTGGGAGAAGACTTATCTAGAAAACTATAAATATAAAGATGCTGATCACTATTTGGGAAGTCCAAGCATTGATCACCAAAGTTACAGTGAAGCTAGAGAAGAAATACTGGAGAGCAATAAAACTATTCTTGATTTCATCTTTAACAAAAAGTCTTGGTACTTTGGTGGGAATGATAACAGTGATAATCCACGTGGATATTATATAGAAATGTCTAAGAGCGGAGAATTACTCGGATATTCTGATAGAGAAGAAAACTCAACGGTTTCCATATTCTTTAGTGGAGATCTTGGTCGAGTGGATTTCAGGGTGAATATGTTCTCACCCGATAATAGGGAGACTAAGAACTCAGTCGGAATCGCCACAATGATTAGAAATACTAATAGTAGATTCCTCTTTGACACGATAGTTTATGATCCAGCCGATGAGAAATTCAAGATAGTTGACAACTACCGTGTTTCTCCAGAAGGCAGTTTTCGAGTTATGACTGATTTTATAGACAAGAATAATAAATGTTTTGTCGTATTCTTAAATGCTGAAGGAGAAGAGGAGTATCTGGCCGTCCTGAAAAATCTATACGACAACAAAGTAAAGAACCCAGATCAGGCCGATATACTGAAGAAGATTGGAGAGAAGAATAAGATGTTAGTTCCTGTTAAATTAGTAAGTGATGAGTTCGGAGAGATCTTTGTACCTTAATGGAAACTATGTAGTTAGAGTCATAGGAAATTATAGACTCATAAAAAGAGGGCTTAGGGTTGGAGAGGAATTTGTATCTTCATTCCCGGACTCTATTGACCTAAAGATAACAGACAAATGTTCCTGGGGATGTCCTTATTGTCATGAATCTAGTACAAAAGATGGAAAATCTTTTGATCTAGAGAAGACAAAGGAGATACTATCACAACTCCCTGAAGAACCTATAGAGATCGCAATTGGTGGGGGCGATGTTCTTGATGCACCAGATGTTCTAAAATTGATCGACTGGCTAGAAGAAAGAGGTAATAGAACAAGGGCCACTGTCAATATAAAAGATGTATTCAATAGGCGGAGGGATTTTAATAGATTGTTAAATAAAGTAGGGGCAGTTGGTGTTAGCCTTGATAAACTGCCTCCACATAATAAAATCCTAAAAAACTGGGACAATTCAGAGTCCCTAGTTTGTACGATCTTGGGGGCAGAAGAAGGAAATTTAGTATTCGCTAGGAATTCTACTAACGTCGTGCTTCATATTATAGCCGGAGTATTCCCATACACTGAGCTTGAAAGATTATTTGATATAGCATCTTGTCCAATCTTAATTCTAGGGTATAAACAGTGGGGTAGAGCAAAAGATACCGCCCTTCCGAAAGACCTAGATAAGTTTAAAGATACTCTATTTGATATCATAACAAAGGAGAGAAATAAGGACTATGAATCTTTCGTTTCAGGTAGAACAGTCGGTTTTGATAATCTAGCTCTAGAACAACTGGATGTAAAGAATCATATTTCAGAGAACGAATGGGAGAGTCTATATATGGGAGATGAAGGAAGTCATTCTATGTATATTGATGCTGTCAAAGGTGAATATGCTATGACTTCTAGATCAGCTGAGAGAGTATCTTGGGAAAGTATTGGATTAATTGATTACTTTAATAGTTTGAAGAAATGATAGAGCCGATAACAAAAGAATATTTCTATAAGTCCGTAGGAAAAGTCAATGGGTGGAGAAAAATACTTAACTCTCCCCTGCCTGAATTTGAGAACGAGAAGAGATTTGATCAGTCTTGTAGTACAGTAATCTATTTTGAATACATCGGAAATGGATTCTTTGCTTATATTCCAGCACTGAGACTAATAGTAATACCTTCTCAGTATGACTTCTCAATCAATAAAGATGAACCTATTACTTTTGATTCCTGGGGCTGGAAAGAAACAGGGAAAGGACATAACGAAGACTATACTATAAATCTATTTCACAGAACCGCCTTAAGATCGTGGGGAATGGAAGAAGACATGTTCAACTCAGTGAAGTCTGAATATAAAGACAAAACCGAGATTCTTCTATATAACGACAGAATTGGATACTCGAAGAAAGTAGAGCTCCGATTTGAAGATGACAGTTACTCTAAGGTCTTCTTTGTTGGATTTGAAGAAAAAACTCAACTTCCTTATGATGGAGATATGTTAGCGGAGATGGAAGCAGAAACTATAAATATATTACTATGGAGTCAGAAAAAGCTTTAAAAGAGATAATTTCAGGGGTTAATAAAACACTATCATACTTCGAGAGATATTATTCTAGTGCAAAGAGAACGCCAGAATCTTATCAAGAGAGATGTAATTCTTTCGAGGAGTATATTACCAATCGATTTAACTTTGAAGCCTCTAAAATTCCAGAGTTTGAAGAGTTAGTCCTAAAAACAGATGGACACCTCTTTAAATGTACCGTCATTGAGGAGGCAGATGAGAAAAAGAGAAAGTTTAAGAGAGCCATTGTCGTGATTGATGATGATTTGCTCTCCGTAGACGATCAATCCCTTAAAAATGAGATCGCCAAGATAAAAGAGTATATTGGCGGCGATCAAATATGTTTTAATAGTGTGAAGAAGAAGATAAAATTGGTAATAAAAGATTATGACGATTAGTAATGATTGGAGATTAACGCCATCACTAGATGCATTTGTAGTACAAGGGACTGACAAGAAGTATATTTATCTCGTTGCGACTGAAAAGAAGCAATATAAGGCAGCTGTCGAAAAAACGATTAGCGCACCTTACAAAGAGATACATATCGAGCTCAACGAATTTGAATTAAAGTTTGAAGCACCTAACGAAGGAAATCCGACCGTATATGTCAGAAATCCTGAGATCCTCCCCGATGGGGGTTGGTATATTGTATCAAACTTCTATTACCCTGGGTATATTAACTATTTCTTAGAGCTTGATTCTAAGGCTGGTGAATTTCCAGGGACACAATTTGAAGCAATATTCTCAGAAACTTCACCACTTGTAGTATCCTTCTCTGCTCCCGGGATGAAAAACTATAGAACATATCTCGATGAAATGAAGAGGAGAATGAACTGCGAGCTTAAGAAGAAAACAAAGAAGTGGATACCAGGACATAGATATGATACTCTAAAGGAGACTTATTTCTTCCTTACCGAGTTAATGTCTCGTCGAGTAGATCCATCCAACTCTCAATTTAGTGAAGATCCAGACATGGTACCTGTCTATCTGTATGTATCAAATATAGATGGGGCTACTAAAATCTCGGATATTCTTAAGACAAGAGTGTTTGGGAATGGTGAGAATGATATCAAAGTTCTCTATTCAATCCCATCCTCAGTCGAATCTGGTGAGGCTTTAACGGATGATCTTGGGGATAATATTGAAGACTATTGGGATTTCTTGATGGATAGCACTGAGAAAGCCTGCACTAAGATTGATAGTCACGGATACGAGAGTCTGGTGGAAATTAAAAGATTCTTTGATATCTTCTGCTATCAATCTAAGGATAAATATGAATATCCAAAGGATATTGTTCCTAGGATTGAATCGTTTATCCTTAAGTCACTTAGAAATAGACTCGTCGAATCCTGGAACATGTCAAATATGAGAAAAGACATGGCAGTAAGTTCGACTGCAGCTGAGAAGGATAACATTGCTGCCCTCGAGAAACTTCTATACTTTAAGACTGACGACATAAATACCTCCAGATTTGCATATTATAACAAGATGATGACAAAGATTGGTGTAAATATCGATCTAGTAATTACAAGAGCTCTTGCAGTGTGGAGCGAATCGGAGTTAACTTCATCATTTGATGAATATTATAAAAACAGTGTCTACTTTGACATAAGAAAATCTCAATCTGACACTACCATTAGACAAAGAGTAAATTCTACGGCTTATAAATTTGACTTGATTAAGGTAGATTCACTCTTTGGAAGTGGTGAGTTAAGAGAAGTACTTAAGGAATTAGTAGATTTCGCTAGAAATAACTTTGGAGCTGGTGTTAATAGTTATACACTATACAACGCTGGAACTAAGAAAAAGCCTATGGAATATGTGACAGTCGAGATAACACTTGACGACATAGTAAAGTGGGCTGGCGGAAAAGATAAGCTCTCAGATAATCTTAAAAGGGAGATCATGTCTACCAAATTTACAAGAACAACAATTATAATCGACAAAGACAAAGAGGTCGAATAGAAGGAGAAGACATGAGCAAACAACAGAATCTAGAGCAGTTTGGAGTAGTGCTACAAGAGCTAGGGAATTCAATGTTTAAAGTATCCCTAGATTCGACTGGACACGAGATCATTTGTACTATCTCTGGGAAGATTCGGAAAAATTATATTAGAATCATGGCCGGAGATAAGGTAAAGCTAGAGATGAGTCCGTATGACCTAAATAGAGGAAGAATTACGACTCGGATTAATGTACAACAGACAACTGAAAGTGCTGAGACAACCACAAAAGCCAAAAAGAGTGGCGGTGGGAAAAAGAAAAAGTAAATGTACTATATAGAAGATAACATGATTGGCGGGAAGTATCCGTTTTTCATGACTAACGAAGAGCTGGGAACATGTGGGTTTATATATCAACTTGGTTCTCCCAGCTACAATAGACAGACTCTTAAACCATACATAACATTATTCAGAGTCTGTGATCTAGTTGACGATAAGGCAAATCCTAAAGACAATGACATCCTGGTAGCGATCTTAGATGAACAATATAAGGAGTCGCTCAAGGATGGAGACGGGAATATTGATAGAAGTAAAATCAATTTTCCCTCCTGCGTAAAGAGAATGGTTGATGTAAAGGGCACGAGAGTAATTCCTAATCAATCAAAGGATGGGTTCCCGCTTGTCGAGATTAACTGTGTTGATACTACTATTCAGGCTAATCTTCTTGTAAATCTTAGAAGCAACCTGAGATGGAAGAAATACAGGATCAGAGTGGGCAATAAGGTAGACGTTCTTTGGTCTCATAACAAATTTGCTGTGTTTGAGATCTGTGGAGACAATAATAACTTCTGGCTCAAGCCGGTTGGTCTCTATAAGAACACCGATATCCTGATGAAAGATAATCTCTATACAGAAGGATGCCTCGTTGGGTTTGAAGATAGGAAGTATGAAAAGAAACTCCCAGATCTACTCAACGGGATTAAGAGTCTTGAACATGGATTTGTTACTAGACTAGATTAAAAAATAATGAGGGAACTTTAATTAGTATCCCTCTTATTTTACTAGTTTTTGCCATTCCCAGGACTTTTAACCTTTATAAATGAAAGTTAAAAGTAATAACATATGAAAGTGATAAAACCAAGTGTAGATATCCTGGATCAACAAGGTCCAGGGTTTGATGGTATGCTTAGACATATCGAAAAAATTGGTAGAATTAGTTATCTTAGTTATGACAAGATGACTGAAGATTCTTATCTCAAGTTCGTTGACATGCTTATTAAGATTGGGCACTGGTCTGCTCTATCTTGTGGGACTGTCTATCTTAATGTACCCAGATATGCAGTTGATCTTATTGAAAAACTTATGTCTATTGATACACTAAGAAGATTTGGTCCATTTATCAGGTGGTATGAAACAGAAGAGGGAGACTTCTTGGTAACGACAGACTATAGAATGTGTAAGATCTTAGATATCTCTGATGAGGTTATTCAGAGATTTTGGAGGGAGCCGACAGAGAATCATTATCATCGGGTTACCTCTCATTGGATCTGTTCTAGAGCTTGTTCACATCAAGTAGTTAGACATCGCGCTTTCTGTTATAATCAAGAATCCCAGAGACATGTCAATTATGCAAAGGGGGAAAGAGAATTTACATTTATCCTTCCACAGTGGGCATATACAATTCAGAAAAAGATAGCTGAAACTTGTAAATGGCCAGATACTGAACCTAGAACCTGGATCTTAGAAGAAGATGGTCAGGAACTTTGGAACACTTTGACATGTGAAGACAGAACAGCAGCAGGAAGAGAAGAGCTATGGAGAAAAGCAGTCGACGAGTACATGTTCGAAGTCACAACAGAAGAGTCAACTAAACTAAAGGCACAAGACGCTAGAGGAGGATTGCCAGAGGATACGAAGACTGAGTTTTATATGGTTGGGTTTGTTGAGGATTATTTCTATATCCCTCCAACTGATTCAACTGAGAAGGCTGGATTCTTTAATCTCCGAACTGACTCATCGGCACAGGATGAAGTTAGAGTTCTTGCTACCTCTCTAAAGAATCAGTATATCGAGAAAGGAATTGATAAACTTAAATAACATATGACTGAAGAACAACAAGAGGCATATAATAAAAAGGTAGAAAGGTTAATTAAGGGACAAGAGAAGATTAGATTTCGGCTCTATTATTGGGAGTATGGATCGGCTAAGAAGTTGCTCATAAAAACCAAAGGGGGAGGGAAAAAGCAGGCTATGTTTCCAGATATCCAAAGTGCAGAATATGAAGCACAGAGATTAGCAAATAAAATGGGAATAGAAGTTTTTGTCATTGATTATCCCCCATATGATCCAGACGCGCAAATAGTTAGCCGAAATAGAGTCGCATCAATCTTTTGGCCTGAGATGGAGGATGATAAAAATGCTTGAGACTTTATTCAAATTACTAATGTGTCATCTGCTTGGGGACTATTTCTTTCAAAATCCCTTCTTAGCGGATACAAAAGGAAAGAATTGGTATCACTTGTTTATACACTGTGTCTTATATGCTCTCCCTTTTTACCTGTGTTTTGGTTGGTGTTGGCAGTTGGGTGTCATAACAGTCCTACACTTCCCAATCGATGCACTAAAAGCGAGATATCAAAAAATTACATATACGACAGATCAGATGCTTCATTATCTCTTGTGTCTATTATATCTAATTTAATATGAAGTTTATAGAAGATTCAGAAAAGTTTCAAAAGGAGTTAAAATCTAAAAACTTCATGGACTATCGAGATTTCTGTGAAGTTAAGCTATTAAAGGAAGAGGTAGAGGATGGATTTTGTTATAGATGTGGAAATCAACTTGAACCACTTACCTATCTTAATCCTGACTTCTACTACTGCCCCTGTTGGAATTGTCCGCCTAAAAGAAAATCAGAGAAAGATGCACAAACAGAAAGCATAATCAGGAATATGAAAGAGTTCTATTCCAACTTAATTGGTGATAGATACTTTCAATTATTCCTAGTCGACGATATTTACTTTAGAACGACATTTCCACATAAGTACGAGGTATTCAAGAAGGTAGTAAACTCTCTTGATCCGCCGGGGAGAAGTGAAATCTGGTTTCTAGACTGGATTCCTGGTTATCCTAAGATTATATCTATGGAGAACCTGACTGGCATTAAAATAGTAAACCTGACAAGCCTCTATGGAAATATATCACTAGAGAAAGATGTAGTTACTGTCGGGGATTTTGAAGTTAGGTATCCAGACTTTGTACCTTTCGAAAAGAGCCACCATTCTAGATACTCAATCCTAAATCCAAATGGTGATAGAAAGGGAAAGAGACTGAAATTAGGCGATCAGTGTGTTAAGTTTTTCAATACAGAGGATGAAAACATTAAGTCTATCTTTAAACTCTACAAAGATGGATCTGAAATGCCTGTAAGAAATTTAACTTATCAGGATTATGTCATCATCAAACTAGCTTTAATGAGAAACAAGACATTCATTAAGTTGATATTTGATATAATCCTTGAAATGTCTAGATATGTTGGAACCGTCAGAGATTCAGTGTTTCTAAAGAATACTGTCGTTCTTGATCCTGACAAACCGACTGGAGTTAATATCTTATGGACTCCTATCTCCGAATATAAGACAAACGATTTTTTAAATATTTCAATAATCTAAAGTATGGCAAAGTTTAAGATTGAGGGATGTGGACTAGATACGACAACTCTAGATTACCTGCCCGGAGAAGATTTTGAGTTTCAGTACATTTTTACAACATTAAAAGCCAATAATGAGAATATTGTAAAGAATTTCTCAAAAGGGGCTGCTCTAGTTACTTACATCGACTTCTTAGATAAATCAGACGAGGCTATTACATCTCACCTCGAACTACTTGAGCGTGATACAATTGACCTTCTCCTGGTTGATTCTAAGTGTGATTTCATTAAGTACGCTGATACATTAAGTGCTTGTGTAGATTCCGGTAAAGTTGATACGATTGGAATTATGGGACCAGAGAGTGTTGAGAGAATTAAGGAGATACAAGAAGTTCTGCCAACACTTAAGTATATTGGTCTCTCCCTATGTCCTCTTAATTTCAACTACGATATCATTTCCTGGGCGGGCGAGAATGGATTGGATATAGTTGGTTTTAATCCTTTCGGCGGGAATATCTCTTCGGCCGGGATTATTGACAGTTTTTCCGTTCCTTATCTCCTTGGCTTCGCTTCTACATACTCTAAATTACTGTTCTTATCCGGCCGAGATCTTTTTACCGCCGTTGATGGAAGAGATTATGTAGCAAAACTTGTAGATAAAGAATCCGACCCTATCTATGAGCTTAAGAAAAACGTATCCAAACTCTATAAACCGCTAAAGAAGGCCGTTAATGTGTCTGTCAAGTTCGGTTCCTCTTATACACTTCCTATAGACAATCCTAGGAATATATTTGATCCGACTGAGATTGTTTTTAAAGTAGGGGCGGCCGAGAAATATACTGCACCTGAAATCAACATTATTAAATACGGCGGAGTGGAAGATAACGTTTATACCTACTATCGCGACTTTACACCACCGGAAGATACAGACTCAGACGAAATTAGAATAGCTCTTCTTAAACCCAGAGTAATCGATTTCTTAGAGCTTGAATACCCTGGCTGGAATATAGAGTTTTCGAAGATAGGTGATCGAGTTTTAATCTTCAACATCACCATGATTAAAAAGACTGGGAAGATATTTAAGAAGGAGACAGTCGAAACTAGAAATTATCTCTTTTCAATAACCTCTGGCGAATTGGATTTTTATGAGCTTGATTCTGAAATACCACAATTAGCCACTCCCGAGGATCAAAAATCTTAATATTGAACAAGAGACATCCCAGGTCAATTTGTGTCTCCTGGGATAAGTATATGAAAACATTTATTTATTTAAACGTTTAGATATATGAGAATTTTTAATGGAACAAAATCACAGGTAAACTTACCTTATGCTGGTGGACAAAGAATCAGCATCAGTCCTATGTCAGTTTCTGGCAACATTGGACCGACCGACGAATTAATCTCTCTTATCGTAACTGCTTATAGAGACGATGAGTTAGCTATTATCGTGTCAGGTCCTTATGAATTAACCGCAACCTCAAGAAATCCCGTTGCAGTAAGTTATGTAGTTCAGTCTTTAGATGAGGCTGTTCAGAAGTTTGCTATCAAGAAGGAAGAAGTAAAAGATGAGGTTAAGGAAGAAACTGATGAAAAGAAAGAAGAGGCTGTAGTCGATGAGGAGCCAAAAACTGAAGAAGCTCCTGCCGAGAAACCTAAGAGAGGACGTGGCAGACCTAAGAAGACTGCCTAAAATAAGAGTGATTTAAAACAGAGGAGGGTCTCTTGGAAAATGATAAAATCCAAGGGGCTCTCAAATTTTTTCTAGTATGGATTTTAAGTATAAAGAGATAACAACTAGGAAAGGAAAAACTGTCGTATTCTGTAATTTTGAGGAACTTCTGATGAGTGCTTATGGAGTAGGTACTATGGATGAAGTCAGAACTTTCTTAAATGAGTCGACAGGAGAGTACATATGTCATTGTCCGTTTTGTAAAGCGGAAGGACATACTAAACATAAGCTGTACATAAAAGAAGACTTAAGCGAAGGACATTGTTTCGTTTGCTGTAGAGCCTTTATAAATACAGATGATAGAGTAGATGTATCGTTCAAGGTTCCCGAATTCAATAACTTTTTTGGATGGCGTGGATTTAACGTAGTCCCCTTAACGGATCCCACATGGTCGTTAGATAAGTTTAAATATGAATTCGACGACTATTCAGAAAAGGGAGTACAATATCTGATAGGGCGACATAAGTTCTTGGGCGAATTATATAAGATACTGGATTTTAAATTTTGGGAAGATAATGTTGTAATGCCGTTTAAGTATAAGGGTGAGATTTTCTATTATCAAATCCGTTTTACAGGCGACAGTCCAATACGATACTTCTTCCCACCTATATCTGCAAAACCTCCATATATAATTGAACATGATGTGAAACCAAGTGGGAATGCTATAATCATATCAGAGGGAGTTTACGATGCAATAGCTGATCTG